>Ga0179593_1357405_pt1 | contig 14453 bp, 20 predicted proteins | sample CZODoug2_1_08_16_FD_185931 | JGI IMG/M metagenome (GOLD analysis project Ga0179593, IMG submission 185931) | Vadose zone soil fungal communities from Angelo Coast Range Reserve, California, USA - CZODoug2_1_08_16fungal (PacBio error correction) | ecosystem: Environmental > Terrestrial > Soil >...
TGACCCACCTAAAAAGGCAAGAGAACATCTTGAGGGTGAAAGCCCTCGGGGAAAAGGGAGGGGGCCAGTGAAAAACCTACTTAAGAAGAGAGAATTCTGAAATCAAGCATACATCCAACACCCTTGCAACGAGGTTCCGCACGATGTCAATGATGTGAACGCCCTCTGACCCCCTTCGAGAAAACGAAGCAAAAGTAACCAGAGGGGAACGCGGCGCTTTTGGGTGGAGAGGGGGGGCGAGGGCAAACAAACTTTTTCCCCCAATAAAGGGCCCGTCCAGGAGGGGGTCCGCACGTAAGGGGGGGGGGTCGGTCAGGGCAAAGTCTCCGAGCGGAAAGGAGCTTAGGCGCCAGCAAAACACAAGACTGAAGGGGGAAACGTGGGTTGGTTCGCATCAGAGCAATAGGGAAGTCCGTGTTCCCCCTTAAAAAGGACGAGGGGGGACCTGGGGTTTGAGAAGGGGAAGGTGTTGTCCCCGCCCCAAAGGGGAAAAAAGCGCCTAAGCAAATGCGCCGGGGTCCTAAGAGTGAAAGACGGATCTAGTAAGGGTGGAGGGAAAGTGGTTAAAAACGCCCGGACGGGGGTAAGTTCCCGACACAAACGGAATTTACCTCACAAAAAAAAGATCCCTGCGAAACGACGGTACGAAAAACGAAAAACTAAAGCTACTAAAAAATCGAACACACCGAATCAGGTGTAAATCCTTCCTCTGACAAAATGAAAAACCACCAGAAGAAAAAGACTCCCGCCTGGGGTGATCGAAAAATCGCACAATGTTGTGGGGGAAAAGGTACTTGGCCCCAAAGTGGGGGCTAGGGGGGGGGAACATCCTGAAAAAAAACCTACAGTTCCCAAAACAGTCCTGAAAAAGAGGGAAGGGGCGATCAGACCAGGGGGAAGTTACAACCGTGGGGGGGTGAGGGGACCATGCGGTGGGGGGGTTGCGAATGCGGTCAACGCCGTTGAGGGGAAAACCCCACCTACAGAAAGTTAGGACGATTATGGTGTGGAAAGCCCTAGATCAGAGTGGGGGACTAGAACGGTGATGGGGGTCCGAAAAAAACCTTCGCCAAAGGGGGGCAAACCCTAAGCGGGGAACCTAACCTGCGGCTAAGAAGGGGTCCCGAAGCTTGGGGAAAGGGGGGTCACTTTGGGAAAAGGGAAAAAATAAAGCTGTTGGTCCCCCCTAAAAGTACGACAAACAAAGGGTCAACTCTAACCAAACTTTGCATGGAAAGGACAGACTCAAAGATGTCTCAAGTCAAGGGGGAGCGGGGAACGATAGAACGACCAATTTGGCAAAAAGGTGAAAACATGAAACGGGGCCGAAAAAACTCCTTCTGAGGCGGCCCTTATGTAAAAAAGGGAAGTGTACATTGGTGGGGTTGTTATTCAAAAACCGGTAAACAGGGAAAAACCCGACTTTGAAAAAAAGAAAACCTCAACGGGGACAATGCATGGGGGACGAGAGAAATCAGGAGGAATGGCGCAAAGGTTTTGCCGTCGGGTCGCAGCAATTGGGGTAGCTGCACCGAATTGTCCAGGCAGGGCAAAAAAACCACTGGGGTTTCCAAGAAGGAGGCTGTTTGTTGACACCATGTTTTGTGGACCGCCAACTTGACTTCTTGGGGTTAAGATTCAGGGGGGTGGGAAAAGTCGGTAAGGAAAAAAAAAAACACTGAAATCGTCACAGGGGTTGATGCAAGGAGGAAGTAACCCAGAGGAAAGGAAGGGGGGAGAGGGGGGGGGCACGTGAAACAACCCCCTTTCCAGTTTGGAAAAAGGGGGGAAAAAATCAAGCAAACACAGGGAACAAAAAGCAGGGGAAACGAACGCCTTCAGGGAGAAGAAAATGAAAAGGCGAAAAAAGCCTACACATGAACCAATTTTTGGGGGTTCTTGCACTTGAAAAAGTCGGAAGAAGGGGGGCAGGGGGGGGCAAGAGGGAGAGGCACGGCTGAACCCTGACGGGGGAACACGACGGGGGAAGAGGGGGGGGCTTCTTCCCCGGGGGGGGACTGCAACCAGGAGGATACATCTTCCCTGAAACGGGGGAGTTGCATCCAAAGGAGTAAAACGGTAGCTACCTACCCAAGGAACACCACCCTGAAAAACAGGAGGGTTCCACTCTGTGGTAGGTAACTTCGTGTTTCCCTCCATTGTGTGATGGGGGGTTCCCCCCCACAAGTGTTGTTACCAAAACAAACCCACAGTGGGTCGTTTTGTGATTTTTGCCTAAAGGGGGGGAAAAGTTTCCTTGGGGGGGTGGGGGGAGGGGGTAACAGGGTTGTAAAAATTTTGTTAATTGCAATGAAGAGGGGAATTAATTAACAATGTGTCCAAACCCGTAGGGGCTTAGCCGAGCGGGAATGCACTTGTGGGAACGGCTTGATGGCAAGGGCCGCGGGGGAACAAAAAACGAGGTTTCAAAAAGACCTGAGGAGTGGGAAAAGTTAACCCTATTCTCGTCCCGAGAGACCAGGGACGGGGACTAGAAAAAAGCTTGGAGCTGTGGCAAATACGGCTTTCGGGGGTGGGGAAAAAAGCAGACGTACCAACGGCTTTGGTTTCGACCTAAAGGGAAAAGAACCAGAGAGGAATGCGGAAGAACCTCAGAAGACGTTTTCATAAAAAAGGGACGGCGGGGGGGCCCGTCCTAAAGGAAAACATCAGTTTTCCAACTAAGATCGGGGTCTCCAGGTCACCCCACGAAGAAGGGGGGGGGGGGCCAATGGATACATCACCCTCACGCCGGAATCAATCCGGGAGGGGGCAAAACGACGTTCAAAGACTCGGCAGGGACGTGGTAAACAAGCAGTATTAGTGGGTGTGGGCAAGGGGGTGTCTTCAAAAAAGAGGGATCCTCTCCAACGTGAGGCGGTACTACAATTCCAGATAAAAAAAGGACTGGTTGGGGGTTCGGCAAAACAGGAGTTTGGGGAAAGGAAGAGTGTCTTTCGAGGGGGAGGCCCCTCCGGAGAGGGGTTTTTTTTTGGAGGGAAAAGGGGAGCGAGGGGAAAGAACTGCGTATTCCAGGAAAAAGGAGCTCTCCGGGTTGTCCGATACTAGGCCACACGAGTAAATCAAGATAGACCCATTCAAATCAGAACAAGACCAAGAGACATCTGTATGGGCAAAAGAATATCCCTCTGTACAATCAGGAAAAGGGATAAAAATTCAGAACTCTTCTCCAAAAAATCGTCCACCGGAACTCCCGGAAGGGTTTCTATGTAAAAAAAACCTATGTTGGGACAAAACGACAGTCACGAGAGACAAAGGACACTAAGGGTTTAGGGGGGGTTCGTAACACAACGGCCAAAGGGAGCGGGGTGGGTTTCCGCAAGGGGATCACAGCCTAAAAACGGAAACGAAGTACAAGGGGTCACCAACGTAAAAAGCCACGAATAGGGGGCTGCCACATGCTTTACGCAGCGACCATAAAAATCTGAGGCAAAGGGGGGAAGTCCTTGGGGAGTGGAAGGAGCCCTGTCTAGCGTGGAAAACACCAAACATATTTTGGGGGGGTACCAGGGAAAGTGAAGGCTGTAAAATTCAACCGGGGAAAAAACACGAAACATTCGGACAAGTGGGCACTCGGAAATTGCACGGAGGACCTTCAGGGGGGCATAACGCAACATAGGGACACCATAATTCCAAGGAGGATGAGAAGTGGGAGAGGTCCCCACAAAAACAAGGCAGGAACCTTCAAGAAAGAAAAAAAAAAATTTTCGGCACGGGGGGACCGAAGTAAAAGGAATTTGGGGGGGGCGGTAAACACAAAGAAGGACCGCACGTATTTGGTGGGGGAGAAAATTACTCCATACAAACCCAACCTCCCTTTGGCCTGAACGACCCTCCATAGGAACTGGGGGGAAAAAAATCAGAAAACAATCAGGGGAAAATAAATGAATAACTTTGTTGAGGTTGGGAAATCATCCCTCTGACCCTAACTTAAAAAATCATTGGGAGGGGGTGGGTCGCGACACGAAACTGAATGTAAAGGGGAAAAAAATCAAAAACACTGGGGGGGGGGGTCAAAGGGGAATCGGGACAAAGCAAACCATAACAGGGAGGGACAAAGGTTTTTGTAGTTTTGGGTGCGGCGTATGGGAGAAAGCGGTAAAAGCAAGGAGAAGGTCAAGGGGGGGGGGGGGGGGGGGGAAACAGGACCACCCTAGGAAGCTAAACTGGAAAAAAAGGAAAAACGAAGTGCAGGAAGGGGAGCCTACAGGTCATGAAGCAACCAGAGCGGAACACTGGTTTGGTAGCTTGCCAGCAAAAAAGTTTTGAAGAGGCGGGGAAAAAGGGGTTTAAGGGTAGAGGAGGACAGAAAACCCCGCCCGGGGTCCGGGGTTCAGAAATACCGTTTTGGGAACCGGGAAAAACTGCCAGGGGGCGACGCTGAAAAGGTAAGTGAGGGAACGTTTGCTACAGGGGGGGGGGCTCACCGGGAAAGGCCCACCCTGAGCCTGACCAGGGATTTGTAGGGCCTGGGGAAGGGGGGTGTGGGTGTTGCCCGGGGACACCATAGCCAAAGGGGTCGGCGGGTATTTGGGGGGGTTATTGGTGTGGGAAGAAAAGGGAAGGCCCGAAAAAGAAGCGCAAAGAATAGGTTGCAAAAACTTAACAACGCCGGGACTGGCCTCCAGGGTGAAACTCCCTGTCCCAAGGGGGGGACCCAGGGGCGCAGGGGCTGGGGATCCCTTAAAGGGGTTGGGGGGAGTGGTCTCAAAATGCTTAGCCTTCAGAGCAGTTTCCAAAGGGGGGGGGCAAGGGGGGGGGGGTGTTAATGGGGGTGGGGGGGCAAAAAACTTTAAGTGTGACCACCAAAGAAATTAGAAGGAAAAAAGAAAAAAAACTGGGGAAAAGCTCTGGAGGGGGAGCATCATTAATTCGAGTCAAATGAACCATTTCGGCAGAGAGGGAACCCGGTAATACAGGCGACCAAAGGGTGTTAAGGAATCAGTCATAATTAAAGAAACTTAGCGCCCTTATGGTCCGGGGGCATTCCGGAGAACTAGTCTTGCAAAAAAGGGTTGTGAATGCCAGTTTAAAAAAGACGGAAAGGGGGTGCGCTTTTTGAAAATCCAGAATGTGAGTCAAAAACCTGAAAAACGAGCCCAAAAGAAGGGGAAAACCACAAAGGAAAAGAAGGGGACAGAGAAATTCAGGGAGGGGGGGGGGTTAAAGTGGTATCTCTTAAAAACGCGCCCCATACCTAAAGACCCAGAAATACAAAGTAAGTAACCTTGCAGTAAATTGTTGGGGTAGGGGGGCCATGCGAAAAAGAACCACAAGAAAGTGGTCCAGGGGGTGGGGGCAGAGTGAGAAGCCAAAATCTCTAAGGAAAAGGGAAAGTTGGATAAAAGAACATGTCGCTTCGGGGAGGGGGTATTAAAAAAATAGAGACAAAAAAACCAGAAGCAAGGGGAGAAAAGTCCGAAATTATCTGAACGAAACCTCATTGACTCGGGTCGTCACCCTTCTTATGGTGGGGAAAAAGAAATCTCGGTGTGTAGGCAAGGGATCACGTCCCTCCAGCTAAAATAGGGTCCCCATGGGAAAGGACGGCGGCACAAAAAAAAAAAAAGGCAAACAGGAGGAAACGGGTAACAGAATCTCCTGGAAAAAGAAGACAGCCCACTTAGTCAAACGTTTTGTTTTTGGGACCCGGTACAGGTGCACTAAGGGTTACAGCGGCACATCAGACGAGGGGGGACGGGGTTTTTCCTCAAAAGGGCAACTGGAGGAGAGACCCACAAGGAAAATCTGATCGAAAGGAGGGGAACAAGGGGGGAGACCTGTGGTGGGGGAGATCCTCACAGAAATTAGAAAAAGTGACCAAAAAGTGAAACGTTGGGTTCACAAAAGAGAAGGGGTTGCCGAAAAGAACCTCAGAGAAGGGGGAAAGGAATCCCTGTCACTCACACAGTTTTGTCCGAGGGCCTCGAAACCGCAAAAGACTGGGGGACAGTTACACAGTAAAACATCCTCCCAAAGGGTTAAGTGTCAGATTGGGGGACGGTCCAAACAAAACAAATTTGGTTCACCTTCTGAGGGTGGGACTGGGAAAACAAAAAAAAAACAACAAACCCAAGCCAACTACAGGCCATACGTTTTGTTGGAAAAGCAGGGCATTCCAGGAGGAGGGGGGTCCCCCCTCACGAAATGGGGAGAATGGGGGGTGCAAAGTACCAGAAAACGAGCAAAAGAGGGGGGTGGGGGCCAAGGAATGGGCTCATAGGGGAAATGGGGTAAAAATTATGGGGTCAGGGGGACCCGGGGTAAAAATTCGACTCTCACAAAACAAACACCTTCCCCGGAGGAAAAGGAAACCCTGATACTAAGTTGGTGGGGAACAACAACAGAAACCTGGTAATTCGAACAACGAGAATCTCCATTAAAAAAAGGGGGGGGTATCTGAAAAAAAAACTTCTGGCTTGGGAACCAGAAACCTCAAAAGTACATACACAACGACAGCACTGACAACCTCTATAACCCCAAAAAAAAAAAAAAATAAAAATTAAATGCCCACGAAGGGGAGTGGGGGGTGGGGGGGGGGTTGGGGGAAAAAAAACACAACAAAGAGAACACTGGTTTGGGGTCAGGATAGGAAAAAAAAAACAGAAGGTGGAAATACATGAACCCTGGGGGCAACCTGTGAAAACAGCCCAGAATCAACATAATGGTTGGTCGTATTCGGGTCCACATGCCTGGGGGAGGGGGGGGGGAAAAAATTTTGTGTCGGTGTTGATGCCGGAAGCTGGAAACGGCTTCAAAAGTGATGTTCACCCATCAGAAGTTATTTCCTAACAGAGAACGGGGGCTCTAAAATCAAAAAGGAAAAAGGACTGGGGGAAGAACCAGTTGTCATTGTAAAAAAAAAAAGGCAACGGCCACGTCAAAAGAGGAGGGGGGCAAAAAAAGATCATCTGAAGAACACAGAAAAAAAAAAACGGTCCGACTGGGTGGGAAGCTAGCGTCAAAAAAAAAAAGAAAGAACATTGAACTGGAAACAAGTGGTGGACCGGGGGGGCTCGGGGAACCCTGACTCTTTCAGCGTTAGAGAAAAGAACGAAATCGCCGTGAAACAAACGAAAGAACTAAAAAGTGTAGATGTCCACAAGCTTTCATAAAGACGATTGACTGGAAAAATGCTCCCCGGCGGGGGAGGGGGGGGACTCGTGTTGGGTTGAGAAAAAAAAAAAAGCGACAAAACTCTAAGCAGGCTGAATCCCTCTTTTAAAGGAGAAAGATTTGGGAAAAACAAAAACTATCCTGGTGGGGGGGGGGAAGGGGGGGGGAAACGCAGACAGAAGTAAGGGTCGAATTGAGACCTGGGAGGAAGGGGTGCGCCGATATCAAAAAAACCGTTCGAAAAAAAAAAACACATTTGAAGCAACGACGGTGGGGGTTTTCCCTTGGGGGGGGACTCACAAAAACCGCCCGGAAAGGGGGAAAAGACTCCACGAGAGAAGGGACGTTGGTTTTTTTGCACAAGGAAATATGTGCACTCCCTTAAAAAAGAGGTTCACGTACTTGCCAGGAAGGGGCGGCTTTTTCGGGTGAAAACAAGGGGGCCCACTCAGGAAAGGGAAAACTTGCAAGTCTATGGAACGTTTTTTTCAAAGAAAAAAAGTTGCCTCCTAAGAAACTATGAAGCAAAAAAACGGCGAAGGGGGACATTCAGAGGTCCTGTCTGAACTAAAGGACCTATCCAAAACAACTAATAAAGTACGGGCCAAGGATCTAGTAAAAAAAGACATCCATAAACCCTCCTTGAGGAAAAGCGCTGGAAAGACAAGGAAAAAAAAGGGGGGCTAAAAAACACGGCGAAAAAAAAAAAAGAGGAAGATAGGGGAAAAAGAATCTACTGAACCTCCTTGAAAATAAGTACCAAAACAAATAAAAAGAACCACCGCACGGATAACATGTTTATAAACCCGCTCAAGACACTAAACAAACTCAACCGCGTGGATTGGCCGAAAGGCAACGGTCAATGGAGCAACGGATATTACTTAAAGCCTTTCGAAACATGAAAGGTCGACGGGAAAAACAAATCAAGTTGACAGGAGGAAGATTATCTGATCAGAAACGCGGATTAAAAAAAACGAGTTGTAAGAAAAAAGGGGTCCGCCGCGGGAAACGGCTCCAGGGGGAAGAAAGATCAGGAGGGGGCATCCGTTGGAAGGTCTGACCCCTAAAAGGGGGAACAAAGAACACCTGATAAAAAAGAAATGTACTCAGTCAGACAACTCCCAACCCGAAAAAATAACAGGCCTCTACACTCCGATGCACCAGGGTGGTTACTGGGAGAAAAGATTGTTAAAGCGAATCAGTCCCCACGAAGGTAACGGTGAACACAAAACTGAGGGAAAGGCTTAGACTGGACAAACAAATCCACCCCTAAAACAGAGGATTAGGAAAGTGTCCTAGGAGGACTTTAACAGCAGGAAGGAAATCCGGAAGGGGGGTGCGCGCAAGTGTTAGTCAAAAAGGAAGGACACATGAGAATCAAAATTCCGGACACATCGGCCCGGAAAAAAGAAGATTGGGAAAACGATGAAAAAAACGGCCGCAAACAAAATGCAAAAAAAAGGTAAAAGACCTACGGACCGCGCTTGGCGCCCTACAGTACGACCTCAAAAAGCTAGTAGACCTATGGGGGACCTTCTGTGTTCTGACGTAAAAAACAGCAAAAAAAAAAAGGGGAAAGAAAAAGAAAAAACATAGAGGGTTTGGAAAACGCAGGGGGAGTTGGTCGCAAGAGAAGAAGGCTTCGCCAGGTGACGCGAGGCATTTTACGCGGGGGGGCAGAAACGCAACAGGGGGGGCAAAGGTCTAAATGCCCCTGATAAAATGAGTCACAAAAACGTTTTGGTTGGGGTGGGTAAAACACTTTCGTCAGGCAAAAAGTAGTAACCCAAGCAAGAGAAGGAATGCAAGGAAGAAAAAAGAACCCTCAACATAAAAGAAAACTGGAAAATGGATCGAAAACAGGAAGTTGGCCACACCTACCCGTGGGTACCTACCAGGACCAACCAAGCGATTGCGCGTTCCAAAAGAAGAAGGGGGGGGCGCGAGGCGGCAGAAAAGTCACGTCGCTGGGACGAATCGGGACACCGGAAGAAATAGTTAAAGTGGGATCTGGGGGCTTGGGAAGGGAAGAGAGGACTGGCTTTTGGGGGGGGGGAAAAAGAGGCTGAAGAGAAAGAAAGAGAAAAGAGCAAAAAAGGTCACAACACTCAGGTCTGAGGGAGGGGTAAATTAAAGTCAAGAGTCCAGCAAGAAAAATGGGGGGTGGTGGCAAATAAAACACCCTCCGCAAAAGAAGGGGGGGGGAAGAAAAAGAAGAGGCACCGCGGTTCTTCCAAAAAAAGAAATTGAAGAAGTGGGGAGCACCCAGAGAGGGGTGGTGGGAAAAAAAAAAAGCGTAAAAGGAAAGTTAACACGAAAAAACTCTAGAGTGAGAAAAAAATTTTCGGGATTATTACGTCGGTTTACCAAAACTCTCGAAAACAAAAGACTGGCAAAATAGTGTGGGCAAGGCAGAAACTGGTCTCAAGAATCCTTAGTAGAAAACCCAAGGTTAAAAATAGAACATAAGTGGAGGGCCTTATAAGGAGTGCTTACTTATGACAAAGGAAATAAAAAAAAAGAAGCGGGGGAACTTGAGAGCGAAAAAGGACTGTGTGTCAGGGGGGAACAGGGGGCAGAAAAGGGCGAAAAAAGCATTTGTGTTTTGGGGGAAAAGGAAGAAAAACCTTCCCACTTCAGAAACGAAGGGAAGACACACTGTCCGCAACGCCATAGGTGAAAAACTCAAAAAGGTTGGGGAAGTCAAAACAAAAAGAAAGCAGTATTGAGCAAAAGACGCCATAACAGCGTCACACGCAAACGCATATTGTGACTCCGCTAATAAAAAACCGGCGGCTCGGAACAGGACGGGTTTTGGGTTTTGGGTGTTCCCCCCGAAAAGAGCTTCCAAAAAGACCAGGAATTAATAGACGCAAAAAAAAATTATCAATTTTAAGGAGGAAGAGAGGGAGGAAAAAATATAAATAAACAGGGGACACGCCAAGAGCCTATAAGGGCCAATTAAAAATGAATCCGAATAAAAAAATCACCAAGCTCCCAAATAAACTCAAAGTTAAAAAAAAAAAAGTACCATTAAAGGTCCCAGAAACCATTAGCAGAAACCGCACGACCAAAAAAGAAGCGATACAAAGGCCCGCAAAACAAACCAGGGCATTGTCAAAAGGTCAAACCTAGAGGTGACCTAACGGGCGACAACGTAAGACTGAAGCGGCAGAACTAGACGTAAAAGGCAGGAGGACGCCAAAACAAGCGCCAAGGTAAGAGAGATCGAATCGTAGACGCCAGAAACTATTTACTCCAGGGAAAACCAAATTGGGAAGGGTCCTCAAAGGGTTGTAGTCCCACGTGGGGGGACCTCATTTCGAAGAAGGGGCTTGAAAAAAAGGCACATCCAGATGGGCCGAGAAAAAAAAAAGGGATTTTAATCCAAGAAAAAAAGACAAGGATGGGGACAAAGAAAAAACAGTCCAGAAAAACTACCGTTCCTGATACGGGGGGGAAACACTAACAGTAAACGCCTACCAGAACGATCATCAGGTGTAATAAAAGAAAAAATGAAGACGTGTTTGAAATGAGTCAAGAAAGAAGATCCGCCAGCCAAAGGGGGCCTTAAGTAGAGGATGTCAAGGGCGTCCACCTTCTGGTGGTGTACGGCGCAGGACCAACGGGGAAAACAAAGTCGCAACAAAAAAAAGAAAATTTAAAGCGGCCCCCAGTCGTCGGCTCCACACAAAAGTTCGGGGGGGGGGGAACGGGGAAACCGAAGAACTTTCCATAAAAATCCGTCAGCAAACAAAAAAGACGAAGAGAGTTGCGAGGGTGGGGTGAAGAAAAACACTGGTCGAACAAAGGTGCAAAACAACAAAACGTTTGGAAAAAAAAATGGCGAGCACGGAGAAACTAAGCCCAGCGCTCGATTTATGAGGGAAAACAGATCGTTGAGGATTCAAAAAAGCGGACTGGGTGTTTTGACGAGGGCAGCCCAGGATGCAAAGAGAAAAAAACAACTCCCAAAAAATGAAAGTTCGACCCTCTCAGGCAGGGGCTCCTGTCGAACCGAACCTCTCGCACAAGGAAGCGGGGAAGAAACGTGCGTACGGGGAAACATCAACGAGATCGCAGGAAAAATGTGGGGGGGGGACTTGGGAGGAACAGAAGTGAGGTTTCTTGGGTGGAACTAAATAATGTTTGAGGGGGCCCGTTACAAATGTAAAGGGGCACAACCACAAGTCACACGGCAAACAGGATGGAACCCGCCCCCGACCTCGGAGCCGCCCCGGGAGGGAAAGGGCCCGACGTTTGATGCTAACGCAACCCGGGTGACCACCCAAGACCCCTCCCAAACGTCAGACCTCTTGCAAACGGGCGAATACGGCCCTCTCGCGCCAGGGGTTTCGGTGACAGGGTGGTTTAATGGTAGAACCGAGGTCAAACGCCAGGCCCCTGAAAACGGCGTCGGTGGGTTTTTTGTCGATGCAAAAAAACCTAGGGCCCCCAGTATGTGTCCCGTCAGGGATTGTTTCAAACGCCTAGTGGGAACAGGGCGCTGTTAATCCCTTAAGGGGAGGGACCGACAGGGGGGCAAAGAAGCCTAGAGATAATGTAGGCACAAAACCATGGAACAGCAGCACTCCAAAAAAAATGGTTAAACAAAAAAAAGGGGCAGTTGAACTGGGGTCACAATGGACAAATGGGAAAAAACGGTGCACAACATGGCGAGCACGGAGAGGACAAAAGCAACAACCAAAACCGTGTTTGCCTCGGAAGTCAGGAACACATGAGGAGCGGGGACAAGAGAAAAAAAAATGGTCAGAAGCTTAAAAAAAGGGTGAAGTACCCAAAAAAAGTAACTACTTACTACGCACCCGGAATTGGAAAAAGTCTACACCAAGGGTTCTTTCAAAAAGCAAGGAGCGGTGTACCGGAGGGGATTTAGGAACGAAAACAATGGGCCCGAAAGGAATAAAAATCCGTTGACCGACGTCTTGGGCGAGAACGTCGTAAAAGGGGGGTGTACGGCGGAATTTTGATTGGAGACGCTATATTTCTAATCTCTACAAAAAACCTGTGGGGTGATCCCGCTTTGTTTTGTCGTTCTAAAAAGGGAAACGGGTTGTGAACAAAGAGGACGGTAAAGTACTAGGACCAAATCGCTAACTCCAAAATCACAAACAAAGGAAGGAAGTAAGGAAAATCTAATAAACGATCACTGGGTGCCTAGCTCCAAGCACAAAGAGGGGGCGCACAGCGTTAGAAAACAAAACTCGGAGGTGGGTGTTCCAGGGAACTCGAATTCAGTGATCAGAAACAAAAGCAAACACTAAAGCCATAGGCAAACGTGTCAACTAGTGGCCCCCCTCTATGAGGACAGGACGCTCCCGGAACAAACACCGCCTCCCAAAAACCCAGCCCCGTGAACAAAATAGTGTGTGAACCAAAGCGCGTTGCCGGGGTGTGAGAGGTTTTCGCTGACGCCAAGTGGTGTTCCCAAATGGCGTGAAAACAAACACTTTCAAGGGGAAAACCAAAAAAAAAAACCTTGTTCCCGCAGAAGACGGCAAACTCGAAGTCGAGACAATAAAAAAGACTGCAGAGGGGAAGGGTGTGGGTGTTGTTTGGGGGGCCGCAGAAAAAATAAAAAAATACTCAGGGAAGAGGAAAAAGTCACGGACCCAATGTTTTCCCGGGGGTAAAGAACGACGGGTGGGCAAAACGCCAAACACCTTGGAAGAGAGAAAAAAAATGGGTCTCAACCGTTAGGGGAGGCGGAAGGAACATGGGAGCTTCCAAAAAAAAAAAAACGCCACAGGTAGGGAAAAGTAAAGGGATGTAAGAAGCATCAAACAGGGAAAGTCTGAACAAAGAAAGATTCCTCCGGAAAAAACCATCAAAAACCTTCGAGAAGAGAAACAAACCTCGCAAAAAAGATTGGGTTGGGGGGTAAAACAACAAAAACCCTTGCCCCAACTCTGTTCCACACTTTAAGTCACTCCAGACCGAAGAGAAAAATAACGTCGCCGTGGTCAGAAAAAGAAATAGTGAGATATTGGTGGAAGTTGGTACTAAGGTTTCATGGGGGGTGCACTTGGGGTTTTAGAAGAAAGATAGGAAAGTCCACCCAAAAGACCGGGAAGCGGGGGACATGTGTCTTATCCAAAACGAACCTGTGCAAGGGGGGTGTTTTAAAGAATAGGAAGCCTGTGCCCCGAAAAAGAAACCGGAAAATAAACAAATCAAAAAAAAGCAAAATCCCTTTAGGAGAAGTCAAAAACAGAAGGGGGAGCGGTTTGCTGAAAAGAGAAAAGCGGTACATTATACAGGACGCCACTACCCAACGGGGAACGTGGGATAATAGGAAAACGAAAAAAGAAGGATCCCCAAAAAACTATTTGGGGGTGTACGAATGGGCAACGGTCTTTGAGGAAGTGGGACGCCTTAACAAAGCGTGCAATGCAACGAAAAAAAAGACGGCCGACAACAATTCCTCCGGACATGCAGCAAGGCAAAAGCCACACTCTTGCTCGCTAAAGGGGGTTAAACTGGGCACACACAGAATAATAAAAAACAAGAGAAAGAAAACACAAAAACACAAACATCAATCAGGCACGGTTAACAAAAAGTCGAAAAACAGCAAAAAGAGGGGAAAAGGGAAGGCCTGCGTGAACTAAAAAGTGTGAGAGAAAGTGGTCTTCCTTGGGAAAAAGGGAAACTGAAACGTAAGCGGAAAGCGTTCGCACCCAACAGAAAAAAAGCAAAGAACAGGCGAGTGGTGAACACTGTTTGGGTGGTTTTTTTTTTTTGTAAAAAAAAAAAGGCCGGGAAAAAAGAAATACAACGCAACGAAGGACTTGTCTCCTCCTGTGAAGAAAAACCAGACTTTTGGGGAACGGGGGGGGGGCACAGGATGAAAAAACAAGAGTTGGGTGGGAAAAGAACATGGTTTGGGGTCCGACGTCTGAAGCTAGGGGGTTATTCCTAGCATTCAAGAAAGTAAAAATCAAACTTCCCAAAACGGAGAACTTTCCCACAAAGGGAAAGAACAAAAAAAAAAAACCCAGTTTGTCCCTTGTTGAGGGGATCCAGCCAAGATGGAGGCCACAAACAGCCACACCACTGACAGTTCCGAAACAATGACCAACAAAGCACTAAAAAGCACGAAACTTAAATTTTTGTTCGTCCAAAAGGGAATTCATTAGAAGCAGGACCCAAAAGCAAGGGGACAACAAAAATAAACACATTTTTTTTTACCCTTGCAAGCTCCTTTGGGCCAAGAAGACCAAGGCCAAAGGGAAAAAAAAGATTAAGTAAAGAAGTAGGGCTTGTGGGTTGAAACGGGAAAAAAAAGTTGGGAAACA
>Ga0179593_1479555_pt1 | contig 14453 bp, 17 predicted proteins | sample CZODoug2_1_08_16_FD_185931 | JGI IMG/M metagenome (GOLD analysis project Ga0179593, IMG submission 185931) | Vadose zone soil fungal communities from Angelo Coast Range Reserve, California, USA - CZODoug2_1_08_16fungal (PacBio error correction) | ecosystem: Environmental > Terrestrial > Soil >...
ATAATGAACACCTTTCTCACACAAAGAACGAGGGGGGCACGAAAATTCCATCCTCGCAATCTTTATGTGCGTCCCAGTTGCGGGGGAGAAATGTGAACGGCCTCAGAGGGGGCGGTAAGGGCATGCTACTCGGTTTCAGCAAAGACAGCGTTAAAATGACGGCGATCAGATGCAAATGTAACTATCTGCTGTTAAAATTGGAAAAACGGCGGAACCGGGGCGAAGTCCAGCTTTGGGAGGATTGGCGCGCGGGGGTTGATATCAAATTGAACAAGGATACGCTCCAAAGACGGTTCACCCTTCTTGGGGAGAGCAGTTACAGAGTCGGGGCCCCGAAACTCCGCAAACAAGCCGAAGAGAAGCTAGTTTCAAACGGTGATTAAGAGAGGTGAAAGGGTGGATGTGCTATGCCCGGGGGAGCGACCACATGTGGTGGGGCACCGACAACGGAAATGTTCAAGTTCCCCCGCACAATCCACCAAACTACCGGAAAGGAATTGGGGGGAGGGGTGCTGGATGAACAACCTACACCGCATCAAATTTGAACAGGAAGCCGCATTTGTCATCTTAAGAGGACTCACTGAGGCAGGACGAAGTTATGATTTCCATACGGACAGAAAATGGAAGAATGGCTGAAAAACCAACACAGGGGAAATTCGGCAGACCCAGTGGAGGAAAGGAAGGTACGAACCATATACGCTTCGACAAAAGATCATAAAAGACCACCCAAAAAGAAAAAAGCAACTTGGGTCATCGGTATTCCGTAAAAGCTAAACATTTAGAAACGCAAAAAATGATGCGGGCACCGCAGAAGGGGGGGGATCCAAAATCACACCAAAAAGGGGGCTTACGATTGGGGGGAAAAAAGAAAAGAGAAACCAACAAGCAATTACTGACCGTAAGCAAGATTCTCCTTCAGGGGAGGAAGATAAGGCCGCTGAGGTCATAAAAAATGTGATTCTTCTGATTCCTAAAATTGGCGACAACTCCGACAAACAAGTGGCCGCCTAAAAGGCCATTCAGAGGGATAAAAAATAAAAAAATTGGGGGAAGGGAAAGAGCACAAAGGCCTCCATGGTGAGCCCGCCAAGGAGACTGGCCGCGCACTGGGCTAGCGTACCCGTGGGGGAGGAAAGAAAAAGGGGGAAGTACTGAGTACTTATCAATAAGAACCTACGTCGGGGGGAGGAAGGAATAACAGAGGAAGCTTCTTTGGAGCACTAATGGATTGCCAAATGAACAAACGAGACAACGCAAAGAAATAATTTTTCGAAATGATCGTACTTGCTGGGAGGAAGTCAGAGAGGGTACAACTTATCCACGCACGGGGGACCAAACAAATTTGCACGCCAAAAAAAAGACAGACGAGGGGGGGGGGAAAAAGAACTAGGGTCCATGTGATGACGTCACTCGGGAGGAGACAGAGCATCATTGTGTTTTACAGTTCGCTTAGAACACCAGCAAAGCTCAAAAGGAGAGAGAGAGTAAGAAAAAATCGGGGAAAGGTAACACAGATTACCACCTGCTCGATCGACGCGCTTAGGAAAGGGGTATGGGATAGTCCAGTAATACAACCCACGTTAATCCTTTGATCAGGGGTCTCCTGGGAACTCTGTAATATGCGATGGTCGAGGGGAAAGAAATTAGAAACGACCACAGGGAGATCGGTGTGAAACAAAGGTGGGTAACAAATATATACTGCCCTCCCACTCAGTAGCAGGGAGGTGGGGGGGGGGGACAAGAAATACTTAACCACCCTCGATTACGAGTTTCAGGGAAAAAAAGAAAAAAGCCATGAGCAAGAACCATCTTGACGGGAACCTTAAAAGCACCAGGGCTTTGGGAGTCTCAAAACGGAGGAGAGAAAAAAGAATATAGATTCCAATTTAAAAATTGAAAGCTTGGATCGGGACGGAGGGCTGGTGGAGGGGGGGAAGAACTGGGGAGAAGGAAAAATGAGGAAGCCTGAAGAAAAAGGGGGGTTCTCGTGAAATCCTGACGCTGTGGGTGGGGGGGGGTGGTGGTGGGGCTGGGGGGGGGGCGTAGGGGGGGGGGGGGGGGGGAGGAGGGGGGGGGGGGGGGGGGGCGGGGGGGGGGGGTGTGGTGGGGTGGGGGCGCAGCAAAAATGCACATCGGGAAGCGGAACAGCCGTAAATAACGGGTAAATGAGGATTGGTGTCAGCGAGGAAATATGAGGAAGAGAGACGCGTCAGCTGGGTACAATACAACAGGCGTCATCTTCGAAAGAACTCACAGATGTACAGCGCGGAGAAACTTCCGGTGTAATCACCGGACTGGCTAGAGGGCCTAAAGTTACAAGACGGGGTGGGGGATGGGTGCTTACCTATGGCGCGTACAGGGGGAAAAGTAGGAGGCATGTAAAGAGAGGCAAAAATAGAGGTGTCCAGTCCGAACAGGTGACGTATGGGTGAGGAACTCGATCGCCCTGGGGGGGGAAATTTCACGGGATACTTTAGTTGCTCTAAAACTAAAACAAGGTATGCTTGAATACTCGAAAAGACAATATCATTTTCAGAACACGACATTTACCAAGCGGGAGAGGACATGGGGGGGATGTTGAGAAGGACAGCAAAAACGAAAAATTTGGGGAAAAAGGCGGGATACTTTTTTATCCATCAAAGCGGGATGCCAAAAGTCTGCTACGAATTCAAAAGTTATGGAAGATTCAGGATAGACCTTAAAAGCTGGCACAGAGCGAAAAAAAAGAAGCGGACATTGTTCACTGAATACCAGCACTGTGATGAACCAAGGGATTAGACGCTCGAGGAAGAAACGTGGGGGTAAGTCCACACCAAGGGAGTCAAAGAGAACCTATTCGTTGTCTCATATCCTGGGAGACCGCAACCTGGGAATGGGGGAGCCGGGAAGGATTGGATTGGTGATAAAAAGCGAGCGAGGAGGGGTTGGGGTCAATGGGAATAAGGGGGGTGAGTAGTTTCGTAACGCAAATTCCGGACTTCAGAAGAGCGGAGGGGGGAAGGAAAAAACTCTTACTCAACAAGATGAGAGAGGGGAGCCGGGAGGGGGAAGTGCGGAAAGGGGAGGTATGGATCAGGTCGCCATAGGAACCCAAGGTGAGCTAGGGGTGGAGCAAAAACAAAACGCTTGCTTGATCTTATTCGTTACAATCTCGGTTGGGGGGGGAGGTGAGAAATTGTTCGTCTCCTTCGCAGGAGTTAGGATGACTAGGAACAAAAAATCGTATTGTCTCCTACGAGAAGGGGGAGGACATGAAAGGAAGGACGAGAGGCCTTTGTGAGAGGGGTCTGTAAAAGCGGGAAGCGACGGCGCTAGGGGGGGCTCAATTATTGGTCCGCACTTTTCCTTGTCGGTGAAAAGCCCAATGACCAAAACCATGCTAGTCGATTCGGAAAAAGCGGCGCGGGCAGCCGCGACTCTGTTCAAAAAGGTCAACGTGCTGCCTTGGAAAGATGACAGAGGGGATTGGGAAGTAAAAAAAAGGAGATGCGAGGGAAAGGTAAGGGCCGGCTGAAGTAGCTTATTAACGTTGGTGGTAGTCCGTGGGAAGGCAATTGTAAAAGTGGGAACATTAGGGAGGGAGTCGAGAACCGGGAACACATCCACAAGTTCCGAGAAACGGGTAAAAGGGAGGCTTTGGCTTCAGTCGGACAAGGAGGAGCGGAGGGTGGGGAGGGGGTATTCTGCTGGCCTATCATGGCTGCTGCGAACAAAGGGGAAACCCTAGGGACGGGGGGAAAGGGAAGTAGAAACACATTGAAAAAGGGAAGTAACGCCGGGGATAGCCCGCAAAGGGAGGGAAAAAAGGGCAATCAGGGAAGACTCTAATTTCGGCAATAAAGACGAAAGGTGGAACAGCCCATGTCGCGGCAAAAACAAAAGTAAAATGCAAGAAAAGATGAAGGCAAACAAATCTGCGGCAACAATCATGACATCCTGCAAACGACAAATAAGCTTGGGGATGGACAGAAGAAGGGGAAAAAAGAGAAGTGGAAATAGATGTTTGTGCCGCTAGATGATAGTCAAAAAAACGTATGATGAGGAGCTTTAAAAGGGCGCAAAAACAAAGAAAAAAGTGCATGGTTGAGGGGAAGTCAGAACATAGTGGATCAATCTGGTGACCGCACCGTTGCATGGGGAGGGAGCTTGGGGGGCCGCGAAAAGGAAAAAGGTTCTGAGGACGGCGAAATTGGGGGTCCAGCCGCTCATGGAACGGAGTTCAAAAAAGCGCCAGAAAACGCGGACTGACGGAGTATCCTGAAAAGGGGGACGCGGGAAGCGGGGCGGTCAAAAGGGAGTTGATTAATACTTTGCTCAAAACAAGAGGTTTCTATAGAATTGAAATGCAAGTACGCAATGCGGGTTGACAACGGGGGGGAGGAAATGGGAAGACAACCCAGAGGCTCAAAAGCAGCCGAAATCACCTACAAAGCCGCCGGCATAACAGTAGAGTTTCAAAGCAAAAGGGGGCCAGTCGCAATGAAACATGGGGGCTGGGAGAGAAGTTCTCGAGCAAGAGGGGGTGAAAGGAATGTAAACCGGATTATGGATTCGAACGAACAAAAAAGCTCATGAAGACGAGACGGAAGACAGCAATCCAAGGGACCATGAGCATGGGGGGGGACATGTTTGCTGGCACTGAAACATCCATAATAAAAGCATTTGGGAACATGACAGAAAAAAAAGGGTGGTTCGCTAAGAGAAGGGAAGGGGAGGCCTTGGTGATGTGAAAATAAACCGCATGAGAATCAGGAGTCAGCCCATACAAAGTTCAAAGAAAAACAAGAATCCAAATTACTCGTAGGGCGGGCCGGGAGGGGAAGGATGTGAAAAGAATCAAAGGAAGGAGTCCAGGAGCATCAGTCATCCTCCGAGACAGCCAACCCCTGACTTTTGCCGCATATGATGAACAAAAACTAATAGAAGAAAAGACGGGCACACAATCTGGATTGATAAGGCGATGGCAAAATCGAGGCAGGAGGGGGGGTGGAATACAAACACTAACAAAACCAGGTTTTACCCACAACATAAAAGAACATCACCGGGCTATCAAGAAAAAAACATCACTAAACTAGTTCTCCAGCGCAGGGCGAAGAAAAATCGTAACCGCTATGGATGAAATAAAATCATTTTGGTAGAAGACCAGTCCGGGCACAGTTACATGCTCTTCACCATGATCAATCGCCTAACATAACCCTTCAAACGTCGACTGCCGGATAACAAAAACAGGGAAGAAAGAGGGCCCTGAAAAAACTACCAGGGGCTTTCTCAGTATAGTCTCAAAAATATGGATATCTTTAATCAAAGCTGGGGCGGGGGTCAAGGGATTAAAAAAAGGAGGAAGAGTAAAACAGATGGCCAAACTAGCACTAGCTGTGGCCAACTGAAGCAAAAAGGGCAACTTCTTTTGCAGAACGCGGGGGGTGACCGGGCGGATCCGGAATGAAAAGCCAGAATTTGTTGGAGGGCGTCACTGCTTGTAGGATGGGAAAGGGAGGAAGCCGTCCCGGGGGGGACTTAAAAGAAAAACGCCGGGGGTCCAATACAAGAAAGAGAAAAAACAATGTTTGAAGGACGACAAAGCTCAATGCGTTAAAGCCCTCTTGCCATGTCCGGGGGGGGGGGTAGAAATAAACGAAGCGGGAAAAAAAGAAGCAGCAATAATTTGGACTGGTCGAGGGTACAAAACCGAAAAGGGAGAATGAAGAAATTGGTGTCCAAGCGGGGCTCTATATCGTAAGATATGGAAGTTCCACCAGGTTCAGGGAGAAAAAGCCCAACCACCGGGGGGAGGACAGATGGTCGTTCCTGGTGTGGATGTCCAGTAAGACACCAACGTGCGAGAAGTTGGTCGCAAGCGGGTCGCCGTGGCGCTTAGCCCGGTGTAGTCTGAAGAGGGAACTCTTCCGCTCAGGGGAACAGCCCCAGGTCGCCTGTTACGAATTGGCGCTCAAGTTGCCGGAAAAGATATAGGAAAGCGAAAAAACGAGAGACTCTTCGATTTTTGGGTGTGTTCAGAGGAAAAATAGGGGTGTCAAAAAACAGTACGTTAAGCTTTTGACAACGGGGAAGCCAAGCCGGCATGCAATCCCTAGGTCCTGCCGTACATCCCAACATACTGTAAAGTTGGGAAAGCAAGAAACACAACAAAACTAGATTAGGGGGAACAGAGATTCTTCCAGAGGGGCGAGGGAAGGGAAAACGGACAAGCTGGGAAGTGCGACAATGGCGGACGTGAAATCGTACATAATGCCGGGGAACAAAGGGTGGGGGGGTCTGGAAAGGGGAAAAACCCATCCCGGAAGGGATGTCGTTGTTCTCTGATCTATCGTGTGTCAGGCACGGAAAACCACGACAACGGGGGAGGAGGAGCGGAGGGTGGGCGGCGAAATTCGATGTCACAGCCAAAAAGAGGCTAGTCCTCCGGTAGGAAAAAAGCGCCAAAACTGCGCAAAAAAGGGGAAACCTTGGGGGGGGGAACTGGGAACTACAACGGATAAGAAAATATTCGCCACCGGGGATAGAAGAAAACAGGTGTGAGGTTTGATGGTGCAATATGAAAGGGATAGAAAAGGAAAAGAGGGAAAAATTTCGCAAACGTCATTAGGTGCTCGAACTGAAAAAAAAGAACGGATGAGGAGGAGGACTTATGACCGTGTGGCTTGTGGCGAAAACAGGAAAGGTGACCCTTTTCTTCCAAGAGCTGGGGGAGCGACAAGAGGGGGGGGAGTACATTGTTGAGGGTAGCGTTAAGATCTTTAACACAGACGCTTGACAAGGGAAAGAATCGCATGCCGAAGAACGAAAGGATGATTTGGATATAAATGTTGCTCGCAGCTAAAGACCAGAGGGACGAAAGAGAGGTCTTAAGGACAAAAAGAGGGAGTAGGCGGCCAGAGGAAGACGCATCGGCGGATAAACCGGGGAAATGCACATCCCGGGTATGGATACAATTAGTGCAGAAGGGAGAAAGATAAGTCCAGAACCTGGAAACAGTTTGTGGAGGAAAATCAATGTGATTTTGTGTGATAAAGGCCCCGTCGATGTAATTGTGGTAGCATGGATGGTGTGCGGGCGTAGAAGAGAGTCATGAAGACTGGAAAAAGTCACACATTATAAATATAAGAAAGAGGCGCCGGAGAGGTCAAAAAAGCAAAAGGGGCTGTCTCCTGGGCTGCACAAGTGGGGGAACTGGGTCCCGGGATTCTTTTGCTCGGGAGTCCAATATAAGCCATTTGCTGGGGGCATGAGGGGGGGAAGGAAAAAAACGCTTCGGGACAGGGTGAAGAAGCACCAAGTTGTGCTTTGAAGGATGTTCGACTTAGCTGATTGAAGGATCATCAATAGGGGAAAAAGGAACGGCTTGTACCTTGGAATGGGCGAGGGAGGATGAATTGCCTGAAGAAGGCCTGTAGAGGGCGTCTTAACTCGTGCATGAGCGATGAAGGAGTCGCGCGATGTGCCGGGTCTGGGGTGACAAAGAATAAAGATCGCTTGCGAACGTCAAAACACAAAAGCTTCGTCAGTGGGGAAGAAGCTAAGCTAATATAAAGATTGGGTTGGAGGGGGAAAAAGGGGCAATTGATTACGGGTCTCGACGAAACATGTGGTAAGTATACACCAAAAAACATGCAAAAGAAAGGGGGGGGGGGGCTTATTGCACCGCTGAAGTGGGTCCTGAGAGGGGGGGGGAAGGCCAAAACTTTGAAGGATTTGTTTATACCATACTTGGGGAAAGAGGATGGCAGGAGGAGGAACCGTGAAAAAGACAGAACGCGACTGGTAATAAAAACCTTCTGTATGGGAACATGTGGGGAATGAGGGAGGGATTTGTCTTAAGGAAAACTGGAAGAAATAATTTATAAATCATGAAAAAGAAAAACAGAGGAAAAACGAAAGGGGAAGGGAGACGCATTTCAAGAGGATAAAAAAAGGGGTAGCGCAAACTTTCTGGAAGTGATAGGGTGTTACTCTCAACCGAGGCAGGAAGTTAGACTCTCAATAACGGGAAGAGGGCAACAGGAGGGGGACGCGTTGCCCATGGGACTGCTGCGGAACCCACAAAAGCATGCAAATTTAAGCACGAGCGCGCAAAAAAGAGTAAAACATGAAGGCACAATAGCAGGGGCAAAAAACGGGATGGCACAGTTGGCCATAAATTCCATCAAAAGATGGTGTTTGCCCCAGGGGTGTGAGAGATAGCGACACAACACACCTGAGGATGAGGGAAAAGAGAGCAAAGAGAGCTGTCACAAAGAACACACCAGAGTCGAGTGGCAAGTTTGGCAATGCGCCATCCCGTAGTATGCGGAAAATTTTGGGTGGAGAGAAGGGTACAGCACGCTTGGGGGAAGAAGCTCGGTAAGCGGAAATGTCTTGAAATCTGGGCAGAAAAGGGGGGGGGGTCCGAACATCATCAGAGAATGTTTCAACGGTTAAAAGAGGGCGCATCGGCCAAGAAATTTACTCTTCTTCCTGGCCACGGGAAACATAACGAGGGACACGACGAAAAAGGACTTGAAGGTTCGCTAAAGTTTTTGATAAGGACTTTACCAAAGTTGGTTTGGTTAACCCCCAAAAAACAGGGGTGGAAAGAGTAATCACGAAAAGGGGAAGATCACTAGTAGAGTCTGAGACGAAGAATACGAAAGAAACAACCACTCCTGTATCACCAGGAAAAAGTGCAAAATCAAGAGGGATAACAGTAGAGGGTCACGGGTGATTTGCTCTTACAATGTAACGACAGAAGAAGGAGGGGAAAGCTGGCAGACGGACGCCAAAGTGCGGGACAAAAACGCAGAAATAAGCGAATGACACGCTCAAAGACCTCAAGCGTGCGCGGTGGCCGATGTTTGGGAAAATGGATAAGACAGGAAGAGACAGGAAATGGGGAAACAGACAAAACGGCAAAACATTGAGTTAAGAGTCCTCAGACGAGGCAAGGACGAAGAAGTGGGGGAAGGGACGTGATAACGCTACAGGAATTAAGTCGGTTAACCACAATACATGAGAATTGGCGCGACCAGAAAAAGCAGAGAACGAGGAAACCTGGGCGGGTCAACCTCAATTGAAAATACTCAATATACAAAGACAAAAAGAAAATGAAAAAAGGAGCAAGGAAGCCGAGTATAAGCTAGGCCCGGCCCGGAGAAAAAAGAAGGGAGCCAGTATGCCGAGGAAAGAAGGGGGAATAACAATTTCAACTAAAAAAAACCCTCTCTTGTTTACGGCGCTGTGATAAGGGGTCTAAACATATGGTGGCAAAACAACCTCCCACATGGGTGACTCACTGGACGCCGATAAACAATCACCTTGAACCAGGAGAGCTCCCACCTCCCCTGCGACAAGATTCAGAAACCATGAGCGGTGGCAGGAAGAGACAGAAGCGCCTCGTTATAGCACTATCAGGTTGAGGGGGGGAAAAAGTCCTTCCAGATTGTGCGACGAAATCAAAAAAAGGAACAAACTTCAAATCATAGGCAACCGGAAAGACACGTAAAATGAAGTCCCGTAGCCAAAGGAGACAGGGAAGGGGGAAAAAAAGATAAGAAAAATCAAAATATTATAGAATACGTGAAGACGATGGGAGGGGGATTCAAAATAAAGAAGAAGCGGGGCCGGAATCATATGCCGCCAAATACAGGATGGTGCCTGCAACAGAAAAAAGAAGCAGATTCTGGTGGGCACAGCCGAGACAAAAAATACCAACTCCCTAAGGTTGTAGTCAAAAGTTGAAAGGAAAAGTAAGTGCGCGGAGGGGGCTGAACGGAAAAAAAAAGCCAACAACACGGACACGGATGGGGGGGAAGCGAAAAAATCCAGGCCTGAGGAAATCCCGACCCAGGTAGTGGTAACATGATAAGAGGGTGAGTAGACAGCCCGACATGAGGGTTGTGGTCCGAGGTGCGCGCAAAATAATTGAAAGAAATGTGATTTTCCCATCTTCCAAAATAAGAAAACGTAAACCGCAGGCGAAGTTTCAAACAAAATTACGATTCCACCCCTAAGGGGACGAACTCACTTCAGGGATAAAAAGGGGAAGAAGTTAAAATACACCCAAAGGGTCGTCCTTTGTGAGCACTGTGCTCAGGGATAGAAGCCGGGAGAAATCTTGACGTGCCGATGGGGAGGAGAATCGGTCGCTGCCAAATGAAGACTAGAGAAAAAGGGTGCTCCATCAAATTTCCGGGAAACAGAAGGAACAAGCCGCACCCATCCACACTAAGGAAATGTGTTCGCGAAAATAACTGTTTTCCGGGGATTGGGGCTGTTTATTCCGAAAAACGTCATACCACTTACCTCCTTCGGGTCCAGGAAAAACCAAGAAAGTGGAAAAACTCACAAAATTGAAAGAAAAAAGAGAGATCCCACCAGGCTTCGAATGGGACGGAGAAGACGGAAAAGAGGGATTCCTCGTGGCGACGTGTCGTACTCACGTTGAAAAAAAGGGTAGGGGGGGCGTCAGTATAAAACAAGCCAGGAAGGAAAGGGGGTTGTAAAACTCGGGCATATATGAGGGGGTATGGCAACGTCGAGAACAGATTCGATTTGTGGAGAAAGTAGTGGGGACCGCAACTTTACCTCAGGTCAGCGAAATAGGAAAAAGCCAAATTAAACTTTTTGGTGGAAGGAACAACTGTAAACGCCAACTTACCCTGGGGTAAAGAGTACAAACACTAGAGGGTGGAGCGTAAGAAAACGGGGGGGGACGTGGTTTTTTAGTACGAGCTATAGACCAATAGGGAACTTTCGCTTCACAGTGGGTAGGTGGCGAGAAGGGACCCAAACAGGTCCTGATCAAACGAGGAAAAGAGCAGGGGGGACTACGACATGAATCTGCGTCAACCGCCGACTGGTTTAAAAAAGCAAAAACGTTTGTGGATACATTGTGAGAAAAGGAGGGGGGAGAGAGGGGGGAGCCCCCGCTTGACTGCTCGAAAAATAAAGAGAACTGCGCTGGGAAAAAGTAAAAGTATGAAAATTGGATAGTACCATGAATCGAAGCGGAATCAAGACGAGCGAAAGGCTGACGCTGGGGGCAGAGGGGGGACACCAAAACTTAGGGTGATTGCTTCACAGAGGAGTCAAGGCAGGTCAGCGAGTATCCAGTTTGAAAAGGAAAACCAATCTGCGTCACGGAATCGACTATTCGGAAAGGAAATAGCCTGTGGGCGCGACCTCACCCCTGTCCGTGGAAAGACGCCCTGATTACAAGTGTCCTCGTTGTGAGACCGAATTCGCTAATGAGTTCAGGGTTGGAGGCTCGTCCTACTTGTGGGACTGTAGTTGTAGGCAGTACCTGGACTGGCCCTTACACAATTCAATCATCCGCCTAGGGATAAAGAGCGGCCCTCTTCAAACTCGCGCATGGTCGACTTGACTCCTTCTCAAGGTTTCCTGCTTTCCAAGGGGAGGGAGGTGCTCGTCTCAAGGTAAAAACAACATGGGGTATGAGTTGTGTAATGACACCGCGAAAAGTCACGTGCCATTGAGAGGGAATCCTGAGTGGGGGATTGTTGGAAGGCAGATCTACATGTGAGGAGTCAGTCCTCAATTGAACCAATGACGCTGGTCGCAGGCGGCGAGGAGGATATGAGTGGACTGGACCAGGGCCTGGGATAGGAGATAAAGCGGTGCAAAGAGGGGAGAGTTGGACGGCAGGGATAGTGCTGCAAGGTGGGGGGAAGGGGCTGGTGAGCCCTGAAAATGTAGAATTTGCTCGTACGTCTGGAACGGAGCATCAAAAGTGAATGCTTACTTTAAATTATGGGGAGCTGAAGAAGTGTTGGCGGGGACCTTCACTTTGATGCCGGGAGTCAGAATGAAAGGTTAATTACTACAAAAGGACAAAAAAGTAATGAGTCGGAGTGACGACGAGTAGAGGTTGTAGCTTGTGAGCAAACGTGGAAAGAGGGGTCCACAGGGTAAAAAACATTATTGAAGGGCCTTTACGAGAAAAAGTTTCTATCAATACACCAGTTCAAGAACAGGGAGAAGGGGAGGTGAATCTTCAAGGGAGGAAGAGCTGTGGCGGGTTATTAATCTGCCGATTAATGGGTGATGCGAAAAGGACAACAGAGTAAAACCAAGTTACGGGAAGGGGGAAGGAAAAAAGTATGAAATAACAGTGAGCGCAACTTCATCAAACGTGTCAACGAATGCAAGCGGCCGAAGGAAAGTTGGCCACCTCAGAGAGAAGTTCCGAGGGGGGAAAAAAAAATTTGAACGCTTTTCAAAAATCTCAAATGGCGAAACACCAATTTCAGCCGGCATCAGATTAGAAAAAGAGGGATTCGCCACCGCAAAAAGCTGGCTGGAAGCAAACTAAACGGGTAAACATCCAAATACGTTATGCGCAAAAGAAAATGCCAATGAGAATGGTGGGTGGCTAAGGGGGGCGCTATCCTCTCAAACAACAAAAAAAGAAATAAGAGACGACAATAGGGAACACCAATTTCGAGTGCAATTTTCGAAAGGATCATCCCTTCTTGCGACAAGATGAGGTGCAGGAAAGAAACAGGTTGTTGGCCGATCGGAGGTGGGAAAAATGAAAAGGGCAGACTTTGGTGTCAGAAGCGCGCCCTTGGAACAGGAAAAAAACGCGACGCTGCAAGAATTAAGGAGTGCATGAAAAAACGTGCCACCGAGACAACGAGATTCCCCTTCGGGATGACGTTTCTAGCAAGGTGGTGAGTACATAAGATAAGTGAACGACCCCGGCCACGGACGGGGGGTCAGCGGGGAAGATAAAAATGGGGAAAGTCAAAGTCCATTATCGGCTAGAAAAAAAGCCAGGAACTCCCGAAAAGCGCAAGGCATAAAACCAAGGAAAAAGTTCAAAAAAACAGACTGGGAGCAAAATCAGCGGTGGAAAGGGAGGAAAGTGTGTGACTCGACCGCGGCAAGAAAATGTCATTCTGAGAAAAAACGATCAAAGACGACAACACGCCAGGAAGCATCGATTCAGCAGGCCAGAAGAAAAAGAACAGGGGGGCGAGATGGGCTAACTTCCAAAAAAGTCGCGACAGAAGAAAAACAGACGCCCAACAATTTTCCTGACAGCGTAAGGCATCCGAAAAATAAAGGAACGAAGACTTGGTGATGACGTTCGACGAACGAGCCAGCAGGTCATGAAGCTTTCACCAACACCAGGGCAAATGGGCGAGAAAAACAATAGACAACTGCAGCCAGGATGCAGCAAAGCGGCAGGATTTAATAAAGCCATCCAGGAATTGCTAACGAGGTCAAGCCTAAGAACAAGCCGCAAAAAATCCGACGGGTACAACGAGGAGATCATAGGAGAATGAAAAAAATTAAGAAAATCAATCACTCAAAGCGTCTGACGATCGAGAGGGGAGAAAGCTCTCATCTTTTTATCTCAAACATCACAACAGCACACAAATGGGGGGCAGACGATACCCAGCAAAGACGAAAAACGGAACCGCAAGAACACCTAGAGACAAGAATTATACCTGCGCGGGGGGGCAAAAGGCTCAGACGTTCTTACCTATCATTGTGGATGGAAATCTGGTGGAAAAAAATCAGTCAAATACAGTTCGCGAACTCACTACAACCAGGAGGACACTCCAAAAAAAGGACCTCAAATAAAAGAGAACTGCCTTTTACCCAAATCCCAATTGAGCCATTAGGACCAAGGCAACCGGTTGCAGGGGAACATACCTTCTCAACCCTCATTGATAACAACCGCTGGGGGTGAAAGTAAAAAAGATTCGATGCGTCCGGAAGAGAGGGCAGAACCATTCGGGGGGGTCAGCAGACCGCGTCATTCGGGGGCGCCGCGAGGTTTAAGCAGGAGAGAACAGAATACAACAAATAGCATGAAAAGTTGTCATTCGTAAGAAAAAGTCAGTCACCTTGCTGGGGACAAAGAAAAAGTTAAAAGACAGTTTTCAAAGAAAAACATAACCCATCAGTTGGGGGGCCGCCGGAGCAAAAAAGGAAAGTTCGGGAAGGCGCCCGGGAAGGGGGGAAAGGAGGGGTAAAAGGCGATGCCCGACCCGGTCGGGAGGACAAAAACCTCGTTTTGAGTTCAAGGAAAACTCAAGACGAGGAATTTGGACCGTGTTACCGGAGGGTGGAGTAAGAAACATAAAGGGAACCATTGTTCTTAAGACAACCAATGGGGGACGACAGAGCTAAAAAGATCAGGGGAGGTGAGAAAGATACAAAAGGCGCTTTGGAGCGCATTGGTGACCTGTTACTGGGAAAGGAGAAAAGAAAGGGGGAGAAGAAATACTGATAAAGCTCCACTTCCGAAGGGGAAAAACTGGGGGGGGGGGGGCGAGAAGTCAGGAAAAAAGAGGAGAGAACCCGCAATCGTCCAAGGGATTGGGGGGGAAAAGAAAAACTTGGAAAACCAGTAGATTGTACATTTAACGGAGACATCCTTCGGAGACCAAGACTGCAAGTCAGGCAGTCAAGACAGCGCATGG
>Ga0179593_1594616_pt1 | contig 14453 bp, 16 predicted proteins | sample CZODoug2_1_08_16_FD_185931 | JGI IMG/M metagenome (GOLD analysis project Ga0179593, IMG submission 185931) | Vadose zone soil fungal communities from Angelo Coast Range Reserve, California, USA - CZODoug2_1_08_16fungal (PacBio error correction) | ecosystem: Environmental > Terrestrial > Soil >...
CTCAGGAGATCACGGCCACCGCAAACGGATGGCTTCTTTTCGCTTAGTGAGGAAGGAGAACGTCCACAACCCAGGGGAAAAGTGACTTATTTCTCCAACGGTTCGGGAAGGAGGGGAAAAAAAACGCAAGTCCCCTCTCGATTGTCTCAATCAGGCCGAGCGAAATTGTTCCTAGCGGGCTAGTAAGGAAATCGGTCGAGGGGACATAGAAGACCGCGTCAGCAGCAACCATGAGAAAGACATGGTTTCCTCCTTAACTATCCGCGAAAAACGGCACGATCTTCAAAGCAATATGGCCCCGCCGCCGATGGGGGGTAAAGGGGGGGAGATCGCAGAAAACGCGAATCAAGTCTCGTTGACGACATGCTAAAGCGCCTAGTCACAAAAAGACTGAGGCGAAAGGGGAAAATCAAGTAGGGTTTCTATCGATTTGCTGATCCTTCCCAGGTATCGGGGGGGGGGGGGGGGAGTATCGTGGGTGGACTGGTGGCGGGGGGGGAGGGCGGCGGTGCTAGGGGTGCGTGTGTAGGTAACTTGACAATGAGGCCGAACGGAACCGCGGGTTGAGAGTAGCTTTCTAAGGGGGGGCAAAGAAGGCTTCGGGGGGTCGTCGGGTAGTTCGCGAAGATGTAAACCGAAACGAGAAAAAATATGGGGGGGAAGAGGGGGGCTGTCGGGGAAGTGGTCTCGCGAAACAGGGGGGTAGGTCGACCGTCGTGGCTAGGGTGGTGGGGGGTAACAACAGCCACCGCGGGGAGGGGGGGGGGGGCGTCAGGGGAATGCCGTGGCTTGCAAGGTGCAGGGGGGCGGGGGGGGTTATGGGGGAGAAAGGGGGGGGCAATGAGGGCAGCCGGTGTATTTCTTCAGGTGCTAGGGCGTCAAGGTCCTTTGAACGTGGGTGGCGGTAAGAGCGGTCATATGTGCTTATTATCATATAAAGTACGAGTAGGGCGGGGTTTCATCAGGTGTGATGGTCGGTGAGCAGGGATGGAATTCGATCTGGGGGTGGGGTGGTGGGAGGGTGGGTTACCGGGGCGTGGTGGCGGTGTGGTTCGGGGGGGTCTCAAGGCGTGATCTATGGTGCTGTGTGGGGGGGGGGTGGGGGGGGGGGAGGTGCTCTCTTTGGGGAAGGCGGCCATCGCGCCGACGGACTCCGGGGGTTGAGTGGGACGATCAAGGGGGTGGAGGCGCGGACATCTTTATCTTGGTGGCAAGCGGCGGAGGTGTAAGTGCGGGCCCTGACAAGGCGGTGCGGCCATTAGAAGTGCCAGTCTGGCGCGTGGGGGGGGTTGAACCAGGGAGAAGTCATTGGTTGGTCAGGCGTGGGACGGGGGCTTTTGAAGGGAGCAAGCTCGCGGGTGTGAGGACAGCCTGTGCAACTGCGGCGTGGCTGGGGCGGGCGGGTGTGGGGGGGAAGATGGTCCGGGTGACGGTGTAATTTGGGATGTGCGGGGGCAAAAAGGGGGTGGGGGGTGGTCTACACCGACGTGTGGGGTGTCTGTGGGGCAGGAGTCAGGTCCAAGGGCCTAAGCGTGGGGTGTGAGGGGCGTGCGGTCGTGAGGCGGGGGGGAGGGGGGTGCGGCGGGGGTGTCGCGGGCTTTTAGCGGGGTGCGGTGGGCACTTGGGGGGTGGGTGGGGGCGTGGAGGGTTGGGGGGGTTTTGGCCGTGGGGGGGGAAAGACGGATTGCGCGTGTGCGCTCTTTGGGGGGGGGAAAGGCGTGCGGGGGGAGGGGGGCCGGGACGTGGGAGGTCTTCTCCTCGTCGGGGGGGGGGGGGGGGTAAAAAAAAACTTTTTAATCTGAATTTTCCAACCCGATTGGTCTTCTGAACAATGAAGATATATCCCAACAATGGCTCCTTTCGGCCCTTTCTTCTTCGTTTCTCTTCATCCAAACTCCATTCAACTCTGATACGTCCCAGAAAGACACACAGAGCCTTCTGACTGGAGCCCAAGACATTCAGCAAAATCGTGTAGGAAATGGCAGTTGTCTTGTGGTAGTTCAGAACCTAAGTGAAAAAACCTCATCACCCCTACTGCGAGGTGGCATGAGTGGATCGTAGTCGGAAACGAGTGTTCCCCGAAAGCGAGGGGGTTTATGAGACTAGTTGGACAGCTCAGTGCGGGCGAGCGGCGAGGAGGTGGAACTGGTCTTTGTCATTTGGTCTGAATCAGTGATGCGGGGGTAAACATGTTCTTGGCGCGCATAGCCGACAGGCACCGCAACGTGTTTCTAATATAGGCGAGCGAATTAGCCAAAGAGGTATCCTAAAGGTCGACGCCTGACACAACTTCCGTTCTGGCTCAGCTAGAATGCTTGAGGTCGATTAAGATCGGAGCACACCGGGCTGGACCCAAAGGCTAAAAACGAAATTTAAAACTCCGCATACAAAGAAGAAGTATGCTAAGCGCGCTGTAGATGTCTGGGATCGACGACCTGGGTTCGAGGGGAAAAAAAGGCAATGTTCAGAAGTGTTTGGAAGTTCCATGACTGGGGAAGAAAAAAAAACGCGCTTACTGTCGGATCAATAAGCTGATATGTACAGCAGAACAATTCATCCGTGGTCAGGGCTCGAAACACAACAAACAGAGAGGGAGAATATGAAAATGAGGAGGTGCAAGACGAGTGAAATCACGGCTTGGGCGGCAGACACCGGTATGGAAGCGGGCTTTAAGTCACACCACTTACGATTGAAACGCGCAAACAGAAAGCGAAACCGGGGGAAATCACCGGGCTGACCGAATTCGGGAGGAAAGACGAATTAGGCCTCTGTACTCACAATGGAGAGCTGGACGGGAGGGAGCGGTAAGCTGGCTGAAATGGATCGAACTCAACGCGAGGGAGGACCAGGGACTGAAGGGTTGGAAAAAAAAAAAAACAACGACCGCACGGCGATAGAGATGTGGGGCATCAATGCGAAAGGCGGAACGCACCACGAAGTACACCGGTTGCTCCATGGTGCAAGGGCGGAGTAAGTGCAAGACGACCAGGTGTGCACCATCACCCCGGCCCTACCATAAAAACACCGGTCGACTCGCGCCGCCCCCTACAAAGGAGCAGGTCAAATGAACTAAAAGACGGCAAAACATCTTCGACGTGTTTCAAGACGCGCCTATCTAGGATCGGAAAGAAGGGGGAACTAGGAATGGATTTTGACCTCGAAACCGAATTGGTAACCAAGAATCGCCTTTGCAGGCCTAGGGGGGGTACGCAAGCCGAAGGAGCGGTGCTGATAATTAGAACTTCCTTGGCGTGAAAACGTAGGCAGTGCGTTCAACAGCGCGTAAAGAGGATGCTGCGGCGATACCGACCAGAAACTCCCCAGAGGAGAGGTTGCAAAGGGCGCTACGCTTCCAATGGTTTAGCAAATGGAGCCTACATCGTGGGCCGTGGGACTCAGCTACGGGCCAAGAGCCAAAAATACAGGGCCCAAACACAAAACAAAGCGCGGAATTCGAAGAGGGTGCGAAGTCACGATCTGGGATCAGTATAGATTATGACGGAGCGCCCACGGAGTTCGGGGTTCTACACGGAGACGATCTGGATCGCGATAAAAGAAACTCAAAGGACGAATCACGGAACTGGCGCCGCGTAGGGTGGGTAAACGCACGCCAGGGGGGAAACAATTAAAAGAAGGGGCACTCGATCGAAAAGGGCCTGTGTCAGGGTCGCGAGGGGTAACAGGACGTTCTCACACCTGTTCCCTCATCAAGCTTTGGACTACCCCGAGGACCAATATAAAAGGAGTTTTGTGGATCGTCTCGCAACGATAACTCTCTGATAAAGAGCAAACGCTCGTTCACGAGAGACTTCCCACCTGAGGCTCACCACGATCAATTGGAACTCTGGGAGAATTGGAGGGTATTCCCAAAAGAATTTATTCTGGTGAAATAAACGGCAATCTTAAAAAGCCGAAACACACGTGCTTTCCAAAAACTTTCCCGGAAAAGTCACGATGACCAAATACAATTGTATGTACGACATCGTCGCGACGGCGACACAGATCGCGAGACCAATGCGGTGGAAGCTTGAACCGGAAAAAAGCGCGGTGCTAAAATAGGGGGAGCGAGGGAAAATCCCGACAGCAACATCGATGGGAAAAACATTTGGAGAAGGTTCGCCGCGTCGCTAGGACTACTGAGGAGCGAGTGAAACGGAAAGAGGTTTGAAGTACCGCGAAGGCCCGTCAGTTCGAGGAAGAGAAAACAAGGGCCGACGCGATGACTGTAACATACCGGAAGGGTGGAGCAGGAAAGAGGTAGCGAGAGGGCAACACGGAGGGTAAGGCGGAAGCGTGAAAGTGCGGCAGGACTTCAAAAGTATGAGGCATGTGAAACCCAGAGACGGATCATGACAGGGAAACGCAAGCTGTCGTATAGTGGGAAGCTGTTTGTTGAAAAAGCTAAGTCGATCAGCAGGTACGAGTCCAACGTGAAATGGTAGATAAGGGGGAAGGAACAATCGCCCTCTTCGTTAAGCAACGAAGGATATAGGGTAAATTGCATCGGGAAAAGAGTGAAAGAACCCTCTCCGTTTAGTGAGACGGAAGGAAAACTTCGGTTGTGGGAATCGAGGGTCCGCCCAGAAATTCATCATTTGCGCGGGCCTGAGGACGTTTTGAGCATGAGACTATCAAAAACCACATTAGGGGGGGAGGATATGTTCAATCGAGATGCGCAAGGAACTAGGCGGCTGCGGGAAGCCTCGCTTAAAAGCAAGATCACTCGCAACCGATTTTCTCCTAAAAACTGCGATGGGAAGGGAAATCGGGAGCACAGGGACCCTACTCCTCACACTCTATAGTCCCCCGGATGGGATCATAACATGACGGGGATCAAAACGGCGGTCTCACATGGACATCACGGGCTCCGCCGAATCAGAAGTGGTAGGAAACATGCCGAACCCCACAGTGAGGGGGAACTTAGGAGACGATCCTGAATCTGTCCAGTAAAGTGGGGTCAAAGAAGGCCAGAACTCCACTTAGCGCAGGGACGCGGGGGAAGAAAACTTCTCAGTCTAATGCTGACGCGGGCAACGTGATGAACAAAAGAGGGCAAGTAATGTCAATTAAGGATCATCCTCATGCCGCAGGGGCAAACCGTGACGAGGAACAGCCTTAGGGTTTCGCGGAAATGCAACACGAGGACGGTTAACTACGCTGCGACCACCCACTTCTGGCCTAGAGTTTGCCACGGTTAAACGATTAGAACAGCCCAAATATCGCTGCGGGGATGTAGGGGAGGTGTCCCGAGAGATTCCCTGGGACTTGACCGTCGTAACGGGTTCCACCGCGGCCCACCGAGAGCGGGGTACAGTCAGATGGGGAAGGGTCTGCGCTAGGCGGGGCGAGCTTCAGGCTGAGTCGTACCTGGGCAAAACGGGGCCTGGGAACAAGGAAAATGGTGTTCGGGTACCACGGATTGCCTTAGAGGTTGGGAATAAATGGGGGCACTAAGCCCCCGAAACCGGGTCTGGAGCCGTCTATCGTAGTTTCGCCGGTCGTTGTAAAACGTGAACTCGACTTTCACGCCCGCAGGTAGCTGATGCTGCCGGAGGAGGGCGCCGCAGCGGACGCGGAGGGGGAAGAACCAAACAACGCATTGTATCTGTTAGGACCGGTAGTCAAGAGGTAGCTGGGAAGGAAACGGCAGGTCCGAAGAACAAATGACACGTGAGGTGTACGATCGCGTACGGCAAATCAGTGACCCTTTTTCAGTTCGACAGGGCTGGGGGGGGAAAAACGCTAGAGCCCAGAAAATGGCACTCACGAGGAGCGGGGGCGGTCGCCTATAGTCCAGATCGGAACCGGGGATCGAGATTTAGACACGGCGCTGAAGACGGTCATAAAGCAGGACTTAAAGACCACGATAGCCGAATTGAATTAACGCGCGGCGGGGAGTGTGGACAGTGGCACAACGACTATAACATGCCGCTATGAAGCGGCAAGAAAAAACTAATTGCGGAGCCCCATGGATATTAGGGAAAACCCTTGGCAATATCTGGAAAAAAAGGGGGTGCAAAAATCTCGAGGTTGAGGGTCACGGCGATCTCGGACACAGTCGTCCCCTTGAAAGGTCTGGGCGGAACGGTCGCGCACGTGGTGGTTCTCACTACAGGAAAGAGATTACAAGCACACCGCACGTCGGCCGGTGCGTACGAAAGAAGTCGTCAGAAATCCGCGACGGTCCGTGGGGGGGGGAAAAATTCTAGGTGGGCTATGGTAAGAAAAACTCCATTTCCTTTCCTCGGCCTAAGCGGAAGCACTAGATCTACTATAGCTGTAACCCGGCGGTGACGTCGGGAAAGAGGATTTGAAAAGTAAATGGCAGGGGGGGGCGGCCGAACCAGTCTGTGGAACGGGAGTTTACCTGGGGGGAAGGGGTTGCGGTCAAAAAAAACTGTGATGGTAGGAATAGGGCATAAGTCCGAGAAACCCATTTGCCGACTGGGTTCCAGATGGGGAAATATGAGCTTAAGGTGCACAGAAAACTCTATCCTTACGGGGGTCGGCGGGGGTGCAAAGTCTCTTCAGCCTCCTACACGAGTTTGTCGAATGCCCGCAGCCGCGGGAGGAAAAAAATAGCCTCCGAGAATAGCCGCAGTTGGGGGGGGGAAGAAAAGACCGGCAGGGGGGAAATAGGGGGGGAGGGGCAGACCTCTTATAGTCTTTCGACCTACAGGGGGATTAACAAGGGGGCGCTAGGGACTTTTGAAAAACAGCGTCAATACCTAAATGGTGGGTAGAGTGTTCCCTGGACTTAAACATAACTCTGATGAGGGCGTGAGGAAGGAGGGGGGATTTTTCGTATATGGGGTAATCTTAAAAAAATAATTCAAGCCTTGTAGCAACACACAACAAAGGATATTGGAAAAAGAAGAAATAGGATAAAGGGGGGCTGGAAGTTAGTCCTCGACCATGGGACGAGCAAAGCTTGTGAAACGCCAAGAGAAGCAGATGTAAAGGGAAAGATCAAACCCACTTAAGTAACGAGATGGGTGAAAAGCATCTCACAAAGCTCAGGAGAACGCCAGGGCTACGGAAACGAAAGACTGCTCATGGAGAGCCGAAGTAAAGTAGACGTACTCGTTCTGGAAGGGGAAACCTCACCGGTAAAGAGCTGATGGCATAAAATGCCGAAGTTTTCCAAACAGCCGCTAATGATATCAGGATATGGGGGCATCAGGAAGGCACAGGCACCAAAATCTGAGGGGGGGAAAACCAAGTTTGGCGGAAAGGGCTATAAAAGATATTCAAAGCTACGATGGTGGGGGGGGCGACTGGCACCCCTTACAGAACCCCCGGGTTGCCCCGGGGGTTCACAAGACAGAGAAGGTCCATGGGGGCCGCCAAAAACCATCTCGAGACGTGTAAACACGGATCGGACGAGCCGCGAAAACAGAAAAGCGACTGCTGCAAGTTTTTCATAGAATGATGTTCGGAAGCGCCAAAAGACTAGGGAAAACCGACGCTCTGATGATTAAAAGACACGAAAGCTGGGACGTTGCTATGAAGTCTATGTCGGTGAAGGAGGTAGCACCTAAACGCGCAGAGGACGAAGGTACGAGTCTGGCTATCTAGGGTCCGTAAAGGCGCTAACCAAGCGACCGGTGTGTGAAGGAGGCTGAGCTTCAAAGGTGTTTACGGGGGGGGGGGGGGGGCTGAGAAATGGTTCTGCACATTCTTGGGCAAGGTCAGAGGGAGGCTGCAAGAAAGATCCGCATGGGGTTGGGTTGGTTTGGTGTTTGTTGGGGACGGGCAAACGCGAAAAGCCGCGCGCTAAGTGGGCGCGTGATCGGAGAGCTAAAAAAGTCTGGGGGGCTGCTGATGAGGCGAGCAGCCCCTGTCGCCAAAAAGGGGTGGAAAGCAACCGCACGCTGGGAAAGACGGCTGAACTAGACGTCGGGAGGAGGCAACCGCCGCGAGATTTTTGAAAACGACCATGCGATGAAACACTAAGGGAAAAAACTCGCTATCTAAAAAGGGCCTTGGAGGGTAGAATGCGCTTACGGAAAGAACAACTGAAGCACTCTGATGGGGCTAACCGGATCCAAAGATCAAGTGGGGTGTTGGGATCGGGGGAGGAAAGTGGGGAAGGCCGGCATCTCAATCCGTGCCAGCACATCGCTAAAACCTAGGGGGGAGCAAAAACGATAAAGAAGTCTCCCCGAATGCGATTAGGACCACAAGTCGAAGTTAGATCAGGGCATACTGCATAGGGGCTGGTAAGGGGAAACTAAGAAATTTACTGTCCCGGAAAAAGGTGCGATTACCCAGGGGGAGCGAATGTGGGAAGGCCGTGAAGGGTAGGTAAAACAATTCTCCTTCTAACCAGAGGGCTGAACGACCAAAGAATATCGGGGGCCTATTGGGGAAAAATTCGAATACTGTATAAAATTTGGGCGTCGGGTCAATAAAGGAAACCCGCCACGCCGAATATGTGTCACGGGACACATTGATTAGGAAAAAGGGCTAACAAGTAGAACTGACGGAAGTGGGCGAAAAAGCTGATGACGGAAGCGGTTGGGCATTTCCCGGGAGGTAAGCTCGTCAGTTCGAGAAATAGGAAAAAACAAATTCGCCCTGAGGCAGGGGTCCCTTAAAAAGCAAGAGGTGGCGACCATAGAGGGAGCAGGGCTAGAAGAGGCCTTACCTTCTTACCCCAGATTATTCTAGGAAAGGTTAAAATTTGAAAAAAGATCAAGAAGGATCTGCGAGAATGAATTTAAAAACCAGAAGCGGGACGAGTCTTTGCAGGAGGTCTCGCGAGAAAGCTGATATCCTAAGGGTGAGAGCGAAATGTAGAGAAACCCGAAGTCACCAGAACAAGATCCTTGGGTCAAAAGTATATCTAGGGGAGGATTGACAGGAAGAGGATGTCAATAACAAGGGGAGGAAAAGGTGACGGGGGAGTTTGTGCCGGAAATCCGAAGTGCAACCGCAAAAAAGAAGATTGGGTCTATTGGGCCTTAGATCAGGTAAAGAAAGAGCAACAAAAAACGGGGGGAAGGGGAAAGAGATGCTTCAGAGAGCTAAAAAGGAAAAGGCTCATACCGGAGGGAGGGTTAAACATTTCGGGGAGGGGGGAAACCTATCGAAAACAACACGCGTAAACGGCCTATTTCAAGAGAAGATTTATTTAAAAAGAGGCCAACATAAGTCGGGAGGTGTGATCAAGGTCCAGTGTTGTACCGGCAGAGAGCGACAGTGAATCATCACAGATGAGGGCTCAGGATTCTCGAGCATGGGGGGAAAAAAACATTATCACGAACGCAAAAAGGAGGGAGGGGTTTCCCTTTGAGAAGCCGAATATCATGGATCTTGCCGGGGATCATTTAACTGACCGAAGTCCGCGAAAAAAGTGAGAGCGGACTACGACGCGGTCAGTCACACGTTGGGGGGCAGAAAATGAAAGGAATGAATTGAGCACAAAACTCTGGCCGGTATCATCTGGATTCGGGTCGGCCATCAGGTGGATCCAGAATGATGGGGAAATTGAAATCGTGGGGTAGGGGGGGAGTCTGGGGGGGCGGGGACAGGGGGGGGGGCTCCTGTGCGAACAACTCTGAAATATTAGGGGGGGGAAATAAGGGGTAGAGGGTATATTGAGAAAGAAAAAGGGATGTAGGGGGGAGGGCGGGGAGGGATTTTCAATCGACTAAACTCTTGGCGAGGTCCACCCGGCCAACCGCTACGTCCGGACAGCGATGAAGGGGGGTCCGTCAGGGGGAAGGGGATCGAAAGGAATAGCTACAAAACCGTACGGCTTCAATCGGGGGATGTGCCGGGATCCAGGGACAGCTCCAAACGGGGCAGAGCAAAATCGGGGGGGAGATGGGGGCCCTTATGATAAAAGGTCTAAAAACAGCGCCTTGCCGGACCATGGCGAGCCGTGAGGCGGAAATTAGGCGGTGCTCAGAGGGGTGACGGCGGGAAGGTCAAAAGGCTGTAGCTGGATGAAAAAAAGACGCGCAAGGGGGGGGGCGGTATTCGGGACTATCCACAACACCTGGGAATAGTTCCGATACGAACACAGTGGGAGACAGTCGGGCAGGAGAACGTCGTGAAACTATCGCAAAGACAGGCAATGAGAGCCAGTGTAAAGGGTCAAAGGAAGGGGAGTGGCGTTGCCACAGAGGAGACCGCCGGGAAAAGACGAGCGTATTCGTGGATCAAAAAAGCTATATGAAGCGTCGACGTTTCTTAAAGCAAAAAAAAAGGGGGGGGGGAAAAAAAAATGATGTACTAAGTCACGAATCAGAAAAAAGGGGCGACGAGGCCGGGGGGACCGTTAAAGTGCGAAGGTCTTTTTGGGGGGATTGGTCGCGGAGAAGCGTGAACCGCTTAACGGCGGCAAATGTCAAAAAGGGCGAACATTTCGGACCAAAAAAAAACCTTGTGGCAGCGAGACAAGGATTTGCAAACGCCATGAGGGGGGTCAGCGGGGAAGGGGACGTCGGGAAATATCCGTACAGTAGAGTCCTGAAAAAACGGATGCTGCAGAGGAACGGTCTGCTATAGGCCGAAACCTGTAAGGAAAAGGCAAGCAGAGAGGGGGACATCAGGGCAAAAAAGGAATGGAGGGGCTTGAGAAACGTCTTGACAACCGACCAGGCGCGTGGGGAAAAGGAGGAGGGGATTGTTGGGGGGGAGGAGGTAAAATCCATTTCAACGAGAACAAAGAGGAGGACGGGCAATTATGAGAGCGGCTCAGAGAGGGGAACGTCCGAAAGGGGTGAAAAAGGGAAGGAAGAAACGTGAGGGGAAACATTCAAGCTTGTGAGTCTGGGGATCGAGGCCATGATTGTACTGTTTTTGTTGCGGGGGGGGAGAAGACGTTCGAAACACTGTTCTTTGGAAATATCCGGAAGAAACCATTTAAGCCTGGTGGAGGAAGATAGGGGGGGGGATGGGTCACTGTGAAAGACGATCACGATCTCGGGGGCATACGAGGCGGGGAGCAGGAAACACTTACTTATGTGAATCAGCAGTAACTCTGGGAAAATGTCGAGGCACCTCATCAGGACTATCAGGAAAATTCGAATACCTCCGAGCTAGGCCATTGGGACGAATAAAATGGATAAGTGGGGAACGCGCTTATAAGGAGTTGAGTAACGTGTGTTGAGGGGGGGAAGCGTTCAAAAAAAAGGGAAGAAGTTGGGGGGAAAGTGACAAAAATGCGGTAAACCGCTCTTTGAAGTATTTCATTGAGGAAGGAAGTGCGATGAGATGGAGGAGGGCCAAAGAGTCAAGACGGCATCTCGAGACCAACAGGAGGGAGGAGTATCGAAGGAAAAAGGAAGTGAGGTAAATTCATCCCAAACGGGAACATAGAAGGGAGGAAAATCTAAGCTTAAAAGGACTTGAACTTCAAAGAGAGTTCCGCGGGGGAACCCGAAGAGGCGAAAACACAAAAAGTCAAATCACCGCGATACCGATGGTACTCTCCTACAAGTGGATCCGCTGAGGGCATCTCAAAGGGAGAAAAGCGAGTAAGGTCTGGAGAAACGTATGGCAAGGAAAGCAGCAAGTTACGAGCGTAATTTCCACATAATTGCAAAAGGGGTTAAAAGAACACTTAAGGGAAGAGAGAGGGGGGTAGTCAAGGACCGTCAGAGGGGGTGTAAAAAACTTATAACACAACGTTGTCTGAATTTGAAAAGCTATGATTACATTGCCTAAAGAAAAAGGTGGTGAACATAAAAGGACACGCGAACAAGAACACAACTGGAAACGAATGGCTATCCTCAACGGAAGAGAGTGCAGTGAAAATTCCTCCGAAAGAATCAAGAGGAGCGAAGTGTTCACCGGCTCAGCATCAAGAATCTAAATACGCGGGGGAAAAAAAGGGAATAAATTCTGAGTGAAACAGACAAAATCAAAAAATAAGACTTGAAAAAAAAAATCCCTACCTGCTTAATATCTTAAAAATCCCGAATGGAATGGAGTAGCTCAGCGTGAGGGGGAGAAATCCGCGAAGTAAGCTATAATAGGTTCTTACGAAAGTCGCTATAAAAGGGGAAGGAAATGGCCCGAAACAACTCTAGCTTGGAAGATCCTACAAGGGTTTACCTCAAGAGAAATGGGCAAGAGGGCGCGTCAGAAACGGGAGGCAGGAATCGGAAAAACGACACTTAAAAAACGCGGAGCCGCTCGGAATTCATTGCAGTCGTCTAGCTTCTAAGGTCTGTACGGGGATGACTGTGCGCGCCGCGTGGGAAAAAAAATTGGACTCTGGGAAAAGGCGGGCACATACAGGGGAACATAGAAATCTGCCGACAACGCCAAGGATTCGCGACTTCCGCGTCGAAAGGGAGGAGTTTGCACAGGGACCGCCCGGCCGAGCCACAGTTCGAAGTGCACAGAGAAGGGGGGCCGTTTTCGAAAACGAAAGGACGTTCCAAAGGGACCGCCAAAATTGGGGGGTAAAAACGTCCCGAGGGAGGTTTTGGGGCCGCAAAAGGCGCAGCAATCATCGTACCTATATGCCAGCAACTGAGCTACACTCAAGATGAGGGTCGAAAACACTATCGGGGAGAAATGATAAACAGTTTTAAAGCAAACAAGCGATTAGCGATCCTTGGACATACGGCATCTTGAGAAGGGGACAAAAAAAAAAAAAATAAAAAAGTAGCGGGGAGGATCCCGGGGGAATATGAAACTAAAAAAGGCCAAGGGTTAAGAATTGACAGAGTAGGGTAACCTGGCTCCGCCTACAAGGCTACATTGGCTGGAAACCTTGATGGTGTAAAATGAGGGGGGGGGGTACCCCTTCTACGCTTTAAGAGAATACTTGACGATTGAAAAGCACGCAGAACAGCAAGAAGTTTAGGGGGGGCAAATTATGTGGAACCTCTTACTATATGAGTCAGCGAGCGAGTTCCCCGCAGATTCATGACGCGATCCACCGTCGGGGAAAGGAACGTTAATACAATGGCAGCCGCGAAGGGAATCAAACCAAAAAAAAATGGGGAAGAAATGCATGACCGGGGGAATTTGTGGGGGGGGGGGGGGAGGCCCGAGAGAAGAAAGAGAAAACGAGAAGTGGCGTTCGGTCGAATGGGACGGAGTGCGATGGAAGTCAATTTTGAGATAGGCAATATAGTCTGCGGAGGGGGAAGCAGGCAACCATCAGCGGAACCCACGTTCAAAGGAATTTTTTTCCAATTGAAAAGGAAGCGCGAAGCGGAAATGCAACCGGGCTCCCTAGGGATGGAAAGCCGGAAGGGACAAAATGGCAGAGGTCACTGAGGGACACATAGTAGAGCTATCGGAGTAATCGGAGGGACCCGCTCGATTTCAATGAGGAGGGGAAGGAAAATCGAAAGGTGATCGGGGGGGGGTTTTTGGGGTTTGTTTTGGGTTGGGGGGGGTGGGGGGGGGGTGTGGTTTGGGGTGGATTGGGGTTGGAAAGGCAGAAGCCGAATGCGCCAGAATGCAAAACGAACTTGCGCGGGCCGGGGGATTAAACTCGACCACCAAAAAAAAGTAGGAGAAAAGGGAAGCATAAGGCCACTCGAAGACCTCTTTGAACGGAATTGCGGCGGGAAAGGCAACAAAAAACCCAAGAGGGGAATTTCAAGAAAGAAGATGGCTGGGGAAGGCTACCGGTCCACGACGAATACCCTCGATAGCGGCAAGGGGGGTAGAGAAAAGGAGGGCAGGGACAGTCCGTGCTTTCAGACAGGGAGAGGGCGCGCCAACGGTGACTCATAAGAGAGGCGCCCGTCAGAAGGGGGGCACGACATGGAAAACAAGGTATTTTTTAAACGAAAAAGAGAAAATTCCGCCCGTCCAAGAGATTCAATGGAAGTAAGTTACGAAGGGACTCTACCAAAGGAAGAATCCGACAAGCTATCACGTCGCTGGAAGAGAACATTCTGAACGGGGAAAAAAAAAAAACAAACAGGTGTTCCTGGACATCTGAAACTGAACAGGAGATGGAATAGTCATCAAAAGGACGAGCCGTACTTAAGGAGCTGTCGGGAACTTAAACGCGGGCGTTTAATAGAAAAAACAACCGCTTCCTGAAACATTCTCTAGTTAAAAATTTTCTGAAAGCAGTCAGAACATTAAGAGGACTCTGCGGGGTGCGGGTGGGCCCTCTACGAACTAGGAAGGGCGACCTTCAAAGAACTTTTTCCATCCAATCGGAAGAAAACAGCGATAATATACTGTTCCTTCGATCGGAAATTGACCCTTGGAGGCCGGGCGCAAGGGTAGCGACGAGGCCCGGGTAAAAAGGTCATGTGAGAGCGCAACTTTGGCAGGGAGAAAAAAAGGGAATAGGGACGCGGGGTCTTATTAGAAAGGTCCCAGATTTCCGGGAGATCCATGCCGGGGCACTAAGAAAGGGGAAAACAAGTTCGGGTATAAGCTAAGAGTGTTAAACTCCTTTGTGTACATTTAGGGGAATTCACCTGCGCGGAAGATGATACCTCAAAAGACGCGTCTTG
>Ga0179593_1619109_pt1 | contig 14453 bp, 16 predicted proteins | sample CZODoug2_1_08_16_FD_185931 | JGI IMG/M metagenome (GOLD analysis project Ga0179593, IMG submission 185931) | Vadose zone soil fungal communities from Angelo Coast Range Reserve, California, USA - CZODoug2_1_08_16fungal (PacBio error correction) | ecosystem: Environmental > Terrestrial > Soil >...
CCGACCTTGGCAAACTCAAGGAGATTCACCCGCTCACTAAAAGCCAAAAGGACCATAAAAGCTTTCACCTGGAAAAAATACAGAAACTGAAGAAGAGTTTAAAACAATGCCGCGTCCAAGCAGCAGACCGTCGAAGTGGGATGCGGGGGAAGGAGGAAAGCTCACCGACGCCCATGACCGGCTTCGGAAAAAAATCGACTCCATAGTCCAGAAGGAAGAGGGTCAAAAAGAAAACGCAGGCACTCTCTCGCCTTGGGCAAGGTGGATGCTGCGCCCCTAGAGGGGGGAAGTGGGAAAACGGAAAGCCTGCGTCACCAAAACAATGACAAGAAAACACTGGGAAGGGCCTGGATAACCTGAGAGAACTTTTGGGAAAAAGGGGGAAAAAGGGAAAAAACAGGGACATCCACGAGGTGCATTAGTTCCAGGGCCAAACGGAAGCAAGGAACTCGGGGGGCAGGACCCTGGGAAATAAGAATTAAATGGGCCGTTCATGGGGGCATCCCAGGGGGAAGGGGGGAAAAAACTACAAAGGGGAATGAAAGCCCGGTCATCGAGATTAAGGATGCCTGGCTTTCGGAACTAAAACACGGGAAAATGCGATCCAAAGCCTTGTAGGGACAAATCGGGGACCGGGGGCAAAGGGAAAAGGAGCCTAATCCGTCCGATGCGAAGGCGATGGCACATCCGGAGGAGTTTGGAGGAGACGTTCGGGTGTGACTAGTGCAGGGCAGAAAATCTTTTCGGCGTCGCAGCGCGGCAGGCGGGCCGATCAAAATCAGAGGGGAGAAACGGTGAGTGAAAGCTGCGCCCAGCGATGCAAAGATCGAGAAATAACGGGACCTGAAAGCAGGGTAGAGGGAGGATTTCTCCTATTGGCCAAGCTCGTCCGGGTTCACGTGACCAGGCGAAGCCTGGGGGATCGGGTAGGGGGAGGTCACGTAGGAGGAAAACGCAGGAGACATTGATCTCGGGGACACCGGATCTCCACCAGTCCCGCGGAAAGGATGGGACGCCTCAGAACCCGGGAAATATCAAAACGCACACGAATCGATGAAATAATAGCAACGCGTCCGACATATGAGCAGAATGTTTTTTAAGCATGGGGCACAAAGGCCATACCAGAGGAAACCACGATAGAAACCGCACGAAGGCGTCATAGAGGTAAAAGGGAAATCCCGACCACCTTACATGTGGAAGGCTGGAGAGACCTTTGAAAGACTAAGGGGAAGACGGAATGGTAAGGATTTATTGTCCCCGCATCAAGAAAAGAAATAGAACCAGGAGCGGAAATACCTATAAAGTGGGATAAACTAACCGAACAAGGGATAGGAAATGGCTGTTGAAATGAAAAAAGTCGGGAGCTGCTGTCTGGGCCACCATATCGTCAGGTGTGCCGATGTTCTCAGGATGCTTTCCAATCCGAAAAAAAAGGGAATCAAGAGGTGGACGGGAAACACTCCCCCTTGCGAGCCGGGCTCTCTTCAAAAAGAAAAACGCAAACCGCGAACCTCTAAGAAGGGGAGAGGGCGAAAGAATAGACAGACGTCGCAACGACAAAGGTATCTGGAATCCTGAGCAAGACGCTCGAGTGCCGTGTTTCCATAACCGATGTAAAACACGAGGGAAATCGTTATTGATGTGTCGCACAAGTGCTTATTTGCCCATCAAGTGAAAAGGAAGGCCTAGGCATTCTTGCATCTCTCTCCACAAAGGAGGGAGATAGGAAGGAAAGAATGCCGACGGACAGCATTACAATTTTCAGCAAACGACGCCGGAAGGGACGGTCAAAAACAACAATCAGTTTCAGTAGGAAAGCCTGTTATAAAAAAGGGGGCCGAATGTGGGGTCTCGTGGAGCAGAATACGCTTACCGGGCCAAGGGCGGGAAGAGAGAACCGCGAGCCGCTGACCAGCACTGCTAGGCAGGGAGTCAGACGCCGTCCAGCACAGCTAGAAGGAGTAGGGAAAAGGGGGAAGGAGGCAGTAATGGCGAGGGATTCCAAGGGGTAACCGAGGAAATTCAGGTAAAACATAGGCGACTTGCGTTTAAAAAAAAGAGGGAATTAGAAAAATCCCCGAAGATGTCAGTTCGCGACTTGTCCTCTTGGAAGGGGGGGGACCCTCAATATAAAAGGGTGTTAAAGGGGGAATGTATGATGCGGGACGAAGGCCATATTCCAAGGACCCCAAACTCTGGACCTCGAGGGAGGTCAAGGCCGAAAGGGCAGCGATTGCCGGTCAGGGGAGGGTTTAAAGCGTGCAGAAGCCCGGTCTTGTAAGCATGGGCGGGGCTGTTCGGCACCGGGTGGGCGGGCGGTTGCATGGCAGAAGTCAAAAGGGAAGGAGGCGCTGTTGGCTGGAAGGAAAAAACAGAAACCATCACGGGAAAAATTCTGAAAAACCAACGTTAGGATGAGGAACTGGAGGTGCGCACCGAACAAAGAAAAGTTTACACACCTATGCCAATCCGAAGATTTGATGGGTCCCGTTTGAAGCGATCCATTAGCGATACGGACTCCAAGAAAAAATCGCGAAGGTCCAGGCTGGGGCTGCAAACGGGGGGAACAGAAGAAGAATTTGGGGGGGGGAAGGGGAGGGGGGAGGCACGGTCCAAATATTGCGAACCGCGCAGGACTCTCAATGAAAATGGCAATAGACTTGGGCGAGTGGTAACACGGAACCAAGTGAAGACATGATTCGCATGTATCTACAAAGATAAAAAATCGGCCTCCCTCGGTGGGGAGGTCAAAAAAATGGATCCGAGCCTGCTCAAACAAAAAAACCGCTCCACTCCCCTCTCAAGATCGCCAACTCCAGACGAACACTTCTGAAAATATGAACACGTCCTCAATGCTACTCGTTAAAAGTGCGGGTCACGTTCGAAAAAAAATTGAGGGCAGTAGCCAGGCATCGGCAAGGTTAAACATATCGACTGTGACCCAGCTGTCGGTTAGTTTTTTGTATCAACAGCAGAAAAAAAACAGGCACAAGGATTCTTAACATGACGAAGGGAATCTAATCCACGCGACCGGGAATAAACAGCTGCACTGTCCTTACCCGGGAGACCGGATCCTTCTCGATTCACACAATTCTTCTGAAAAACAGGACATTGGAATGAGGTTCAATGTGGGATGACCCAGGATTTCCGTAGTAAACGGGCAGGTAGTCAAGCGCAAAAATTGGTCAAAAGTGGGGAGGCGTGTGAGTGGTTGGGTCTGTGGGAGATGGGCACTTCGAGGCTTGGCCTAGGTTTTTAAATTTGTTGGCCTCATCCGCAGACGGTAGTAGTCTCCGGAGAAACTACAACACTTCTTACTGCTCGGGCATACAGGCGAAAAGGTTTCGAAAGGGTCAACAGAGGCTTCGAGGGTCGAAAGTCTTAAGACTGCCTAGTGGGCACCTCTGGTGGAAAAATCTAAAGGAAGCGCCGGCAATGTTCGAACAGAAAGAGCTCTCCAAAAGGAGGAGGGGAATGATAGAGGGAGTCCGGGGGGCAAGGCCAAATTAGATCAACAAAAAGGGGAACAGCGCTTAAATGATCGCTGGTAAGGGGACAGAATAAAGGGAATCAGGAAGCCTCTCAGGTCTGTGAAGCGTATAACCTTGCACCGAGGCCAAGAGGACTAGAGTGTTTTGCAGATGGGCAAGCGAAAGCCACGACTCACAATGAAATGAAGAAAGTAAAAAAAACCATGACGCCATATGACCTACCACAGAGACAGAACCGCACCACCGGTATGCCTGGGCAGATTGGGTCTAAGGAGAAAACGGAGGAAAGGGGACGGGGAAACAGGGCCTATATCACAGCACTACCAAGACTCCCTAGATGCGGCCTGGGGAGAACTTGTGGGGAACTGCGAAAAGGAGGGGCATCTGTTTCATTAAGGTTGGATCAGGGGAGGGCGGGGTCTGGTGAGGGGAACGACTTGGGTGATAGGCCCGGGGTCAGGACACTTGTGAGGGGGTTGGGATTGGTATCAGATACAAAAAACGAAACCACGAAAAAGTCAAACCCGGGAATGACGATGATGGTTAGTGCAGGGACTGCCAAAAAGCGCAGCGTCCGGGCGTCAAAAACGGCGTGACCAGACGTGCAAAATGCCGGGAAATCAGCCGGAAACCCAGGCGGAAAAGCGCGATTGAGAAAATCTCCTGTAGCAGGACATGTCGGAGTCAGGAGGGGTCTTCTAAAAAGGGGGAAAGCTGTCGCGGTCTATAACGGGATATCAAGGATAAAAAAATAAATGGAGGCCCCGAGGGAGGGTCGAACAGCTCCGGATAAAAAATCGGCGAAAAAGTGACTATCGGAGGAAGGGAAGGGGTCCGGGGAAATCCAGTCTGTCTAATAGTCTTTGAAAAAGAGCATAACGGATGAGATTCGTTTAAAAATCTTCTTAAAAAAAGGATAGAATTTAGAAAGAAACTAAAGACTCAACATCGTAACAAGAATTTGGAGGATCGGGCGGTGCGCCAAAGAATTAGGAAGGAAAGTAAAAGCTCACTAAAAGAAAGGGGATGGGATCTGCAGAAAACAGCTCCGGGCCACTAAAGACAAGATGGGGTGTTGAAGGGAACCTACATACCAGCGGAAACCCGCCTTGGATTACAGCACTACAAGGAGAAATCGGAGAGGTCAGTTGAACAGCACCTAGATACCTTAGAGAACTTCCCCAAACCCTTTAGGCACGAATGTCAATAAAGGGGGATTGGGGAAAATTAGATTGGGGATGCAGCAACCATCAGTAATAAATCATAGAACGCTCTAACAATAAAAGGTTCTTAAATTGAAGAAAAATTAAGAAGAAGGACATAGGAAATGAAAGGAGTGAGGGAAGGCAGTCGTTCTCTGTCTGGTCCCGTCGCAAGAGAAGGGTCATTGACAGTGTGATTACATCCGAAAACGGAATCCCAAGGAAGGAAGGAAGGTAAAAACAAACAATGGCAAGGAAGACTGAGGAGGACGGTACAAACAGGACTTTGGAAAAAAATGCGCTCAAGTGGGCAATCACGGGACCCGCGGGCGGGGACGTACTCATAAGCAGTACGAGGAAGCACATAAAAAAACTGCTAAAAGAGGGGAGTTTTTGCATCTAAAAAACCTGAGAAAGATTTGCTCGTTATTGATGTGTCCTGTAGCCGGAAGTACGTGACGCAGGCGAAGGGACGAAGGGAATAGGTCATGAACGTGCCGCGGCATTTAGAACTCACTAAAAACAAACAACGTAGGGTGAAGAAGAAAGGGGGGGAAGTGGGTGCAGCGGACGTACTGAAATCAACTCCTTGTGGGGGCGATGGGGCAACTCCTCCGGGTCACGGAGAAAAGACCGGCAAGAAATAATAGTAACTCGTCTGAATTCCAAAAAAGGCACATACAGGAGTACCGCTTTTTCCGCGGGGCCGCTCAAGGAGGTCGTCGGAATCGGAGAACCCGCTAGGCCTCGTAAAGAAAGCGTATCTTGCACATCACTTGTTGGGAAAGCGATCAAGTCAGCTCTTGGGGGAGTTGCACCCGGCGGCATAGTAAAACGATTCCGGTTTTCTTAAGTAGGCGGGACACTGAAAGTAAAAATTCCCGGCTAGGACGTCCAGAAAAATGGGAGAAGAACGCAACGACCGGAATTTGGGGTATGAGGAGTTTTGGTGTGCATCCGGGTAGGCGGACAATTAAACACTGGAAGTCGGTATCGGTTCCGTTGGGAGGGTAAAAAGCCAAGCTAACTTACCATGGCCAAAAAGAAGGGACTCAGGTCGACGAACCGCTTGAAGGCACCGGGCAAGGTGTCGTGATTGTTACGAAAACGCGAAGGCGAGAAAAGCAGGAAGTTAAGGGAAAATGGTTCTTTGGTCGAAAAAAAGGGGGAGGGGCGGCTTGTGCATGAGAGAAAAAAATGATGGTAGATGGGGGGTGGCGGCCTCTAGGGTTTCAAAGGATCAAGAACGTCGGTGGATGAGGATGGAAAAAGGACAAAAGGAGAGCAAATGTGAGGAGACGAAGGTCATCTCCTTGACCACACAGCCAAGGGGGACGGATGTCTAATTTAACCGCGCGATCCATGAAGGAGGGAAACCCGACGGACGCCTACCGAAAAAGCACTGCTCGCGGTTCAAACGAAGAACAGCTTCACACTCCGACGAATGGAGACAGAAAAAAAACAGCTCAATGATGGATCTAGAAGTAACTCCGATAACGGAGAGGTTCGAAAGGGGGGCGACGATATGAACCGGCCGCAAGTAAAGAGGACAAAGGCGCCGAAGATCCAAAAGCGAGAGAGGAAAGGTAAGTTCCCGACCCATCAGCCACCCCCACAGAAAACCGCTCAAAAGGAACCACGCTCCAAAAGGGGAGAATCTGCACTCCTTGGAGTCTGGGAGCAAGAGGTGGCCCGCCTCGTTTAAAAGGAAAATTGGATCTGCCGGACGCTTCATGTTGGGAAGAAGGGAAAACAATAATCGCATGTACCGTACTTGAACGTTTAGTTTTGGGGGGAAAACTTGGGGGAAAAGACAGCCACAAGAGCTTCATACCGGGCTGAATCGGAAGGTTCCCGAGGCGGAGGACGAGTCAATTCCTGCACCGGGGGGAAAAAATTGAAAATTCGCGAATGGAAACAAAAGGGTAAAAGAACAGAAAGGCAGGACAGTCGGGTCTCTGATGCAGGTGGGGAGAGGCCCAAGGAAATAGTAACCGAAATCCGCGATAGAAATTGACCATCGAGCGAGGGGTGCGGCGCGGGGAGGTGACGTTCGTTTTTGCACTCGGTCTGGGAACTAAGGGAGAATGGAGGTCTTGTGTTGTCCGCAAAGTGGCTTACGGTCAGGAGGCGCTACATTTGACAACAGGAGCGTCGATAAGGTTGCAGCGGCAGTTCACCGGGGGGGGCCCTCAGTACGACCCGGCCGAGGCATAGGGGAGGGAAAAACAATGGGGGGGAAGAAACATCATTCTCTGGGAGAAGGAAGAGGTGGGATCTCCTGCGAGGCAGATGAACAATCTCAAAAAAGGGGGAGGGAAGGAAAATAGAGATATCGCCGTGAAAGAACCGAAAAAGCGCAGGAAGATCACACGGAGAGAAAAGAGCTTGACCATCTAGCAGAGTTCCGGAAGGAAAAAACATAAGCCTAAGGGGCCAGGCGGGAAGGAAAAGGAAGGAGAAATGAACGAGGCACACTGATAAAGCGGAGTTGCAGTGTGGCTGAGGGAAAGCGGGGGAAACGCCAGCGCCCCATGGAGCCCACAAGCCATTGAAGATGGAAAAAGAAGAAAAAAACGTAAAAAAACCAAGCACCGCCGCCTGATCCGAAGGTGGGGAATCTGCGCCCGACTCCGGCTAGGGGGGAAAACTGAAAGCCTGGGCCTAAAAAAACAAGGGGAGAACTCAGTCAACTGCCTGACATGGAGGGGAGGTAAAAGTCAAGGGGCGGGAAGGGTCCGGTCGAGCCACACAGTGCAGCTTGGGGTCCCGACTGAGCGATGGCCGCGTGTAAAGAAAAAAAAATGCGATCCTTACTTGAAAATGGGGTAAGCACCTACCGATGGCACAGACCGCCGTGGCAATACAACGTGGGAATTCATGCCGAAGGGGAAGAAAAGGCAGCGCCTGTCTATCACAATGCCGGCCTTGACCAAAGGCCTGAACAAAAAGAAGGCCGTAAGAAATTGACCGCGTCAGTTCGAGGCGCCTAATCAGCTCGGCTGGATCAGGTTAGCTGGGGTTCGATGGAGGCGGAGAATAAAACGGAATCGGGTCGTCTTCAGATCGCCGGAGGGAAGTCAAAAGCTTCATCATGTCGGGAACGGCTGGTCAAGACAGAAAAAGAAGAAAGACGTTCTAGGAGAATAACGGGGTCCGGAGAAAAGCAAAGCGTTCGACATGCTACAGGCTCTGAAGAGGTCAGCGTGAGCCAGAAATGGTAAGGGGGAGGGTAAGGGAGGGCAGGGGACTCCCCGTCAGCATCAGTATAGTCGACCGTGCTGAAGCAGAGTTTCATATGTTAAAGGGGGGAGGGGGGGCGAAGACTCAGCAACCAGGCAGGATAGGGGAAAGTAGGGTCCAGACCCGTACAGGAACCGGGGGAGGACCAGATCAAAACAAGACCGCCGCCGCACCGCCAGAGTGGAAATAGATGAAAAACCAAGGGAAAGCAACCGAAAAAGCCGTATGGCCCGGTAGACTCGGCAGCGGTCGGTGAAAATCAGAAAAAAGGCAATCGCCTGAAGCAGAAGGAGGCCGTGGGACAGCAGCCCGGGGGAGGGGGGAGCAAGGGGGAAGAGATTTGGCACTCACCGAAATCATAATAACATCGGGGGGCCAATCCCCGCTAAGGGTGAGGGGTAGGAGGAAACAAAAAGGGCCGCCGGTAACGCAAAAGAGGATTAAGTAAGGGGAGATGAGCCATTTCAACGGGAAGGGATGTCTGGGCACACATCAGCACAATTTGTCCGAATTTCCGGAAGATGAGAACTCCGAGAAAAAAACGGAAAAATCCACAAACCAATGTGGTACGGGCCGACTAAACCATGGGAGACACGCCTTTCTCCGCGCAGGAAGGGACCTCTGTGCACGAGCCCGCCCATGCAAAGGGGCAGATCAGCTCGGCAAAAAAGAAAAAAAACTTGCAGTAAGAAAGGAAAGGAAAAAGACGAAAAAGGCCGGATCCCCAGATTGCCCTTAAAGAACCTGCACGGGGGTCACGCAAGGGGCTCGGGACCGGGCGGACAAAATGGGGGGAGCCGGGTGACGACCTTCGGGAGTTGGCAATCAAAAAAAAACTCAAAAGATTAAAAGGGTCGGACTAGGCATGAATAGCCTCAACACAAAAAAGTGAAGAACAATAAGGACGAGGACATTATACCAGAAGAGATGGGGGGATTTTAGTTCAAAGGAAAGGGGCACCAACCCCCAAGCGGGGGGCCGTCACTGGGATCCGACCGATGGTGCAAGGACCATGGCCGGTTATATGAACGGCAAAAAAAAAGAAAAAACCCCACCCCGAGTGGAAGAGATAAAACTTACGCAAACGAAGGCGCAGGGAGAGGCAAGCTATGCTAGCTCGTCACAAAACAGGTGGAAGGGGTTGGGAAGTACAAGGGCATCTATAAGGTCAAGGAGTCCGGCGGAAGGGTAAAATTGCTCGTTTGGTTTGTGCGTGGAAAAAGAAGAAGGACAAGTATTAAAATTAACACGCGGGGCCGGCCCGAAGATGGGGGGGCCTCATCGCCTCAAACCTTCTGGTAAAAAAAAAGGTCGATGGGTTGGTCCTCTTGGGTTTGGAAGAAATGCACTGGGGGGGGGGAGGTCGTGTTCCGAGTATTGATGTTTGGAGGGGCATGCAAATATGACTTAAACAAGAGGAGGACAAGCGCGAGGTCCCACAGGGCACAACAAAAAACACAACAAAAATAAAAAACGAGTTTCGACGAAAGAACAACTAAACCGGGCTGTAAAAAAAAGCCACGAAAAAGTCCTGCGACAATATACTCTTGAGGGTGAAAGGGCGGTAACCATGATGGGGCGGGCTGGGGCGGCAGAGCAAGGCGGATGGGATCTTGGATACCCAAGAAGCGAGAGGGGGGGACGGATATTAGAAAACAACGCAAGATCCGTTACCTATGGCCAGAAGGGTCGGGTATAATCGCAACGGGGGCTAATACAGGATGAGGATACGAAAACAGACGGAACGGAAGAACCTAAAATGCATGGGAACGAGACGAAGCGGAAGAATGGAAAAAAGTGGAGAAAAACAGCGATTGCAGCGGGGGTTTCGAAGACGAAATCGGAAAGCCTGGACCTGAAAATCGACCAGTCCGAATTAGGAGGAAGATAGTCCCTCTGGAGGCACGTCTATCATGCGTACTGAAAGCTCGAGTAAAAGAGGTAGTCCCGGCGAGAACTCCCAGACAGAAAAACCGCCCACAGGAATGTAGGGAAGGAAGGCAAGCCACGACTGCTGGAAAAAAGGGCGCGGCAAGGAACGGACAAGTCGAAGAGAAGTGAGGGGAAGCGAAGGGACCGAGAGGAACGGAAGCTGCGGTGGGGGGACGCAAGGAGATGGATTGAAAAAAGAAATCGTAATGGAAAGCATGGCTTTACAACACGGGGGAGGCGGGTGGGGTGTAACAAATCAATGGGAGCTAACCAGAAGTACACATTATCGTCCATGACCCGGGAGGGATAAGAAAGGGCCGAAACGCGAAAACGGACGGAACCTGAAACGGAGGAGAACTTACTTGAGCAAGGATCACTCGCAGTCACTCGGAAGGGGAACATCCATGAAAGGGAAAGTGTTAAGTACTGATTGGGGATGAGGGGGGCCCAGGAGGTCCGATTCAGGATCAGAAATATGCAAAAGATACCAGCACAGGTCGAAGCAAGCGGGGCGGTTCTTTTGCAGTGCGGTTGGTGAAGAAGAGACATGCTGGATGGGTGAGCATCGAGAAGGAGGGGAAAAAAGGAGGGATGCTCCGGCAGAGAAGTGAACCAACAGAAAGGTGCTTCGATTACGGCAAAATGTTGCTAACGACAAAAAAAAAAAAAAAAAAGAGGGAGGGGCGAAGCCCTTGGTACACACTATTTTAAGGAGGATGTACGCTCTTTCTTTATTGCAGGGGTCATCCTGCTAGGCGGGGGTCTGGCCAAGGTGGGGGAAATCAACACACACGGGAAAGAGATAGATCGAAAGGTTCCAAAAGAAAACGCAGGCGCCGCCTACTAAGAAAAAAAAGCATCATGGGGACGACAATGAAGAAAAGGGCTTCACACGAATGGGGGGGGTCGAGGAGGCGGTCCGTTCGAGACTTTCAAAAGGGGGGATAGGAAGGGGTCCGAAGTTTGCAGATGGGAACGAGCGCGAAAAAAAGGAGGAAAAAAAGACCGGGATTGGGACGACAAACACATCCCAGGAATAAATCGGAAAGGGAAAATAACTCACTGGGGACAAGGAACACCAAAAGACGCTCGCATGGGCAAAATTGAGATCGAAGGCCTGTACTAACTGAAAAAGAAGACATGATATGGAAAGAATTCCAGCATGGCTTAACAGGGAGGAATTGTTGGGGAGACGATGGGAAGTCACTCGAGGAATGCAGCTGTCCGACGTTTCGGCTGGGAGATCAAGCCCGTGAAGGAAAGCTGTAGGTTTAGGTTGTAGCAACTAAGTGGGCTGAAAGGCATTGGGGTCAAAATCAGTCAGAAAGGGGTAGAAAGAATGGCTACGGGAAACGACATCCGGAAGAAAAAGTGTAATGTGACCAGCGGCACGGCCAAGGGAGTGAGGGACATACCTAGAGCACCAGGCGGAGAGGCGCTCTGGAAAAGGTCAACTTGAGGAAGGGGGGGGAGGGGTTGAGGGGTGGCAGCAGAATGGCGGAATACAATCCCAAGCTCTCAATAAAAATGGCGAAGATACGCATGGAGGGAAATTCGTTCTCGCGCGCATCGAAAAAGGTCTTGACCTTGTAGGAGCCACCGTGGAAAAAGAAAGAAACGAGAAATAAAGTTACACATGTATAGGAGGTATCAATTTAACGTGTGCAAAGATGGGGGTTTTAGGTGGGGGGGGGTGCTTTGTTTGGTGGGGGGGGGGGTGGGGGTGTTGGGGGTGGTGTGTGGGGGGTGTTATGGCGGTGAGTGGGGGGGGGGGGGGGGGGGCGGTTCGGGGGGAGGGGGGGGCGCTAGTCTGTGGTGTGTTGGGGTGGGGGTGTTGGGGGTGGGGGGGGGCGGTGGGGCCAGGCGGGCGGCCGTACACGGTGTGAACCCCTGCGAGAATGTCTAAAAAAGAAGGGCGTTCAGTCGGCTGGAAAAACCCGTAATGAGAAGCGGGACCCCTTGAGGAACCGAATCGTTCCCGGGTGCAGATATGAAAGGAGTAGGGCGAAGCAAAGACGCCCCATGCTGTAGAAGGGGCGTGGTAAAAGCACGACAGACATCGAATCCGCATTGGGAAATCAACAACAAGGAAGGAAAAAAGGACCAGGCCGACACAGATAAAGTCGCCATGCAACAAACTAAAAAGAGTGGAACCCTTGTAAGGGGGAGACCTGCTTCTCGCCTCTCGCGATTCGGAAAGGAAATCGTGCACATGCCCCCGCGCATGGGGAGGTCAAAGGGGTAAAGATTTTTTGCTGGAAGTTATATGACCCGCCTCATAAATAAATCGGAACCCGGCAAAGGGGGGGATATAAAAGTGAGGTCAAATGGAAAAATAGACCGGAAAAGGGAAGACGCCACTCGGGAAATGAAGCGGGGTGGGAAACAGAGGGCTTCATGGAGGGGAAAGACCAGACCCGGTTTTACTTACCAAGGGGGAAGTTTTCGTAAAATCAAAAAAACGCGGAAAACCGCCGTTGCTTCCGAAATGAAGAACGCAACCCATGGTCGAAGAAAGTAGGAGAGGGGCCTTCTTCAATGAGCCAGGACCGATAGAATGGCGCTTCTGGGCATCGATAGGTCACCGCACGACGAAAAAAAAGGGAATCAAGAAACGAAGGACCAAAAAAATGCGAGGGGAAGGGTCATATAACCTTCACTGGGGGGGGGGAAATCCGCAACGGATTGTCGCGTGTGATTGACGGAGCCCAAGGGAGACGTGAGCAGGCGGGATGGCACAAAGGAGAGATGCACTGTCCGCGGATTCTGGGGACGTATGAGGGGGAGGAGGATCAGAATCGGGAATTCCAAAGGAAACAGAAAAAGACTAGGGGGACCGTTTCGATGTGCAAAACGGAGTACAAGGGGACCGACAACACATCAAGACGATAATCGTGAAGAGAAAAGGGTATTAGTCAGCCCCCGCAAAAACCAAAAAACGCCAAACAGTGGGGAGAAGAAGGTGATTCCTGGAAGAATTACCAAGGGGCGTCCGGCGGACGAAGCATAAACGAGAAGAGCATAAAAAATGATAGGTTCTCTTTCACCTCGGGGTCGGTGCTAAATCAAGGGGAGAAAGGCGGCTCATGGGAAGAAGGGCAAGAAGGCAAGGAGGAAAAAATGTATCATAGGGGAAATTAAGGGGTTAAAAACTGAGGGAAAAAAGACAAATGAATTGGCCAAAAAGAAGAACTTGCAGCATCGCATCCACGCCGTCAGGTCGGAGGTCAATGAAGTGGGTGGGGGGGAATCTTGGAATGTTGACCTGGATAATAAAACTTGAACGCTTGGATCGGGTTCCGGTCAAGCACGGGGAGCGCATAAATAATACAAAATTCCGCCAAACTAGGCTTTGTCACAAGGTAGGAGTCGAAAGACGAAGGTCCTGTCATGTTGGATTTAATAAAGCTCGGGCGAGGCGAAAAACCGGCAGGGGGGCAAGGCTGGCTGTTACCGGAAATGGGTGGTCTGGCAGGGTGCATCAGAAGGCCACACCAGGGGGGGTCGCGGAATCAGGGGCATGCAGATGCTCCCAACCGCAGGAAAATGCGAGAGCTCAACTTTCGTCGCGACATGAGGGCGGCTAGGAAGACCACTTCAGAGCAAGCAAAAAAAGCAAAAAACGTTTTGGGCCGTTTAAAAAACGCGATCCATGATGCGGGACGGGCAGCCATCCAGAACGAAGGAAAAAAAAGCCAGGAAATGCTAGGTTCAAAGAAGGGGAAAAGGAAACGACTCACTACTCAGGGGAATTTTGCGAACCGGCGCAAGGGAGGCCCGGAGAGGCCTTTAGGTGCGAAAGGCGCGGTCGCACAAAGATTGGAAATAAAGACCCTTTCCAGTACACCTCAAATGATGATCTTGGAGCCAATGAGAGGTAGATCGCCAAATACGCGCGACCCAAATTCAAGCAAGGACCTGAGAAACCCTACAAAAAAAAGCTCACGAGGAGAGCAGCTTAAAAAAAAACGACCAGAGGCATCCTGCTGGTCAGCAGGCAAGGACGCCTCGGGGAGCGGGGGAAAAAGGGATCGCCCGTAACTGCAAGAGGTTCAGGAGCGGAAGACAGGCATTCAAGGGCTTAAATGGGAAGGTTTTAGTTGGGGTAACTCCAGAGAAAAACAGGTACATCCAATGGAGATTCATGGAAGACCCACCACGCTGACAGGACTGTAGAAAAGCTGCACTTCCCTGAAAAAAGTGGGGGATGAAAAAGAATGGAGTAATCGGAACAAAAACAAGTTCTCTAGGTTCCAGAAGGCAGACAGGCATGAGGGGAGGAAATGTTGATTGGGACGGCAAATGATTGGAAAAAGGAAAGAAGCCGAGATCAGAATGACCATGAAAAAAGGAGGGAGGCTGGATTTGGGGACCGTGCGGTTTGCCCATTAAGAGAATCTGGTTGGCCGCATAGGTCTGAAAAACGGCCGTAGATCGTGCCACCATCTGCAAACACTGAAGAACGAAGGGGCCTCTAGGTTCTCGAACTTCCTCCTCAAGAGAACCCAAAGGAGAAGAACCTTGGTCTGAGGGGGAAGAACAGCGCAAAGAGTAGTAGCGGTGATAGACAAAAAAATCTGGGAAC
>Ga0179593_1343351_pt1 | contig 14452 bp, 17 predicted proteins | sample CZODoug2_1_08_16_FD_185931 | JGI IMG/M metagenome (GOLD analysis project Ga0179593, IMG submission 185931) | Vadose zone soil fungal communities from Angelo Coast Range Reserve, California, USA - CZODoug2_1_08_16fungal (PacBio error correction) | ecosystem: Environmental > Terrestrial > Soil >...
GGGAACCTGGAAAGCCCGGAGGCCAAAGAAAAAGGTTGCTGTGGGGTATGGGGCGGACCGAAATTGTTAAAACAAAAAAGAATGGAAAAGAACACCGAAGGATATTGGGGGGGGGGACAAAGTCCAGATGTAAGGAGGTCGGTCGAAAGGAAAAGAACCGGGGGGGATACGGGGGTTCTTAATACGAGCAAAGGGCAGGGGGTGTAAGAACGGGTTGTTGTGGGGATAAGGACCAAGGTTTGGCTCGGAAAAAGAAAAAAAGGGGGGGGGACAACGTAAAAGGAACAACTTTTACCAAGAAGATTTGACTGCAAAAGAAAAAACCCGGAAGGGAAAGGGAAAAGGGAGAACTTGAGCAAGTTTAAGAAGCCGAAAGAACGGAAGTTTAATTTAGGTATGGTCATTGGGGGGGGGGGGGGGGGGGTCAGACTCCGGGGGCGAAAAGAGACAAGAAAATTGGGGGGAAGAAACAAGACCCAAGAAGGCATAGGAGTCTTTTAAGAGACAGGGGGGGGGTGGGGTGCATGGGGGGGGAGCAGAAGGAGCCCCGGGAAAAGAGGAGCGTGGAGTAAAAGAAAGAAGACTCACCCTTTAAGAGTAAAGAATGTGCGGGGATTGTAGGATCAAAAAAAAGACGGACGGGCCACCGAGGAAAGTGGGGGGGAGGAAGGATCACAAAACATGGTGGACGAACGCAATGTAGAATATGTTCTGGGGGAAGCGGTGGAATTTCAAAAGAAGAAGACGATGGATTTTCGTGGGGGAGAGGAGGGAGGTGGTTAGTTCAATTGCGACAAGATAGGATTCGTGGGGGGGGGGAAACGCAGTTTCGAGGATAACTGGAAGTTGAATCTTTGGGGAGCGGGTTTGGAAAATGAGGAATAAAAAGAGAAGTTCCGGGGGGTATCCCAAGTAGAAGATCTTACATCAATAAAAAATGGGGAGTAATATTTTAAAAAACAACCAAGTTGAAGAGGGGGTAAAAAAAAGAGAGGTAAAGTAAAGGGGAAAAAGGTTGGTTAAGGAGATCGGAAAAAAACGGGAGAAAAAAAAAGGAAACAAGGGTTGAACGAAAGCAAAAGCCGTCTGTTGGTTGTGGGGGGGGAGAAAAAAGCCGATGAATGGAGGGAAAAAGCCCGGGGAAAACTCTAAGGGGCAAAAAAAAAACTCGAAAGCGTATTTGGGGGCCGCCCTGGAAAAAAGACGAGGGAGGAGGTAAAAAGGGCAGGTGGTAAGAAGAGGGGGTGGGGGTCTTATCAAAATCAAAAAAAAAAAAAAAAAGGCCTCCGCACGGGAGGGAGAAGGACTATGTAAAGGGAAGGGGATTAGGTGGGGAGCGATTTTTGCATTAAATCCTAATCAACCGAATTGAGCAAAAGGGACACACTAGGCGAAGGTACCCTATGAACAAGATGGGTACACGTCGGAAAAAAGGAGCAGTGAAAAGCGGAGGGTAGAAGGTCCAGGAAAATTGTGCGGTGGGAAAAAAATCAAGGGCAGACTATCAGAACATCCACTGGAAAATCAGGCAGGGGGAATTAAGTGGTGGGAGGATCTAGAAAGAAAGGAAAGTAAAGGAGAGGTGGATGGTCACATGAAAGTTATTGGTCCCTCACTTTCGAAAAAAAAGGGGGAAAATGTTTTGGGGACTTCAGCCGGAGGTGAAAAATTGAGAATAATGTATAATAAACGAATATAGGGTACGAGGGGGAACATGGAAACGAATCCAATTTTTTAAAACGTTTAGGGAAAAGAGGTCCTCCATCAGTTGGGGAGAGGGGAATTGAAAGTTTATGGACCTCAAAGAAAATAAAACTGGGGTGGGGAAGCCATTGAATGGAGAAAAGAAATACTAAGATTATTGGGTCAAAGTGCAGGAATTCTAGGGGTGGGGCTTGGGCAGTAGGGAAAAGCGTAGGAAAATAAACTCATTGGGGGGGGATCAAGGCGGGGGCCGGGGACCTTGAAATCAGAACGAGTTTTTGATGTTGGTTTGGGAATCATCAGCAAGGGAAGGAAGGAGTAAAAAAAAGGGAAAGCGCGGAAAAATCTGGGAGGGGATTCGAAAACGAGAGCATTATTGGTGCACATGGGTGTGGGTTTTGGTGGAAAACGAGCCGCGGTGCGGGGAGAATGTGGAGAAAAAGGATCATACATGGGGGCCAAATTGTGCGTAAATCCGATTTGGGGGGGGTGCCGAAAGAAAGGAAAAAATCGGGGGAAGGTTTGGGAATTCAAACGGCAAAACTGGAGACGGTCTCAGTCAGAACTTACAAACTGTGGTGTGCTGGGTTGAGTTTGGAATTTTATACTACGAGCTGGTAACCACTGGGTGATGGGGGGGGGTTTGTGTTGGGGAGGGCTGAAGGAAAACGAAAAACAAAAACTTCAAACCCACACAGCAGTCAAGGTGGGGCTATACGGAGGGTGCCAAAAATGCTAAATAGGGACAGGACTCATTGAAACTGGGAACTTACAAAAGTTTGGTAACTGAAGACCTTTTGCGAAGAGAAGGGGGGGGACGATTGGGAATACGGGTAAAAACGTGGAGGGGGAATTTCTTAAAAACGGGGATGCGGACGGACATTGGGGTGGGGACTAAGCTGAAAAAATAAAAAGAAGTTGGAGAAGGGGAGGTCGAATAGGACCAGGAATGTAGGTGATTTTCACGGCACCGTCTTTGGGCGCGAAAGAGTCATAGAAAGTGCCTACTATAAGGGGAAAACAGGCAGAAAAAAAGGTTCAGGGGCCTACTCGGGAAAAGATCCAATAACAGAAAGATAATTTAAAAAAAAAAACCTAAAAAAAAGCAAAGAAAATAATCAATCTGGATACTCAAAATTCGTAAGGAAATACGCTAAGTGATAACAAAAAGGGGTGAGCCTTGTGTGTCTGGAAGATAGAAAAAGCAGGGGGGGGTAGTCAGCTGTATCAAGAGAGGTTGTGGGTCAAGGAAGCTTGGTTCCTTCGGCAATTTTGAGATTGAGAAAGAATGAGGGGAAAAAACCGATGAGACAAAGACAACAAGAACCGGGTTTGTTGAAGGGGGAAAAGGGGTTTTCCCACTGGTTCTGACAAAGACCAAATAAGAAAGGAGGGACAGACGAGAAAGGCAAGCGTCACAGACAATTTCTGAGAGATTAAATCTGTGCAAGAAAAAAATCTGGGGAGGTCGGACGGGCATCGAATTTGAGTAACGTGAATGGACCCGGGGGGGGGAGGGAGGCCGGGAAACTTGGGAATGGGGGGGCCAAAGGGGGGGGGGAGAAGGACGTGTGTTGTAGGTAATCTACGGCTGGCAAACCAATTGAAAAGAAACACGTGAGGGGGTTTCCAACATCCTTTTCCTGATTTTGCTGCGGAAAGAGAAAGAAAAGAGGGGCCGGTTCGTCGACTTCAAAGGGGTAAAAAATAAAAATAAAAAGAATGTTTTGGGGCGGCGACCGCCGGGAAAGCGTCCACTTTGGACGTGGGAAAAAAGGGGGGGCTTAGTAAAAAAGGAACAAAAACAAAGACAATGGAAGGAAGAGGAAAAGAGGATATATCCGCCAGGTTTTTAAACCGGCCCCTTGTGAAAGGTCCAAACTGCTTCGCATAAAAGCCACAAAAGGGGGCCAGCAAAGAGAAAGGAAGTCGCTTTTAGTCACAGGGACCGCCAAATTGACATACCCGAAATTAAAAACACGCCTTTGGAGCGTGGCCCCTGTCCGCAAAAAGATCCCACGTCAATCTCCAAAAACAATTGGGTGGGGTGGGGTAAAAAGAATAACAAACATCAAAAAAAACCCAAAAGAAGGTTCCCAGCACAGGAAAAATCAAAGCGAAAGGGAAGAGAAAGGAAAACGAAAGTTTTGGAAATTTTCCAGATAGAAAATTTCGAGTGAAAAGTGGGCCTTGGGCAGGGAGGAAGAGGTAGTTGGCCGTTGTTTTGAAAGATGACAGCGCTGTTGAGGAAACACTTAAAAAAACAAGGAAAAAAAAGCCAAGAAATTTTTGGGGGCAAAGATCAGCAGGTGGGCCAATCAAAAAATTAATTGGTTCGGCAAAGAGCGATGAAGGTGGCATACGAAAAAAACCGCTGGAAGGAACCCAAGAGTACACCCGAAAAGACATCTTTGGGGGTCTGTGACAGAGGAAAAGAGTGGCAGCAAGACGCGGAATGCAGACACGAAAAAGGGAGTAGTACAAGGAAAGATAAACATGCCTGGAAGTTTTTGAAATCCGCTTTCAAAAAACTGAACACATAGTGGACGCCGGACCAAACCGTCATGAGGCAAGTTTCAAAAAAAACACCGGTTTTGCTCAGGGAAGCAATCCCTGCAAAAGGAAACGTGTCCGCCGGGCAACTCACTATAAAGGGGTGGGAGGGGAAAAGGAGGGCGAACAGGGTTTCTTCTGAAAGGAGTCCCAGCGGGGACGAGGGGGGACCGAAATTTTTGAATAAAGGCGGAAACAAAAGGGGCACACGGTCAAAAAGAAAAGGACGCAGGCAGAACAGGTTCAAGCAAGGGTCCGTGAAAGCACGGGGGGGGTAAGCAAGACCATAACTAGAAAAACCCATCCTTCAGGAAAGGGTGGCACGATCTCCGCAAAAAGGGCTCTGGGTTGAACCGGAAGGGCGAAAAACCGCGCAAGCAACGGGGTTTGTTCCCGCGAACTGGCCGGACAAACAATTCCCAAATTCATCCCGTCGAGGAGAAAAAAGAAAGAGATGGGGGGAGGGGGCAAGCGACACAATAACCGCGGGATCGAGAAAAGAAACAAAAGTTTTTCCAATCGGAAGTAGCCACAATTCGTCACACCCATTGCCCGGGATACGTGTCAAGAAGAGGCCTCACCGAGAAGGGGGTTGGAACAAACTCCACACCAACCAGGGTGTACGAAGGGTGGATATAGATAGAAGCAAGATTGTCGTGAAAGTTGGGCTTCCCCAAAACGTGAATGACGGAACGGGGATGCTCAAAAAAGACAAAAAAAGAAAGAATCGGGAACAAGGCTTTGAGAGCTACAAAGGGGAACGCTGGTCTGCAGGGGCACGCTTGGACCTCAAATACGGGAAAAGCACAAAACAAAAAAAGAAAAAGACAGTCGAAAGGAAAAAAAAGGGTTTCGAAAGGGCTTCGGCTGTCAGATGACACTTTGCCACCAAAACAAGGGGACGCCCTGACACTTAATCAACGGGGAATCTGAAAACCGCGCAGGGGCAATTAAAAGCGGGGACGCCCATAAACGATTCCCCACCAAAAGGGGATGCGTTCATGGTCCATCATGTAAGAACGAGAAAAAATTCGGATAGAAAAAAGGAGAGGCATTCCGCCAAAATGGGGTCTGCGAAACATCGTCACTAGAATGAAAAAGGGGGGCACAATCATCGTGCCTTAATTTCGGCTTCCGGGGCTCACGACTGGTAGGGACCGCACGGGGTTGGGAAAAGAGTCCGCCTTGCGGGGGCACAAAAACAAGAATGGAAATTTACCCGAAGTAAGGAAAGCCCGCGTAAGCAGGCCCGGACCGGGGACTACAAGGAAAAAAAATCGGGCCGTCAGGCGGGAAAAAAAAAAACTCGAAAAATGTCGCACGGAAGGCCATCCTTTGCGAAAGAGGGGAATTCGGGAGGTCCAAGCAAAAGGACGGTAACCGGCGAAAATGCCAATTCCAGGCAGCGGCAGAATGGCCTTTGCTGCACTGGCACGAATATCTCGAAGGTACAAGCAAAGGGGTGGAAACGAGTGGGAACGAAATCAAGCAGAACAGCACCGCCTAGGTGGGTGCCTTGCGAATTGGTTGTGGGAACGGGAAGACCCCAGCAAATAACTCATCGGTCCGAAAAAAAAAAACCGCCACAACGTTTCCGCCAGTAGAAAAAACCAACCGCCTTTTTTAGAGACCGTGAACCTCTACCAGGAAAAAAAAAATGGAACGGTCAAACATTTTGGTCGGGTTTTAAAGAACGATGAAAACAGGACGGACGGGGGGGGGGTAAGAATGGGAGTAAGGGGGACGCTCTTCCAAAATCAAGCTCGGACGGAAAAAGCTTTCATCGTTAAAAGCGGACACCGAAAGAGGCAAACGCCTTTCCCAGTAGAAAAAAAAAAAAAAAAAAAGGCGTCCCAAAGTTGGGAGATCGAATTCGAAACGAAAGGAAAACCGCGACACTACACGCAATCGGGCCGCAGTCGTGGGGGGGGGGAAACATTAAGCAAAATCAAGAAGGAATGAGGGGGTAAAAAAAAAGGGATTGGGGGGGTGAGACAGGCCAAGACCAGGAAGCGCCCCGCTCCCTTCAAGACCTCTCACACTAAATCAGCAATGCCACGACGAGGAACAATGGTCGTAGTCTTTGGTCCGGAGTGAAGAAGCTAATCTTGCCCAGACTTCAAGTCCAACAAACCCTGCACCAACGACAAAAAGGTGGGTGGAAAGGAAGGAAAAAGAAACTCGATGCCCTTGAAGGGTTCAGTGGGGGGTAGGGACGCAGTACAATCGTCCGAACAATTCAAAAAAAGGGGGACACAGCGGCCACTCCACTTCCACATTCAGGTATGCCAGACGCTTTGATTTAAAGGGGGAGAGAAAAAAAAAGCCCGCAGATGGGAGAGCAGAAACTTGACGGGGGGGGCAGAGCGACGGGCAACAAGCGGTCACCAGGAAAGGAGAAAAACGGGTCCTTCTTACCCCCGTTCTGAAAAAACCATCTTGAGAAAAAAAAGAGGGAGGAACGAAAAATGAACCCAATGTAACTCTCCCGGATAAAAGCGCTAAAACTAACAAACGGCAAGGGGGAAGTAACCTTCGTTTGCCCAGGCTCAGTTCCAAAGAAAGGCTACTGCCAAAAAACACAACGACAAAAAAGGAGAAACGGTCCCCAAGGTGTTACCATCTAAAAACAACAACAACAGGGAAGTAGGAGAGGAAAGGGGGAAACTGACCGGGGGCGGAATCCTGGCGGGGATGGCGCGTAAATGGAGCAGGTACCCGAGATGGGCCTCAAAACCTAAGGAATATGGGGGGGCAAAGTACGATGGTAGCAGTATCACGGGAAACGGAATCCGGGTGGTAACGTTGGAAATTTGCGATCTGAAATATGGTGGATAGTGGTTGAAGAAGGGGTGGGGGAAAGTACCCGGGTAGGAAAAGGGGACTTGCCTTTGGCAAGGAAAAACGTTCCCAGGGAAAAATGAAATGCCACGATTCTAACAGCGGGGGTGAGAGGTTAGGCCGAGGAAAAAAGATGCGGGGGAGACTTGGGGGAAATGGGGGAAGTGAGTGGTGCAAGTGAAAAAATTGAAATTGGGGCAACGAAACGACGGGGGGCGCCAAAGACCAAGGGAGGGGGTGAAAAAAAACGCACCAAAAAGGGGGACTATTTCTGGAAACAAAAGCAAACAACGTGAGTGGGGGGGTTTGCCAAGGGGGGGGGGGGACGAAACTCAAAGTAAAAATAAGGAACCGGTAATATTGAGCGGCGAGAAAGGACGGGAAAGAAGAACGAGCAAAAAAAATGGGCGGTCAGAAGTGTGTGCTTGAGGTGGACGGCTCGGGGGAGCAAGGGGCGCGGCCGGGGATTTGGAAGACGGATCAAAAACAGGAGGTTGAACGACAAGAGTACATCCTGGGAGCAAGGCACGAAAAATGACCACCAAAAAGCTGGGAAGTACGTGGGTCTGGGCGAGGGGTCAACACGGAAAAGGGAATGTTGGGCGAAAGAGAAAAAAGTCTACAATGTCGTTGGGCCGACAAAAAGGGTGACATAACTGAGCGTTGCCGACGGGGCGGTGGAAAGGGTGGGGGGACGAGGGAAGATAAGGACCGTGGAACCAGCCATATAAAGAGTCCAAGAGAAAAAGTAATTATATGGGTGTGAACAAGAGAAACCAGGGCATAAAAGGTTTGGGAATCAGGGGGGAAAAAAAAAGAGAAGGGACGGTGCCAAAAGTCCCCCCAAAAAGACAGGGATGGAGACCCGGGGAGCAAGGGGGTTGGCGAAGCAGGAATCTAGGTTGGAGGGGGGGGTGGGAAAAAAAAAAGCAAGATTCTAGGCTGGGGGAAAAAATCGAATTCAAAAAAAAGCCTCGGAATTTGCACTTCTGGGGCCGTACTAAAAAAAAAAAAAAAACTAGCTTAAAAATGGCATGGGAACGCGATTAAAGGGTAGTGGTTCTTCCCCTCCAGGGAGTGGGAGCGGCGGATGATTGAGGGTTTGATTTTTCTAGGTTGGATTGGAAAAGACGGAAAGAAGAAGAGGAGCAAACCCCATTCAGAATATGGGGATAAGGGACGAAAAATGTTGGTGGTAGAGTTGAGGCGAGAGCAGGCGCGGGGGGGACCTCGACAGGAAGGAGACAAAGGGGGGAAGGTCAAGAAGGCAAAAGTCGGGGGTGGTAAAAAAGGGAAAAAGGATTCTTTAAAAGATAGGAAAAAGGGGGGCGGATTTATTAATGTTAAGGAAGAAAAAAAGAAGAAAAAAATAAGGGAGAGGGGAAAAGCATTCAGTAAGGGGGGGCCAAAGGTAGTTGGAGGAAGAAAAGCGGACAGTCCCACAGTGTCACCTAAGATCGAAAAGAATTCGTATGATGAACTGGTTGCACAGGGAGGGGGACCATCCAAAGTGGGGTGGGGAAAGGGGGAAAGAGGTGGGGGGAAAAGCCGCAAAACTTTGCGAGGGATGGAAGGGGAAAATAGTAGGTACCAGCGGACCGGTCCAGGGGGAAAGGAAGAAAGGGAAGAGGGGGGCGTTGCAAAGCAAACAATTCGGATGGGGGGTTGTTGATGCAAAAAAAAAAACCACACGGGTAGGGAGTGACACACTGCAATCGCAGGGGTTGGGCGCAAAGCGGGCCTGAAATGAGACGATGTTGGTGTATTGTTGGGGGAAAGAAGCCGTACGAGAACGCATTTAAGAAGGGACGCAACGGGAAGCAAAAACCGAAAAAGAACAGCGGGGCCGGGACCGAGGCAATCGTCAAAAGGGTGGTGGAGTTTGGGGTGTGGAAAGAATCAGATTAGGGAGGGGAGTGACAAAACGGAACCCAAGGCAATTTAAAAGGGATTGTTTGGAAAGGGGGGGGAGGGACGAATCAAGCCGGGAAAGTTTTTGAACAAAGAACCGCAAAAGGGGGGGGGAGAAAGAGGATTCGCAAAACGCTAAAGGGGGGAGCGGAATTGGGAATGGGGGGGCGGTAAGCGCGGGGAAAAAAAAACCACGGGCATTTTTTTGGGTCTAAGAGGAAAAAAAGAAAGGGCGGCTATAAAAAGGGGGACCAACCAGGAAGAAAAGGGGGGACGTAGACAATGTAAGCGTAACAAACTTTTCAAAAGAAGGGTTACGGACGGGACGATGGGGGGTCGATTGATCGTGACGGTGATGAAAGTAAAGGACGACGTCCCCTTGAGAAAAGGGACTGGTGAAACTTAAAGGGGAAGAAAGGGAGGGGAAGAAAAAAGGGAGGAAAGGCAGAGTACGAAGTGTGGGGCTGCCAATAAGGTTTGCAGCTATCACCGGCAGGGGGCAAGGAAATTGGCCCAGAAAAGTGGGGAAAAGCGGGCCGGACAGGTTGAGGAGAAGCGTAAATAGGGGAAAAGAGAAATGGAAAAAAAAAAAGCGCAAAGACCCAAAGCCGCATCTACTAAGGCAAAGCGGCTGAAAAAAAAAAAAAATAATCCGAATGGGAAGACCAAGAGGGATTGGGGGGGGTTTTGGGCAAAGAACAAGTAATGGGGAGGGGCGGGCTGTAGGGTCTGCTAGGGTGGTGACCACAAGGGGCGTTTGCATCGGCCAAAGGCAAGTCTCCCCTTAAAGGAAATGAGGGGAGGGAGGATGCCGCAAACCAAAGAGGGGAGGTGTTTAGTGGGAGGGGGGTCGTTTTCATAAACAGCAGGTCTTTTGGCCGCACAAAAGAAGGAAGAATTTAGGCCGACAAAGGGCACGGGCAATGGAGGGGGGGAAAGATGGAAAAAGGTCGGTTTTGGACCGTCGTTGTACGAAAGGAAAAACAAAGCGCGGGAGAGGGGAAGAGGGGAGTAAAGTGATGAAACGGGCCCGAAAGGGGCGGTGACCGCCTAATGGGGAACACAAAAAAAGGGGGAGGATGGTGGAATTGAGGAGGGAACGTGCGGCCCAGGCAGGAAAAAGGGCGGGGGGGGGTGTAAAGGGAAAGGGGGGCTTAGGGGGCAGAGGAAGCAGAACGTTCGTTGCTCAGTAGAAAAGAAGAAGTGGTGGGCATGGTCAGCCCGCCGGGGGTTAAAGAACGTCAATTTTCCGGTGGGAAGAAAAAAATGGGGAGGAGGGATCGGGGAAAAAAAAAAAACAAACAAAAAAAGGAAGGGATGCATGAAAAGGGAGGGGGTAACCATGGTGTTGTGCCCTGCACTGGAAAAGCATGCAACCGGCGGGAAAGAATACTAACAAATGAGTTCAAAGAAGAAAAAAAGAACGAAAAAAAATTGAAAACCTGGGGGGCGGAAGCAGCAAATTCATAACCGCAAAGGAAAAAAAAAATGGGGAGGCTCCGTCTCCAAGGGATCCGTAATCTGGACACAAAAGTGGGTGTCCCAAGGTAGCACGAAACTCGCAAAAGAGGGGGGGGAAGACACGGAAAAATCGCCCAGCATAACGAAGTGGGCGGAAAAGAGGGGGCAGATTTTCCAGAAAAACAACGAAGGGTCCTGAAAACGACCCGCTCTATGTTGGCAAAGGGGGGGGGCATGAACATCGCGGGAGGGAAAAACTTAAACTAAAAAGAACCAGAAGGGGGGGGGACGATCACACGAAAAAGCCCGTCCTTGGTGGAGGCAAGCGCGAATTGACTTGGGGCCAGACGGAAACCAGGAATTGTCCTGAAAAACCCCAAACCTTCGAAAGCCCTCCGAAAAAGCTGGGGAAAAGGGAAAAACACGAACAAGAGGGGATGGTCAAACAACGAGGCGATAAAAGAAACCGCATGGGTGGCCGAGACAAAGGGGGATGCTGAGATGTGCAGTGGGGGGGTGGAAAAAGTCGATTCTCCGAAGACATCGGTCGGCCGGGTAAAGCAAACGAAAAGGTTTTTATCGGGGGGTTGAAAAAAAAGGAGGGAGAAATACGCTAATCGAAACGAGAAAAGCGAGGCAGAAAAATCACTTCGCAGGCGCACCGCAAGGGGCGCTTCACAAAGGGAAAAAAACGACAGCCTTTGAAGACTGCGTCACCAATTTTCAAACGAAAGGCAGTCCGCCGTAAGGTCCGCATCCGGCACGGGAAAGTGGGTCAAATCGAAAAGGTCCAAAAGTCCGGTTTCGGAAGGTTTGACCAGGCCATGATACTCTGGGGGAAAGGGGACAAGCCCGAAATCAAAAAAACCGGAAAAAGGGAGCAGGAAGTTGAAGGAAAGGGCCAGACCCCGCCCGTTTGGGCCCAAAGGGGGACTTCAGAGTAAAAACGCACAATTCAAAAAAGAACGAAAGTCAGCGAGAACATCGCTAATGCCGGACGTAAAAAACACCACAAAACCTGGAGTCGGGAAAAAAAAGGGGGAAAAAAAGCAGGTAGGACACAAGACTGAAACTGGGCAGCACAAAAAGGAAGAAGCCGCCGCGGCAAAGGAAGACGTTGGTGAACAAAAACAAACACACGTTTTAAGCATCTGCTCTCATAGCCCAGCAGAGGTTTAGAAGGAAAAAAGAAAGGTTGCGGTCCAAAATGAAGGTGGCCATAGAACAAAAAAAATCAAAAGAGTAGAGGAACCAGATTTGCGCAGAAAAAAAATCTGCAAACAGGCAGAGAACCAGGAGAGCACAAAAAAAATAGAAGGAAGAAAACTGTCACGAAAGTTGTTCGCCACAATTAAAAGGAACAAGTACCGAGCCGACCCACTAAAAACGTTACGACAAAAGCAAGCTCAAGGTGGCGAAGCGGCGCCCATCCTTGGCAAAACCACAAAAACCGTTGGAGGAGACGTTGAACCATGGTGGTCACATGCCGAAGAGGGGCACTTAAAAACTAGAATTCAAAGGAAGGAAAGGAAAGCAACTTCCCGGGGTCCGTTGACGGCCGGACAGAAATTACCATCACCCTCGCAAAGTAAGAACCTTGACAGAAGAAAAAACATGAAAGGAAAACCCGTGATTGGGAAAATCGTCGCCCTGCATGGTTCAAAAGAGGAAGAGTCAGGAATAAAAGGAAAGAGAAGCTCCAAACCGCCAGAGCCTTTGCAAACACCCACAGAAGCCAGGAAAAACGCCATCGCAATAGGGGTCCGGGCAATTAACGGGGGCGGTAGGGCTCCGTCCGGAGGGACGGCAAGTCGAAACGTCACCGAACCCGAAAATCAACCAGAATAAAGAAGGGAGGGAAATTGCAAAACGGCAGCAACCAAAGGATGACGAACAATCGCGACACACTTTTTTGAGAAGTGGCTCGTCCGGCACCGGGCACAAAAGAACCGCGTCGAGGGGGGTGTTGAAAAAAGGCGGTTGGGGCCAGGAACGAATAAGTCCTTCATAGGATGCAAAAAAAAAAGCCACGATGTAAAGACCCCCTGGGTTGGGACAAGTCTCTATCCGTAAAAAAAAATTTAAGGGAAAGGGGAAATTTGCAAAAAAGTGTTTTGGGAACGAGTCAAAACGGGAGTTCGGAAGATTAAATACCGGGTCAGGAAGTGGACTAGTCCCCAGCTCGCGGAAAAAATCAGCTGTTGAAAAAAACATTCCAAACGGGCAAAAGAAAGAGGAAAAAAAGCGGCCAGTATCGCAAACAACTAAGAAGGGGGGGAGAAGGAAGGAGAAAGTCAGCAAGACCGACAACAAAAACAAACGACCAAAAAGAAGAGGTTCTTTGGGGAGGAACGGAAGGAACAGAAAGAAAAAAGGTAATCATGACTGGGGTTGGGGGGGGATCCCGGCGAAGGCCAAAGAAAAGACGCCCGAAGGGACCTTCAAAAAGCCGGAAACCATAAGCCAGGCGGGAAAAGCAGTCAAATGGTCAGTCTGCTGTTCAGGAATGGGAAGCGGAAGCCCATATCAAACCGTGTTATCCTTCAAAAACCCTGCCACCCAACTCAAACACATTGTGGGGAAGGAAAAAAAAAGAAAAAAAAACTCGATGCCCGGGTTGGGGTGTTCTTCAAAAAAGAGTGGGGCTTTGGGGCGGACGCCAGCTCGAAAAACAAATTGTTAAAGGGCACAGGAAAAAAAAAAACAAGCAAAGGGACACTGGAAGTAACGCGCTTCTGAAAGGGGGGGGGAGGAGGTAAATCTCCGGAGGGGATGCAAACTGTAGTGGAATGAAAAGACGAGGGCCAACGTCCCCAAAAAGAGGGGCTTTCTACAAACACCGCAAAAAACACCAGCGCTAAAAGACAGAGGAGGAAATCGGCCGCAACAAAGGGAAACACCGTCCGCCGGATGACGTACAGTTTTGCATGGATAGAAAGTCGGGGGGAAGGCTCCCTCTGGTCCTGGGCCAACGCCCGCCGCCACGGGACCCAGACTTTCGCGAAAAAGAAGTTTTGTATCCGATCACTCCAAAAAAAAAAAAAGATAGAAGAAACCAGGAAAAAAGGGGGGGGCGCGAATCCGGAACGGCGGAGGGGGGAGGGAAATTGGTGCGGTTTGCCGGACCCTAGAAAGGGAATCCAACCGAAGGGGAGAAGGAAGGGGACAAAGTAAAGATGAGGCAGCGTGGGGGTGGGAATACGTGGACAGGCGGGGTTGGAGGGCAAAGTGGGGTTGGGAGGTTGTTTGGGGGAAGGAACCGTGGGCTCTTCGTTAAACGTGAGGCCAAAACGTAAACGGCCGAGGAAAGCAAAGAAATTTAGGTAGGCTACGAAGCCGGAATTTTTTACGGAATCACTGTAAAGCAGCTCTAATAGGATGGAAGGGGGGGGGGAGTGAAAGGTCGAAAGGCTGGCTCGCAAAGAACAGGATTGTGAAAAAAGCCAAAAAAAAGGAGTCCGATTGGAAAAAGTTGGGAAAAGGGGGGTGGACAGGGGGTTGGGGAGCGCGACGAAAGGGGAAAAGAATTAGCGTCGAAAAGGGAAACGGAACGAAGAGTATGGAAAGCTTCTAAAGGTGATTAAAATGGTGGGGGGATCAGGGAAAAAAGGAAATCGGGGCAAAAGGGGAAAGCGGGGGATCAGGAAATCACAAAAAACGATGGTTACTTTTTAATTGGTTCAAGAGGCTGCCGTGAAAAATTCCAATAGCTGGATTGGGGCTTTGTATCTAAAACGAGGGTTAGACCAGGAAGGGAAAAAATTTGGGGGGCGTAAAGACCAAAAGTCAAGGTTTGAAAGCACGATACTGGCAAACTTTGGCCGCGGGGGGGAGTTGGCCGGTGTAAGAGGAAAGGAAGATTCGAGCTGGTGAGAAGGGCGTCAAAGAAGGTAATTAAAGTTTTTCAACCACCAGAAGAACATGGGGAAAAGAGGGGGTAAAAAAGAATGACGGCTTTACGGGGTAAAAGGATAGAAAAAAA
>Ga0179593_1446949_pt1 | contig 14452 bp, 17 predicted proteins | sample CZODoug2_1_08_16_FD_185931 | JGI IMG/M metagenome (GOLD analysis project Ga0179593, IMG submission 185931) | Vadose zone soil fungal communities from Angelo Coast Range Reserve, California, USA - CZODoug2_1_08_16fungal (PacBio error correction) | ecosystem: Environmental > Terrestrial > Soil >...
TTGGGCTGATAACCAGTGGAAAAGAAAGGAAAACAGTCCCAACGCTAAAACAAAAAACAAAAAGTTAAAATAGGCAGGGGGGGGGGGGCCTTTGTAATAAGGTAAAAAGTCTGGGCAAAACAGAGGAAAGGGGAAGCTGGTTGGGGGGGCAGAAATGGGGACTAAGGAGAAGGGTTACTTCGGAAAAGGCAAACGCTAGGCTGGGTGCAACTGCCACGGGCGGGAAACTGTGTAGTATAAAAAAGAGGAAAAACTCAATAGAGGTGAAAAAAGTTCTGGAAAGAATAAACGAGTGTGAAAAAGGAAAAAAACTTCAGAAAGTTCGGAAACTGCAGGGGCAACAACATAAAAGGAGCCGGGCGTAAAAAAGGGGATTTAAAGTCTGGGGGGGGTGTTAACCTGAGGACCAACGACTCACAAAAAAGGTAGAAGAAGGGGGGGGGGAGGGAGGTCCCACGAGAGCGGAGAAGAAGTCAGAGGGAAAAAAAAAAAAAAGTTGCCACAGGTGATAAACAAAAGGGCGCCTGGAAATGTGGGAAGCCAGTTAGAGGAAAGCAGAATAAAGACGGAGCGGTTTGAAAGAAAGGGATGGGGGACCGAAAAAAGCGGGAAGTGCCAAAGATTTTTAGAAAAACAGAAACGGGTAATCAGAGGAAAAACTATCGAAGAAATTGCTGGTGTACTTGGGAAGAGAAAGGCCCAAGGTGCACGCAAGGGGGGGAAAAAAACGAAAAGGAGAGAAGGGAGACGTGCCATCAAATGAAACTAACTAAAAATGGAATCTTGGGAAAAAAAAGGGACACGAAGTATGCTGGAGAAAGTGAGGAGGGGGGGGTAAACAAAGTTTCGGCCAACGAGAAGGAAGTCGAATGCAGGCCAACTGAGAAAGCGCTAAAACAAAAGATCCACAAGAGGGAAAGTAAAAAAGCGGTGGGGCCTAACCAGAAGGACAATTGCAAAAAAGAAAAAAAAAGGGGGGGTCGAAAAAAAAGACAGTGGGGTGGGGGAAAAAATCGCTATAAATTGACGACGGTAGTCCATAAAAAAAGAAAAGGGGGTTCAAACGGTGCGGGATGACTGAACCAGTCAAAAGGAAAAAAAAAAAGGAACCCTGCGGGTTCCTACGGAAAAAACGGAGGACACACTTATAGGGGGGAAAAGAAGGTCCCGGAAAGGGGGGTCAAACAAACGAAAAAGAGGGGGAAACAGGGGAGTACGAGGAAAAGAGTCACGCAACTCCGAAGATCCTGAAAAACCCGGAAGGCCGCACCCAAAGACGTCTTGGACAAGGCCTAATTAAAGAAAAAAACGGGTAGCGCAACTCACCAAAGACGTAGCTGATCACTGAGGGAGAAAAAAAAAAGGACGAAAGCCCCGATCAGTGTTCACGAAATGCGGGTTGGGGAAAAAGGGAAAAGAGGGAAAAGAAACCGCGGGTCACCGCCTCAACGAGGAGGGACAGTGAACCGGAAAAAAAAAAGGGATAATAGAAAAAAAAGAACGGGAAGAAAAAGAGTGGGGATTAGAGGTAAGCAGGGGCCAGAGTCTGAGGGGCCACCACAAACAGGCAAGTAAAAAAGAGGAGAAAAATAGGAACGCCCAACATTTTAACTCAGGGGGTGATATATCGTTCCAAAGGAAAAGAGAAAGAAAAAAATCCATTCCGGGTATGGTAAAAAGACAGAGGGGAAGAAAAGACAAGGCAAGTTTTACGAAGAGAAGCTAAGTTCAAAAAGCAGATAATTAAAAAAAAAAGGGTGATCAGGAAGGAAAGGAGAAACACCGAAAGGAGACTTTAATAGTTCGTACAGGGAAAAAAAATAAAAAAAAACCACAAAAAATCATTTGAGGGGGGGCCTACTGAATCAAAAACGAAAAAAAGACACAAGGGACACAGTGAGCCGTAGGAAAGAAAAGGAGATGAAAAAGGGTGATGAAGTAACGGCTTTTCAGGCCCAAATCTCGAGCCAAGAATCCCGGGTCAGAAAGGAAAATAGAGCAGTTTCGCGAAAAACCCCTGACGAATAGAAGAACATAGAGGAAGAGGCCCCCGAGGATTAGAAATCCAGAATCATAGGAAAATTTTCCCAGCGCGGTAAATGGACAAGTGAACAAAAAGAAAAAACGCCACGGATTAAAAACAAGAAATTATAGGGAAAAGGAAATGAAAAAGGGGGGAAAAAAGTGTGGTCCGCCATTAAAACTAGGAAAAAAAGGGAAAAAAAAAAAGAAAAAAAACAGGGAAAAAATAAAGAGAAGACTCGCCTTTACGGAGAGCACACGCGCGGGAAAAACCGGAATTTTTCATCGTCCAGCCGAAAGTGGAAACTGCCACTGGAAGGGAAAAAGGAAATCCAGTTTTGCTACCCGCCCCCCCAAAAACGCCATATAAAGAGATGGAGTAATATCCAAGACTAATCCTCAACCAAAAAGGGAAAAAAAAAAAGGAAAGGGGCAGAAAGGTGGCAGCATTTCCAAAGAAGAGACAGAAAATGAGATATATAAGCATAGGATCCCGGAACAGGGTCCCTAAAAAGGTGGGGGGGGCAAAACGACAAATCTAGATGGGTCCCGTAAGGGGGGGGAGGGGGGGAAAAAGAGGGTTTGGGAATGAAGACAAGTTTTCAAAAAAAAGGCAGCCCAGGGGGTCCACCAGGGAAAGATAATCACTTCCTGAAAATAACAAAGCATTATAAGAAAAACGAAAGATGAAAGAAAGAAGAAATGAGAGGGGAAGTGGAAGGAAAGAGAGCTCCCCCCAGGCCACGTTTCGCCTAAAGAATCTCAGGGAAAAAAAATATCCTAGTCAGTTTCTTTGCAAAGATGAAAAAAAAAAAAGAGGGGGAAATAAACCGGCCGCAGGGGATTTGAAAAGAAGGGAAACTCGGAAAAAATTTCTCCCGCAAAAAAAGAATAGCCTGTGAACAGAGGGGGGGTGGAGGGCAGATGAGGGGAACGGGATTTCTACAAACGAAAAGGGACCGCGTTAGCCGGAGAAGGCAGTCACGACAAAAGGGGAAGTTTCGGGGAGAAAAAGTCATAAAAAAAAAAAGAAGAAGGATTTACAGGGAAAAGTTAAAAAGAACTCCAAACACCGGGAGGGAGGAGGAAATAGAGAAAGGGCCGCCTTCGCGACTGGCGTAAAAATGGAGCTCTAAAAGGAAAACAACACACTGAAACGAAAACCGATCAAAACTAAGAAGAAAAATTAGGGGAAAATGACTCGAAGACAGCTAGACGACGCAGGGGAAGTAAACAAAACCCCTTTCCTTGGCTAAGAGCAAAACAGGAAAAAGAAGTTGAAAAAATAGGTTGGGTCGCGAAGATCATGCCCGCGTACAATGAAAAGACTCGCGACGGGGAGAAGAGGAACAGGTAACATATTGCGAAAAAGAAAGGAGCGGGATGGAGCTTGCACGCGAAAGCTCGCATTGGCGACCTTAGGGAAAGGTGGGGTAAAAAGCGGGGGGAAAATGGGACACCGCAGGGGCCAGGGGAGGTCTGGGGGGCAGTCAAACGTCGACGATGCTTCTCGTAGGGGGAAAGGGGGGAAGACCGTTCTGGACACGAAGAAACGGCTTGCAGTCAAAAAAAAGGGAAGGGAGAAAAGCGTCACAAATGGAAGAATCTGCCGGCTTGGGGGAGGGGGGACCACAATAACCCCTGCAAAGCCCGGCAGAAAAGGCAAATAAAAAAAAAGAGAGGGAATCGGTAACGTAACGAGAGGGTGACCTGACTACCCAAGGGTAAAATCCAAAAGAATCATGGGAAAAAAAAAAAAAGTTTTCCAAAACGGAGGGAAAGGCGAGGGGGGGGAAGAATGGGAAAACGACGACAGAGTAGACATGCTCGCAGGTCCAGGAAAACGGGAAGTTCCGAAACATTCTAAAGCAAAAAAAAAAGGGTCCCACGACGGAGGGCGACACGAATGAATTCAGAAGGGGGGGGGTGAGAGGAACTAATGAAAAGCGGGAATTTCGAAAGGTAGGATCCGAAAGGGAGGTTTAAGGGGGAAAAAAGGGGCGGGGGTGCAAATGGCGGGGAACAATGCAGCCTGAACACTTGAGGGTGATAGGTGCAGCTGGGAAGGGGTCTGACCGTGGCGTGGAGGAGTGGTTTTTTAAACTGCAAAGAAAGGAAAAAAGGAAGAAAAGAGGAATCGGAAAAGGAGAAAAAGGGCGCCGATTATCGGTCAAAAAAAAAAGAGAGAAAGTACTCTTTAAGCGCTAAAAAAAGAATCACTGAGAGAACGAAAACGGGGAAACGGAAGTAGAGAGAGCCGTGCCATCCAAAAAGATCCTTGCTTCAGGTAGCCCCGTAAATGCGAAACCAGCACGAGGACTCACAAAGGCGAATGGAGGGGGGGGCTGAGCCTCCAACAAAGGGAAGAATCTGTTCATTGGTGGAAAGTCGAAAACAAAGGGAAATCAGCGGACCCTGAAGAATCGAAAACAAGCCGAACTCAGGTGTGGGGAGGTTAAAAGAAGTGTGGATCGTCCGAGGGATAGGAAAAACAGGTAGGCGAGTTAACCAAGGGACGACCATTAATAAAACCGGTACCTGGTTCACTGAAAAAACTCGGGGACGAGGGGGCATGGAACGATAAAAAATCAAGAAAAAAACCCTATTGTGACCAGGAGTGACACTAGGGGGTGTTCGGCGGAAAAAGAAGCCTTTACGGTGAGGAATCAAAAAAAGACAAAAAGGGGGTCTAGTCGAATGAAGACATGGCACGGAATCTGGGCGAGAGCCATGACTTAACCGCAGTTTGGACCAAGAAAAAGTAGGTCAGGACACGAGAAACGGGGAAGAGACTGAGGGTCCGGGGGGAAAAAAACAAAAAAACGCATATGTTCCATAACGCCCTGGGTCTTTGAGAAAGAGGTGTTGGGGGGTTGAAATAAAAAAAAGAAAGAGCGTGGAGCATGGGGGTAGAGGGATGGACTGTTCGGGGGCCAAAAACAGCCCGTGGGGTTGGAAAAAAGAAACTCTTCCAAGGTGAGGGGGGGTGAAAGCGGGGGGGGAAGACGAGGGAAGTGTTAAAAAAGACGGACGCCGGTGGGAACAAAAAAGAAGGAAAAAAGCCGGTTGGAGTGCCGTGAAAAACGGAAGGCAAATCGCAGAACGCGGTACGAGGGGTCAACGGGGGGCAGCGTAATCCAACGGACAAGGGCGGGGAAAAATTTGCCTAGGGGTCAGTGTGGTAGTGAGTATGCAACAAGGGCCGAAAAGTAATACGGAAAAAGGGGGAAAAAACCTGAGCTGGGGGCAAAAAATTGGCGGGCGTGAAAAGGGGGAAGTTAAAACGAAAGAGAGAGGGGTGGGATAGCGGGTGTGAAGTCGGTAGTCAACAGTAAACGGACCAGGACCGCCACAAACCGAAGTATGTTAAAAAAAAAGACCAGAACCGGTCGAAAGCCAAGTAAGCGGTGTGGAACCTGCTTCAAGTCCTAACAAAGAAACAAAAAATATTTGCGTGCCGGGGGGGGAGTCAAAAAGGAAGGAGACGGCGAGTTCTAAAAAAAAAAAAAAAAAAAAAAGAGAGGAGGGGGGGGGAGTTCTGAATTCCGGAACAGCACATCAGGAGGAAGAGTGCAGAGGGAAAAAAAGGGTACAGGCGGGGGTCTAACGTATCGAGGAAGGGAAGGACCTACCGTCTGACGTCCTTGAAAAACGATCCTGAAATTCCTGCAAAAAAAAGGGGCGGATCAGAAAGAGAAATTGCCAACCTGAAAACCCGGAACGGCGGAAACAAGGGGGTGGGGGTTGGGTCGACAGAAATGAGGGAAGGGGAAAAAACCTGACGGAGCAAGGAGGGGTCAAAAGAAGGGAAGACTACAACACTATCTACCAAGTATTTTCACGATGGTTCCAACCAAACAACTATTAGAATAACGTTAATCCCCAAAATCTGAAAGCAATCGACCAAACCGTAGGGGGGGGGTGCTAGCCAAATAATATAAAAAGACCAGCGTGGGAAACCAAGGGTGTTCAAACCACAATGGCATTTGAACGCACCAACTCAAAAAAAAAAAACCGGGATGGTCCGGGAGAAAAGGTGAGAAAGAGGTAACTCTTGGAGAAAAACACGAAAAAGAAAGACACAGGAAACCGGTTATGGTCAGGAGGAACTCACCGCAGAACCTGTTAGGAATGGAAATAGGATTGATTGGAAAAAAACCCTCGAACACAGCTTCAAAAAGGTCTCATGAAATGAAAGTTAAAACGGGCGACCAGGGGACTCACAAAATTGGAAAGGGAGGGGGGTCTCGTAGAGGGACCTGGTCAAGAGAGGGGCAGAAAAAAGGTAAAAATCCATATCGAAGAAACAAAAAACAAAAAGGAAAGAAAAAAAAAAGAGAAGAAAGGGGGGACCAGAGAAAAGGGGTGTCCAACGATGGAAAAGCCTAAACAAACCCAAAGAAATTTTTGTCCCGGGGGGGGGACAGGGGTGTTAGAACAAGTAAATCATAAAAGGGAAAAAGTCCGTGTTGGAAAGGGGTGGTCGACAAACATGGACGCCAACACATGAAGGAAAATGACAGAAGGACGGAAGGGGCAAAACAAGAACTGAAAAAGTGACCCTGGCAGCGGGTCGGATCAACACTATGAGCAGAGGACAAGGTACCAGGAGACCAATAAAGGGAGGAAACCGAAAGGAAAAGTTGTCAAGGAAAGGGTTGTCCAGCCATTAATTTACAAAAAAGGTCAAACGAGAATGAGGTTAATTAGGAGTGGGAAAGGTTTAAAATAGGATAAGTGGTGGGGGAAAAAATGACGCCAATCCGCACTGTTTAAATGTCCACAAAGCCCAGAGGGTGCCGCCGACAGTGGAGGAGATTGTGAGCCGGAGTGGGGGACGAGAACCAAAAACCGAGATTTAGATCAAAGAAGTACCGCCCTCCAAAGAACACGGGGGGGGCCTAAAGGGGGCGAATGGGCGCAAAGTCGAGACGAAAAGGGGGGAAAACACTAACTTTAAGAATGAAAAAAATAGATTGAAGGAAAACTATTTGATGAATATCAGTCTAATCAACTGTCACTAAAAAGGGAAGGAGAAAAGATGTTACGAAAAAAAAGGCCAGCATCGTACTTACGAAAGGCACAGATGAAGGGGTCCAACCTAAGGGAGGGGCAGGTGGAACCGTAGGGAGGTTGAAGGAAGTACCAAAAGTTCGGCGTACACCCGACAAACCTAAGCAGGAATTGAGTGTCCACCGGGCGAAAGCATACCAAATCTCGAAAAAAAGGAGATCGAACGGGGGGGGGGGATCCGTCACAGAAAAGGGCGACCAAAAGGAGGGATAGGAGGGAAAACAAGGTGTTGCCCGTTGCGAGAAACGCTGTGGGAACTAATGAAAGGCGAATGTTAATTGAGATGTACTCAAAAGAAAAAGGGTCCCGGGACAGAGGAAAAACTACGGACAGTAGAAACTTAACGGGGGACCAAAGAACACAAAAACGGTGGGTTCTGGGATGGAAAAAAAAAAGGTAAGTAGGTGAAATAGGAGGAACAAAGCGAAAAAAACAAGCAATCAAAAAAAGAGGAAAAAAAAAAATCCTGAAAACCGGCTGCGGAACGACAGCATGGAAAGAATAAGGAGAAGAGGACCCCTCGCAGGGGCCGTCGGAGCTTAGAGAGAAGGAAAAAAAAACAAGAATAAGAAACCTTAAGAAGTGACACTGAAGGACGTGGAAAAAGACAATCGGAAAAAGGGGAACAGGTTCTCCACCGAATACGTAACGTCCAAAGTAACTTCAACCACAGGCAAGGGCAGAAATGCCTGAGGAAACGGGGGGGTAAAGAAAAAAGGACAGCCAAAAGATAAGGTGTCAAAAATAGAAGAAACCCGTTGCCCGCGGATGAAAAAAGGCAAGAATCCTTCACACAGAAAACTCGACTCGCCTGGGTGAAAAGGGGGTTGTGAACGAGAGCGTTAAAAAAAAAAAAAAAAAAAAAAAAAAGAAAAACAAGAAACCCTGTAAGGGAAAAGGAGAAACGCCGGCCTAAGACAAGGAAAGCCGACACAGTTTGAAAGGAGAGAAAGGGAGTATCCCACTCAATAAGAAGGCACACCACGAATAAGGGGACAGGATACAAAGGATTTATCCTCGAGGATGGAGGGGATATCGGGTACAGCGGTGACAACCGCACAAAACGGGATATGATAAGGAGTGGAAAAGGAAAAGAAAGAGAAAAAAAAAAAAAAAAAAATTACCAAGGGAACCGAGCTGGGGGAAAGTAAGGAAATAAGCTAATCGGACAGCCCGAAAGATCAGCAAAAGAAACCGCAGGATGAAAGAAATCCAAAGGGGGAACGCCCCTAAAATCAATGCGAGCCCGCAAAATCAAAACGGCCCAAAAAGACAGAGAAAAGAGCATAGACAATGGGGCCCATCAGCAAAGGGAAAGAGTAAGTACCCACCGCCAGGGAAGGACGAAGCACATATCGACAACGTAAACCTGGGAGGGTTTTGGGTCAAACTCCCCAACCAGTTAAAGTTGCCACTGTAAAGAAAAGAACCAGAAGGGTAGGGGGCGTAAAACCTAGAAAAAAAAGAATGGGCGAGGAAAAATAGAATGAACGGACAAAAAAGGTTCTCCACTCCGCCTAAGTGGACCAGGAAGGGGAAGAGGATCCAAGTTTGGGAGCCCCGCACACGCCGTAGTCTATAAGGGGTAAGTTGAGAAAATCCGGAAAAGGGGCCAAACAAAGAAGAAACAAGAGCGCCGAAAAACAAAGGGGACACAAAAGGTACAAAGTCGAAATCGACGCCTGCGCGAATACATGGATCTCCGGAAAATGAGTCAGTTAAAGGGCAAGGTGGGCGGAAAAAAGAAGGAGCCGAGTTGAGGAATTTGGGTGAGGAAGGAAGTTTTCGGGAAAAAAAAGGGTCGGAACACGTGACAGAAAAAGAACTACGGATCATCAAGGGAAAAAAACGAAAGGGGGAAATAAATCCGGAAAAAAAACACCATCCACGGAAACTGGGAGAGGGAAGAAGAAGATCAACAAAAGGAGAACGTGACGCAATAAAAAGGAAACAAGACCCAAGACGAAAATCCACAATCCAGAAAAAAGGGAAGGAGGTTGCAATTTAAACCGGTGAAAGACTAGCACGTCCGCAGAATGTTGGTCAAGATGAAGAGGCCCCCAAAGAGCCGAGGGGATAGGAGGAAGCGTGAGGGCGAGACAGAGACGCGATCCACGAAAAAGGAGTAAACTGCTTGGTCGAAGGGAAAAAAGCCTCAAGGTTGATTAAGAAACCCGATCCCAGCCAAATAAAAAAATCTCAGAAATAACGAGGGAAAACAGCTCCAAGGGTCAGGGGACAGACGGGAGGTCGAGGGTGCCCTGGTGGAAAGTTGCCTGAAAAAAAAAAAGGCGTTGAAGCAAACATTCGAGGGGGTAATGATCAGAAGAAAAAAAAAAACGGGAGAGAGAGAAGATTAAAAGCGGAGGGACGAATGGCGTAAACGCAAAGGGACCAACGAGTGAAATCTCAACGAAAAAAAGATCAAAGAAAGAGGAGAACTCCACGTGGGAGGCAACTCAACGAATACTAGAAGGGAAAGGAAGGCGGTACAAAGGGAAGGGAAAGAAAAGCCACCGGTAAGGAGGAGAGGGAAAGACGGTGAAGATAGTGTTTGAAGCGTCTGATAAATCTGGGGGAAAAAAATCAACGGGGCAATAAACTGCGCGGAAAAAAGAAGAGGAAATCACGAATTTTGTTGCAAAAAAGACTGCCCCATTGAAAGGGGAGTTCGTTATGGGAGCCCAGAAACGACTGGACGGCTTTAGGAGGCGACATCCTGGGGGGGGGGGAAAGAAAGGGGACGGCAAATGAACCAAAACAGAGGGGTGGAAACGGGCCTTGGGAGGGGAAGGGTGGGGAAGGCGGTCGGCCACGATCAGAAGCATTTCAAAAGGGAGGGACAAACCGGAAAGAGAAAATGCAAACGAAAACAAAATCAAAATCGGACAGGAAAGGCAGAATTAACCGCTGTATGGGGTATCACCAAATAAACGGACACAAAAGGACGCCAAGCGGAGGGCCGAAGAAAAAAAACGGAAAAGGGAGGGAAAAAAGAAAGACTGTGTCCCTGAAACGCCCAACACTGCACTAAAAAAGAGTGGTGACTCAATGTCCCGAAGGGAAAGGTCGCGAAAAACTGCGCCGAAAAATGGGGCGAAAAAGGAGAGGGGAAGAAGCGGCCGGCAACTGGGGATTCCGACCATTTAGAAAAAAGTCCACTCCGAAGGATGAAAATGCCTGGGGGTGGATAGGAGGGGGAAAGATTTGGACCCGCGGAAGGGATAAGAGGGAAAAGGAGGGGGATAAATTTGTGCATGTGGGGCAAAGGGCGGGTGAAAAAAAAGTGGAAGGAACCCCATGCACCTTCCGGAGGTTAAGAAAAAAATGAAAAGAAGGTGATACAGGGGAGGAACAGGGGGGGTTAACGGATCCGAGGGGAAACTGGAAGAAAATAGTAAAGAGGAGAGGGGATCGCCGGGGGAAAACTTTCTCGACTTTTAAATAAAAAAGGGGAGTAATGGCGAAACAGATCCTATAGGGGTCTGGAAAACGGGAAAGAAGGGTCGCGAGAAGCGGGCGGCAAAACTGAATAAGGAGAAGAAAAGAGATCACCTGAATAGAAAACACTACAAAGGGCGAAGGAGGGGATGTGTGTGGATGGGGGCCAGCAGTTCTGGAAGGGACGGAAAAGAAAAACTATCGAAAAAGAGAAAAAGAAACTCTGTTGGAGGGCATCGTACCGCCTAGTAAGTCAAGAGCAAAAGAACGGTAACAGGGAATGAAAGCACACACAGAAGCCAACATTAGTCCACTACTTTATCGGGAAGGATCGAAGAAGCAGGGAAGTCGTGAAAAGGGGAGGGAAGGGAAAAACGCCGGCGAACAAGGAACCTACCGGGGAAAAAGGGGACTTGATCAACCGCAATTTCCTTGGTTAGGAAGATAAATCGGGACAAAAAAAAGTCAACCCAGTAGAAGAAAGGAAGGGGGGTAGTGGAGAAAGAATTGTGACGGGGCTTAAGGAAGCCACGGCTTATTCTAGGCAAAGGGAATCACTCTTGAATCGGGGGGGAATAAGTCGAAAAAGGAGGGATCAGCCGGTGGGGAAAGGTACTGGCAGAGTACGGAAAAAAAAAAAGAGAGTCCCGGCTTTTTCCACGTTGTGGGACCTAAAAACGGACCAGAACACTTAGACGGGGAGGTGGAAAATAGGAGGGGGGGGGGGTGGGGACGCGAAGACTCCCCCGACGGAACAAGGCGCTTTGGTTACTGGACGTCAAGAAAAAAAAGCGGGGAGGAAAAACAAACTGGTTTCAAAAGTGAATCTCAAGACAGGGGGAAAGGGTTTTTTGCAGGGAGGGGTGAGACCCCAAAAAAGGAAAAAAAGAGTTACGTGCGGGCCACCATGGGGGAAAAAAGAAGAAAAAAAAAAAACCGCTTTGGGTGAAGAACTAAAAGAACTCGGGGGAAAAAAAGCGAACAGGGTACAGCTGGTGTGAGGAAGGGAAGTATCCAGCACTAAAAGGGACGGGATTTGCCTAATTACTGCCGAAGTGGAATAAATAAACGAGGGAAAACAAGATATAGGTAAAAACTGGGGGCAGTCAAGGTAAGGGGGACTTTTTAAGAAAACAAAAAGTCCGGGTGGAAAGAGGGTAAAAACACTTTAAGTGCATTGGGGACCTACACGAAGCATTCCAAGACGCGGACCGAATGTGTGGGTTACAAAAAAATGACCACAACGGGGCGCAACGAGCAAAAAAAAAACCAAGACTAGGGGAAAGTGGGGGGAATAATTCGGAAGGAGAAAATATGCTGTCGAAAAAAGGGGGACCCAATAAAGAATACTCTAGGGGGGATCGGAGCAGGTGGGGACATTGCGAAAAAGACAACAGAAGAAGAAAAACGCAGGAGGAAAGGGGGACTGGGGCAGAGACTTAACTTATTGGAAATAACCGTATTCGATCAAGGAAAAAAGAAAAGGAAGGTAAAACCGTCCGGGGAGGCAAAAAACTCCAGGGATTTCTGGGAGAAATCTATAACGGGGCTCAATCAACCGGCATTGGAGTGGGGTGAGTACCTAGTCAGGGGACAACGGTGGGAAAGCAAGGCCGGCGCAGAGGGGTAAGGAGACAGCGAAACTACATATTCTCTACAGGGGGTGAAGGAGGGGAAAGAAACAAATGACACACTATCAAAGAACTTTAAGAAAGGTCAAGGATACCGACGAAAATCAAGTCAGACTCCTGCGGGTGGGATACAAGTTACACGCCAGAAACGGAGGCACTGGGGAAAAAAAATTCCAATAGTGGGTAAAAAACACATCGAAAAGTGAGGGGATCGAATTTTCCGAAAAGAATATCATCAGGGCGGGGAACCGAAACCCTCAAGAACGGGTATACAAGGGTGCGGCAAAAAACTCAAAGAAAACTGGGAAGCTTAGGGGAGATTAGGAAATGTCCAGCCAAAAGTCATCAAAAACGAAAAGGGGGTGGGGCGCGAGTTAAGGGGATACAGGGGCAAACACACAAAAGTTAAGTTTGGGGGGGAGAGGAGGAAGGACGGGGGTGCCAAACGATGGGGCACAGAAACGGGGGGGATCCGCAAAAAAACCATAGCTCAAAAAAACAAAGGGAGAAGGGGGGGGAAAGAGAGAATGGGGGTGAAAACCAGTTTGGGAAAAGCGCTTGAAAAACCCAGGCGCACCAAGTTTAAAGCAAAAAGAACGGGGGGGTTCCAAAGACATGCTACTCAACAGGGGGCCACCGGAAGGAAAAAAGGGTGGGGCGAAAGTGATCCAAAAAAGCATTACCATTAGAACAAAAAGAGTGGGTCCTCGAAAAAGAAGACCCCGCTGGCAATGCGGAGGGAAGAAAATCCAATATCGGACTGAAACCGTACGTGCAGGGACCCAGAGATTGATAAAGGGGAGGGGGGGAAGAAAGACCCCTCAAAAGGAGGGGAGCAAAGGGGGGAGGTCACAAACAACGCATTCTGGAAGGAGGGAGAATTGGTGGGAAAGGAGTTAGCTGATAAGTGGTTGAAAAAGGAGGAACATACGGACCCGGAGGGTGGAGCTTCCGCCAGAAACCCGAATCTCCTCGGAAACATGAGAAATTTGAAACCCTAATAGGGAAAAAAAAAAAGGAAAAAACCGAACCACCGGGGGAAGGTGAAAGAGTGCAAAAACGGGGAAAAAGGAAAAAAGAAAGGGACCCGAGATTTCCCGCAATAGCAAGGAAGGGTCAGGTAAATTCCGAATCGAAAATGAGTTAGAAACAAAAGAGAAGTAAGCATCGAAAGAAATATCGAAAAGCGATGTCAAAATGGTTCACCGGGGGAGAAAATGGACGCCGGCAGAAGAATGCGAACCAGGGTCCAGAAGGAGGGGGTGGAACTCTAAATTCAATCAAGCAAGGGCCAACCTAGGAGTGCGGGGCAAAACATTCGGAGGTTTGATGAAAAAAGCGGCGGCCGCTTCGACAGGGAGAAGGTGGGGAAATAAGAAACTTACAAAAGATCACCCCAGCAGAATCTGCCAGTGGGGGGGATACCTTCACTCGTAATGCCCCCAGTATGTTAACGAATAAAGAGACATTGGAAAAAGAACTGGGAACTTCAAAGGGAGAATAGGCATCGGAAGGAAGGGGGAGGGAAAAAACTGGGGAGAGCAGAAAAGAAATCCAAAAAAGGGTAAAAAAGGGACGGTGGAGGGAGACTGGAAACCATAGTACAAAGGTGCGAGCGGTCAATTTGGAAAAAAAAAACGAAGCGTGAACAGTTTCGAGGCAAAAAAAAAGGCGTCAACACAGAAAAGCGAAAGCCGAGATCAAAAGGAAAAAAAAAACTGATGCGGCACCTCGAAGACCGCCTAAAGAAGACCGGAGAAACCAAAATCACGTTGGCAAGTCGGAGCTGTCAGGGCAAAAAAAAAAACCACTGAGAAAGCAACGGATCAGGGCACTGTGAAAAGTAGGGTTTGGGGGGAAAAATCGGAAAAGTGACCGGAGGGTCAAAAGAGAACGAAGAGAAGCGGCCAGGGAAAAAAGAAACCGCGATTGGAACCAAAGGAATGAAATAGAAAGAACAAAAAAACAAGATGCCTGATGGAAAAAAGCCAATTTCCCGAGCACAGGAAAGGGAGCACGTAAAGAAATATAAAGCGAACAAAAAAGAGGACTCGCCTTGGTAAGAGTGGGTGTCTCAGATCTTAAAAACGGGAAAAACAATCAAAAAAAACTGCCGGGAGGTGGGGGACAACCTGCGGGGGCAGGGTCCACGAACCAGTTTAACTAGAGGCGAAGTGCTGTCTACAAAAACTCAATATAAGTCGACTCCTGGGGGAAAAGACGTTCATCTGATACAGAGCCCGCCGTTAAACGAATCTAAAAGGGAAACCTTCAACACCGATCGG
>Ga0179593_1453522_pt1 | contig 14452 bp, 14 predicted proteins | sample CZODoug2_1_08_16_FD_185931 | JGI IMG/M metagenome (GOLD analysis project Ga0179593, IMG submission 185931) | Vadose zone soil fungal communities from Angelo Coast Range Reserve, California, USA - CZODoug2_1_08_16fungal (PacBio error correction) | ecosystem: Environmental > Terrestrial > Soil >...
TGATTTACGCAGATCTCACGAACGCTTTTCTTATTTGTTATTATTTTTAAGGAAAGGAAGGAGGGAGAGAAGAAGGGCATTGGACGGAAGAACTCGCGAAAGGAGGGATTGACGACTTCAGAACGATGGTAAAATCGGAGGAGCGCGACTTCCGGGGGGAAAGAAAACGAATGACAAAGTTTCAAGGGGGGAAGGGGGGGGGGGGGGGGGGGGGAGAGAACTCCGTTCCAGGACGATACAAGGGAGCCGGTTTATGGGCTGAGCGGCGCTCGAGTTTACGCTAGCACCTGTTTTAACGTGGGTCTCTTTCTGATCTGGTGTGTCCGGGAAAAGAGGGGAGGAGGAAGGGATCTTGAGGGGGGTCACCTTCCGTCGACGGCTAGAAAGGGCCGCGGGTCTGATTTTGCGTTAACCGGGAAGCCGGGCCGAAGCGGGATGCCAGTCGTCCTCTTTGACCACTTAAAGGAGGAAAAGGGGGAGGACCAGTCAAGGGGGAAAGGGACAGATATAGGTATCTCAAAAGTTTCCTCTCGATTGACGGGACGTTATTAAAGGTGAATAAGAAGTAATGTCGGGTGCTTTTGAACCTTTCAGTATACGAGCGGAAATAAAGAAAATGGAGGAACTAAGAAGACGGCCATCGGACGGTAGTTTCCGCTTGGGTGAAGGCGAGCGAAATGCTGTGAAATGAGTCGCGAATCAGAAACTGTGAGATACGAGACCTAGGTAGAGGGAGGGAGGGGATATTCCATGGGATTTCAGGGAAAACGTCCTGTCACCGAATTGACTGAATTGCCAGAATACCGAAGAATGACAGTGTTGCGGGGGGGGGTCTAATGCGAGAAAAAAGAGGGAGAGGGGGAATCTTGGGGTTCTTTGGGACGACTCGACAGGGAAAGAAAAACCTGTTTGTTTGACATTACTGAGCGGGGCTGGACGGAAAAGATTGTTATCGCAATCATGCATAGAAACGTCAATAATTCTTATTAGTGTCGAGAACTACGGGGCGGAAAGGAACGCGGACGAATTTGAAGTAAGGCTGCGGTCGAACTTTGGCAGAGACTTCAAATTATGCACAGTGAGGGAAAGTGCTGAAGGATTTAAGAGTTTCCCCGTACGCCTAAACTGGGTGGGGGAAATTTCTTAGTTTGGCAGGGGATCTGCTGACAAGGAGGTTACATAAAGGGGAGGTCAATTTCTAGAAGAACCACGATTGATCACAGTTTTCACAGGGGTACAGAAAAAAAAGGGGAGGCCTGGGACTCTCAATCGGGCGCTTAGGGATATTGTGGTTAGTTCTTAAAAGAAATATTTCTGGGGGCGAGGTCAAGGGTCCGCGGCTCTGGAAGGGGGGGGGGAGGACTAGCTTTCTCAGCCTTTCTGAGAGAGGGGATAAATTCAGAAACGAACGGTTCGTGTACGGATAAGGGAATGAGAAGGTTTTTGGGTGGATCTCCTTCCCCTCTGACCGTATTTTGAAGAGGGAAAACGCGAAATTTTAGCGTGCTTCAGCAGAAGGGGTATAGGACACAAGGAAGTTGATGTTGAGAATGGAGGAAGAAAAGCAGGTTGGTGCTCCTTCACCTGTCAATTCAAGAAGGAAAAGGTAATTTATAGCGGGCAAGAATAGGTATGAAGTGCAGGCCACTGAAGGAGGGGGAAAACTGAGAGGGAGGGGAAGGCAACGTAGGGGGTTTCTGGTCTGATAAAAGAGAATGGGAAGGGAAGGGGTGCCCCCTCTTCGTTTCAGGCAAGGAAATTAATGGCACCATTGAAGAAAAGGGAGGGTGTCGGGAGAGAAAGGGATGTAAAAAAAAAAAAGGGAGCAGACATATTGATCCGGTGGGGTCGATGGGGGAAAGCGAAGGGGGAGAATGGGGGAGAAAAGAAAGTTCCCTAGCAGGAGAAAAGAGGCTTGGGAGGGGGACTGCGTAAGAATTCATTCCTTGAGAAGAGGCAATGAGAAGGGGAAGGGGGAATTTGAGACAGGGAGAACACTATGGGGGGGGAAATAACTAGGCCTTAAGACAGGGGAGAGGAAGGTGGGGAGGGACCTTTTCTTAGCTGAAAGGGCTCTCGGCAACGGAGGGGAGGAAAGGATATAATTTATATAGAGAGCAGAGGAGGGAAAACCGGAAAAAAATCCTCATCCTCTTGCAAGCGAAGTTTTATCGCACATCGTAAAGTATCCTCAGGAGGGGACCGCGAGAGAGGTCCTGCTCCAAGGGAAGGGAGGATATTGAAAAGAAAAGGTCTTCCGGAGGAAGCAAAATGAGCCATACGTACCGAAGAACATAGCAGAAAATGGGGGGGTAACCTTCGCCGGGGATGACCAATGATACAAGCCAAAGAAATCCATCAGGGAAAAGGGAAAAAGGGAGAGTTCACGCGGAGTCATTCGCCAATTTGGGAGTGCGACATAATATAGGTGAAAATCTCGTGGAGCAAGCAAACTGTCCTATCCTCTCTTCGAAAATCAAGTGCGACCGTCAATCTCAATCGGGATAAGAAAAAGGCTGAAAAAACATTGAAACCACTTCTCTCCGTAAAAACGGAATTGACCGAATCCAACCTTCATGGCAGTCGCCTACGAATTCAACCGGAATACTCCCTGAATAAGATTAAGAACAGCATAGGCAAACCGTCGCGTTCCCTAGCCCCGCGCTTGGGAAGTTCCTATCCGCAATTTAGAAAATAGCGTAAACGACCAGTAGTCTTCATTCACTGAGTTAAGGTGGCCAAAGGAAAAGAGCGGGAGACCACTACAAGTCATCTAACAGGCAGGGAAAAGGGGAAAAAAACGATTGGGAAAGGAAATTCCTATAACGGATGCTCCTACAGTTTTGGGGAGAAGGAGCCGAGGGGGGAAAAAGAAAATAAGAGGGGTTGAAATTCTTACATCCGCGCTATGTTCGCACCGGGGGGTAAAGACAGGGTTTAAACGCTAGAAATCTCCAGGCTAAGGGGGGACCAAGGAAGACCAGCCAAAGGGACACCACCGCTTGAAATTACCACCCATAGAAGTCAGGTTGTCTGCAGGGAAATGGAGGATCCCCCATTTGGACGCAACGTTGAAGGAAGGACGGGGAGAAAGGGATTTCAACCACTCCCAGCTCCTCATGCAATTCGTTCGGCGAATCGTCGGGAGGAAAACAGATCCTCGATGCCTATAAAAAGGGAGGAAACAGGGATAGGCCCCAACCAACACAAAGTCTTATGACAGTACGATCGAACAAGCCCGATTGGCCGTCAAGCAAAAAAGGTGGGGTGGAAAAGTAAATTCGAAAACAGGCCGCAACAATTGAGGAAAGACGAAGAAGTTCGGCCAGGGGGGACTGACCCAATCATTCACTAAAGGCCACGCGCTGGCCAGTAAGAAAGAGAGTAGCCTAAGATGCTCCAATTTGAAGATTAATCAAGGGAAGAATATGGAGAGAGGAAGGGGCCCCAATTGGGAGGGAGAAACCAGGGGCTAAATTTTAAATCTCATGTGTAAAAAAAAGAGAACATGCACCCTGGGAGGGACAATTCAGTCTCAGAGAATATATCAAACGCATGAATGGATTATCATACGGACGAGGAAAAGATCAATCGGAGTCCTGACTGGGGGGGTTGGCAAGGTGTACAGTCGGGAGTGTAACTTACCTTTCCTGAGAGACTAGGAAGGGTCCAGGGTTTACGGGCATCAAGCAGGTCACATCTATAAGAAGGTTAAAAAAAAAAAGAGGCTGAAGTACAGCCCTCTTGGGGAAAGAAATCAGAATGGGAGGCACAAAGGGGCGATTGGACATCCTTATGCGCGAAGAAGTCCAAGGCTGAAAAAAACGAATAGAGAAAACCGAAGCTTGCAGGGGTTCGGGGTGAGAAAAAGGGGAAGAACGCCGAAAAAGAGGCTCTTCCATTGTTCGAGTCATAGGAAAACGAGCTCATAGGCGAGGGTGGAAGGCAGCTCATATCATCGAGAAAGAGGGAGGGAAGATCGCGAAGAAGCGGCATCATCCCGGAAAAAAAAGGTTATAAAATAATTCAAGAGATGGTAAAGCCATCCCGTACAAAAAACAAACATGCAGAAAGGGAAGGAGTACTGGAATCAGAACAACTTAGAGGGAAGGGGAGGGTGTTGGAACAGGGAACCGGCAACGCGGTGAGAGCTTTTGTTCCAGTGGACGGGTGCGATCGCAGCGAGGGTCACGCAGCAAAAGAAAGAGGATGATGTTCGAGAAAGGTCTAAACGAGAGGGGATCGGCTTCAGGGAAACGGGAACTTCTGAGAAGGAGGGAGACAAAGGGAAGTCACATGAAGGAAAAAAAATGTCCTCCTGGGTTTCTTTCTGAAAGCGCAAATGTATCGAAAGAGGGGGATGAGAAGGTACAGCAGGGAAAGGAGGAAGAGCTTCACTAGAGAGATGGAAGGGGCCGAAAGAAAGGGCAAGACAACCAGGATTCAAAAAGGGCGCATTTCCAAGTGAGGGGAAAACAGTCATCCCATTTTTAATTGCTACTACTTTGGATTTTCTCTGAACCGTAAAAAAGGAGACTAGGGTTCATGATGAGGGGAAATACTATGACGGGATTCAACCTTGGGGACGCATATCGATTGATAAGAGGTTGAGTAGGAAGAAGAAGACTCTTGGGGATGGGGGGAAGGATGTGATGGTAGATAAAACTTCTAAGGAACTCTGCGCTAAGACATGAAGATGGCCCCCAGAAGAAAGGGAGTAATGGGGGAGCTCCAAAAGGGGTTGCCTGAGGAGAGGAGGAGGGGAACAACTGAGGTGAGAGAGGTATAAAGAGGGGGTATCAGAATAAAAGAGTACTAGAGAGAGGAGCTACAGTGGTGTTTGTTATTTCCCTTGGCCCCTGGGGGGAAGAGGAATCAGGGTTGCCGAAGAACCCATAAGCTCTGACCGGGGGGTGAAAAATATAAGGACAAGGGTAACACTAGAGGGCAAGAAGTGTCAGTCGTTTGGGAGTTTAACACTCTAACAGAAGAAAACTGGGGGTTGTTTAAAAATCGAGGAGAGCAGACGAAATGGGGAGCGAAAGGAGAGACGCGCGCGGAAAAGACTTTATTGAACAAAAATTGGAGAAACTCAAAGGAGATTAAAGATTAATTGAAGGGGGTCGAGGGGACGGGGTGGGGCCGAGATGGGGACACGGAGAGAAACGGGGCAAAAATTGCTGGATGGATAAATGGGTTGTCAGGGGGTGACCGACGACCGACCCTCAAAACGGAGGGGGTGGGGAAGGGTGCTTTGCTACAAGAAACGTTTTGAGGCTGGGAGGGGGGGGGGGGGGACCGGGGGGCTAAGATAGGGAAGATCAAAAAAAAACTCGTTATGCATGAACGTTCAGAGACTAGCTCTCGGCAAATAAAAAAAAGTGGAAAGAAAGACTACTCGAAGAATAGCTCTTGGCGAGAAGAAGGGAGGGGAGGAGTTCGGAAAAGAGGAGGGAATGCCGGAATAAGCGAAAAGTGGGGGTGTGGCACTTAGGGGGATTTGAAAACCTTTCTGCGCTCGTTGAAAAAAAGGAAAACAGAAAAGACCTTCTTTACGGTCCTCTTCGGAGGGGGGGGGTTTTTCTTCGTGGGATAACGGGTAGAGGGGTCATTGTTCACTGGTGTAAAAAGCTACGTCTTCGTCTAGTCAAGGAGGAAGGGTCGTAGGACGAATAAACTTATTTGGCGAAGCGGAAGACAGAGGTGGGATAAGGCGCGACGGGCGAGACAGGGGGGGAAGGGGTGGAAGAGCGGTTCGAGAAAGAAAAGAGCTGGATCTGTCAGGGAAAAAAGACCGGGGGAAAAGGGAAAGGCGCGGTACTGCAAAGGGGTTCTGAGGGAAAAAACAATTGGGAAAGAACTCCGGATGGCAAACAAAAAAGGGAGGACTGCTGACTGAAATTAATCGCCATGAAATTACACGATGGGCGATCGAAACTTTTGGCGGGTTGGACTGAAGGGAATAAGATTAGGGGGGGAGGAAGTGCAGAACGTCTTGGGGGGATGGGAACGGTAAGATGGTGGTCGACTCAGTGAAAAAGTAGCGGAAAAAAAGTTCTTGCATGTGTCGGAAGGAACCGGATCAGCCGCGGCGGACAACCATCCGAAAGTGCTGAGCCGAATTGCGGACGAGGGAGAGAAATACATCTCTATCCTTGGACAAAAGGGGGAGAGATTTTACGGGCTAGGGAGCAGAGGAGATCGAACCATATCTCTACACACCCACGTCTGGGAAAAGATATAAGAGTGGGAGGAGACATGCTCGGGAAGAGCCTCGGCAGCAGGGATAGTAAAAGGGGCGCGCAGACATTCATATCGGCCGAAGATAGGGGTGGGGTCCCGGCCGGGCTCTCCCAAGGACGTAGAGAGGAAAAACTCCGGTCTCCGGTGATTAAGGAGTCTCCCATACAAACTGGGGGCCGCGAGGGAAGTGGTAGCCAAAGTCTTCCCGGATTATAGGAAAAAAATTGGAAAAGCTTCCCATGTTGCTAAGACTTCAAAAAAAAGAGGGTTAGGAAAAGTTCTGAAATCATTAATTCTGCGGCCGACTCGCGGGAAAGACGGAAAAAAATCAGGTTGGAGACAGAAAAAAATGGTGCCCTGTCAATCTCAAGGGAATCGCGGGAAAACCTCCGAGAAGAGAGTCAAAACGGAGAGTGCCTTCCCCGGGCAAAAATCTAATCAAAATTTCCGAATAATCAACCTGATGGAGGACCAGGAGAATCCCAGAGGGGAGGTCCGGGAACAAAAAGAGCTACTAAAACATACTGAAACATCTCGTTCCAGAAAGGAAGGAAAAATGAGGGGGGGGTCAAGGGGGAAAAGAGAAAAACCCGTCGAAGAGATAATAGGGAAAAAGGAGGGCATCTGAGGGGGAACCGACCTGCTTCCGGGAAACCACCAGAAAGGAATCGACCACTTCAAGCCAAGTGGGGTCAAAAGGTCCGGCAGCTTTTCGTCACTGATCAGAAAGGGAGGTCTGTCTCCTCCGACAAGAGGGGTTTTTCGTACAGAAAGCCGCTATGTGCCAGAAAAACGGGGCATTCGCTAAGGGAAAAAACCTCGCCGTGCAAGGAAAAAAAAATCCTGACCGCATTGGGCGGGAGAAAAGAGAAAGGGCCCAACAAGTCAGTTTGGAGGTCCTCTGAGGCAAACAAAGAAGTCCCAAAATGACAGACAGGGTCGCGGGAGCTAAGGACAAATCCATGGCGGGCAGGGGCAATTCCCGCAATCTCCCCTTGAGGGAAGGACCCGCGCAGACCACCAAATTCGTCGAAGGGCAGATACGGAAATTACCCCGGCTTCCTGAGGAGGGGAAAGAAAAAAGATGCTGACCGCCAGCCCGTCGCAAAAAAAAAACCCCACGGCGGATTCCGGGAGTCGACGAACGACCAAACGAAAGACACGTGTGGAAATCGAGGAAGTTGGTGTGCGCAGGTCGGAACCTCAGGGAACTAAAAGAGGGGCAAAAGCCGAGTTCGGGGAAAGTGAAAGTCAGGCTTGACCGACCCTTAGGGCAAGAAAAAAAGGTAAAAGCAATTTGCCAGAGCACGTACCAAATGGCATTAGTCTGAAAGAATCCCCCTGTCGAGCTCTCGAATAAGTTCAGCGTTCGCGAAAAATGGCCCAAAAGGGGCGCAAAAAAAAAGGGACTATTTTGGGAGTAAGCTGGCGAGTAGAAGTACAGGTCAGGAGGAACGAAAAAAATCATACCGATCGACGGAAAAAGAAGTATGCGGGGCGAAGAAACGTTAACGAACGGAAGTCGTGAGGAAGGACGTAAGAGCAATGTGGTTACAAGAAGCTCGGAAGAACCTTGGAAAGTTAAACTCAAAGAGTCGCAAGCACTCACATAAAAAGAAAAAGTCTTGGAAACGGAGGGGGGCAGGGAAGGAAATTCACACCTCGGGAAAAAACTGGGGGGTGGAAATTTTCTGACCAGCGTAAGGAAAAATTGCTGTGCTGAAAGTCGATAGCCCACCGACTGAAAGGAAAACACGCCTTCACGGAGAGGAAGAGTAGAACTCTTTCGACCACGAAAAAAAAAGGGAGAAGATAATTCGGTACAGTGGGGGGGGGAAAAAAAGAAAAAAGAGCCGCTCAACCGGCATTGCTTTTGTGCTTTGCCCTTAGGAGAGGGGGGCCGTGTGAGCGAAAGGAAATCGCGTGGCGACAGTGTTCGCGGGGAGAGACGCTCAAAGGGGATCTCGGGGGATACCTTCCGACTCAATCTACAGAAGAGAATGGAAAAGGTGGGCGCGCGGTATGTAGTAGACCATTAGCCTCCCTCAAAAGGACCACAAAAACCAAACTTTGCAGGGAGCGGGGGCTAAAGAAAACCAAAACAAGGAGGAAAGTATAAGACGGGAAGAGGGAGGGAGAGGGGGGGGGGGATGGTAGGTGTAGGATGAAGGGGCAGGGATCTCGATGTCTCCTTACATAGAACCCGCAAACGTAATGATGATGCAGGAGAATTCCCACGATGTGGGGGAAAAGTCCGTTTTAACTGTCGAAAGAAAAAAAGAAAAGGGGTCTCCACGCGCAGACTATTTCTGAAAATAATACCTGCAAAAGATAAGGGGGGTCGTGGAGAAAAGGACTACGATATTGGAAGAGACTGTGGGGGGAAGGGAGAAAAAATAGGGGGGTTCTCGCATTAAATTCTGAAGGGAGTCGTCCTATGACGGTAGGTCATCAATACCAGACGCTGGCAGAAATGAAAGCTGGCGGACAAGAGATGGCGTGAAACGTGAAGAAATGACGTTTCAACAGGAAGGAGGGGGACAGGGCGAGGTTGCCACGTAAAAAAGGTGTCAAGGTCGGGGGGAAAAGGATCATAAACTGCAGAATGCCAACCGGTAGAAGGAAAAAAGAAAAAAAAAAGGGGCGTGAGCAGATTTCGGGCTAAAGGAGGCGTGGAAGGGGTCGAGTAAGGGGGAGAACCTGAGCAAAGGGGGAGAAAAAATGATGGAAGGACCTGTACAGATTGGAGTCGCTTCGAATGGGGGGGGGGGGGGAACAGGAACAATCTGCGTAAAGAGATCGACCTGGCGAGTAGACACGCTCCAAAGGGATTCCGGGGGGACTGCGGGGCCAGAATTGGATTGAAACGGAAATGGACACGGATGCTGCCAAAAGACAAGGCAATGGAAGGAACAAAGGGGTCGGGAGAAACCGCAAAAATTGGGCTTCTTGGGGGCGTGACGACGATCCGAAAGAACGACCTGTGGTGGAAGAAGGGGCGGGATTGAAAAAAAAAAGAAGAAAAGAAGTCAGCGGAGAGTCTCCTATTAAAATGGAAGTGCGAAGTACAATAGAGGGGGAGGAGTCGATGGGAAGGGGAGTGGAGAACGTGTGGAACGAAAGGAGGAAGGGGCAACGAACGTAGGGATGTTGGATCGAGGGGGGTGGATAAAATAACGAACAAACTCTAACTTAAGTGGAAGCCACAGACAGTTGTAGGAGAAAAGGGCTGTGTGGACTGCTGCCTCGGCGAACAAAAAAAAAATTTCTATCTTTCGAAAAAGAAACATAGCGCGGCCAAGAAGAAAAAAAAAAAGATTACTTGCCGCGCAGAAAGCGTCGAACTGCATGTGACGGACGACTGAAGAAATATGAAAGCATTCATCTAGGGGGGAAGGTGTTCCGAGTGCGGTGAACGGAGCGGGGTCGGACGAGGGGGAAAAAGAATTAGACGAAGTTACTTAAGGGTTGGGGAGGGAAAGGGGAGTAAAACGTATTTTTCTTGTCAGGGGGTGCCTTCTGGGAAATGAAAACTTGCTGGAGAAGGGAGGGAAAAGGCAGTTGAAAAACGTTACTACTGCAGAGGAGTTACGGATCCGAGCTAGGTTGTATGGGAGGTTCTCAAAGGGGAATCTGTGGTGGGGGACGTAGGATCGTATTTCGTGGAGACTAGAAAGCTATTGCTTAAGAGAGGGAGATTTAGTGGATTGCTACGAAGGTTCCGGTATTTGGGCGGGAACTGGGATGGAGACAGTCATTCAAGGCCAATTTACACGCTGCGATAAGAAAGGGGGGCAAGAAAGTTGTTGGAATGAGCCGATTCAGCGGACTATCTAGAGGTTCAGGAAATAGGGAATACAAGTGGTAATAAAGAAATTTTCATAAAAAAAACGGGAGAGAAGGGGACCAATATCAACGTACAATTGCTGACAAATCTAGATTGAGCGAAAATACTCGCGATGGGGACGCGGGGAAGGGGGACGAGGAGGCCGATGAGGAGCACATGGAGCCTCACAAACAAAAAGAAGATGGGCTGGCAAATATAAAGACGTCGAAAAAAGGGAAAAAAATCCTCTGAATCGAGCTATAGTGAGCGACAATCTTCCCGAATTTGGGCTCAACTCCCTGCGGTGGGTCCCGAAGCGTCCCGGACTGCAAAAGGCGGAAAAACGCAGGGACTCCGGTTCTTCCGGGAGGAAATGGGGATTCACCAAGGGGGCGCAGCAAGAAAAAAAAAAGGAAAGGTGGGAAAAACCGCTCAGGATGAATCTCTCATGGGATGTGCCGGGGGGTGTAAATGAAGGGGTCCTGGAAACAGATTCAAGCAAATTTTCGGACTTGCGTCTGGCAAGAACCGACGGGTTGGACAAAATGAGGCTTCATCACCTTGCCCTCGCGCCCATGGGAAACTCTTCAAACAGTAACCACCGTTCTGACAAGGAATGTCAGGAAAAGGGGTAATTGCCGCATCCAAAAAAAGGTGGATCCAAACGCTACAACTTGAAGGGAGGGAAAGTGAGGAAAAAATAATTCCGGTGCTGACGCACCAGAAATTCCTCTCGAAGAAGGGGGACTTACAATTCCCTTTTCTGCAGCAACCCAACCCGGCGAAGACCGGATTAAAAAAAATGGAATCTGAAGACAGGTGGAAACCTACGCCGAAATGGGGTCCGTTTCCAGAGGGAAAAGGAGATGAGGAAACTTCAAGAGGGCCTTCAAAGAAGATTTCTTCACAGACTATCGCTAAAAACAGTCGCAGGGAGAATTATTGACCGGAAGATGGGGGAGGCGGGAACGACCGAGGAAATGAAAGGGGGGGCGGCGGGGTGTGAGATATCAATTAAAAGTGCATCAAAAAAAAAGAAAAATAACTTGCGGGGGAAAAAAGATCCCTGCCCAACCTGTCGAGGTTCGGTCGGGTTTCTGCAAAAGAATTCCCAACAGGAAGACAAGGGTTGCGCAATGTTCAGAAAAAGGTATCAATGGGGGGGGAGGGAAAAAACCACCGGGGCCAGCAGAAATCAAGACAAATCTGCACGAAGACCCGCATTCAAGTATCGTGGGCATAGCAGAAGGAGGGAAACGAGTCTCCGCTGCATGCGGGCGTAAGAGTCCAAAACCGCTATCAATGCCAACCAACAAAAACCAGGGAGTTATTCCGGAGAGGCAACAGAAAAAAAAAAACGTTTTAAAAGAGAGAAGGGGGGGGCGCGTATTAGGGGGACCTCCTTAGAAAAACCTCTAGGGTAGATCAGGCTCCAAATTCTTACCATGGACGAAATTACTTTCCAGAAAAATCAACGCCGCCAGGGGAATCCTCTCCGGGGAGCCTGCCTGGTAGGAGAAAAAGGTCGAAAAAGCTGCGAGCTACTCGGGTCAAGTGGGTGAAGTCAACAAGGGAAAAACCGGGCAATACGGTACGGGGTAGTCGGAGAGGGTCATAGCAGTGAGTCAGAGGGGGGAGAAACAAAAGAACGACCGCAACCGCAAAGAGGATGAAAAGAAGCCGCTAAAAGTCTTGAGGGGGTCAAGAAAAAAAGTGGGCACTTCGTGTTCAGTCATCTAGGAGAACTGCCCGGCCAACTTGATAGTAGAAAGGTACGGGAAGAATCAAACATACAAGAGAGAGGAATGGGAATCAAGAAAGGGACACAAAAGAATCTGACAAGAGATGTAGGGAGCCAGAGTCGCGGAAAATTGCGCTGAAGGGGATAAGCGAACGAAGAAATCTTGACCGCGAAGGTCAACTAGTCGAAAAAGATCGCAAACGTCGATTAAAAAGGAGAGCGAAAACTCGAAAAGCCGCCGGAAAAGAAATTCGAGTCGTGTTCTCGCGGAAAAGGGAATAGGGAAAGTCAAGACGAGATGGAAGTGGGGGGATTCGTAAGGAAAAGGAGTCGATGGAAAAACGATCTCTAAAACAACGAAACTATTAAAGGGGCGAAGGGAGGAAAGACCATTTAAAAGCGCTGGAAGAACTAATCAAAAAAAGAGAAAAAGGGAGGGGGGCCGTAGGAGTGTAATCACGGACTCAAAAAGGAGGGGAACTCCAGAGGGGCCAGATAAACCCTGCACCGGGGGATGTGGGGTTCGTTATCTTTACGATTAGGCGATCGTTCCGGGGTACCAGCATAAAGGCATCTTGGGGGACGGGGCTACGTGTCCTTAAACACGATGGTCCCGCGCGACGTCCGGTGGAAGCGACGAACGAATTCAAAGGTCGCCAGAGCAGTGACATGCAAGGAACAGCAAGACAGAAAAAAAGGCGGAAGGAAGGTCAGGGTCAAGGAATTGAGCGGCATCTAAAAGGGAACTCTCACCTGTGGTTGGGATCGAACTAGTTGGTCCGCGGAGGGGGACAACTGTAAATTTCGGGAACGGATAAGTTCAATAAGAGTGCCGGTAGGACAGCAAACCATGGGAGAAGCAGGCAGAAAAAGTTCAAAAAATGAAAAAAAATGTGAATGTAACTAGTTCTTGTCGAAAATTATTGGGGCGGAAGATATGGGGGCAGAATGTTCAGATATGCCATAAACATTGCGACTATGGCAAGTAATCAGGGAGAAAAGAACCTTGTACAACATCCCTTCAGGGAGGGGCTCAGAGGGAGGGGTTCGGACTGTTTAGGGGAGATAAGGACAATCAAAGAAAGTGGTTGTTTAAAAGAAGGAGGATGTAAAAGGAGCAGAAACAGGGGGGGGGGGGGGGGGGGGGGGGGGGGGGGGGGGGGGGGGGGGGGGGGGATAGCGACTAAAATGATTCAAAAAAGTACTAAGTAAGGTATATTTCCGGGGGAAAATTGGGGGGGGGGACACCGAGCGGGAGGACAAGAGGGGGGGGGGGGGGGAAGAGGGGGGGGGGGGAGAAAGAAGGGCGCACGTTTCCTGAAGGGGGACGGACTTCTAGGGGGAAATTGGCTTCTCAGGAAAAATTTGGGGGGTGGAAAAATTAGCACATGGCCGAACGGATGGAATTCAAGCAAAAAAGGAGCTTACCGGGGGAAGACAGAAAAAAGGGGGGGAGATAAGAGCACAAACTGGCAAAAGAGGGAGCAGGGGTTCGGGATATCCGTAGCCACAGGGGGGTGGTGTTGAAGGGAAGAGTGGCGTCAAAAAAGTTTGAATCGGCATGCACGTCATGCGAGAATGCGTCGGAATTGGAAAAACTTTGGGATCTCTTAAAATTTGAAGTTATGGGGCTGCTTGAGAACGGTTAATCGAAAGTGATTCCCGAAGGAAGGTTAAAACTTCTGGAAAAAAGGGAAGGTTGGGGGGTAGAGATGTCAGATTTTCATACGGAAAGACGGACTACCAAAACTACTTCGGGTGGGCAGGCTGCAGGGGGAAGACAACCAGGGAAAAAAAGGGGGGGAGAGAGGGAGCAGGCTTAATTTAGAAGGGGGTAAAACAAAGCTTTGATGCCGGACACTAGAATGATGGAAGGAATAAAAAAAGAGGATCGTGCCGAAGGACAAGCGAAGAAAATCAAGGAAAATCGTTCTGAAAAAAAGGAAGAAATATTGCGGGGCTAGGGCGAATCAAGGGACCATTGGGTAAGAGGGATTGGAGAGGTTGTCGAGAATGCAACGGGGGACAACAGGAAAGGAAGAAGACTACTTAGGTTAAGGTCTCAGGGAACTTGGGAAAAAGAAAGAAGGGAGACCGGGTTTTTGACAGTGGAAGATGGAACTGCGCGGTGGAAAAGAGGCGTGATTCGGGCGTATTCCCGCGGGAATTTTACGGGCAGAAGGGGCGGACTAAGCAGTTGGATGCGAAATGGCATTCAGAAAATTTGGTTATGTTGTGACATATCTGGCTGGAATCGGAGATGTGCGGGGCGAAGGAAGAGATGGAAAGCGGAAGCGAGGAAGGCATGGGGGGAGGGAGGAGGCCTCGAGAGTGGGCATCGGGGAGAATAAAGGAGCTGCTTCTCGCAGAAACGTAGGGAAAAGGAACTGGGGGGAAAAAAAAAGGAATCATAGATATGGGACCGGGGCTACCCACTGAGCGTATGTTAAGGTAGTAATGGGACTAGACAAGTTCCATAAGAACAGGATAAACAAGGTCATTCTCGGATGTCCGGAGCCAAGCGGAAACTATCAGCTCAGGGGGGCTAAATTGGGAGGTAAAAAAGAGGAGACGTGAGCGAAAATCGCGTCAAAGGGGGAAGAGGGATTCTGGAAAGGGGGGTTATCTCAAAAAAAAGGATA
>Ga0179593_1701442_pt1 | contig 14452 bp, 12 predicted proteins | sample CZODoug2_1_08_16_FD_185931 | JGI IMG/M metagenome (GOLD analysis project Ga0179593, IMG submission 185931) | Vadose zone soil fungal communities from Angelo Coast Range Reserve, California, USA - CZODoug2_1_08_16fungal (PacBio error correction) | ecosystem: Environmental > Terrestrial > Soil >...
GGTACAGGTCCCAGAGGAAGGGTATGCAGAGGCCCGCTCGTCCGCTCTCGCAGAGGGAGAACGCGTGGAGCCATGAGCGACAAAAAAAGAAGACTTCCTGCCTGCCCCAGGTTGGGCTCTTCATCCGCGGAAAAGGGGGGCTGTCACGAGACTCTCACGGAAGCGGCAAATTCCACGAGAACGAATCCTACGAAAGCTCGTCCCCCGGGAAGGGGGGACCTGTGTGCCATCTGGGTGCACATCAGCAGAAGCCGCTCAGGGGGGAAAGAATCGTCGGCTGGGACTGATGCGGATCTTCCAAGGGGTTCGCCTCGTCTGGCAGCTCGAAATCTTTGTCGTGGTCAAAAAAAAGGGAAGAGGTTCGTGCCTGCCGCGGATGGCGGCCTTCGACCTGTACCAAAAGGGGATTCCGGGCTGATGCAAAAACATCGCCCACTCAAGTGTTGTGGGAATGCCACCAAAAAAAAAGCTCGCGTCCCGGCAAGGAGAATCAGCCGAGGGTAGTGCACCCGGGCGCTCCCGTCCCGCGGCCCAAAAAAAAAACCCCCGCAGCGTCCGGGACGGAGACCGTGCCAACAAGGAGCCCGGCCAGCCACGCCGCTACCGCGCCAGCAACCCGCCAGAAAAAACCTGCCTCCAAAGACCCTCCGCCATTCACCACAGGAAAAGAAGGGGCGCCCTTCCCCCGTACCCGGGGCCCTTCACCTTCTTCGCGCCAAGAGGAAAAAAGGGCGTCCTCCCTTTCCCCCCGAAAGGTAAAAACTGGACTGAATCTCCTCTTCAACGCTTTCACTGCGCGGAGAAAACTTTTCCGACCTCAACGGGGATGAAATCCTCTCCTTATGGAAAATCTTGAACGTCCATTTGGAGAAAATCTTTCTCAAAAAAGAAAATCATTTCCCTCGTAAAACGTCTCCCTCCATGAAGAAGGAAAGGGCCTCCCGGAAGGATGTCGTCCGAAGCACCTCGTCGGAGCAAGCGACCCTGCCAGTCTCGTCTTCCAAGAGACGTCTCGGCAAAACTGGCCGTGATAAGCCACCCCTGTGACCAGAGCGACGGGGAAGTGTGACAGAGGTACCTGTCCGGATGGCCCGGTAGTTGGTCGAAAAAGCCTCCCCGGATTTTTAAAAAAAAGAGAGGCTCCTGTTCCCAGCTTTTTTCTTGGAAAAAAGGGACCCTTCCCCTCTGGGAAAAAAAAAGCCGTGGTCCGCTTCTTCGCGTGAAACACTCTCTGCAAAGAACTTCCGGACCTTCATCTCAAAAAAAAGGGAAAAAAGGAGAGAGATTCCGGTGCGGGCCGTCGCGGCCGGCGAAAGAGACCACGAAGCGTGTCGAAAAGGGGGGACGTGGACCGCGGTCGCCCGTACAAAAAGGAAAAGGCGCAGATCGCCGCGGGGAAAAAAAAAACCGTGCCGCCAACTACCGGAAGGTACACCTCGCCGTAACGGCTACACGTGGGCATGTCCAATCGCTCGCAGGACCGGGGTGGATCACAAAGAAAAAGTGTACTACCTGGCCGAGACGGCCCGGCAACCGGGGAAAGGGGAAGGGTTTCGATCTGTACGCCGACAAAAACGACATCCTGGTCGTCTGAAAAAAGGACGGACGCCGAGGAAAAGGGCGAGGTGACGCTGGCCTCCGGGGGGGGGGGGGGGGGGAGTTCCCATCAGATTCTGACCCCCCCCTTTTCCCTCAAAGATGAACTTGGATTGGATTGGGAACATTTTTGGGTCCCCCTTTGGTGGGGCTCCCCTCCCCCACATTTGGGAAGAAAACCCCACCTGGGGTTTTGGAAGGGGGAACCCTGCTTCCTTTGGTTCCCCCCTGTTCCCCTTGGTTCGTGTAAAAAGTCCAAAAAAAAAAGGGGAGACCGCTTGCGGGCCGGAAGGGGGGGAACTCCTTTCCCGAACCTCCAAGGGGAGGTCCGTTGCGGGGCAGAAAAAGAGGGAGAAGCTCATTCCATCTTCAGGTTATACGGCGAAGTCAAAGAGAAGAGAAGCGTCTTGCCCGGGCCGGGGAAGAAAAAAAAAAATCCCTTTACGTACTCTTGAAGAAGGGAAAAAAGTCCACTTACCGGTTTCGGGGGTTAATAAGACTTTAACGCGGGCCGGGTGCGAGGGGGAGGGGCCTTTCCGGCGGCAGGTGCAAAAAAAAAAAAAAAAAAAAAGGGGCTTTCTGTCCGAGAAAAGGATTCTGGCCCGGGCAGCCGGGCCGTTGCCCTTTAAATCAAGGCCGCCCAATAAAAGGGGGTGGACGCTGCTGGCAGAAAAGAAAGGTTTCCCCCAAAGGGGGAGAAACGCCTGTTGCACTACCCTGAGGAAACCTTCGGGACGAAGGAAGGCCTTTTGGAAAAATAATCACAACACTGAAAAGAAGGTGAGTTACATCCGCCAAAATAAGCGAGGACCCCGCAGGGTACCAGGGAAAGAAATCTATCATCACGAACCGGGAAAGAGGAGAAGGAACACTACAAAGACCAGGAAAAAAAAAACGATGCGAACAGGCCGACGTGCCGAGCAGCAGCAAGGACTCCAGAAAGGGGAAGAAACTGAGCGGCCGTGCTCCGGATCGGAAGGAAAAAAAAAGGAAAACAGGTCACCCTCCGTTACTCCCGGGGGAGGGCGTGGCATCGGGTGGAATGTGCAGAACAAAAAGGACGCACGGAGAGTCTCAGGGGGAAAAAGAGGAAAGAGGTCCAGTACGCGGCGGCCGAGGAAAAGGGGAAAAAGAGTTTGCCGCACAGAAGTCTGCGAAGAGAAAGGCGGCAGCGATGGACGAGATACCGAAGGGCCGGAGTCCGCAGCCCGGGCGCGACAAAAAAGGGGGAAAGGAAACCTCTCTCTCAAAACAAAACGGAGGGAGGGAGGTCCATCTTGCCCGGGAAGGAAAGGTGCGTGCTAGCACCCCTCGTCGATCTCGTCCCATCGGGGAGGGAAAAGGAGCTACTAAGACTTCCTGGGAAAAGAAAAAGACGCCGGTTCTTTGCCAGGAAAAAAAGGGCCGTACGGGCCTGGGTTTTGCTAATGTCACCAGAGAAAAGGAGGGAGGGCAATTCCACCCGAATGCACGCCATAAAGTCCTACGACCGGGAAAAAAAGGGAAGGGGAGTACCGGAGGGTGACAGCCATCTGGGGTCAATCACCAAAAAAGGGAGAAGACCGCTCAGCGGTATGTGTCCCAGGAAAGGAGGGGCTGGAGTTCCTGATAGGAAAAAAAAAAGGGGGAGCCTCGTCTGGCAGCTCGAAGCTGCCGGTCTTTTCGTGGGGACCGAAGGAAGGGAAGGGCAGAGTTTCGGGCTGCTCGAAGAGAGAAGTTACCTCGTTTGTCCTCGATGGGATCCGGAGATTTCACTCATCAGCAGAGAAAAGAAGGGGGGGGTTGTGGTGGGGGGGAGAAAAACCCAAGAAAAACTCCGGCGTCCCGGCGGTTGCATCGGAAAAAGGGAAAGGGAACTTCCTGCCCCAGGGGAAAAAAAAAAGAAAAATCGTCCTTTACGTCTGGGAGAAAGAAGGGAAAACGGCCCCGTCTCCCGGCCAGCACAAGCTCTCCGAGACAGAAAGGAAAGAAAGAGATCCGCACCTGAAGGGGAACGTCTCCTCGCAAGTAAAAAAGGAAAGGGAAGAGCCTCCCCCTTTCCTTTTCCAAAACCCCCCGTCACCGGAGTAGAGAAAAGAAGGGAAAGAGATTCGCTGCTGCCGGCAAAGAAAGGAATCTCGTCTTCACGGTAAATCGAGGACGGCGACGAAGAAAGAAAAAGGGGGACTTCTCGTCGGACGGAAGTCCCCTCAACTGGCAAAAAAAAGCCCGCCTTAGTCGGGAAAGGAAAAAAGTCGGCCACATACTGCCAGCCGGGAGAAAAAGGAAAGACACCTCTCCCCATTAAAGGGGAAGGGGGCCTCCTCGCCTACCAGGAGTGGGGGCCGCCACACTTCTTTCGGGCGTACAGCAGAAAAAAAGGAGCGTTCTTCTTCTTCAACGGTTGCAAAAAGAGAGGCCAGTTCTTAACTGTCCTTGCATCTCCACCCACGGGAAAGGAGAGACGGGGGTTACCATTCCACCGGGGGGAAAGAAACGACTTCCGAAGGAAAGGGAAGCGGTATTTCCCTGATGTTTGCGTCAAAAGTGTCCGCCCATTATTGTGGGGGGAAGGGGGAGAAAAAATATGCTCCTTTTACCAGGGGGGAGGTGTACTGGCTACCGAGGCAAGACCGCTTCAAAAGAACAAGAAGGGGAAGAGGAAAGCTCCGCGACGTCCGCTAAGAACTTCCTCAAACCTTCATCTCTCTAAAAAAAAAACTTATTATTGAGAAGAGGGAATGCAAGGAGGAAGAGAGGGGGACTTCGAGGAAGAGAAGAAAGGAGCGGGTCTTTGTCCTCGGGTGACGGGTACGGGGGCGGTCTCCCCTTAAAAGAAAAGGAGGGAAAAAAAAAAAAAAACCAGGCGGGAGGAGAAGGAGAGGGAAACATCTTTTCTTACAAAAGTAAGAAAAAAACCTTTCCATCCTCGGGAAAAATACACCTCGCCGAGTCGAAACACGGTGGGCGGAAAAGGAGGCTCGCCTCGGTCAAGAGAAAGAAGGGGACAGTTACGACCTTGCCGATATGCCCACCTTTTAAACTACGACCGCGAAGGGAGGGTAAAGAAGACTCCTTGTCTTCCGAAATGGAGTGGAGAGAGAGGCCATCTTGAGGAGAAGGGGGGGGGAGAGGGTTACTCTGTGAATCCTTTCCCTTATAAAGGAAAAGAGGTCCTTTCCGACAGTGGGAAAGAAGGGGAAGAAGGCTATTCTGTTTGACGGGAGGTTCGGCCGACCACGGTCCGCCTCTCAGGCAACAGAGGAAAGAGAAGAAAGGATAAGAAGGGACTACTCTATCGAGGGAAAAAAAAAAAGGGAGAAATCTTTACTACGATTGCGGAGAAAGCAAAGGAGAGGGAAGGTGCTTTCTCATACTTGAACTTCTGGCCGTTGAATGGGTGAAGAGGTCTCCTTTCACGGCGGAAGGGGAGGGGGGAGGAAAGAGGAGGGTGCTTCTTCAGTGGAGAGGAGGAGGAAGTGTCTCCTTTTCCTTTTGCCCGGAAAAAATCCTTCTCCGTACTAGAATTGGCATTCCCTTCTACTACCCCAGGGGGAAGAAGGAGAAGCACGGTTCCCTACCCTAGAGGAAAAGGAAAAAGAGGAGGGCACTTCTCGTGTTTTCAACAAAAAAAAGACACAACAATGGATGTCTCTCCTAGGTTACATCATTCCCGATAAAGAAAAAAATACCGGTAAAAAGAAAAGCGATATGCATGAACATCATTCGATGGAAGGCACTACAAATCCATGAATACCAGTAGTGCCTACTATTCGAACCACAGAAAGAAAAGAAGAAGCAGGAACTCCATCCCTACTATGAAGAGACACAAAAAAAGGAGGAGTGCTCCCGAGCTGTTCTTATGTTAAAACCCAGAATGGAAAAGGGAAAAAGAAGGAAAGAAACTTCCCGGGGGACGAGAGTTTCTTTTGAGGATGCAAAGGTGTAATTGCCGCCCGACTGAAAGAAGAAGAAAAGAGTGAAAGCAACAACCGCAGCAAAGAGGGAAAGAACGCTGCCTGCCTAAAAAAAAAAGACATCTACTGGTTGCCGCCCAGTAAGTAATTAAGGGGAAGGGCTCCCACGCGGCGCGATGGAAAAAAGAAAAAAGGAGCAGCAGCCCTTTCTTACCACCAACTGCCCGGGCAGAAAAAGGAGATTCAACACCACAACTGAGGGGAGAAGATGGTACATTCCATGCTTGCACCAAGTTGTTAGATCACTTTCTTGACTGAAGAAAGAGAAGGAGATAGATAAGAGTCTTCCGATGGTAGCAAGAAGGAGAGAGGAAGGGCTTCCACCCTAGATGCCGAAAAGAGGGGATGGCCTCGCAGCGGATCAAACAATAAAGGGAAAAAATACCGTATGAATAGTTTGATTTCACGAAAATAGAAGTGGGGGAAGGAGAGAAATCCCCTATTCACGAAATCCTAAAACATCTCTGTCCCCGGGAGAGAGGGAAGGAACAGTGGGGAAATATGGGTTCACATCACAAGAAGGGGAGCCCGCTCAGAGGAGGGGACGCGTAATCTTCGGGCATGAGGGAAAGAAAAAAAGGGACCACTTCTGCGGGGGGGGAGGAAAAGAAAGTAGAATTCGTCCTGGTCTTTGTCGGGTGGTCCAAAAATCGGCCGAAGAGGGGGAGGGAGGAGGCGTATTACGACCTGTACAAACCAAATCGTGGTCCGACGGGATGAGGCCGGGCGGATGGCACTCAAAACGGGACAGCAGTGTTTTTTGACTTGTGGGGGAAAAACACCCCAGGCCGGTCCCCGGCTAGGGGAGGGAAAAGGGGGAGAGGGGGTTTAGTTCCCCAGGGAGGAGAAAAACAACCCCCTGGAAGGGGACCGGGCCCTTCCCCAGCAGCAGGGAAGGAGGGGGCGGCCGGAGGTCCACGGGAAAAAACACTTCTCCCTGGGCCAGAAAAAGCCGGAAAAAAAAAGAAAACTCCTCTCCCGACATCTCCCTCACCTGAGAAGAAAGAAGTACTCCAGTAAGGAAAGAGGGGTAAAGTCTTCTCAAAGAAAACCAAGGACCCCGTAACGCGTCGTAGGCGCAAGGGGTCCTTCCAGGAAGGAGAGGAGAAGAACAGGGCCCCTCGCCTCAGAGGGAGGAAAGGTACTTCAGCTTCGGGAAAAAAGGAAGATGGCCTGCGGTCTTCAGGACAAAGGGGTAGGAAACAAACGTCAGTCCCAAAGGAACTCGCAGTAGGTGAAAGAAGGAGTATGACACCACTTCGGCCATGGAAGCCAGGTGAGGGAGAAAAGAGTCAAACAGAGAAAAGCCATTCCTCGGCGAAGAAAAAAGGGAATCCGCCTCCGACCAGGGATTTCCTCCCCGGAGGAAGAGGAAGGGAAAAGACAGTTCCGTAGGAAAACGGGGGCCAAGGGCCTTCCTCGTCCAGGAAAGATGACGTGATCAGCAAAAAGAAAAAAAAAAAAAAACCAGAAAAAAAAAAAAAAAAAAAAACCCCACAAAAACCCAAGTGACAGAGAGATCTACTTTTCCATGAACAACTTTGTAAGAAGGCGGTACCTTTCCCTAGGGGAAGGTATTTTTGCGGAAAGGGAAACAAAATTATTTTTGCACATCATCTGCTTCGCCAGGGGAACACAAGAGGGGCGGGTGGTTCCTTTTGCGACACCATCGGTCCCTTCACCCGAGGAAAAAACCTCTCCGGGGGACTGAGCAGGACGAACGCGCCTTTACGCACGGGGCCGAAAGGCCATCTCTCTCACAACAACAAAGGGGGGATGTCCACCTGCTCTCTGCCGTTGCTTCCGGCGCGGGGCCTCTTCCGCGGAAAGAGCCACTGAGAGGGAGGGCAAGCGGTTTTACTTTACCGTCGGTCAACCTACCTCAAAACGAGAGGACAGCCTCATATCGGGGTAGGGGAGGAGAATGGTCTTCCACCGTGAAGAAAGGTGACACCCTCTTACAGGTGTCACACTAGAAGGGAGGATGAAAAGGGGTCATGTCCCCTTCTCATTAGAAAAAAGAAGGGGGTGTCTATAAAGGAAAGCGAAGACGACCTATACTTCCCTTTCCACCTTTGATGAGACTACCGAGGCAGGGGGGGGGGAGGGGGCGCCTACGCCGGGAAGAAATACTGGTCGTCGAGTTAGGGGACCCCCCCCCCCAGGACAACCTAAGGGGTATTTGCGAGGGGAAAGAAGAGAACGGGCCCGGATCCCTCTTCGGTCAAGGAAGAAGGGGGAAAGAATTCCCTACCTAAGGCTAGAAAAGGGGAAGTTTCGGGGACTGGAACCCAGCGTTTCCCAAGCAAAAAGAAAAAAAGGCATATTCTTAGAAAGAAGTACAGGAAAGACTCTATCTCGGGGCCCGGAACGACGCCTTCTCCAGCTGAAGGGAAGGGAAGAAAAAATCCGGTGACTGTCAAAGAAAAAAAGGGGGGGGGGGGTTGGGGGGGGGGGAACGAAGACTGACTGCTTGCCTTTTACAGGGTCGGAGCTCCTTTCCTTCGTAAAGGGAAGAAGGGGGAAATCGTCGTTTGGAGAGAGGAGGGAGGTGCTTTCCCTTTCCTCCGGAAAAAGGAATCCTTCCTCCCATCCTTCCCTGTACGATTGTTTCATTTCCGGGCGACGGAAAGGAAGAATAGCCAGGTCAACTACCCAGAGGAAAAAAGGAGCCGACTATCTTCGGTTTGAAGGAAGGGAAAAAACATCACCACCACTTGAGGCGACGATGGAGTTACATCAGCACGAATAAGAGGAGGGGAAAGGGGTACCGGTCGAAGACTCCATCTAGACAGAAGAAGAAAAGAAGAAGAAAGGGGGAAGAGGACCACTACAAATACTGACAGGAAGGAAAAAGGAGGGAAAACAGAAAAACCGGCCTACGTGGCGAGCAGCAGCAAAGAGTAAAAAAAATCCCGACTATGACTAGAAAAAAAGAAGGGAGGGAGGAAGAAAGGGACTGGCTGATTTGACCCCCATATGGCACAACAGGGGAAAAAGAAAGGAAAGGAAAAGGAAGAGCGGTAGTATTATTTCTTGCATCAGGGGTGGAATTGCGAAAAAAAAAAGAATAGCGTGACAGCAAACACCGCATGCCCGTACGGAAGAAAAGGCTTCCGAGTCATCCCTGCGGAGGGGGGGAAGAGAAAAAAGGGCCCGCCCGAAGTCTTCTTCAGAGAAAGGAGAAAAAAAGGAGGAGGGAAGAGATCGTAAGAGCGTGCCGGAAAGGCCACAAGGCGACTACCAGCACTTCCCGGCAATCTGGGGGACAAGGTTACCAGGAGCTCTCAACACAACAAGGAAGGGGGAGGGGGGGGGAAGGGAAGAAAAGTACAGGTCCACTTTCCCGGGGAAGGGAGGTAGAGAAAAGGATGAATACGGTCCCTCTCGGGAGCGATCTAGGGGAAGACGATGGCCGCGTTGTATCCCTTCGCGACGAAGATAAAATGGGCTGCCCCCAGTACGGACAGCCGGTCTTGACAGGAAGAAGGAGGACAGTAACGGTCCTCTGTGGGGGGAGAAAAGAGACTCTCCTTTTCGTGTCATTCTGGCGTCGACCACCCGATTCCACGCAATCACAGAAAGGAAAAAACGGGAAGGGATCACGGATTTGTTACCAGGGTGAAAGAGAAAAAAGAAGCAAGATCCGGAGCACTCCGCTCAGCGGGGGAAAAAGGAAAGGAAGGCGTCGTTCTGGAGTTCCTGATGCTGATAACAAGGTTCCGGCCGGGGGAGCCTCGGAAGAAGCTCGAAGTCTTCCTGGGAGGGGTAGGGAATCGGCCTCGGCGCATGGGGGAAAAGAGGGGAGAGAGGGGCAGGTCTTTCGAACCGTAAGACGGGGGTCCTCGAGGGGAGGAGAGGGGGGAAAAAAAAAGGGGGGGAAATCATCAGCGCGACGCACGTGTTGTGGGTGGGGAGGGGGGGGTGGGTTTTGGCCACACCAAGGAGGGGGAAAAAAGGGAGAAGCCCAGAGCACTTCCCCCCCCCCCCCCACGGGGAGGCGTGCCCAGGAAAGGGGTTTCCCTAAGGGTAAGTACCCAAAACCCGTTCCGCGGGGGGCACCCCCCCGTCTCCCAAGGGGAGGTGAGACCGGTCCCTGTTTAACCGAAAAAAAAAAAAGCCCTTGACGGGGGAGGGGGACCCTTGCAAGGGGGGGGGTACCCCGTTTCACACCGGAACAAACGTCGGCCCAAGGGGGGAAAAAAACACGAAGGATTTCCCGAGCCACAGAAACCAAACTCTACCAAGCGCCCGAGGGAAAAAAAACATGGGGTCCTTCCGTAAAAGTCTCCTAAGAAAAAAGAAAAACAGTCCCCACGGGAAAAGGGGGACAGGTCTTCCATGAAACCGAACCCGTTCCCGTGGGAAGGGGGAAACACGGCTTTCACACAGAAAAAAAGAAAGGGGCCGGGAACCCCTTCCAGCTGGAGGAAAAAGAAGGAACTTTCCCCCCACCAGACTCCGCCGTCTCCCGGGGAAAAAGGAGAGGTAACGTCCTCCAGAAGGGAAGAGTGGGGTCCCTGCAGGGACTGAAGAAAGCTGTTGGAAGGTGGGGAAAAAAGCAAAAGGAGGGGGGAAAACCAGCCCTGCCTGGGGGGGGAAGGGCGGTTCAAAAAGGGCAGGGAAAACCCCATTAAGCCTCCAGCGGGGGGGGGGGAGAAGGAAAAGATGTTGCAAGCAAGAAAAAAAAAAAAAAAAAAGGCCCATCCAGTGCACGTCGTCTTCAACGGAAAGGGGACCCGCGCCCCTACCAAGGATGAAGGGAAAGCCACCTGCGGGAAGAGTAAAGATCCTACCCTTACCAGGGTCGTCTTCTTGGAAAAAAGGGAACGGGCCCCCTCAAGGGGAAATCGGGACAGGTCCTTAAAAGAAGAGGGAAAAGAATCATCTCCACCCCAAAAAAAAAAGGACCAAAAGGCCGCTGTTTAGAACGAAAGGCAAACCTGTTTAGACCGTAAGGTGAAGAAAAGGGGGGGGGAGAAAAGGCCCTCCTTGAGGGGGGGGGCAAGGGAAGGTTGGCGGTCGCCGGTGGGAAAAAAAGGAAAAGGATGTTGTCCCGCGACCGAAGCTGCTCCTGGGGAAAAGCGCGGTGTGCAAGTGGGAACGGGGCCAAAAAGAGGGGAACGGCATCCACCAGAAGGAAAAAAAAAAAGAAGGCAGTTTTTCTTACTTCAAAAAAACGCCCGCCGGGCCGCGAAGGGGGAAAAACCGGCCATCTGAAAAGAAAAAAACAACCAACAACGGAAAAAAGGAAAGAAAAGGGATGAAGTTGCGGACGTTACGCACTGCGCTTCCGGAGGAAAAGAAAGAAAAAAAAGGGCGGGTCTTGCCGCGGGGGGGAGAAAGCGGCTCGGAAAAAAAAAAAAAAAAAGTACAAGCACACCGCCCGCGGTACCAGGCAAAAGAAATCTTCGAGGGGAAAAAAAAAGAAAGAACACCGGCCCTCAACAGAAAAAAAGGAAAAAAGAACCGTGGGGAAAAAAAACCAAAAGGAAGGTTCTACACGTTTGGGCATGTCCAACCCGTCGAAAGCCGCTTTAAAAAGGGAGCACGCACATTTACGAACGGGGAAAGGAAACCGTTCCACCGTGGGCAGCAAAAAAAAAAAAAAGGGTCGAGCTTTACGCCGACGCCGGGGCTGAAAAAGCCTGGTCGGCGCGGAGGGGGAAGAGGGGAAAACGACGCCGGTTAATGGGGGAGGGGGGGGGAAAAAAGGACGGGGGGGCCATCCTGTGGACCGGAGAACGCTGGCTTTCCGGCCGATGGGGGGGGTGTTTCACGCAGGAAAAGGAAGAGAAAAAGAGGGCGGGTGGGAACCTTCCGTGGGGGAAAAAAGGAAAAGAGTTTCCTCCGCGCAGGAAAAAAAGGGGGGAAAGGAGACGGGAAGCGAAGGTCCCGGGACGAAACGAGTAGAGGGGGTGGCCCTTTCCAGGAGACCAAAAAAAAAGGAACGCTGGCGCGAACTCCCGGTGAAGGGGAAAAAAAAAGGGGCAGGAGGGACATACTTGAAAAAAGGGGGAAAGGGCGTAGTGCGCCCGGGGCCGTCGTCAGTTGAAAGAAAGCTTTTGATACGGGAGGGGGAGCGGCGGTTTTCTGGCCCTTTCTCGGGGGGGGGAAGGGGGGGGGGAAAAAAAGTGCCGGCCTCCCCAAGAAGAAAAAAAAAAAATGAGGGGGCAGTCCCTTTCTACTTCCCACAAGGCAAGGCTGGAAAAAAGACCCTCCCGGGGGAAAATAAAAGAGAGAAAGGGGGAAGGTCCAGCCTATCGCGGGGGAAAGGGGTTGGAAAACCCCACACATCACACAAAGGGAAGGGGCAGCCGCTTATGATGAAATACAATGCAAGAAATCCATCGTATTACCCACGAAAAGGGGGGGGGGGGGGGAAAAAACGGTCTCAGACGGACAGAGAAAAGAAGCAAAAAATATGACAGGCCGAGTAACGAGGACCCACGACAAAGAAAAAGATGAGAGCTGAAAGACTATGCTAACCACGGCCGACGGGGGTGACCGAAAAATACATGAACTCCAAGCACGGGAAGGAAAGGGGGGAAGAAGAAAACGCCTGAGCTGCGTCTCCCGGAGAGGGAGAAAAACCCAGATGGAAAACATTTTCACAACGAAGGAAAAAGAAAAAAAACCCGGGACGAGCAGGTCTTAGGATTGCCTTTCAAAAGGTTTGAATTGACGAAAAAGGGGGAACGGAGAGTCCTGGAAAGGGAACCACCTCAGGGGGGGCCCGTAAGAACACCAGTACTCCTTCCCTGCCTATGACGCCGCTTCTTCAGCCTAAGGGGGGGAAGGGAAAAAGGGGAAAAGTCTTCCGTCGCGCCCAGGGAGAAAGAAAAAAGGGAAGAAAGGGAAGAAGATCTCCTATCGGCCAGGAAAAAAAAAGGGGGAAAAAAAAAAAAAAAAAAAAAATTACCAGCAAGTACCAAAAAAGTCTTGGAACCTGTACCGAGAGAGAAAAAAAAAAGGAGGAGTAAGGACCCATAGAGAGAAGGGGGAAAGAAAGATGGACAGGTTACTTGCTTGGGGTGAAAAAAAGGGGCTTGCTGACTCCGGCCCCGATCTGGAAAAAGCCTCCTTCCAGAGGGAAAAGAACAAGGTGGTAGCCCCCAGAAGGAAAAAAAGAGAAAGGCAAAAGGGGAGGCAACCCAGTAGCAGAAAAAAAAAAAGGAGCCGGGCTTGCCTCTGCATCCCCGCAGAAAGGGAAAACGGCCTGCTTTTGTTGAAGGAAGAAAAGACTCTCCTTTGGCGGAAAAGAGGAGGACGGCAATTTCCTGAAAAAAAAGGCCACAGAAATCCCTACTACCGCCTAAATAAAACAAACCCCGGAAGTGAGTAAAGGAGGGGGGGGGGAAAAGGGGGGACATCTGGTTTTCCACAAAGAAGAAAGGAAATGAAGCAAGGACGCTTAAAAGGGGGTGTCCTCGTCCCTCGGCGGGAGTGGTATTAAAGAATGCCTGAGGAGGGGGGAAAACGTCTGCCTGGTGAGAAGAAAATGGGACAGCTCTAAAGTCTTCAGGGAAGGGGTTGGAGTCCTTCTTGCCTCTAAGGGTGCAGAGGGGAGGGGGAAAAAAAAAAAAAAAGAAAAAAAAAAAAAAAAAAAGAGGGGCGTCTTCAGACAGGGGGGGGGAAAAAAATAAACCGCGGGGTCCCTAGAATTCCGGCCTGAGGAAAGAAGAAAAAACCCTCAATGTTTTTGGATGGGGGGGGGGAAAAACACGCAAGGGGGGAAAACAGCTCGGCGGCCACCGTTGCCCGTTTCCTCGGGGAAGGGGGAAAAAAAACCCGCTGGCCCTTCTCGGCAACCCTTTGAATGGAGACCGGGGCAAAAAAACAAAGCAGCGTCCTTTGAACGCAGGGGGGCTTCAAAGGAAGGGTCCCGGGCCCAACCGTCCCTTCGGAAAAAGGGGGGAAGCAAAACGCCCTGCTAACCGCCGCCAAAAAAACCCTCCCGAGCCTCAAAGAGCACCAACTCAAAGGAAAGGGAGGGACCTTCTCCTCCGCCAGAGCACCCTTCCGCGGTGGAGAAAAGTGAACACGGACCCCCGCACCCCGTCAACTGTAAAGTCAACCCTGCCGTAGCAAAAAAAAGAAGAGGTCCCCGTCAGCTGCTCAGGAACGCCTGGCCCCGTGCCCCGCTAAAAAAAAAAAGAAGAAGGAGGGTCCGGTACTTAAGGGGACGGATACAAGAGCTTTCCTCCTGCCGGAAGAGGGAAAGGGGGGGTTCCCAGGCCCCCAATCAGGGGCCGTTCAAAAAAAAAGACGCACGTATGTTCTGTAAGGCCGTGCCTAAAACGGTCGGACAAAAGGGGAAAAAAAAAAAAAAAAAAGGAGGAAAAATCCGGAAAAAAAAAGATGCCATCTTCACCTAAAGGGGGGAAATCTCCCATAAAAGTAAGAGGGAACGTTCCCCCCGGAAAAAGGAAAGGGGGAAAAGCAACAGACCAGGATGTTAAGGGGGCAAAACCCTTCTGAGAAAGGAGCCTCGACCCCGGCCAAAGGGGGAAGGTTTCTGTCTGTCACACGGGAACGAACCAGTCGACAGGCCCGGTCGTAACTGGACAGGGGGAGAAAAAAAAAGAAAAGACTCCACCACGGGACCTGAATGTCTAGCGACGGGGTACCAAATGCCCACCGTGGAAAGAAAGGGCAGGAGTGTGTACCACTTTAAGCGGGGGGGGGGAAAAAAGTTGGGCCCCCTTTTGCCCGAAAAGGGGGGGGGCAGCAAACGATTCTGCGCCCTGTACCAAAGAGGGAGGGGGGGGGGGAGGTAACGGGGAGACCGGGAAGGAAACGTCACCTCGGCCAGACCCACGCATAGCGGGGGGGGTTCTTTCTTGAGGGGGAAGGGGAAGATGCCCTAAGGGAAAAAAAAGCAAAAAGGCCGCACCGGC
>Ga0179593_1719337_pt1 | contig 14452 bp, 15 predicted proteins | sample CZODoug2_1_08_16_FD_185931 | JGI IMG/M metagenome (GOLD analysis project Ga0179593, IMG submission 185931) | Vadose zone soil fungal communities from Angelo Coast Range Reserve, California, USA - CZODoug2_1_08_16fungal (PacBio error correction) | ecosystem: Environmental > Terrestrial > Soil >...
TGAACTCCCGAATCAAGAGGGAAAAATTTTCCATTTGCCCATAGGGGGAGGAAAGGGAGGGAGGACTTTCTGGAGAAGAGACACCCAACACCAAAAACGTGCGGTTGTGGCTGAGAGAAGGAGGAAAGCAGGTTAAACGCCGAGGTTGGCAACTCTCCCGGGGGAGAAGGGAAAAGGGCTCTTTAAACACCCAAATAAAAGAAAAACCTAAGACATAATTAGAAAAGACTCCGAAAACTCTTGCCGTCTCCATTGGAGGAAGTCGAAAAAGATCAGCGTAAAAAATCGGCGAACTCCTCAGGAAAGGGAAACGGAGTGTCCAGAGGAGTTACCACACTCGAAAAGAAAATCGGCCAGGGCGTACTGGGGGGGGAGAAAAAGAAGGGCAGAAAACAGGTAAAACGACGACAAACGCTGTTGCGAAAGAAGGGAAAAAGGCTTCAAGTGGAGCATCCGGAAATGGGCAGAGAAGGGTCATGGGGGCTTACACAGCCAGTCTTATCTGGCCGCTAAAAATCATAAAGATGAGGGTTCTCTGCCGAAAGGGAAAAAACCCCGGTGGCTGCGTGGGAGGGCAACATAAGCAAAAGGCAAAGACGAGCACCAAGAGCTTTTGTGCAGAAAAAAAGAAGGGGGGCCGAAGAAGGAAAAAGGCCTTCCCGTCTGGAAGTGGAAAAGGGAAAGAAATCCCGCGACGAACCAGTGGCCGGGGAAAAAAGAGAGAAAGCACGATATTAACTTTAAAACGACGGCCTCTGGAGGAGGGGGAACCCGGTCCATCAGAACCTTTGAAGAAAAAGAGGAGAAAAATGAAAGAGAACCTGTCCTTTGAGGTCTAAAAAGGGAACGCCATCGCCGTAAATATCAGAAAAAAAAAAGGGAGTCAACTGATCTAGAAGCGGTAACCGACTCCAAATCAACGAACCCGGAGGGGAGGTGAACGGCAGGGGAGATACCTGTTCCTGAGCGGAGTGGGAAGCCGGAAGGAAAAATGCACATTCGTAGGATGAAAAGGCATGAAGGGGCATGGGGGGGGGGAGGGGGGGGAAGAAGATAGCTGAACTAGCCTGGGGCGGTTTTATATCATAGGGATGACCTCAGGAAACTTCTTCTTCCAGGGACAAAGGAGGGCCGTCGTCGTCACCGAAGGAGAAAATAACAGAGTATACCATAGCGAGCCAAAGGGTTGTGAAAAGAGGGGGGAAGAAAATAAACGTTTCTGAGCACACGAAAAGACCTTCTCCGTCTCAGAAAGAACGAAACGTTCAAACAATTCAAAACAAGGAGAAAAGGAATGCCTGCACACATCTGGGAAAGGGGTGGGAAGAGAAGTTTGGGAAACGATATCAGGGAAAAAAAAGGGGAAAAAGGGGAGGCGCCCGACAGGCCCATAAGAGGGGGGGTTGGGTAGGCGGTGCATCAAAAAGGGACAAAAAGAAAAAGTCTTCTCGAAATTACTAGAAAAAAAAAGGAAGAAGGAACCCAAAAAAGGATTAGCAAGCAAAGAAGAAAGGACGCGAATAATGTCAGAAAAAGGCCAAGCGACGAAACTACACTAAAATAGGGAAATTCCAGGGACGAATTTTGAAAAGGTGCCATCATTGACACTGGGAGAGCAAGAAACCGGGGAAAAAGGACCCTTGGATAGAAAAAAAAAAGGCCTCTCGGGGAGAAAAACGATTTCGAGAAACTTCCTCAAAAAAGGATAGGAAGAGGAGCTACCGTCCCCTTCGAGGGAAAATGGGGGGGGAAGATATTGAAAAAGTCACGGGTAGAATCCTGGCTCCCATTTTCATTTGTATTGAGGGGGGGGGGAAAGACAAGAACTCAAGTCGGGCTTTGAACCGCGTCTGCTTAAAGGAGGAAAAAAAGTCATTAAAGAAAAAAATCGCAACGTGAGAAGGCCATAAAACGCTGCCGAGAAAGGAAGGAAAACATACTAGTAAGGGGAGTAGTGTAAAAATAACCAATTACGGGGGGGAGAAAAGAAGCGGCGAACTCCCATCAAGGGAAGGCCCTGAATGAACTAATGGGGGAAGAGGAGGAGGAAGAAGGAAAAGGAGTCATTCAGCTCAATCGTGTTTAGAGGGGGAGAAGAAACAACGGTGCCAAAAGGTTGGTTTACTGGGGTTCCCCCTACTCCTCCGTAATAAAAGGGGAAGGGGGGGAATCCTACCTATGATTCAGGGTGAAGGGTGAAGAAAGATGACTTGTTGTAATCTGGAAGAAGACGGTCATTTAAAAAGGGAAGGTCGGTGCGGAACACTCACACAGGACACTTTGAGCTAGAAAGGGAGAGAACCGGCGTTGCAATATCTGGAAAAATGAGGGAGGGGGGAATTTCAGAAGCCGTGATCTGGGGCGCGTTGAGCCGTTTGGGGGGCGACATACGTTGCAATCAAGAAGGGGGAAAATTCACGTGCATCTTTGGGGCTTTCAGAAGGGAAAGGGATCATTCTAGACCATTGTCACGGAAGGGGTGGTCAAAATTGTCGTCAATGAAGTTCGTTGTAGACGGAGAGGGAGGGGGACGGGCTACATTATTCGCGTCAAGGAGTGATTACTACGCTGTAACCATCGTGTTTGGAAGGAGATAAGATGGGGGGTCTTTTCGAGGGAAGGGAAGGGGGGGGGGGGGGGGGACAGTGAAAAACACCCAACTTCAACCACGGTCAGAAAATTGCCCATTTCGGAAAGGGAAAACGGGGCGAAAAAAGGGATGAGAACCAGTGAGACGCAACGCTTCTTTCACAAGGGCAGAGAGTTGTTTTTTGCATTCAGGAAAGAAGGGGACTCGGGGCCGAAGATGGGCAGGAGACTGAAATGGACTGAATGGAGCTGAACGCATAATTCCGGTGAAAATAGTGGAGAAAAACAAGAAGTATCCCAACGGGGATCGTCGATGGAGGAGAAAGATTTGTCACTGGACTTGGAGGAACCGAAGGAGGAACGGGGGGCACCGATGTCATCACGAAAAAGAAAAACGGAAGGGGGATCAGTTCAGCTCCGGTCGAGCAAGGGAAAAAATGCCCTTGAAAGGCTGGATGCGATAACGACGAAGGTGGCAGGGGGACAACTAGGTTTCAATGCGGCTTAACTCACGGCTATCAAAGGAAGAGGGAGAAAAGGAGCGCAGGGGCAAAGGCGTTTGAGTTGAGTCGGTCCGCCGCTGACGATATCAAGAGAAAAAAAAAAAAAGGGAAGGAGAGTGTTGGTCCGGCGAGTCTCCGATGCGGTGACGATTCAAAAGAATCTTTTACTTGTCAAAAGGGGAAGAGGAATGGTTGGGAAAGGGAAGCCGTTTGGAAAAAGGGACGGTCGTACTACGCAGGAGGAGGGGTGAAAGGGTAGAGAAGTTTTTCCACTCGCTTGTGTCGACGAGGGAAAGGCGTCTCTGAATGTCGTATTCGAAAGAAAAGGGGAACAAGACGGAAGCCGACCGGAGATCGGGCGGACGCTCCTTAAAACAGCGCTTGGTGCCGTATCCAACGGAAAACAGCTACACCGCGCGGTGATCGGCGGGAGGAAAAGAAATGGCGGTTGGCGAGGAAAGGAGGCCAAAAGACGCACTAAGGTCCCGGGGAACGGAACCGTCGATTTCCAGAGAAAGGAGAAAGGTAAGTCGGGCAAATATCACATCGGCTTAGTAGTGATGACATGCTCGAGAGAGAAAACGTTGTGAAGGGAAATAGACGGCTTCGAGTGGGGGGGGGGGAGGGAAAAGAAGATGGACACTTCTGTTGTAGGGAAAAGAAGGGGAATGGAGGAGCAGGAGATACCGGCGGAGCGTTGCTGACGCCACCGATCTACAAGGGCAATAGTGATCTTCCCGTCTAGGGAAAGGACTGTCCGGGGAAAGGGAGGTAATGTTTTACGGGGCGGGGGGGACAATAGGCGAAGGGGGAGGGGTTAATCGCGACCACTCAGGGAGAGAAAAAAGACGAGGACCGCATTCTTTCCATGCAAAAAAGAAAAGCCGCAAAAATACAATGGCACATGGGGGGGAAAGAAAAAGGAAAAGAAAAGGAATGCTCGGCGTTTCCATCTCTCTAAGGAAGGGGAGAAGAGTGGGAGCCCGAGCAGTCCGGCACGGCGTTGCGATGGGGAAGGGAAGGGAGGCCTTGTCGGATTCTGGGAGGATAGGAGGGGAAAGGGTCTTGGGAGAGGCATGAGACGAGGGTCGCGCCCAGGGAGAAACGCTCTATTTCCCAAAAGAGGGGAACAAAACTCAGTAAACCTTAAACCACCCAACTACAAAAAACGAAAGGACCACTACAGATTATTAACTGAAAAAGGAAAAAAAGAAGTCTAAGAGGACGCGGGAAAAAAAGAAGAAAAAGGGGAAAAAACGGAAGTTACAGGAACGCCACCCCTCGGAGCCGTCGACCTCGGGAAGCGTACTTTGATCGTTCACAAAGGGAAGAGATGTCCCAACTAAGCCCTGTTGCTAATAGAAACTACCGCTGCAGGTGAAAAAAAAAAAAAACCGGGAACTCTGAACTGTCATGTGTCCAAGGGGGGAAATTGCGTGACCCTCCCCTGTCAAAAGAGGAGAAATCCACAAACCTCCAAGCTTGCCCTGCCGCCGATCACCTTCAAAAGGAAGAATGGCCAGAAAAAAAAAAGGGGGAAAAGTGGGATACGACACCAAGCTGTTTTGGTCAGAGAAGCAGGAAAGACAGCCTATAGATCAGTTCGGAAGGAAAACGTCTGGGACGACATAGACGACCCGTGTCTGTTTCTACAGGGGAAACAAGAAGATATTACTTAACTACGTCTCTTGCGGCGTAACGGGGACGTCATCATAAACTTGGAAAAAGGAAAAAGACTGCGGAAAAAAAATTTCCACGATCATTGGGAATTCACCGCAATCGTACGAAAAGAGAGGAACATCAAGCCAAAAGCCATTTCCCCCGGTCTTATCCTAGTAAGAAATCGACTCCAATCAAAAAAAAAATAAGGGCGGGGGGAAAATAGCAGATATGGGGAAAGGGAAAGGGTGATTTTTCCGAAAAACAAACGAAATAGTTTACCCCTCACAATCGTAGTGACGGGGATAAATCCCACCGTGAAAGGGCAAAAAAGGGGATATCGCTCTGGGAGCGGCTGAAAGAAGGGAGGGGGGGGGAGACATCGTTTATTACCGGATCAGGGCCAGGAACCCCCGTAATATGTCTTCGTCACAAACAAAAAGGTCCTGACACTAACCATCGCGAAGCCAGTGGGAAGAATTGTGTTTTATAACAAGAAAAAGAGAGGAAATGCAGATCACATTGCAGAAGTCCTCCGTCCCGAAAAAAAAGACCCATTCAAACATATTCGGAAGCGAAAGGAAGGGGAAGGCACACATATGGTCGAAGGGAAAAAGGGGAGGGAGTCTTCCCCTTTTAGAAGAAAGGGGACTGGGGCGGATAAAAAGACATGCGAAACATATCAGTGACGGGGGTTTGAGGGGGAGGGGCGTGGGAGGGTCTGCATCAAACGGAAGGAGTACTGCTAATTACTGATAAACGTGAACCCACCGCACGATAAAGAATACGCAACCTATTTAAGCTGAGTAGAAAAAAAAATCATGGAAAAGGATGTCAGCCCTGGAAATATAAGTGACTAAAGGAACCATATGCGGGACGGTCCGAAAAATGGAGGGTCAATCATTTGAACGGGATGAGGAAAAAAAAGATTAACCCGGGGAGAGGGGGAAACCAGCCTCTTCTGTATTGCAAAGGAGATTAGAAAGCCAGATAAGGATCGGCCCGTCCAAAGTTCGAAATCACCTACGAAAAAAAAAAGGGGGCCAAAAGGGGGGGGAACTGTATAGCTCCCAGTGTCCATGTGAGAGTGGGGGTTCAAACCCGAACGAAATCGGAGTGAATGACCTTCTGCGAAAAAAGAAGAAAACAAGAAAAAAAGAGCCGTTGAAGGAAAGAAAAAACGCCTTGCCTCGATCGTGATGATTAGGAAAGGAAGAGGAGGAAAGGGTGGAACGAACCCATTGTGTATCTTTCTCGAGCGGCGAAAAACAAGAACAACTATGTATCTGGGGGAAAGCGAGAAAAACAACAACGGGGAGATAGACAAAGAAGGAACGTCAGCTCAATCGTGGTTATTGGAGTTGGAATAGAAAAGATTGTGTTGGGGGTGTTGAACCACCTACTCCGACCTTTAATAGGGGGGTAATCCTAAGATAAAAAACTTTTAGGGGGTGACTTCACGGAGGGTAGGGACTGCCTTTTTGGAATCTGGGACGCGGTCAGTAAAATCGAGAGGCTTTCTTAAAAAAAAGACAGGGTTATAGTGAACAGTATCTAAGGGGCTTCTTTGGGCGAGTTCCCAAGCGTAGGAGGGGATTTCTACTTTTCAACGCTCCTATAAAGTCGTTGTTTGCAGGGGGGAGGGAAAAAAACGGTTTAAAAGAAGAAGCGACTATCCCATTGTTCATCTGGGGCTTGGCAGATTCCAAAATCGGACCCGGGGGACTGATTAAAAGGGGGTCAAATTTCCAAAAAAAGGACTCGCCCGAAAGAGTTAGGTCGGGGAACTTTCTGACATTTAGGGAAAGGAGTAACTGATTGTCTACTTAGGGAAAAGCGGTGGGGGGGTATCTGATCTGGGAGGGGGGGGTCATTTTCTGACGTCAGCTCGGAACAAAAAAGGGGGTGTCCTTGTTGAAAAGAAAAAACCTACCCCCACAGAAAAAAAACGGTCAAGGAATGGAAGCGGCGAAGGAGGGACGGCAACGAAAAAAATCGGGATGCTCCCCGTTCGACAAAGAAAAACGGATTTTGAAAGAGGGAAAAACATATGGGCATTCTAACTGGCGTCTCGTTGCCGTCATCTTGGGGGGGACATGGTGACAGTCGTCAGATCCGTGAGACGAACTTTGAAAGGAAGGTGATCATTAAAGCATCTTCCGGGCAGTTTCTTCGGGGGGGAACACAAGGGGGGAACCCCACCTGGACATTAAGGGTGATTTATATGTTCTTTTGTCACGTTTTTCGGGTGTACTACAGAACTTCGTAAAGGGTTTTTCAAAGAAATACGTTCACGTCCGAAGAAGAAAAGCGACTGCTCGTGGAAAAGTGCCTTTCGAGCAAAGAAAACCAATATTGTGGGGTCAGACGATAACATAAGGCAAAAAGGGGGGACCGATGTTTCCGGTCATCCTTCGGGGGAAATGAAAAAAGAAAAGACACGGAGATGGGAAACGAGGCGTGTCATTGGGGAAAGCTGTGAGTTTTGAGTCGTTCAAAGCGGACTATAGGAAAAGCGGGTAACTGGGCTGCGTTTAGAGAGTTCAGGGGAGGTGGCCTGATTCAGGTAAGCAAGACTCGTGTACCAAAGTGCATAGGACATTTGGCCCGCAGGAAGGGGACGTGAAAAAAGTGATGGTGCCGTAGTTAAGAAGACAAACGCAATGTCGTGCAATACTCTCGTGAAAAGGGGGGGAACACTAAGGTAGACGGCCACTGGTTGAGGGGTAAGATGTCGATTTCCAGACTGAAAGGAAGGAAAAAGGAATAAATGAAATGATCCGGCCTGTCGAGGGTCCTCTTTCGGAGTCCTCCAAAAAAACATCTCTTGGTGAGAAGGGGCTTGGGGAAAAAGGATCGCGCAGGGAAAATCTGGCGGTTGGGAGGGAGAAAGGGGAAGCGCAAAAAACCGTTGCGTGTCACAAAATTCATTTCCCGGGGAAAAGAAGGCGAGTTCCAGGGCTGGCCCCAAAGGCATCGTAGGGGGAAGAAACATCGGCTCGTCGGGGGCGGAAGTCTGGGGTGGGACTGTCTTGCCGACTTTTGTAATACGCAGGAGATGGGTAGAAGGGTTCGAGTGTGGTAGGGAGAAAAAAGAGAAAGGGAAAAGTCCGGTGTAGTCCAAATGGACAGGCGGGAGTCGCCCGATATAAAAGGTGCGACAAGGCCAAAAGAACGGCACGAAGTGACTCGTAGAAGTTCCTAATCTTGAGGGGCGGGTATGGTGTACTGTTGTCGGCTGTGGGGGGGGGGCCAAGATCACATTTCCGGGAAAAGAAAAAAGAAAGGGCGCGACAAAAGGGGACTCATGAGTCAAAAAGGAAAAAATGCCCGAAGATATATCCGCACGAATCGAAAAAGAAAAAGGGGGGCCCAGGGACCAAACCGAACCGAGTTGCGAATTCTTCGGCGGGGGGGAAAAAAGAAACACAACAACGGGAGTTAAAGGAAAAAAAAAAAGAGGAGTAAAAAAGGGAGATGTGGCCTGTGGAAATAGGGAATGCGTGTCCCTTGTCTGATTCTTCGGCAGGAGGGTTTGGGCTGCCTTGACAGCCTGCGGCATGAGGACGCGGTCGCAGAGAAAGGGTGGCCTAACTCTCCGGAGGGGGGAAAAAGGAAAAAAGGACGACCCAGTAAAATGAAAGAAGACGCTCGTGACCCTACAATAGGAAAAAAAAGGAGAGGGAAGTAAAATCATTGATCGGCCGCACACGCTCAAAAAAAAAAAGGATCAGGGATCGGCGAAATCCAAGGCATAAACTAAACCGGGAAAGGGGAAGCTATGTTGATAATGCTCCCCCAAGGAGGAGGCCAAGAGTCCAAAGCGTACTGTGTCGGCACACATTCCGCAGGAAATCGAGGTCAGCAAGGGGGGGATATTACACAAGGGGATCATAAGGGGGCAGAGGGACTCGCCTTCTTTTTCCAGGGGGGAACCAATCTGAGCTTGCCGATACCGTCGAAATCTAAAAAGAAGAAGAGTGAGAAAGGATCACCGTCAAGTGCCTTTACTGAACATGCACCGTCCCCGGTGAAATAATCCAATGAGGGTGGGAAAAAAAAAAGACCGAAAGAAAGATAATCAGTCGAACTTCCCGTGGGACCCGTTCCGTCCTTGTCGAGAGACAAAGCAACTAACCGTGGGGTCTACACAGGGGAAAGCCGGTAGGATGACTTGCACGAAATTTCTGCCGTCCGCCGCCCGGAGCATAAGGGGTGGAATGCCGTCCGATAGGGGACTTAATTAAGACAAAAAAAAAAAAAATAACGGTCACGATTCCCTTGGGGGAAACTGCCCGATCAAGACGCCCATAAAGGGAGGGCAATAAAGAAAACAGCCAGGTAACCCACAAGCTGGGCGTAAGGGCAAAGGGTCTGCTTTAAAGCCGACGAATCACGACACGGAAGGGCTGAAGGATCGATATAAGACTGTAAGGAATCGCCGTTGAGTTAGGCCGGGGAAAGAAAGGGGGGTCCCCAAGGAAAGCGTCGTAGCCGGATAGAAAGCAAGAAAGAAAAGGTGGGGTAATATAGCTACCGGGTACGTCTGAAAGCTACTACCGTAGAGGGGGGGGGGGAAATCGTGTGAGAACGCGTGAACTTCTGGAGCCGAGGTAACAAACGTACTGGCAACTGCGTTCTGTCACGAGCAAAAATTCCAAAAAGAACGATGTAGCACCATAGATGAGCCAAAGGGGGGGGAAAGGAAAGGGGTTTTTTAGGGAAGAAGACCGGATAGGTTAAGGGAGGGTCAAAAATTCAGAGCGTCTCAGTATCCTAAAGTAATCCCGTCCCGCATTGAACAAGAGGCAAAAAAGGACTCAGAATGACAGGCAACACAATCTTTTAAGAAAGTTGAACCGTTAAGGGGGAAAAAACCCTGGGGCCCGCATATACAAGATCGGGGACACCTTTCCGTCGGAAAGTCTCCGGAAAAAAAAAATTGGGACCGGGGGTTGGTTTTTTTCAGGGGGTTAGGCGGTCTGCTCAAGGAAAGTACCTAAGAAAGGGAGGGCACAGCACAAGATAACGCCCCCCCTAGACATCGAGTAGCAGCACCAGTCAAAAATCATTACGATCAAAACGTTCCATCGGGCCAGAAAAAACTCAGAGTGCATTCAGTGAAATTTGAATGGGGGGAAAAAAGAGAGTTCAAGGGGCTCGATATCGGGGAACGGTAACACAAACATATGAACAAAGGGGAAAATCGGACGGAAATGGAGGAGTGCAAAAAGTCTTCCGCAAGGGGGGCAACGATTTCCAGATAGGAAAGGGAGAATGCCCCCTTCGGAAGCTAGCAAAGTAAATATTTAAAAAAAAGGTTATAGGGGATAGAACCCAGGGAAGGGGGATTGAGTTGTGAGAAGAATCAGAAGGGGGGGAAAGTCTGCGTAGGGACAAGAAAAACAAGTCTTCATACCATAGGGAGCAGACGCTGGGCCTCCTATCGGGAGGAGTACTATGACCATTAAGGCGAAAAAGTAAACCCAAAGGGAGGAAGAGGGAGGCGGCGAAAAAAGAAGAAGCACTATTGAGCTGAATAGAGAAGGAGAACAAACCGGAAGGAGGACAATAGAGAGAATGCCAAATGAGAAGAGAGTCACGTGGTTGATGGGGGGGAGAAAGAGAAAAACGATCTCAAAAATGGTTTCCCCAATAAAAGAGGGGGAATCGTATATTGTGGAAGAAACAATAAACAAGCTTATGGCATTTGACGTCAAAACGGCGATGGTCTGAATGAAGGGATGCTATACGCAGACGGGGGGATGGGGGGTCGAAGAGGAAAAGGGGGAGGAAAAAAAATACATCAGACAAGTGTAGCCTATGGATCTAACCGTGCCGGCGTGGCAAGGAAAGGGGCTCGTAGGTTAAAAGGGGGGGGGGAATCCGATCTTGAAGGGAACGTTTCCGCTAAAGGAACGGGGAGCAAGCCGGTTGCCACGATTCCCAGGGAATATTCCATCGCTCATACCAGGGTCACTGATGCACCGTGGGAAGTCTTCCCTTACTCGAAGGGGGAAAAGGGGGAAGGAAAACGTAGATGAAGAAAGGTCATGATTAACGGGTAGTGCACAGACTGGAACCATTTTTGGAGGTGGGGGGGCAGGCTGATCCGGCTTGTGTGTCATTTCTCGAAAAGAATGTACTGGGGTCAAAAAAGAAAAACCCCAACGTAAAAAAAAAAAGGGTCTCATGGAGGGGGAGGGAGAGGAAAGGTCTCACGATCATCTTGATTGAAAAATAAAAGCGGTGCAATTTCGACCAAGGTTTTTGCATGCCTTAAGGGAAGGAGGGGGCCGAAATGTTTTTGAAAGGGCGGAGACAAAGGAAAATGCTCATGACGCATATTCCACGGGCGGATTGTATCAAAAAAAAAAGAAAAGGGGGGGGGGCGAACGGATGGGGGCTAATCGGGAGGTCACGGACTGGGTGATCGTGACTTCCCGCTCCGAAGGGAAAAAAGCAGCCGTTCAAAAAACGATGGATATAAAAAGCGACGTCTCGTTTCAGAAAAAAGGAAGGAAAAAATGTTCACGGCCTGTATCAGGCGATAACGAAGGGAAAGGGAGGGGGACCTAGGTGGGGAATGACAGGAAACGGCGCTCAGGACCCTGGGATCTGAGAGCAGTTCATCAGCAACTCCGGGGGAGAGTTACACAGGGCGACAATCAGGCGCCGCGGGAACTGGGCTGTCGCTGGGGGGATATTTCCCGGCGATGTAGAAAGGGGTCATGACCTAAAAGGGGGAAGGGGGAATTCATTGGTGTCGGGGAAGAGGGAATCTTTCCAAAGGAAAAGGGGAGGGTACGACACGCCCTGTCCAGTGCAGTAAATGCCGTCTGGTGTTCCACTCAGAGGAGACCATCTGTCCAAGATAAAAAGAATGTAGATTCGCCAGAAAGAAAGGAGGAATCCGAAAGGAAAGAGGGGGAGGGAGGCCAACTCGGCCGTTCTCCTGCAAACATCTCTTGGTGCTAGTATCCACGGGAGTTTGCCCGAACTCAAGAACAGGAGGTGGATCGGCGGAAAAGGAGGGTTCCGACTTTAGAGGAGAGGAAGAACAGACCGGGGAGTTTCAGCTCATCAGGGAAAAGGGAAAAAAACGTAGATGTAGGCTTGCCCCCGATTCTCCACCTTGGCAAGAGGCGAGGGGCAACAGCGTCTCGTCGTTGCTGACTCGCTGGGCGGAGGAAGGGTTTTACGATTTAACAGTGAAAAGAAAAACGATGGTTCTACTTCTTCGAGGGGGGGGGAGGAGTCACTGAAGGGAACTTCCGGTTCCTCCAAATGTGCCTACCAGGATTCGCCCGTATAAAAGGGGGGCGAACAAAAACGGCAATCGTTAGCATTATGCAGTACCTAAATATCGTAGAGGGTGGCAGTTTAAGGGGTTCTTCTTGGGTGTTCCAAAAGTGTCCGGGACATCAAGGGAAGAAGGCGCGAAAAGAGAAAAGCCTCAATGCTTTGGAAAAGTCCATCAAAAAGAAAAAGTCGAATGAGACAAAAAACTCCGACCAGGGAAGAGTACCCAGATGGGCACAGAACTCGCGGAAGAATGGCGTAGGGGAGGTGAAGGATCAAACTCAACAACCAAACTTATATTGAAGGAGGGATCGAGGCAGGGAGGTGCGATGGGGACCCACTGGACACATCTGGGTACTATTCTTGGGAGGGAGATGTCGTGTGGAGGAATCTAGAGGTTGGCTGGCCTGGACAATCCTTGGCAGGAGGACGCTTTCTCGCAGGCTCCGGTAACATAAGGCTTGCTCTTGGAACACCCCAAAGGAAAACAGTAAACAGTAACCCTAATAGACAGAGTAAAGAACTTCAGCTAGGAGAATCGTTCCGGAAAGGAGAAAAGAGACAGTAAGTTGGAGAACACGCTTCGCCGGTGTCTTCGAACCCAGGCATAGAAAAAGGCGAACAGGGAGGGGGGGGTTCTATGGTTAATCTCCACCAAAGACGGGACGTCTACCCACTTCCAAGGGGACTTTGATCGTACAAGGAGAAAAAAAAGGTCTCCAATACCAGGAGTGGAAGCAAAACTACGAATCCCAGGAGGGGAAAATAATTGCAAGGTAGCATAGGGTTTCCAGAGGAAAACGGTCAGGGGGAGGGGACCTTAGTGGAAGGAAAGAAACTGCTGGCTGGCCGATACCGGCGAAAGGGCCCCACAACCGCCATATCTTGATAGAAAGAAGATCAAACGTGAAAGACCTGTCTGCGGGGACAACTAAGCCTTCCCCGTTGGAGACGATCCCCCAGGGGGGGGGTCGTGGCTCCCGGAATAGAAAGGAGAATAGATCAGTTCGGACTGGACAAAAAGGGACAGGTCCTGCTAGGAATCGACATCACATACGAACCGTGGCCGAAGTCTTACACAAGGGGGGTGGAAACAAAGGGGACTTGCACGGAAAGGAAAGATGTTTCGTGAAAAAGAAAAGAAGCGGACAGCTGAAAAATTTTGACCTATACCCCAACAGTCGGCAAAAAAAAAAAAACTTCAAATACACTGGTTGCCAAGAGTCAAGAAAAACACGCAAAGGAAAAAAGCACGACCCATCTCCGGAGAAATAGAAAGACCAGTTCCCCAAAAGGGGAGGGGGGAAGCGGAACCTTCCAAATCAACGAAACAGGTCTATTGAAAGAAAGTAACTTCATCGCGTGAGGTTCCGCGGCAGAAAGGAAACCCTAGGTCCAAAATGGAACGTGGAAGACGGAAATAAGAACAGGAAATGTCATGTCCAACCTGCGGCGGAAAAAGCTCTGTGTGAAGATCTGAGGAAAATAGAAGGCTGTACGTCCATTTAACAAAAAAGGGGGAGGGGATTGGATGAACCAAGTCCGTGAAAAGAAAACGATTCTCCTAAGGGGGGTTAAGAAAAGTTGTAATACAATAATCAAAAAACCGGATATCTTTCATGAAAGAACCGTACGTCTACTGAACCCGTCTGAAAAAAACATTTCAAGAAAGAGCATTGAACGAGCCCCTCAAGGGGACACGATTGGCCGAAATTTGAAAGACGCGTTTGAGGTGTCTCCCTGTAAAGAGGAGGGAAGGGGGCCTGTCGAAGGAAAGACAATTCGCCATAAAGAAAGGGGGGGGTTTGATTTGGGGTGTGTAGGGGAATCATCAACTGACCAATATTGTAGGCGAGTAAGATAAAAACACCCAGCACTAATAAATAAACCCCGAGTTCAGAAAGCGGGCACTCAAGGATGGAGAGCAGGGCCGTCCATCTCCATCGAAGGAGAAAAGAACGCACTATTTTCTATGAGAAAGGGGGGGGCCCGAGTAAGCAGTAAACTGGTCTCGATGATCGGAAAGTAGAACTCAAACAAGAAATCGGGGGGACCTTCCTCGGAAGTATTGCAACCTTCAGGGAAAGAAAAGCAACGTATAAGGCAAGAACGTAGCGCCAGTCCGAGGAAAATCACCTACGAGCCACTGGGGGGACCTTCACTTGTCGTATGATGTATATCTCCTTGGGGGAAGGACTAACAAAACGGCACAGCTTTTACATGACAGAAAAAAAAAAAACCATACAAAAAAAAATCATTCAAGACCAGAAGGTGAGTCACCCTGAGATTGCCTCTATAGGGGAATTCCAACCGAACCTAGGAGGGGTGGAAACAGTAAACCTCAAAAGCGTGTCAGGGAAGAAAGAAACGCCATCACCACTAGGGAAAAGGAAGGTGTA
>Ga0179593_1810945_pt1 | contig 14452 bp, 20 predicted proteins | sample CZODoug2_1_08_16_FD_185931 | JGI IMG/M metagenome (GOLD analysis project Ga0179593, IMG submission 185931) | Vadose zone soil fungal communities from Angelo Coast Range Reserve, California, USA - CZODoug2_1_08_16fungal (PacBio error correction) | ecosystem: Environmental > Terrestrial > Soil >...
GGGGGGGAATAAAGCGAAAAAAAGAGAATTGGGGCGCAAAAGGGGTTGCGAGAAGTTATCGAGGGCTCGGGTGGTCCAGTCCAAATAGGGAAAGTCAAGTCAGATAACTTTAAGGAAATTATGACCAATTTGGTCAATCAGAGGTCGCATCCCTGGGGAAAGAAGGCAAAAAAAAGTTGTGTTTCAAAAGTTCATAGCATGATCAAAAAACGTTGGGAGGCTCTTGGGGGAAAAAGATCTGGAGGTCTCGGGACGGACACTGGAAAGGTTTTGAAGCAGTTGGTTGGAGGGCGTCTTAAAAGGGAATCAAAGAAAGCCTCTCCCAAGAGATCGGAACGAACGGCGTGTTAACGATGCAGAAAAAAGGCGCGATCCACCTAAGCCGTTATGAAAAGGAAGAATTACATCTTTATTGGGGGGCGGGCCAGGGGAGAGGCAAGTCCGAAAACTCGTCCGAGAGAGTTGGAAACATTTTCAGGTCTTCGCCAAAAGCTAGAGTAGAGAACGTTGAACTATCGAATAACCAATAAGGTATGAAAGGGGGTTGTGTCATTGATGGACCTACGGAGGGTACTCCAGAAAAAGGTCCAAGTCCAAGGGGGTGTCAAAGAGAACGAAATAGGGACGCCATGACAGGGAAAAAAAAAAGAGCAGAGGAACCTGGGGGAAAAAAAAAGGGAGGGCTGGCCACGAAAGCGGAAGGGGGAATGACCGGGAAGAGAAAAAAATGCTTCAGTAAAAAAAGCTCGGGACCTTCAAAACACGGCAAGAATCTTGCAAACAGTACCTTCCAGGGGCGGAAAAAGGACGACGAGCGCTTCCTGGCCTCTGGGAGGGGGGGGGGGGGGGGACGAAGACAGGGCGGGAAGCGCGCAAAAAAAAAAGCTCTATTGGGAACACGATGAATAGCAACAGGAATAAATCACCACGGGGCAGGGGAAAAAGTGCCTTGACCAAGGTCTTCGATCGCACGGCCTCTGAGATTCTTCGTGGAAAGTTGTCTGGGAGCTCAGGCCATCCCGGAACAATGACCGAGGAGACCCCCTCAGGCTACCTTAAGGGCTCGCCTGTCACCGGGAACTGAAGAAGGACCGGTATCCGAAGGGGGCCAAGAAAAAAAAAAATCCTGAACGCGGGTAAAGAAAAGGGGCGGCCCTACAGAGAGGCGAAGTTGTAGAGAGACGATCATGGGGGGAAGAGATCGAAGGAAGGACCTATTTCATCCGAATGGGACAAAGAGGAAAAGAGCGAGTCGCCAAATATTCAAAAGGAGAGTAAAAAAGCAATGCCGATTTTGCCGATGTCTTTGGGAACAACACCCAATGCCCAGGGACGATGTGTCAAAAAAACCACAACAAACGGAAGAGTATTGGGGGGGAAGAAACAGGGGGCTCTATCAAAAAGAAACAAGCTCGTTTCCAATGAACCAGATAGCGCCGTGCGAGGGTGGGCAGGGCCGCACCAATCGTAGAAAGGGGGAGGGCCAAAAAAAAAAAAAAATCACGTGCACAACGGGGGTTGTGTCTGTCAACATAAACGGAAGCGAGCAAGGGCACCAGACGAAAATTGTCCCCGAGAGAGAGCTAGGATCGGCAGGGGGAGTCGTTGGGTAGGAAAAAGGGTAAAAGAACGGGAGAACAGGAAAGGGGCGGCACGCCTTATTTAGAAAACGGAATTAAAAGCAAAGGCCTGCGTAAGGGAAAAAGGGAGGGGAACAGGGGAGGGAGGGGAAAGGCCTCCGGAAGCTCAGAGGCATAAGAAGGGTGTCGAGAAGGGGAAGGGGTGATTAGGGGGATGCATAAGAAATTCGGGGCAACGGCAGAAAGGGGGCTCACGAAAAAAAAAAACATCCGCAAAAGCACGAGCGGCAGACATGGGGAGGAAGGAATCAAGAAAGGACTCGCAGGCGAGAAGAAAAAAAAAAAAACCGAATGGTGCAAAGGGAAAAAGGAAAGGGAGAGCCCGCACCGGAGTCGAGAAAAGGAAGTAGGAGGAAAGAAGAATACTTGGGATGGGAACTCTCCAAGTAAAAAGGGGGGGGGTGGCGGGCTCAAGAGGAGCCTTCCTCAACTTTACATGGGTGGAAAAATTATAGCAAAAATCGTGTCATGCTTGGAAAGGGAAGGGGGGGTAAAGGCGAAAACATTGAAGCATTCCACAAAAGGGGCGGAAGGTCCCCACCCTTCTAGAAGGATAAAAATGAAAATCTCAAGAGGGGGGGGATTACAAAAGGCCATTCTGCGCCAGGGACTGGGGAAGAAGGGAAGTTGACCGCCTGGGAGACAAATCCGCAGGCAGGTGCGGGGGTGAATAAAGACAAGAAGGCGGCCTAGGAAAAAAAGGACAGAAAAAACCCTAAATCGCAAGTTTCAGCAGGGCGATGGGAGGGGACAGGGAAACGATTCAGAAAGGCGATGCTTTGGGAAAGAAGGGGTTTCAGGGGGTCATCCCAACCAGTTCACTTGTTGGGGCAAAGTAGACTTGGAATGCAGCTTTTCATAGGGGGGGTGCTGCGAGAGAAAAAAAAAAAAAGACTCACTTCTGCTTTCTTGAAGATTCCAATTTCAGTTTGGGGGGTTGTGGTGGGGGGGGTTTTGTTGGGGGGGGTGGGGGGGGGTTTTTTGGGGGGGGTGGGGGGGTTGCGCGAGGTCGAGCATTTGAAAACGACCCCTTAGAAAGAAAAAAGATCGTCAGAAAGAATCATCTTCTTTAATGTGCGGGGGAATGATGGACGGAAGGAAAGTTTGGAGTGCCCTGTTCTTCCAAGAGAAGGAAGTTGCTCTCCAAATTAAAAAATGTGCCTGCGTCCACGATAGGGGGAATATTATGGAAAAAGGAGCTCTCTCTCGATTGAAAAAAAAGTGAAAAAGGTCCTGAAAGGAAAAAAGTCGGCGCTCGATAGTGGAAAGAAAGTCCGGACGGTAAAAAAAAAACACCGTGAAAAAAAATGTAGGGCAAGAAAAAGACTTGCCTGACGAGAAGGGCAGGTTCAGTAAGCCGGGTGGAAAGCCCAGGATGAAAGTTGGAAAAACAGGAATTACCTATGGCCACGGGGGGAGGAGGCGACAATTTCTCCGAGGGGGGGGGACCGAAGGAAAAAAGGACCTTGCGTTACAGAGCCAAAATGCATAGTTCACAGACGATCATAAAAAAAAGCTCAGGAAAACGAATTACCTGGGTCGGAAGGGACAGAGAGGGTTCTAAGGGGGACCGCGTATTAAGAGAGCGTTTTAAAGAGCTGCTTGAACTGGGAAAAGAGCTGCCACGAGGTTGCCTGCAAATGTCCAGGACTAAGAATCGTCAACCGGGGTACGGGACGATAGCCCAGAAGGGGGGAAAAGATTGGTACAATAATCTTAAAGGGGAAAGGTGAAAGAGGAAAATGCGTTATGCAGCAGGAAAATGAGGAGGAAAAGAAACCTTCCTCCAGGGCGAGGAGGGGCCCAGTAAAGGGCAGTTTGGAATTTCAAGGAAAAAAACGCCAAATGGTTATCTCAAGACGACTCTGGGAAGGATATTGAAAAAGGGGTGGGGTGGGAAAAAGCAACAAAAAGTGTACCTAGGAGAAATCAAGGAAAAGGTTACAACTCATACCTGGGACTTCGCTAGAAAAAATACCGATCAAGAGTTGCTAAGAGTAGGAAACTTCATAACAAATCTAGAAAGGGGGGGGGGAAAGGGGAACTTTCAAAGTTTGAAAAGAAAGCCCGAGTTCAGGAGAAAGGAAAAACAGCGACTATAAAAAAAGGGAGTTGTGAAAGAAACTTTTGGGGAAGAAAGCCCGTTCACAGCCAAGGGGGGCCGGACGATTACGTGGGAGGCGTCCAAGGGGGAAGTAAAAAACTCCTACTGCTAAAAAAACAATTGCTTCAAAAAAAACTGATCCCACCCATGCAGAAGCTTCCTGGAACATTAAAAAAAAGGGAAAGCGCAGGTCATTCTATTTCCCAAAAAAAAGGAGGACAAAAATCAGGATGGGAGAAAAGACTGAAGGTGTGAATTGAATAATTTCAGGAGGGCTCGAAGGAAAAGGTGGCCTGGGAAAAGAAAACACGAGCCTAGGGGAACAATCGCAACATCCCCAGAAAAAGGGAACCGATCCCTGTGAAGTCCCAACAGGGGAAGAGAACACCAACAACCCCCCTTCTACTGAAAAAAAGAGAAGGGGTCTATATAGGGGGGGGGGTGGGGGGATCTTATTGTGGAGATAGGATGTATGTTTCCCCACTCGGGGAGGAAGGAAGTTCTGTAGGGGGGGGAGAAGTTTCTGTCAAAAGGCAACTTGTCGGGAGGCTTTAGGGAAATTAACAATTGAAAAAGGAAAATTCAGTACTTTCAGGGGATGGAAGTCGGCAGGGAAAAGAATTTAATAGCCTGGGGGGGGTGAGGCGCGTTTGATTTTCCCGCGGAAGAACGTGAACTGGAAGGGGGGGGGTGAAGTCACTTGTTGGGGAAACGGCGCTTTGAGCAAAAGAGAAGGCAACGGCCCACGGCCGCATGTTGAGGGGGACGCCGAAAAAAGGGGACGCGAGCCCACCAGGGGAGGACTTTATATAGAAAGGGATTCAGAATGAAAAAGAGGGGTATGTGGGGGAGAAGGTAAGATACGCAGAAGGACGCAGGAAGAGAACCGCTTGGTCTGCAGGGGGGGGAAGGACTGTCCAGAAAAATCGGTATCAAAAGGTACGAGCAAAAAAAAAACGGTATGAGTTAAAGTGGCCAAATGGAGGATCGCTTATGTTACTAAAATGACGACGTCCAACGTTCCCCAACTCGGAAAAAAAAGTGGAACCCTGCAGAACAAAAAAAAGGTCCGAAGAAGGAAAAACAGATTCGTGCTGCTAGAGACGAAAACAGGGCAAAATTGCGAAAAGGGAGAAGGTATGCGGAAAGGAAGGGGAGTAATTAAAAGAGGGTCAATCGCAATTCACAGGGGGCACACCGCATCTAATTCAAATCCGTCCTCAGGGCCAAGCCCGGAAAAAAAAAAAGAAAAGCCTTGCTGTGATCGGAGGGGGACCGGGGACGAAGAAGTCCTGGAGAGTCTTGAGTGCCGTGGGAACGAAGGGGGCCCGCCAAGAAAGCTGGAAGGGGCGAGCGAATGGGGGCACTCTCCTCTGATAAGTAGGGAAAAACTCTACCACGAGCGTTGGGAAAACCTTTCTTCTAGTTCGTCGAGGAGAAGGGAAAGGGCACTCTTTCTGGAAGGGTCTTCTAAAAAAACATGGTCACGGGGGAAGCCAGATCCAAAGAAAAGCCCTATTTCAGAAAAAAAAGGTCAACTGCGGTGGGGGGGGACCGCATCGAGTAACTTGGCGGGAAGTCCGCTTCCGGGATCCGGGGAAAGCTTCCATCGCTCAAGACAAGGATTAGTTGCACCGCGCGCACGTAAAAAAACGAAGGAGGACAAAATCTTCCTGGCGTCGAAGAAAGTACAGCGCGAGAGCAAGAGAAGGAAATATTGGAAAAAGAAGGGGGGGAGAGCCGACATCGGGAAGGAGAGAATTTCCTCGAAAGATATTCCACAAAAACTGCCGTGCCGAAAAGGAGGTTTTCCGATGAGGAAGGATGTCTTGGGGGGAAGAAAACACAGGTTGGAAAAGAAAAGGCACGTACGATGTTTAGGATTGGAAGTGTAGAGGGACTGTAAAGGGAAAATTCTAAGATGCCTCCGAATCCCCACACTAACGAGACCGGAAGGAAAAAAAGGGGGGTTTTCTAAGTAAAAAAAAAAGCACACAGGGAGGGAGAAACCATTGGGCCCAGCTCGGCAAATAATGGACTATGGAAGGGGGCAGTAACATGTCGAAATAGGGAAAGAAAAATCTCGCAATTGCTCAAAAAAGCTCGAAAGTGGGGAAAATCGAAAGCAGGCGTAGGTAAAAAGAGCTGCAAATTGCCGGGGAAAGAGTTACGGAAAGGGAAAAACGGCGAACTCCAGTCGGGGGATTTTCGAAACCCTTCCTTAAGCCAGAGGAACTGCTGAGACGTGGGACCAAAAAAAAGTTGACAGGGGGGGGGCGGTCAATTAGAGCTCAGAATGGACGACGTGAGAAAAGAAAAAAAAAAAACCAAATGAAAATTGTTCGTGGGGGAAAAAGGGGGTCCTAGTTTAGCAGGGGGGGGGGGAAAAAGGCGCAATTAAGCCTGCTCCCCGGAGAAAAGAATCATCGAAAAAAAGATCAAAAGCAATGCACGAAAGGGGGGATATCAAAAGTCGAAAGTGATGAGTCTCCAAAAGCACAGGGGGGGGGTTCTATTTCCAATGGAAAGAAACCTAAACCAACTTAGTAGGAGGAAAAAGAGTAGTCTTTGCTCCACTTGGGAAAAAAAAAAAAAAGGTCGGGAAAAAGAAACCTTTTGGAGCCAAAAGGGAACGACGGTGTGGAATTAGACAAGGGACAGTTCGAGGTGAGAAATGATTCTGAGTAGCCACCTTGAAAAAAGGGGAAGGTTGCGAGAAAAAAAAAAACCCTGCTAAATCAGGGAGGAAAAAATTGGGGAATCCACGAACAAGGGGAGGGCCATATTTGGAGTCTTCCATGAGGGCCGAAAAAAAAGGTCACCATCTAAATTGGAAAAAAGGGTGTCCACGAGGCCACTTAGACCCATTAGGGAAAAAGGGAGTAAGGAAGGGAAAGACCGGAGAAAAAGTCCCCCCCGAGAATCTCAGCCTCGACGAAGGGGTCGGAGTAGAGCAGGGGAAAGGGGATCACTCTTTTGCAGGGGCAGAAAAAGGGGTCTTGCACGTGATTAAAAACAGACTGGGCATGACGCATGAAAATTGCGGATATTACACACAAAGGAGAGTTCGGGACTCTGCATAAAGGGGGGGGGGGGAAAAGAGAGGGAAAAAAAAAAATGCTCGCGACAGCCGTGCCGAAAAAAACAAGACGAGGCAAATCTATTAAAGAAAGCACCAAGGGTGTTGAGATCCGGGAGAAAAGAAAGAAAAAGGCATTGCCTGCGGAAACCAGGGTGTTATTCAGCGAGGCACAGTAAATCGAGGGAAGGCCGTCATTAAACCGTCTCAAGGACGGGAAGGGGCGGCTCGAAAGAAGAATGATCAACGCGTAACACCTGAAAAAAGGGGAGGCCGGAACCACGATGTCCGAGGGGCGGGGGGTTCAGAAGCCGTGAAGAGAGTTGGCAAAAAGAAAAAAGCGGCACTTAAAGGACCCGGTACGAAGAGAATTTCGCCGCATGTGTTGGCCGAAAGGGGGGGCCCCAAAAGGGAACCGGGCTTGACAGGGAGAAGGGAACCCCTACCCTTCGATGGCACGAAATCAGGAATCCTAAATCGCAAGGCGGGATAAGCTAATACAGGGGCCGGAACGCTCGTTGAAGAGGGTTCTGGGACCGTCGGATGAAATGAGAATCGGTCTCGCTGTGAAAAACGGATTGGGGGGGAAAAGGGGGGACGCCCTCGTCTGAAAAGTCCAGGGACATAAAAGAAGGAAGGTCGTCCCCTGGAAGATCAAATCCAGGAGGCTGACAGAAAGTAAGATGAAGGGAATGGCGCGAATTCGGGGGGGGAGGGAACGATGAAGACAGGAAAAAGGGATCCCTTCGAGCGTGTTCCGAAAAAAGGAGAATCGCATTTGTTAAGGGACCCGCACGCATCTGGGGGGGGGGTGGTTTTGGGGAAAAAAAAAGAGGGAGTCCGCTTCCTGAGAGGAAGATTTGTGGGAAGCCGCCCTACTGGCGTTGACGCTACAGGGAGAATACAATGGGCAAACACGGGTTAAAAAGGCTTGTTTCTTTGACAGAAAAAGAGGTATCAACGGTCCGAAAAGAGAGGGACCGACGCGTTGGGAAACAGACAAGGGCCTAGACGATGACTGTGTTACTGGCAGGGAGATGGACCGCGAAAAGAAAAGAAAAAACATTCTGAACCGGGTCTAAAAGGCTACCAAGTTGCTCGCGCAAACGGTTGGGGGTGAGAAAAAAATCCGGGAAGGCTCCTTTGGACGTTTCCGGGGGGACTTGAGGCGGGGGCTCCAAGAAACATTGGAAAAACAAGGGCTTTCAAAGGGTTCTGGGAAAAACCAAGAGGAAAATGTAAAGAAGTGAAAAGGGGGGGGCGCCGAAAAAAGTTCCTCAAGACCTGCCGAATCCACAATCAGGCTCACGGAGGGGGTTGAAGTTTCATAAATCAAGTAATCTTAGAAACGATAATGGGACCTAACCTAAAGCAAGGGGAACAATAAACCGGGAGGGAACAGAAAGAAAAGGAGCCCGTTGACGCGAAAAAAAAAGATAAACACGTACGGAGGAGGACATAAGGTCTGGTCTGGAAATACTTAAAAAAAGAGTAATTGTGGAAAAAAGGATTTTGCGCTTGTGGAAATCACCGGCTGGGGGATTTTAGTGTCAGGCCAGAAGCCTTAAGAGAGGCTTTCGAAATTATCAAAAGGGAAAAAAGGAAAGTCCAGGGGTCTGATGCGGAGGGGAAAAATGGAGTGAATAAAAAAGAGGATTGGGGAAGCGCGTTTGCAAATCTTCGACATGGGGAAAAAAAGCGTGACTGCAGAACCCTTGGGGGGGGGGGAAAATTGGGGGGTAGAACAAGTCGAGGGCTTGGAGCAATAAACGAAAAACAAAAACCATACAGGGGGGGAAAACCCCTGCTCCATTCCCATTGAAGCCATCAAAAAAAAGTCTCTCATGGAAAAAACCTAGTACTCCGGAATCTCTGCGGCTATGAATCTTTTGCTTGGGGGAATATAGCTAATACAAATCCGGAAAAAAAAGGAAAGGGGGGTCAACTGCAGTTTCAGGAAGGAGGGAAGGACAACCCGGATCGTAGACGTGGAAGCCGGCAGACCATCCGGGGGGGGGAAACGGTTGCATGAAAAAGAGTTACTCCGTCGAGGTCCAAATTTCCCAAAAAAATGACGTCCAAAGAAAGCGGAAGAAGGGACAAGCTGCGTGCGGCTAGAAGGGAAAATACCTGCCGAAAGGGCTATGTGGATGGCGTTCAAAAAAGGGGGGACCGTGATGAGAATTCATCGGAAAGGAAAATCGCTGCCCAAGCGGGGGAAGAACGGCATCAACGGGGGGGAAGAAAATCGGAGAAATGGCTTTTACATCGTCCTCACCAGGAAACTAATCCGAAAAAAAAAGTCCTTTATTTCCTGAAGAAGGGTCTTTAGGCTCGCAGAAATCTCTAATTGGGTGTTAAGAAGATGAATCTTCTTTAAAGGCTACAAAAAAAGGGGCCGAATGGGGAATGTATTATGCCTCTTTCTGAAGAAAGTCTTAGTAGGAGTGCTTTACTCTCTCCGAATCTGCCCTTCACCATTCAGGGGGGAGAAAAAAACAAAGTAAAAGAAAGATTTTTCGCCTCATCGGGAAAAAGGGGCAATCGAATGAAAAAAAAAGTGGCCAAATCTTGGGTGACAATCCAAAGGGAAGGGAAAAAACGCTTCCCAAAAAGTCGGCCCTCAAAATGAAAAGAATGTCCGTCGCGGAAGGAAGGCGCGAAAAAAAAATTGCAGACGGGTCATCTTAAAAAGAGAGAAGCGCGCGACTGAGGCAAGGAACACGGCTTCGTGCACCCGGAAAGTGCGATTTGTCCGAAAGAAAATATGTCTTGTGCGAAAAACCTTGGTGTCGAAAAAGCGATGTGCATCGTAAAGAAGGGGAAAGGGGGGGAGCGGGAAATGGGTCCCGAAACATGCGAAAAAATCGCGAAAGGAAAACAGCCGAATGCCAAGAAGAGACCGGGGCTTAAAGGGGAAAACACTCGTCTGCCCATAGGAAGGCAAAACCCATCGGGAAAGAGGACTATTCCCGGTTGTGGCGGGACGAAGAGGGGGGGAAATCGCGGCAAAGGGGGGACTTAAAAGAGGAAAGGGGGTCCCATCGCAGTCTTAGGTGCCGTGGCTGAGGGGGGGGAATGGGCAAGGGAGAAAGCCAGGAAAAAAGATTACTTTACTGGGTCGGCCCAGGCCGACGTCCGTCAGAAAAAAAGGAGAAGGGACGGAAGGGGGCGGGTCCAATATAAAGATGTGCTGGAGCGCCTCATGAAAAAAAAATCGGGAAGGAAGACAAAAAAAGTGTTCGTGGATTCATTTGGAATGGATCGGGTGTGGGGGGGGAGTTTTCCGCCAGAAAAAAGGGGGGGGATCACCGAAGCCTAGCAGCACAAAGGACGCATACGGTGCTAAAGGAGAAAGTTAAGAAAACCAAGCGGAAACACCCTAATAAAGATGTTGAGCCACCCAATAAAAACGGTCTCAGAAAACACCAATGAGGAGTAGGAAAGTTGGGGGAAAAAGGTCCATCTCCAAAAGTAGGTGCGGGAGGAAGTGAGCATGAGAAAATGAGGGGTGTGATTATATCACGCAGGAAACGCGTGCGAGGGGGAAATAGGTGGCGATGATTCAAAAAAAACTGTGATGCAGGCAGAAAAAAATTTCCGCCCACCCTAATAAAGAGGTCATAAAAGAACAATGTATCGCAAGGATCCAGTAGGAAAAAGGGCGGCGGGAAAGCCTAGATATAGGGAACTCGGGAGGGCACGTCTACTCAGTCACTTGTGCCGGGGACAGGGCCCGAAAGTAATGCGGGGGGGGAAAGGTCGGGAGAAGGACATTCAAAAAAAGAAGAATCGCAATTTGAAAAGACGCTCTCGGGGGACCAAGGGGAGCTCGTATCTCAATGGGCGAGGGAGGATCACTGAAGGAAAGTGAAAAGGGCCATCTGTCACGTGATTGGAAAGAGGGGGTCATTCGAAGAAAAGGGGGCATTGTGTCCGAAGAGACACAAAGGCGCTTTCAAAAGGGATGGAAGCGAGGTCGATCATCAAAGAGAGGGGGCCCAGTTTCCGAAAAAAAAGAAACTCTTCCAATAAGATGCAAATTGAATGGGAGAGAAGGGTGGGAGAGATCATCATTCTCGCATCAGAAAAAAGAGGCATGGTCCGGAAGCCGTGTGTTGGGGGAAAGGGGAAGAGCCATTCGGGAAAAAGGAGAGAGGGCTCATGACAAAAATAGGGGGCATCGAAAGGGGGAAGATCATGAATGAGCGAGAAAAAAAAAAAATACAACTTTCTCAGAGGGGAAGGGCCCTAAAAGGTAATCTTTTGGGAGGGAGGCGATGGAAAGCTGGGAACCGGAGCTGAATTCCCCGTGCAAAATTCTCTCTGGAAAAAAATTTCGCTCCGGGGGGGGGAAACGAATAAAAAAGGGGGACTTGCTTGACTAGACAAGACCCTGAAAAAGAATCCGACGATCAGAAAGCAGGAATCGGGAGGGAATACATGGGCCTCAAGGAAGGGGGTCTATATTAAAGGGGAACCGTATTCATCGTATCGTGCACCAAGAAATGAGGGGTAACCAGGAGGCACGACCGCAATGTGGACAAAAAAACGTTCCAGGACTCTACAAAGGTCCCCGGGGAGGGAAGGCCAAGCCGAATCCGATGTGGGGATGGGGAAAAAATCTCCAGAAAAAATTCGCGGCGGGATGTAACAGTCCTGGATGTGGCCTTCATCCCTTCTAAGCTGGGGGGAAGGACAATTGTGAAGAGAAAAGAGGACCGACGCCATCTGTTGGAGGCGCCGCTGAACCAGGTCATTTTGGTGGACATCACTAAGACATTGGGGGAAAAAAGTGGTGTAGCGTGGGAAGGAACCTGTGCTTTAATATATTCTCCCTCTCCGAAAAAAACAGTGTGGTTACAGCATCCCGAGTGGGGGGTGGGGCTTTCACCCCAATCTCTCTCTGGGCTTGTGACCATACGCGATCTTGTTTGTGCCTCGCGAGCGACGGGTTGCCTTAATACCTCCCCCACGTGTCCTTCGCGGTTTCGTGACTGGGAGAATCAGACGAAACAGCCAAATCCCAGGGGGAACATTCGGGGAAAGGCGCTCGTGAGTTGGGACCGCGAACTGGGAACAAGAAAAAAAGCCGGGGGACAGGATGGGCACCACGGGACGATTGACGGTTTTCGGAGGAAAGTTGGAGAAAACGCCGAATTTGAAAAAAAAATGTGCTTAAAAAAAGGGGGATGCTAAAAAACGCGCGGATGTCGAAAGAAGAAAAAAACCCGCCGAAAAATAAGACTATTCAGAAAGGAAGGCCGCCGAATAGCCCATCAGGGATGCGCAAAGGAAAAATTTGAAATTGATAAGAACAAGGTCTAGGAGAAACGATATTGGCCTGACACAAGACACGAAAGCCGGGGAGGGTGCACAAGCCAGACAACAATCAAAAGCGACCAATTTACGCGTCAAGGGGAAAAAAAAAAAAAATATCTCTGTAAAAGGGGAGGAGTAGTAAAAGATATAGGGTGGGGGGGGGGGGGATACTGTCCAAAAGGGGTGTCTCGGACATTGTGGCCACTCAAAAGGTGTTGAAAACTGTTATCGAAAAGGGGGGGGAAGGTAGTTGTAAAAAAGTATCGTCCACGGCTTCTAAGGGAAATTCCTGAAATTATCCAAGAAGTCATGCCGTGCGGCAAACAAAAAGGTGTGAATTCGGAAAAAAGGAATAGCCTGATAGGGGGGAAGAAAATTAAAGCTAAAGAGCCCTTGGGAAAGGGAAGCTTGACTGCAGAATCAACGGGTGTAAAGGGGGGGGGAAAGGAAAAAAGGTCCGGCGTAGGGAAAGACGAAAAAAGACGTCAACGGCCACGGCGCCGAAACCGGGGCTGGGAAGACAACCAGTGGAAAAGAAAAATCAACCTCACCGATGAGCCTTGAGACGCGGAGATGAAATCGGGATTTGGGGAAGAAAAAAATAGCGAAGAGAAAAAAACGCGTCCTACAGCCCTGGCTGGAATTCAAGAATTCCTGAGAAAGTAATCGACGTGAGACGATGGGCAAAGAAACGGTAATGAGTTGAAACTTTGGAAAGGAAAAAAAAATGTTTCTTCCGTCGCGTTCCACGTTAAAAAAGGGCGGTGTCCACAGGGCAGCGGCCGCCATGGAACGGGGCCATAAAAAAATGAGGGAAAAACAATCTTTAAAAGAATGAAAAAGGGACCGATTCGATGTGCTGGAAAAAAACTCAGCGGGATGAGTCACGAATGCACATTCTGCTCCCGGAAAAAGGGGGAATGACAAAAGACCGTCAAAGTTGTCCAAAAGAAAAAAAGCCCTCCGCCTTGGGGGGAGGGAAAATCGAAGGTCCTTGATATTCCGGAAAACGGGCCGGGAAAACGGTCGGGGCTCAAATCGGTCCGACGGAATTGGTGAAACTCGGGAAAAAATCGACCAAGCGTCCGTCCGAGTATTCGAGAGCCAGAGGGGATTTTCTTGATCGAGAGGTAACAAGACGCGCAGCAAAAAAAAAAAAGAAAAAATGAAGGATTCGTCCCCAAGTGGGACACTGGCGACATTGAAAAAAAGGGGGAAAAAAGGGGGGAAGGAATCGACATTCCGCTCCGGGAAAAGCTTTCCATACGCTTCAACGAAAAAAAAACAAAATTCACGGGCAAGCGGCACGTAGGGTCGGGAAGGACCAGAGAGGCGTAAAGGGATGTCCCACGCTCGAAAACCTTCGAGGAAAAAATTCGATGAGGGGCAGAACAAGCAATCGGAAGGGGCGACGAAGTCGCCAATATGTAAAAACGGGAAAAACATTCCGATTTTGCCGATGATGGCGAGAAGGGGCCGAAACAACTTGGTGCAAACAAACAAATTCCCGAATAAATGGAAGAGGGGGGGGGGGGGGGGGGCACTTTTTCGCGAGCACATATACCGATCGTTAACATTCCAGGGAAAAGCGCCGTGTCGGGGGAAAAATAAAGAAAAGGAACAATCTTCTTGCCCATGCTGCGTAAAAAAATCAGGGGGGAAAATCACGGAAAACTGGTTGTGGCTGGAAAAACAAAAAACCACAAAAAAAAAAAAAAAAGAATAGAAAAAAAACCAAAAAAAAGGAAAAAAAAAAAAAAAAAAAAACCGCCTCGCGCAAGGGAAGCCATTTTCCACCCCATAAGAGGCAATTGCGATGAAGGGTCCAGGGGAGAGGGAAGCCAGTTCCAGCCGCGTTAAAGATCGCGTCAAGGAACAGGCGAGTAATGTAGGACAAGGGGCTGTCCATATGGAAGCGAGAAACGCCTCATGGACTACGTGAAAAAAAAATTGCGATAAAAAGGGGGTAGGGGGCTTAGGGGGAATGGCATCCTATTTTAGGGGCAACGGAAAAGCCTGCTCCAATGTGACGAATCATCGGGGGAAATCTCAAAAGCAGGCCGAGCAGAAAAAGTAATCACAAAAAAAAACAATTGGGAAAAAAGAGCTCAATCGTAGCACCCTGGGAGTTCCAATTTGATCCGAACCTAACACAACAACGATGATTAGAGAGATACGGGAAAAGGGAAATCCACTTGGGAACTAAAAGAAAGGAGGGGGGGTCCACAAGGAGCCTGCCTAAAAACAGACCACTTGGGTTATTAGAACAAGCCGCCAGGGGGAAGAGTTTCTCGTGTGGCGGAAAGT
>Ga0179593_1364057_pt1 | contig 14451 bp, 9 predicted proteins | sample CZODoug2_1_08_16_FD_185931 | JGI IMG/M metagenome (GOLD analysis project Ga0179593, IMG submission 185931) | Vadose zone soil fungal communities from Angelo Coast Range Reserve, California, USA - CZODoug2_1_08_16fungal (PacBio error correction) | ecosystem: Environmental > Terrestrial > Soil >...
CAAGGTGAAAAGAGTAACTCTCTTTAGAAGGGGTGCGTAATTAGGGAGTAAGGAAACCTCCTCGGCAAGGTGCCGGCAAAGGAATATAAGAAAGGACTCATATGTACTAGGGGTGGTTACTACAAAGAATCCCCTTCCCGATGAAGGAATAGGAACTGCCGGCAGAATTAGGTAAAAAATCCCTTTTTGAAAAACTTTTGAAACTCGTCATGGGGTACTCAAACTGCCAGGGATGAGAAAACTAGATAAGGGAAGAAGGGGGGGGAAATTCTAAGATAAAAAGAAAAGAAAATACTATCAAAAGAAAAAAGGGAAATTAAGGGAGCCAGCTGAGAATTGATAGGAAGAATCCCTCCGGACCGAATTTCTACCTTTAATCGCCTGAACAAGGGGAGAGGAAGGGGGGACACCCAAGAAAAAAAGGGACTAGGACGAAAGGGGGTAGCCAAAAAGGTTGATCAATAGTCAGAGTTCGGCTAGAAGTCAGGAACAAAGGCGAATGGTGGAAAGGGAGATCATGCCTTTATTTCGGAGAAAGAAGTAGATTGGCCCCAAAGGGAGAAGGCGTCTAGGGGCAATGCAGCATGGGGGTCCACGGCCGCCCTTTCTTCAGTCAATCTGGTTCTGATTAGGGGAAAGGCAAAGAGGAGGGTACTTCGGCAAAGGGCACTCTACGGAAAAGGGGTGGACTTGCAAAGTCAGAGGGCTCTTTCGGGCCAAGATAAAAGTGCCGATATCGGAACATTCTGTGGGGCTAGGAGAGGAAGCTGTCGGCGGGGAAGAGGAGATCGCGGGGGAAGTCACTGTTTGGGCGGCCCGCAAAGGCTTGAACCAGGAGCCATTGCCTCATCTGGATGGGGAGAGGGGAACCGTAAGAATCCTAAAAGAGATAACCAGTAGAGAAAAAACTTCCGGAAGAGCGACGCTAGGTGAAGAAACAGCGCGAGCAGTCCGAACCCGCAAAAGCCAGGCCCAGCAGAAGAGTACCCATCCAGGAAAGGAGAGGAGAAAAAGATCGAAAAGCAAGAAACTCATTTCTTCTGGTTAAATCGTGGAAACACCATTTAAACCCGCAGCACGCAAAAATAACACGGACTCAAAAAGTCATCCGTATGGACGTGGTATGCGTCGGCTCGGTTATCTTCAAGAGGGGCCAGAACAGACATTAAGCCAGGGAGCACGGACAAGAACAAAAATGGGATTGGGGTCCAGCCGTTATAGACCTCAAAAAGTGGGAAAAGAGGGGGGGGGGAGAGCGGAAGGCAGGGGAAATCGGGGGTTGTTGGGAAGTCTTATGCGGAGGGCTGGCAGGCTAGCAGGCAAGGCGGGGATACTTTTAGGAGAGGGGCTAATAATCAAATAGAGGAATGATATTCTTCTCTGGGAAGAGGGAAGGCTTTTTAGGTCAACTGGGGGGGGTCCATCCTACATTTATTACACGGAAGGACCGTCAAACGAACTACCTCCTACAGAGAAAAACCTCCGTGACTAGTCCTAGGAAAACCAGGTGAAACTAAACGAACAGGGCACGCCGCAATCGACATCCCGGTTCGCGATTTCAATCGAGGATGACGTGGGTACTAGACTTTTGGAAAGGGATCTGAATGTGTGTCGATCATACTATCTCCACGGGCGCGATGGTGTCCAAAGTGGGAGAACGCCTTCCTGAAAATCGTCGTCTACCGTGCAAGTCTCTCAGGAAATTTGAAGTACGCCAGAAACGCCCTCGCCGTAACCAAGGGGATATACTTAAAAAAAGAGAGGAACTAGAAGGAAAGGCCTGCATCGATCGTGACCAGACAGCTAGAACCGCGACGGGGAAAACTTGGAAAAAAAAAAACCCCGTCCAGAGGAGAAAGGGAGGGGAGAGCCAATACAGAAAAGAAAAACCGGCACAGGCGGTCACCGCAGGGCCAATCTCAAACAAAAACGGAGGAGAGGAGAAGAAAAACCTTTCACAGCACGAACGCATGGTGAAAGGCGGGACGCTTGGTGTATGGGGCTAGGGCGAAAGGCTCGGAAAGGAGAAAGGCGGGGTTGTCAACCCGGGACCCGCCAGCGGGAGGACGGGGGAAAAAAACGAATCTAGATTAAAAAAAAAGCCTGGGGCGGGTCAGAAAGGACGTCTAAGTCCGGGGCGTGGACGGAACGGGGGGAGGCATTAGGCCAGGGGCTTCGATGAAAGCCATCGAGAAAAGATGATCAAGACAAAGCGAGTATTCACCCCTACTGGGGACGGAGAGTCCCGCGAGCTCGACTAACGAAAACATCCTAAGTCCAAACCACCAGTACACTGGGCGGCGAGATCGACACGGTCGGCTTAGGCGGGCAAGTCGTCCGGGGGAAAATCATGAAATGGACGCAAGTAAGATTGAGTTCGGGAGGAGTCCGGAAAAGAGGGCTATTGGACAAATGGATGATAAAGGGCCAAGAAACAAGGCGAGAACCGAGAGGCCAGATAGGAAGGATTGGCCATTCAGGTATGAAAACAGAGTCGACGAAACTCGCCAAAAGGCATTATCGTCCTCTCCGCTATAATTAGAATTCAACTGACCCGGAACCGGAAAACCAAACGTCGCGCAGGATTGCGCACAAGGACCTCAGGATAAGGGTCCGTCAAGTTACTTGTCATTTTAGAAAGGAGAGAAATCGGTCTTGCGGGAAAAGTAATCTAAACCGCGGGCATAAATTGAAGCATCCACTTACTAGGAAGTGGCGAGGATAGAAAGAGATGGGGAAAGATGAGGGAGAGAGGGGGGGAAAAAGGTGAGGAGGCAATGGCGGGGAAAACCGGCGGGGAAGAGAAGAGCGAAAGATGAGTGGAAGGAAGGCGGGGGGAAGGAAGATAAGAGAGTAGAAATGAAAGACGGGGAAGAGGAAAAGAATGGGGGGGGAGGATGGGGTGAAAGAGGATTTGCTCTAGATGGCGCACGTTCTGCGGGTGGGGGGGGGGGCCTTTTTCACCAAACCAAAGCCATCATGGGTAAAAGCGGGGAGGAGGCGAGCTGTGCGACGAAAGAAAAATCTGTAAGTTGTCTGTGTTTAAGGGAGGGGCCGGGAAGACCCGCTCAGTGAGGGACGGGCAGATTGCGCTCAACAACACGGAAATGCTCTACGTCCGGGACGGAGCGGGGGGGAAGGGTACGGGGCTAGGGGCCGGAACGGGGACTCCTGGAACAGATCGCCAATATCGATGGGAACTGGGGGGGGTGCGACGCCTCCAAAAAGCGAAGGAGGGGACAGTAAACCGACCGAAGAGAAGACGCGTGCAAAGACGAAGGAGGGCCTATACCTGGACCACCAAAGGGAAGAGATAAGCGCAAGGTTATGCTTCCCCATTAAGCAAGAGACCTCGCATTTCAAAAACCGGAATTAGGTCTTTGACGCCTAATCCCAAATGCACCACATCAGCACAAATCTTCGCGACGACAGACCACAGTTGGGGGAGGCCGCTTACCCTTCGAATAAAAAACCGGAAGCGCAATACGAAATGGCAAGAGGGCGCACCGCAAGAGGACTGTGCACCGGGCCGGCTCTACGAGGAGACACCGCCGCCCCGTCATCGGATTGGGAAAAAAAGGGTCGGCCAGGACTAAATCTACCCTCTATCAAGGGGAAGCAAAATTTCAACACGTCGTCCGGGGGGGGGCCTTTACTGAAGGGGGCTTGGAAAATCGGCGACTGTCACCTTTTAGGTTTTTGTTAGTTTTGGGGTGGGCTTTCGTGGGGCAAAGGAGGGAAAGGAGAGAGGGAGGATATACCGACTCCGACAGGCGGGGAGGTACTCATCTTCTTTAAGGTAAAAGGGGGGGTGAAGGAGAATAGGGGGAATCTGTCTAACAACGCGGGGCTGCTGGGGGGCCTCTTTACAGAAGAGAGCTGCCTGTACGAGGTTCGAACTCCACACCAAAAGCAAGTGTAGGGCCGTGAACGAGGAGCGGAGCGGCGCATCCGGCCGGGAGGTGGGGCATAGAACACCGAACAAGCGGGGGATCGGAGTACCTGGATTAGGAAAAAAATCCCCTTCTTCTAGTTTCGCGAAAAGGTGAAGGCCTACCCTCAAGTACACTTTAGGATAGGAATGTTCTCCTCCCGGGGGGACTCCGGGGAATCTCTAAAAAAATAAACAACAAATGGGGGATTATTAAAAAAATATATAATGAAAAAGACCCAAGAAGCTGCCGGTGAAGAGGAAAAGATTCAGGTGGAGTACACCTTGGGGGGGTTCGGAGACCCCGGCACAGCCTAAAAAAAGAAAAACTAGGGGGAGAAGATGGATCAACAGAAAGGGGGCTGCCAGAGGGGAGTGGATACTCCATACCAAGCGATGCCGATCGACTCCAAGCGGGGAAGATAGGCCTTTCACGGGTTTAGGGGAATCAGAGTCGGTGAGATCATTCGGGAGGGGGAATGGGGTCATTCTAAAAAACTAGGACAAAGAACACGCTAAATTGTAGGGATCACGGAACAAGAAAAGATCAACGAAAAACTTATTGAAAGGAAAGAGAGAAAAAAAAAAGGATCAAATCCTGAACAGACGCCAGCCGCTACCGCCGGGAGACCGGAAAGCTCAAAGAACGGGCAGGGACTCCGATTACCAGAAAAACCGAGGTTCTTCTGTACTTATGGAAATGTGAAACGAATTGGGGGGCGAAATCGAGTGTATGAAAGGAGCCACTGAAGGAACCGCTCGCGGAGGCGTGGGAGGGAAGCCGAAACCGTTAGGAGAAAAACTCCAGGTTGGCGCCCCACAGGAGGAAAAGGGAGCATTCATGACAGTGGAAGACAGTAAAAAGCTTAACTGGGCTGGGTCTGTAAGCGGTGAACGAGGGGGACATGAACCTGCGGGTCCTTCTGCATAAAAAACGCGAGGGGCATTGGCCGTGGAAAGGCAGAGGGAAGTGCCCATTCGCCTAAAGGCCTGTATAGCCGTCACGTGTTGCGCTACTTAAGGGGGGAGGGCGGCACGCTGCCTGAGCGGCTGAAGCGGGTAGGGGCCGCGAAAGGAAGGGAAAATCCTTGAATGGGGTCACCACGTCCAGTGAGGGGGGAGGCGTTACCATTAGGTTCAAGATACGCATTACCACAGGGGCGATCCAAAGGAATTGGCAAGTTCGAGAAGGTCACGGAAGTTGATTCATCAAAGCGTAAAAGGGGGCAGGACAGAAAAAGAGGTCTCCGACTCCCTGGAAAAACCTCTCATAAATGAAATGCGGTCGCAACAGCCTATCCACAAAGAAACATAATAACCCTTGGGCCTTGTGAAAATCTGGTACCTCAGGTACCCTCAATCCCCGCCGAACGTCAGCGCCAGAGTCATCGGAGGAAGGGGAAGGAAAGCGTCGCGTATCGGTCAGAGTGGGGTGCCAGCACCAAAAAACCGCTCTCAGGAGCTCTAAAAAGGGGCTATTCCGCAGGACATCCCAGGGGGGGCGGGGCGATGAACAGATAAAAAAAATCTGTGCCGTGTCAAAATCCGGGAGGTGGGAGGAAGGAGAAATCTCCTTGGTCTTTCGTGATACGGCCCGGAGGAGCGGGTCCCAGGGCTAATCCTCAACATCTGAGAGGCGAAAGGACCATTACTTAAGGAGCCTCAGGAGACAAGGGTGCCAAGGCGGTGGGGTTTCTTGGTCCAAAAAAACTTATAGAAAGTCCGATTGTCCCTAGAAGGGGGCCTCTGTTACAACGACGAGAGTAAGGCCTTTGACTTCTGACTCAAAAATTCAGTTTACCCTGGAACAAGACACCGGAGGGGAACAGCCCGTGCTCTAGGAGAGCATTGCCGTTTACGGGGGGGGCCGTCGTTCCCAGGGGGTTTAAGCTGCGTCTGCGCGAGGGGGAAGAAATTTTCCATGGGGCACGTGTAGAGGAAAAGTAGGACTCCGCTGAAGTCTTCAAGGAGGGAAAAAAGGGGAGTGCCTCTCCGAAGGAGGAAGACGCAACGCACAGCCAAAAACGCCCCCGACCAAAAAAAGTAGAAGTCCCAATAAAACAAAATTAAAAAGATAGGCGATAGGGTCAGCAAGACATGCCGCGGAGGGGGGAGCTGCAATCCGGGTCGAACCCACCCATGGCGACGTAGCCAAAAAAAAGTTCGCGAGAACCAGGACAAAACACGAACATAAGCAAGCGTTAGGAGGGTCGGAGATCAAAAAACAACAACGGAGGTATGAAAAGAAGAAAAGATATTACCAATCCTAACCAATTGCTGCTGGCCCCATGAGGGGGGATTGGATTCGAAAAAGCGGAGAGTAGCTACCGCGGGGGGTTTTTGGGAGAACGGTGGGAAAACAAAGGGCGAGGAAGCGGGCTGGCTGAACGATCGGGAGAATGGAAAGGGTCATTCTTGCGTTTCGCTGGGGCGGTGTACAGAGCTTTAGTGGGAGAATTTTCTGTTAGGACAAGAATGACATCCTTCGGCATCTGGCAGCCAGGTAGGGACTCGGACTCCCTACTGAGTCCAAGACCTGTCGCACCAAGGAGGGGAAAAAGAGAGCAGAGGGAATTCCATCGAATAGGGAACCAACGGGCAGATCCTGCGAAACGAAACGGGCATGTGACTAGCTGCCAAGGGAAAGGTCGTCACAGGGGTAACCTATTGGCAAGGAGGGAGCAGAAAACAGGAGGCGTTCGCTCGGAGGACGGAAGCTTGACCATAGGGGAACGAGGTTGTATCAAAAATCCGAAATGCGTGAAACCGTGCCAAAGAAAAAAGGCGACCGACCTCAACCGACTTGGGACGGCGATCCTTGGAACAGAGGCTACACTTAAAAGATAATCCACCGCAGGGCAACTGATGCCGAAGAGAAAGAGACGTGCACTTAGCATGCTGGCAAAAACCAAACGCACCCCGCCAGATGAAAGGCGACACCCTGTTAGGCTGGAAAGGAGGGGAAATTTCCAGGTGCGTTCCTTGGGCAAAGGACCACAATTGAACGGCTGGGGGCGGTGGCGGAAGAATACGCGCCGCGGCATACTTTCCCAACTAAAGATTAGCTGAACTGTCAAGGAAGGAGCAGTCTGCGGGGTGGGTACAGGGGGGGTTTTCACCGAGAGGGGAAAAGGCCATCACGGTCGCGGGGCGTGGCGGGGCGATCTGGCTGCCATGTGGCTCGGAGGGACGGAGGGAAACGGAAAGGAAAAAATATTTTCTCCTTGAAAGCAGTCTGCTGCTCCAAAAGTTCAGGGAGGGCACGTCCTCAACGTTGCTAGACTAAGTGGGGAAGAACGGGTAGCAGAAAGAGCCGTGGGGACGCGCCAAGAGGGGGAAGTGGTAAGAATACAAAAAACGGCACTCCGTCGGACGCACAAGACCTAGCCACTAAGGCCGGAGGGAAAGAGCCTGGGAACAACGAAACTCCCGGGGGAGCAACAAACCGACGGGGGCGGGGGGGGGAAAGAGATATTCCGAATTATATTAAGGAAAACCCATCATGAAGAACTTCTTGGTTCCCGCCAAAAAAGCAACGTCGCGGGCATGGAAAAAAGACCAAGACAGCGGTATGGCAATAAACTCGCCATCAGAGGGAACATCATGGGGGGGGCGGCAGCTGTAAAATGATTCAAGCCTTCTCCTCAGCCCGGAGGGAGGGCTGCTTTTCTCAAAAATCCTATCGGGGGGCGAAAAAGAAGGAAAGCGCAAACCCTTTAAAAAAGAAAGATTAACGCCGCTTGAGAAGGACTAGAAAAGGGACAAATTTGAGGCCAAGGGGAAGACCGGCCTACCCCGCCTCAAGTTCTGCGGTACGAAGGGACGGACGAGCTGCACAGGTTAAGGGGGTGGGGTTTTGTACGTGCCTTTTGGTAGGGTAGTAGGGAGGATGTTACCCCGTTGAAATCTTGTGGATTTCGTCTAGGCTTACTACAGAGGATTACTAAAAGATAGGGGATTAAGGTTTTTTGTGGATAGATAGGGGGGGGGAAAGAGATACTACACACCCGTCTCAAAAATGCTAGGCTGTTATCCCGGGGAGCAGCCTCCTTAAGTGACGGGAAAGTAAAAGGAAAGTTATTCAATTGGGACGAAAAAGGGGAGCGTCAGGGACGTCTCGTGACATGCTCTTTAAGTAGAAAAACCAAAAATATGTCTTACAGTAGAATCTCCCCAATGGCAGGGGGTCAGGGGTGCACTGCCGACACAAGTTGAAGAAGTCGGAATTCATTCGGTTGAAGGGTCTGTAACATAAAAAAAAACAAAGGAGGGAGGAGTAAAATATATATAAGTCAAACGCTGCGGAAAGGGGAAGCGAACTCTCTGTCAAAAAAAGGACAAGGTGGAGTCAAAAAAAATCCCCATTCACTCGGCTCCCGGGAGGGATCTTAATAAGAGGGTCAGCAGCAAGGGACTCGACCAAAGGGGATATGTGTAGATCAGCCAGAAAGATGAACTCGGAAACTCAAGTCGTCCCCGAGAAGAAACGGGTGATCGGAAGAAAGGGAAATGCTTCAGAAGGAAGCTAGGATAAAGAGAGGAAAGTACGGGCCGTCAGGGGGATGTAATCAAATACTCCTATCACTAAAAAATTGGGGGGAATGGCTTGGAAAAAACAGAAAAGGAGGAGAACAGCTCAGGGTGACAAAAGCGACAAATAAGTCGACAGGGGGAAGACAAACAAAAAAGGTTGCAGTAAGGCAGTGCAGAACCAAATAGGCGGCGGCGGAGGATTGTAACCGGGTCTCCTCCTTGTTACAGGCAGCTAGGTTCGGGAAAAAGCCTAAAGGCGAAGGGGAAACTCAACCGCGAGGGGAAGGCGGAGTTCAAGGCGAGACGAAAGAAAAAGTAGGCTCGCCTCTGGGGGCCTACGCAAGGAGAGTCGGAGGAGGGAAAGAAGGGGGCAGTGCCTCCCCTGCTTTAGGAGGGGAAAGAGGTCAGTATAAAATTCAGACGGGTATAAAGGAGGGACTGGCCACAGCGAACGTGGGATTTCAACAGGAGAGGAAGAATGGCGGGGAAGGTTTCATAAGGGAAGGAGGATCTCCCATTCGTTTGTGAGTATTCTCTGTAAAAAGAAAGTGGAAGGGCAAAAAGGCTAAAGGCTACATAAGGGCTTCCTCCTACCTCCGGGGCCTGGTCGAGAAACACGTGAACTCTCTGAGCAAAAAAAATTTTTGAGAGTTCCAAACAGCCAGGTCCTATAATACCAGGAAATCCCCAGACCGGGAACGCTACCGGGCGTAAAATTTAAAGCAAGACAAAAAAAAGGCTGAATCGACAACATCGGGGGCTGAAGGGTCCAAACATCCTCTCAGATCTCACCGTACTAAGAAAAGGTCAGCAACAATCTCAAGGCACGGACCGATACACCCGAGGCATGTTCAAACGAGGGAAAACCAAAAAAAAGGGAAAACCATTAAGCACTCCGCCGACGACCGAAATCTCGGAATCCTGGGTGCAGGGGTGGACCGCGTAAAGGACTTCCGCTGAAAACAAAAAGCATCAAATCGAAATGGTAGCCAAGAAATGGGAAATTACTCAGCAGGGACACTTTGATAAAGCCCGCAAAGGGAAAAGACACAAAGAATCTCTGTGCCCGGGGTCCACATAGGGGGGGCAGCAGGAAGGAAGGGGGAGAAGGAATTTTCTTCAGGGGGGAGAGAAAGGCCCGGCGGGGGGGGAGCATGTCACTCAGGGGAGCGACAGAAGGATCGACGAAAAACCAGGCCCCGTACAGTGAAGGAGGAAAGGTCAAGGTTTTTGAGGGGAACAAGGGTCCCATCCGGATCGGGCAACTTCATCGGACCTAGGGGGAATCGCAAAACCGCTCTACTCAACATAAGGATTCTTCCTAGGGCCAGAAGGTTGGGGACCCTGGACTAACGACCAAGCCCCTAAAGGGCGTAGGAAGGGTTACTCCGGCTTGCCTGGGGAGGGATACTGTTTCCCGGAGACGGGGGGTTGCGGATTAAGATAAAGAATCTCGGGAGATGGTGGAGACAGGTCATTGGAAGGGAAGCTTTCACGCGGGTCTGTCGAAACGGGAGGAAACAGACGGAAAAGCGTATTGAAGACTAAGAAGCCTCGCAGGAAAACACTACTCGGAGGAGGCCTCCAGCTCTGACACCGAGCCAGGGCAAAAAAGTCTCATACGGTCATTGGGGAAAAGCAATCTCCGGGCGCGGGAACCGGGGGGGGAAAAAAAAAAAAAAAAAAGGTCGAAGTCGAAGCGTTAGCAGAAACATTCCATGGAACCCACTTACCACCGAAGAAAAAAAGGAGGGAGAGGCTAGGTCCATCCCAGATCAAAAAAAAAAGAAAAGGAGGGGATTAAAAGAAGATTGACCGATAACAGAAATAAAGGGGCCTGCGGACCTTGGCTTTTTTAAGGTAGAGACGCGTTCTACGAGGCACAGAGGGTTGGGGGGAGCCCTTCAAAGAAAGTTAGGGAGCCGGTATTGCTGAACCGAGTAAAAATGTGAAAGTAAAGGAGGGGTCAGCGCTTGTTAATTCTACTTAAAAACCACAAAGTGAGTGTCTGATGCGAAGGGGGAGGCATCGTTCGAGGAATCCTGCGGCGAATCTTAAAAAAGAAAGGTCGATAAAACGAGACTCAGCTAAAAAAAAAGGACTTAGCACTGCTACAACGAGCTATTCCAGCAGGCATATCGCAGAGGGGGAAAAAAGGATATCGGAACAACCGGTATAAGTAAAAAAAGAAGTCGAAATCGAAGTCACGGAGAGCATGGGGGAGGGGCCTTTCTGGACAAGGGGAAAAAAACGAAGGGGCCGACTCAGGACCATAGAATTGTCGGGGAGGCTGGTCCAAACGAGCATCCTTCCAAAGTGGTACATCCTGAGGATTGAGCAACGGGGACATAAAAAAAGAGGGGGGGAACGGTCTCACGACGAGGCCCGAAGATAAGCCTAACAAACAGGCCAAACGCGAGGAAGTGATTGAGCCAGATGCGGACCCTCGATCAAACGCTAGATCCGAAGACCGATAAGGAGAAGCGGACTACTTCTTCAACCGGGCTGGGGACCAGCTTCAAAAGAAAACGCAAAGAAGGGCTGCTCAAAAGCACGGAGGCCCATTCTGTTGTTTAAGGGTTAAGAACCCAAAAGGGAGACCGCTGTCGGGCCAAGAAATACGCACCAGGAGGGGGAATACCGGGCGCTCATAAAAAAAAATTGAATGCGAGGAGATCGTACCGGTAGGAGAGGGAAATGGCCGGGGGGGGACTTGGTGTTCACAGTCACCATCAAAAAAGGGGAAGGGTAGTGGAGAGACTGGAACGTCATTCAGGAGGGAGCGTACTATGTGTCGTGCCCGGAAACCCAGGTGGCGAGGTACTCTCGCGAAGGCAAGGAGAAAGGGAGAAAAAACTTCCCAGAAGGGGGGAGAGGGGGACTTTTAAGGAAAGACGAAGCACTCAAGGGGGAACCGAACCGATGGGGCAAGTGGGGTGTGAGAGAGGGGTCCAACGCTAAGAAAGATACCAGGAACCCATACGATCTGCATGGTGCGGCTGTTCGCCTTTCCAGAGAAGAGAGAGCGCCCAAAGTTTACTTATTCTTAGGTGATGTGGTTACCTTGGACAGACAATTACCACATATAGCCATTTGTGGGTTTCCCAAAGACAAAAGTTCCAGTAGACGGTGCCTTTTTGGAACCTAACAGGAAACCTCCATCACCCTTAGAGGAAAAAAATAAGAATTACTGATGGAACATGATGAAAGAATTTAGCACGCTTCTTCTACAGTCTGGTGGGTACACCTCAGAAAAGGGGGAAGGAAGTTTCAGCCTCGTACAAGGGAACCCCGCCCGCTTCTAAAGGAGTTAAACTCAAAAGCAGGCTAACCTAAACGACGGGATGATCAAAAAAGGAATACAAAGGGGTTATCCACCAAGAAGGAGCCGGATGGCGGGCGGGTAACGATTCGGGAATTCAAAGGGGTTTCAGTTTGTGTGGGGGAAGGGGGGGGGGGTGTTCCCAGTGGGAGTTAAGGTAGTTTGGGGGTTATGGTGGGGGGGGAGCTATGGTCGGATGTGGTTGTGGGGGCGTCTGGTAAATTCCCTCACAAGTTTCAGACTTGGAATGCGGGGGAGGAAAAACCAAAAATGAAGGGAATCTAGGAAACATCTTCTTATGAATTACTTGGTAGGGGAAATAGGAGTGATCGGAAATCGAAACCAGAGCAATGGAGAGGCCGGTTTAGCAGAAGGGGGACGAGACGCGGACTGCCGCCTTAGAGTTGGCAACAACCAGGAAAATGAGACATGGGAAGATGACGGCTGGCCGTATTCCAGGAATCGTGGGCGCGTGGTCAAAAAAAAGAAAAGCAGGTCGATTCCGGGAGGAGGACTGAGGGGTAAAATAGTCCGCACGGATGCGCGGTCAGGGGAAACATACCCATAAATTTTACGGTCTGAAAGAGATTGTATGCGGAAAAACTCGTTGAATGAGCGGAAATTCTCCAAAAACAACAGAAAGGGGGGGACTTAGGGGGCATATATATTCCTAAGCGTCACGGGGGGGTGGTAGAACTCGTTCCTACCTTTCGTCACCGTGGTGAGGGTAGGAAGGCCCCTTCCCTCGACAGACAAGGGGAAGATTTGTAAACTGTCAGCATCAACTCTGACAGAGGGGAAGGGTATAAAAGGAAAAAAACTCCCTGCAATGAGTCTAAGGGAAGACGAGGACCCAGGCTCACATTGACAGGGGGGAATGGGGAAGAAACAGTAAAGCGGCCGAGTGTCGGATCACGTGAAAAACTATTCCAATCCGGGAAATGGACGGGGGTCACTCTAACTAAAGAAAAAAACGTTATTAAGAGAGATTGAAAAGGCCAGCGAGGAATAAGGACTGACAGACAGCAGCCAAAAGTCTACCAAGAAAAGGGCCGACTCTTGAAATGCGAAACCGGAACAGCAGGCCCCCGATGAAAAAGCACCGCAAATTCGCGGCTTGAAAGGAATAACATTTTTTACGACGGCCTTTGGGAAGAAAGGGCGTGCTAGTCGCGAGCAATCCTCCGTCGAACTCCCTCCTAAACTAAAGCGGACTATCGCGCTAGTAGGAGGGACGCCAGAATCGGCTTTTCAGGAATCCTGAATCGGGACGAGGGGAATGGTGAAGCCTTTGACTGTCCGCCCTGCTTGACCGGGGAAGGGAGAAAATTCAGGGGCATTCAGGGAGTTACATTTTCTTAGGGTCCTCCCGCGAATAAATTGTTGGAGGCGGAACCACCGATAAGGTACGATCTTTCGCAGCCGACCATAAGCACGGGGACCCATCCCCTTCGGTGGTGTTCTCTCTAGGGAGGCAGAGAGGATGCTTTGCCGATCTATAGCGCCTTTCGGCTGGGGCTTTTGCCTGATTCCGAGTGGAAGATAATCACCAAAGTTCATCATTATGAGAGGACAAAGGTGACTGCCAAAAAATAGAAGTACCGGAGAAGAAAACCCTTACGTCCGGCTCCTTCCTTAGTGAATCATAAATCGCGGGGGAATAAGAACAGGACTGAAGGAAATTAAACCTAACGACGCCTAAAAAAAAGGCCTTATCCTGTCGAACATCCAAGGAAGAAAACTAAAAACAATGAGGCCTTGGGGAAGAAAGATGGACAACACAAACCCAAAAAATCCTCGAAAAGGACCGTCAGCCCCTCTGCAAGGAAGGGGGTAGTAAATTATACTAAAGGGGGATTCTTGAAAACGCTAAAACAAAAGCGGATTCCTGAAGGGGTAGACATACTCTTACATGAAGAGAAAGGGATCCTCCGTGCTCAAGCACATTTTGAAGGATCGAGAAAGGTGAAAAAATTTGGTCAATCCAGCATCGTGGGAATAGAAGAAGATGGGGTACGTCGTCTATAAAGGCAGGAGGGGGTAGCGTGGTCGCTTGGATCAGCAAAAACATCAGAACTAAAAAAGGATAGTGAAAAGCGGGCATCTCTCGAAAGAATGTCCAGGGCGGGGTTGGCCAAGGGGTGCATCAGAGGGAAACGCTGGGTACGATGGGGAAAGATTCCTAACAGAAGGAAGAGACCCACTCCCTGGAGGATGTAAAAAAGTAAGCATGGAACTAAAGGAAAACAGAAGAAGAGGTACAAAGGCACATGTCTATTAGAAGAAGGGGGCAGTGGTTACTGGATAAGGGAGGGACGGGCGAAGGTGGAGAGCTCTTGCGAGAGCATGCTTGATACCGTGGGGGGGCGGGGGGCGGGGGGAGCCGAGGACTCGCGGGTATGAAACGGATTAACTCTCGCAGGAGGTCTCTCCCTAATCCATTCAAGCTAAACTCTACCAGGAAGTAACGTAAAGAGCTGAAAGAAAAGAATGAATTATATACGCGGATCGTTCACCGGCGAATCGCAATTACGGGAAATTAAAACAAACAACAACACTGTAAAACGCCACCAAACTGGGAACTCGCTCGAGTGTCTTCTCACCCGGGTGTCAAAGAAAGGACGGGCCCACCGTAACCGGGGGAGGGGGGTCGGTGAGAGGTTCC
>Ga0179593_1468410_pt1 | contig 14451 bp, 16 predicted proteins | sample CZODoug2_1_08_16_FD_185931 | JGI IMG/M metagenome (GOLD analysis project Ga0179593, IMG submission 185931) | Vadose zone soil fungal communities from Angelo Coast Range Reserve, California, USA - CZODoug2_1_08_16fungal (PacBio error correction) | ecosystem: Environmental > Terrestrial > Soil >...
GTGGGAGAGATGAACAAAAGAAAAAAACTGGAGATGATGGATCGAAGGTTTTAATGCAATCAAAGGGGGAAAAAGGCAATATGTAACTACCTCTGACGGGGGTTCAAGGGTTGGGGTGAAGTAATGGGTAAAGGGTTGAACGAAAAAACGGAAAAAAACAGAAGCAATACGAGGAGGGCCAGGAAGGGTGGGGGGTTGGGGGTTGTTAGAAAAAACGGGGAGGCAAAGAAGGGGTAAATTCTAGAGGGTAATTGATTCACCGAATAAAAAGGGAGAAGCTCTTGGTGGAAGGTCTAAACCGGGGGGAGGGAAAGCAAGAATTAGAAGGAACTCGCTACAGGGGGTAGACAGACGGAGGAAATTCCGCAAAAGTTTAGTGAGTGGGCAGATCCTACTTGCTGCTAGGAAGGGGCAGCAATCGGAGGAAGAGGCCAAAGGAAAGGGGGGGAGGGATCTGCAATACAATTGAAAGTTGGGGGGTTGTTGGTGTGTTGGGTGGGGGTTGGTGTGTTTTTTGGGGGGTGTTGTCTTTAACTTGTGGGGGGGGAACTGGAACCTCTGAGGGGTCCTACAAAACAAATGGGATCTTCCTCGAAAAAGGAAGGATCCCCCGAAAGAACTCTTCAATATTACATAGCCTCATATGGGTAGCCTGGTGTTTATTTGGAAAGAAACAATGTCCTAGCAAAAAACAACCAGAAAAAAGGCGTGCAAAAGAGGGATGACCTATCGACCATTGCGAGGTGAGAAAATGTGTCGGGAACCCGGAATCATCGCTTTCGCTGGGAGGGGGAGGAAATTGGGTAGTGCGCTAGATCATCGTCCTGAAGGAAGGAAATGGGAAAAAAGCCGAGAATGTCGAATTTCAGACAAATAGAGGGGAAAAAAACTGATTGTAGCGCAGGGGGGAAAGTGGGGACTGGGGGTCTTGTTGGTCCACAGGCCCCAAAAAAAGCAGGGGAAAAAAAGCTGCCTCGAAGGGACCACCAGGCGTAAGGCCAGGGAACAGTGGCGTTCGTGTTACTACATGCCCCGGGGGACACAGAGTGGGAATGTACGTAAACTCAAGAAAGTGGAATGGAAAGCGCCGTTAAGGAAACATACTGAAGGCAACTGGGGATCCGTGTTGCGGCACAAGTTAATTGGAAATTCCGATCCATCGGTGCCAAAAAGATAGCGAGAGAAAAAGTTTGGGAGTGGAAAATTCTAAGAGGGACCGGAACGTCGTAGGGGAAAAAGGGGGCCAAGCCTTCACGTCGGACATTAGTGCTGCTGAGGAGAGGGGGGGCGGGGGGTCTAGGGAGGAATCTCGAGAGGAGAAGAAGATTGATGCCCTAGCGAAAAGAGAAGTATGTGGGAAGGGGAGAGCCATTCGAAGTACTTCGGGGGGTTTGCTGGCATCCAAGGGGGGGACAACCGTCGTCAGGAGTCCGGGAATGAACGTAACCTGAAAAGGGAGGAGGTCGGTTCAGGGGGGAGGAGACAACGTCCAGATCCACCGACTGGTCACCTCAGCATGGGGTGTGAAATGAAGTACCCGGTATCGGAAAGAGGACAACGGTGGTGGGCGGAAAAAACCGGGAGAGGAGTTTCGTTTGCCAAGACCTGGACCTCTGACGACGTGAATGGGGACTGAAAGGCTTCCAAAGGGTAAGGATTGGCTCGGCATGGCTGATTCCGTAAGGAAGGTAAGGTAGAAAGAAGCATGTGCAACTGGGGAATCCATGACACCAATTCTTTATAGCGGAAGGTTGTCAAATCAGGAAGGAATGAGAAAAGCGACGAGCTGGAAGGCCGATGGTCAGAAGTGTAAAAGATTGAAGTGAAGCCGACCATAATAACGCTCTCTGAAGAAATTTTACATCGGAAAAGCAGGTCCTTGATAAAGAGGAGAAAAAGGGCCCGATGCCTTGGGACGCCTGAATGGAGGAAAGGAAGACGTGAATTAAAGATGAGGGATCGGGCGGGCATACGAGGGGAGAGCGCTAGCGGCATTTGGTGCTCATTCTAGAACATAGAAAGGAGGGGGGAAAAGATAGGGGTCTGGATCGATCGCGAAGGGAAAAAATTTGAGAGGGGTCTTTTTATCCCCCACGCCCGAGAAAAGCAACGGCGGGAAAAAAAAAAAAGTGGGGACAAAGGGACCAATCTTTCAAGATGTCTGCAAAGGAGGGTAGTAAAAGAAAAGGGAGGAGACATCAGGCTGGGTAGCGGCTGCGACCACTTAGCCCGAATGATAAGGGGCCACACTGGCGTCAAGGAGCACAGGGAGAAGGAAGTGGCTGACCTTGAAACTTCACCGACCAAGCGATCCTTGGAAAGAGTCCCGAAATGGGGGGATATGTACGGGGTGAAACAAAAAACGTGACTCTCCCCATCAGGAAAGGATTTAACGCAAGAGGAAGGAGAAAAGACCATTTCGGCTCGAAAACGAGAGGAAGGGGGGGGGTGAATTTATGGAAGAGGAAGGGAAAAAAATGGGACGGGAAGGAATGTCGTCTAAAAAAACAAAAAAGGGAGGAGGGGAGAAAACGCGATTCGGCGCTCAAGCGCGAAAAGAAAAAGGTAAATCGACCATCGACCAGTCTTTAGTCAGGAGAGTCGGGGGAATGCTGAAAAAAATCTGCGGCCATCAGGGAAGGAGGGGGGAGGGAGAACGTTGGGCTGCGGAACATCAAATGGAAGGAGTACCACAAGTAGCGTGGGTCAGCGGAAGGGGAGAAGCAATGGGGATGACTTAAGAGGAGACAAATGGTGCGAAACATAGAAGGGGAATTATAAAAAGGGCTAATCGAAACTTCGCAGAGAGAAACAAGCTTGATGTCGACTCAAAAAAGGGGAAGAACATCCTTTGTAATGCCTAAAGAATGGGGGGCCTGCATTTGTAAGAAACGCTGGGAAGGGACGTCGGCCTCATCCCCCGGAGGCCGGAAAGATCAAAGGAAAAGTGCACATCCAACAGTACGCAAAAGCGTCCGCCCAATATCTAGACCCGGCCACGGGGGGGAAGGAGGAGGGAGCCCTAATGCAAAGGCCCGGAAGGCGATCTCCAAGGTCTGAACGCCGGCTTCATCCAATCCCTCTCCAATGGGAAAGCAGAACAGGGGGACCCCCATTGAGGCAGCAAGGCATCGCCGGGGAAAAAGTAGTAGGACCTAGGGGACCATCGTGTACAGGGACGCATAACCGTTGGTGCACCTGAATGAAATTAACGGGAAGACAAAAAAATCGGGGTTGGAAAGGCTAAACTAGAACCAACTCCAACGAAAGGAAAGGCTGTGTCGGGAGAGAATTCGGAATGGACCCCTTGAAGAGTTGGCGTCCTTTCCTTAGAAGGAACGTCGGAAGAAGGATAAACAAAGACCGAACTTCAGTAGCAGAAAGAACTCCTATGAAGCGAGTAAGGGAAGGGTCATTTCAAGGAAAAAAAAACTCGAAAGGGCAGGCTGAAGAAGGTGATCGCCCTTGACGGTGACTCGAACCGCCCACACCTTTTGCCTATAGTCCAGATCCCGGAGATCATCCGCAAGAAGCACCAAAGCCAGTACTGCTGATCGCGGATCTGGACGGGGGGGGGGAAAGAAAAAACGACACGACATGGAGGAACGCTGTGTAGTGAAATAACTTGACGAATTTGAAAATTGGAGGGAAAGGGGGAAAGAAAAACGAAGGTCAGTATGAAAAGTATAAAAAAAGCAGACCACAGAAGGCTGCCTAGAAACGGGGAAGAAACTGGAGGGATACTCTTCGGACACGACATCCGATGGAAAAAAAAGAACACGAAAATAATAAAGGAGGCAGCAGCCTTGAATTGTCGCGATAAGGCGTGTTGCGCCATGATCGACGTGACGTCCCTCTGCAGATAAAAAGGCCGCAGCGCAACTAGTCAGGTAACCTGTGGCACATCTGGACGGGTAGAGGGAGTCAAATTAAACGGTCGGAGAGGCCTCAACAGGGCAGGCCCTCAATCATTTTCTAAACTTAGGTCCGGTCCCAAGAGCCGGGTGGCCTAATGGAAAAGGGGGCTTTGATGGGTGATCCGAAAAGAAGGGTACTGGCCCTTAGGGGGAAGCGTGGACAGTGACATAGTGGACGCGGGGGGAGGGGGGATCCTTTGGGGCAGAAGAAACCGGGTAAAAAGGGCCGCCAAATGAGCGGGGACAACCACAGTTGAATCAGCATTATTCATTGGAGGAGGATGAATGAGAGGAAAGTGGGAAAAAATTTGGTCGGGGGGAAGACGAGGGAGGGAAATCCGAGAGAAATACCAATGTGGTAAGACACACTCACGCTATTCGGGTTGGTAGGCGGGTGACCGCGTTAGTCTCAAATCCAAGGGAGACTCGAATACCGAAAGGCACAAGGGGGGGGACAAGGTTTCGACTACCCGCAACCATTCAACGTTCCGAAGTTCAAGACTATGAGGGCGTTCTGGGCCAGGTGTGGCTTAACGGCCAAGAGAGAACTTTACCAAGGAAATGAAATCATTGAGGGACCGCCGTTCAGGGAGGCATACGCAAGGGGGGGCAATGCTAGGCTGTCCTATGCCCTGCCACATAATGAGGCGTATTGCCTATTGCGACAGGGGGGCGAGAGAGGGAAGACAGGAGAAACACTACGGGAGAAAAAACTCTTAGCGTTGTAGGAGGGAAGGATTGAAATAAGGCCGGAAAATAAAGGAAAGGAAAAAAACAAAATAGTCTATCAACTCGACAGGTTAGAAGGCCCTGTAAGCGGAGGAGACAAGACCCATGTAATGGATTTGCGCAAAGAAGAGTATTGAAGGGCTGTTTCGTTCGGAACCTGAAAAGTTCACCAATTAGCAAAGAAAAGTAAAGGGGTACCCGAACATGGAGGGCATCAAAAAAATTTCACATCTGATTCACTGATGTAGTAAAGAGTACAACACCATTAGGAAAAAGGGGAGAGGAAGATAGAGATTATTTTATGGAGTCGACATTCGGAAACGGGGGTGTTAAGTGGGGTTTACTTTGGTTGGGAAGGGGGACAATCCCAGGTTGTCGTGAAGATGGGACCATGCTGGGAGTGGTTCAATTTGGGTGAGCCGGGGACAAGTTGTTTTGGGGGGGGGGAGGTTTGGGTTTCCGAAGCTCTGACAGCAAACTCGACGGAGGGAAGGAAATTTAGGAATAAAAAACGGGGTCTGAAGAAGTTTGAAAAAAGAGGCAGAGAAGGGCAGGAAGACCAAGGGTATCAGCAGAATTTTTACTCCCCAGGGGGGGGTGGGGGCGGCCTTAAGAGGAACCGACCGGCCTGGTGAAGTCCGCCCCAAGGTGTAGGGGGCCTAAGGGAGGACGATCTAAAAGGCCACTAGGGAAGAGCAGGCACAATAATTCACCACCTGGTTATTTATGGAAGATAGGAAGAAGAGCATTAAAGGTAACGGGATGTGCACGGAAATCAAACGGAAATTGTGAAGGAGCTGGGAAGTGAGATCACACTTTCGAAAGAGGGCTATTCAACCTAGAGGGAAATGGGGAGGGTTCCGGGCGAAAAATACGCACCACCACGCTGACCAAGGAAATCGGGGTGTGGGGGAGTCCGAGCGGGAATTAGGAGGAAGAACTCGGTAAAGCAATACCAACGTGAGAAACTGGGACTGAGCACATTTGGGAAAATCTCTCGAAGAATATGAACAGGCACGAACATGTTTTCCCGCTAAGGAAGGAATTGAAAAGAAGACATGAGCGGGAGACAAAAAAATAACCACAGGGGGGGAGGAAAGTTGCCGGCGGTGGGAATAAAAAAGGGGTCGAACCAAAGAGCAATCCAATCTTCCTCTGTGGCCCACAGGGGTCCAACTCGGGGATGGAAAAGGGGGGGGACTGGTAGTGGATCCAGCACCGCCAAGACAGGGGGAACTTAGCGTCAATTTCCTCTGGGGAAAGAAATCGGGAAGGAACAAGGATTGCGGTCTTGGAAAGCTTTTGCAAGACGAAGAATTGAAGGAACGAGAAAAATCTGGGGAACACAGCGGAGAGAGAGAGGGCATTTAGACTGCAATAGGACAGAAACACAGGGAAAAAACCGGAACTAGCGTCACAGTGTCTGACATGAAGAAAATCTTTTTGGAGAGGGTAATCACGCATTCGAGGGGCCAGATGAAAACAAATGCTATCAGGTGCAGACAAACTGTGCGAGAATGGAAAAAAAAGAGGAGAAGTTCGGCATAAGACTCGTGGGCAAGTCGCTACAAGGCACGTCCAGGGGACTTAATGCGACAAGAGGAAAACGACGAAATGGACTAGGGGAATGTCTTGTTACGTGCTAAAATTCCCAATCCTAACAATCAGAAAATGAAAAGGGGCGGTATTGCGATGAGAGGGACACCGAAACGGGAATAGCCCAATGTTTGTTTGAAGCGCGATTCCGTCAAAGAAAAATGGTTGAGTTTGCCAACGACAGAAAGAATGCGACTGTTTGGGGGTACGAAATGCATCTTCAACTCGAAAAGGTAAGATTGGCGGCTTAATTGCCGTGCTAGTGGCAGCTTCACGCTTGTCGGCTTAAGGAAAGGTTCACGGTAGCGCCAGCCAGGAAAAAGACTTAATGGAGAGTGAACTTCCGAAGGAATCTGGAACGGAAGGAATGAGTGGGGTCGACGTTTACAAACTATGATGGAAAAAAGCTCAGGCAAAAAGCACAGGGGGTTCCCAAGTAAACGCTTAATTGAAGGAAAAAGGGGAAAGAGGGAGAAAAGGCACGAGAAGGCGCACTCAATGGTGGCCCCGGTACATTGGATATACGTGGATAGTAAGATTGGAGGGAAAAAAGGGGTTCCTCAATCGTTTCTAAAGGAATGAACCGTGTCTTTCATTGTACCTCTTAACTAAGCGGTAATGGCGCCGGGGAACGAATATTGGAGGGGGGAGACGACTTTTTGGGGAACTTTGGCTAAAGCGCCATCGCCAGAGGGAGGAATGAAAAGCACACTCTTAAAGAAGTACTGAAAATCTGCCAATAGGAACACGTAAGGTCGCACAATGTATGGTTTCCCAAAAACGTGAAACAAAAGCTTGGAGAGGGCGCTGTCGAAGCGGGCACGAAACATGGATATGTTTCCACTGGCATTCGCACATTATCTCGATTAGACCAAGATGACAGGGAAAAAAGTAGTTTATACTAGAGTCCTGAAGGGGGGGAGGGAATCTGGGAGAACCAAAGGAAGAATAAGCAGCAATGTCGAAGATGAAATTCTAATACCATTTGTCTCGACGATCTAAACGGAGAGGGTGAGATCTTTATGCAATAGGAGAGAGACATGTTTCTCTAAGTGCAGAGAGCCACACAACGGAGGAGGAGAGTAGAGAAAAATTCATTACCGCGCAAAGAAGGGAGCGTTCCCATAAGATAACATAAAGGCACAGCTTTCTATCTTCAGAAGAAGGTGAGGGGGGGGGTGATGACTGACAACTTGCGTTCCTCAAAAAGCGAGTGGGAGTAGACGTTTGCCAAAGAATGAGAACAGACCATTCAGGAAGGGAAAGAGAGTAAGCAAGATCTCGTGCGCGAAGTTTCCGGCAAGTGGATACTTGACGTGAATCAGGGGGGGGAAAAGGGGGAAGAAAAAGGTGAAGAAACATCGGCGAATCTTCTCACTGGCGAACAAGAGGGGAGGTTCCGTACTCCCGGTAGGGGAAAAACCCGTAAGGGAAATCCGCCTAAACTCCGTGGCCGCATTGGTCAAAACTATTGGCAGACGCGGGGGCGATGACAGAAACCCGGCGGCTAGGTAGCCCAAACAAAGAAAAGAAGGACGCCGCTATAGAGCCCTCCAGATAACGTAAAAAAAAGAAGGGAGAGTTAGGGAAGAGTTATCGCAAAAAAAGAAGGAAGAGAACCGGGGCCAGCGTCTAATTGAAGAAAATCCGGAGAAGAGCCGCCCCCGGGACCCCAGTTACAGGCCAAAGGCCCGTTCCTTTGTCACGGGAAGACCCAATTTGGAAGGCAGACGTGTCCCATGGGACGAAGAAGCCGTGTAGAGGAACCACGAGCAATCCAATCGTGGGGGGGAAAATAGTAAAAAAACGACGCCGCTCCTTTCGAAGTAAAGGGAAAGGTTGAAAAAAGCCGCCATTGATGACAGACTAAGACGGGCTTTCGAAAGAGAAGGGGGACTTGACGCTCTGGAAGCAAATGGTCCTACAGGGGAGAAAAGAATGGGAGAAAAAGGCGGCTCTCCCGCTGCGCGGAGTCACAGATGGAAGTAGTCAGGAAAGAGGTGGTTCGCGGGTGGGGCAAATCATGTCAAAAAAAAAACGAGTGAAGGTGCTCGAGGACCGCAAAAGTTTTCGATTCGCAGATCTGTCGATCATCGGGAAATAGGGCAAGGGGAAGGCTGCGGGCGCAGAGGGAAGGAAACGGGAAAAAAACCCTACAAAATAAAGAAAGTGTTCAGGGTAGGAAGGGAAAATCCTTGAACGACTGCTTGAAGTGAAGGGCCACGAGTCCTTATGGCAACGCGAAGGGTAATAGTGCATGAAATGGACACAAGATAAAGTGTCGGGACCGGCAGGGTTCGCGGTCTGCAGACTCGGCACGGGAAAAGAAAGGGTCGAAAACTGAAAGACCTACCCCAGGTCAAGTACAAAAGTCTCATGGAAAAAAAAAAAACCCAACACAAAAGACAAACTTGCCTGCCTGGAAGTTCGCCGATTAAGATTGGGGAACATGTTCTCCTTCTACTAAAAGAGAGGAGAGAACCCGAGAAAAATCTCTATAGAAAAAGTGTGAAAAAGAAGTTTATCTGCCACCAATTCACTGGAAAAAGGACTCGAAGGAAACAGGATCAAAGGCCCGGCAAGCATGTTCACGGAGATTCCATTCAAAGCGCCGATTACGCAAGTGAACTGTATGTGGGAAGGTGCATGGAGTCAACGAACAAGTACTGACCATTGGGAAGTTTACAAGGGTGGGGAGGGGGGGAGAGGGTAGGAGGATTGGGGTTAGAAGTGGGAGGGGAAAAAAAGGCAACGGGAAACGGGGGAAAAATGAACGTTACATGTTTGGGAATCGTCATAAAATTATGTCTTTAGTCATGAGAACAAAGTTTCGGACCGGAGGACTAAAATTTCCGAGCCACAATGTGAGAACGACGCATCACAGGATTGGAGTCCGGGCAGTTAGCGGAATCACTGGCCAGCGAAAGACAAAGGCAATATAGGGTAGGGTTGTTGCGTGAATGGTTTCTCAACGGAACCCGCACCTCCAACTATGAATCTTCGAAGGAAAACGATTCCTTCAATGGAGAAGAGGAAGTCCCAGCTACTGTGCCACAATGCCTTCTTGCTTCCAAATGCCGCCAAAAGTGAACGTGGAGAGTTAGAACGATGGGGGGAACTTATGAAGGGCCGATTGCGAAAAGCGTTTCGTCAAATTAGCAGAGCATACGAACGGGCGAGATGCCAAGACGGGGAGCTTAGGTAAGACCATTAATGGGGGAAAGAAAAGAACAGGGGCGGAAAACAAGTAGGCTAGCAATTCGACCGTGTCAAACCGATCAATCCGCGGCGAAAGGGCATGAAAGACAACGACCCGAGGGGAGAAACTATTACTTGGAAAAACTGCAGACGAATTGGGGGTATGGGAGTCGGAGCTTCGGAACCGGGAAACCCGACGAGGGAACAAGCAGGGTTAATTCATATTGTAACAGGTGGGAGAAAAAAGGAAAAATCACTCCAAGCGGGCCGAGTAAATTACAAAGTCAAAAAAAAGAGGGAAAGGGAAAAGAGCGAGAGTCATGGGGATGAGGGAACATGGCGAAAAAGCGAGGGGAGGGTGTCTTGTTAAGCAATCCACCGTTTGTCTGGGGACAATATGGAAAAAAACTTTATTCACTTTTGTGAAGTCGGTGGAAAAAAGTTTTGGGGGGGGGCCGAAGCTCGCCGAAGCCACGAAGAGATGGAGTGCCGCAAGTAGGGGGGACAAGGGGGGGTCTGCTGAAGAAGTGGGGAACTGCGCCGCAGGGAAGGCATTCAACGTTAGCATTGCACGTGAGAGAAAACCAATTGAGGGGGGGAGAATGTTAATAGGGAAGCTTACCGTTAGGCCGAGGGAAAAACTAAAAGGGAGTGGAGGAAGACGGGGAGGACTATCTAGCCAAGGACGATCAAGAATAAGTAATCACCTGTGCATTCAGACTGTAAGAGAGGCAGGGAAAAAAAGGTAACGGGGAGACCTTCATGAGTCTAAAGGGTGGGAATCGAGAGGGGAAGTTTCCGGGAAAAACCCAGGGCTAACTCTTCTAAAAAAAGCGGAAGAGTGGCGAATTGGGTTGTCCCGGGTGAGATAAACAAGGAAGGAAACAAAAAAAAAACAGAACATGCGATGCCGAGGGATTCCTCTCCATGGTCGTGTCTCCTATTCTTTACCAAGTACTCCAATAGGGGATGTGTCGGGCGAACACAGTGAGGGGCTCTCAGTAAATGGGACATAGACCTACCGGCCGGGGAATTGTAAACAGAACTATAGATCGATTTCAGAATATCAGGAGAGAGAACAACCGGTGGAAAGAAAAGGGTGATGGGGCGGCGTGTGGGAAAAAGGGGGGCTAACCCCAAGCCACTCAAAGAGAGGGGCAAACACGTCGTCCACGCAGGGGTGCAATGGGGAAAAAAATTTGAGGGGTTTAGGGGCGCCACGCACAAATTCACTTATCGTCCAAAAGGCGCTGGGTGGATCGAATGAGAACCTGGTCAGGGCAGTGTCCTTTTGCAGATACGCAGTTGAATTGGAATGGAAGCTGCTCTGGCCACAACGGGATATTAGTGGATGGAGCTTCGAGAAGGAAAAGCCGTGTCAGAAACAGGCCACGGGGAACATGAAGAGAGAAATGGGCTGAAAAATGAAGACGATGCTGTCAGGCGGGGAGACGGGGATACAGGGGAAGGGGCCCCGGGGATCCATATCGAGAAAAAGGCCAATTCTGTGAAACTGATTGAAAACAAGGGAGCTCAAAGCATAGACTTCGGGGTTACGAGGGGAGACAAGCAAACGGTAGTCCAGAAGATTCAAGAAAAGTGAAAAACTACGCTTACTTAGGGGTCGGTAAAAATGTTCAGGGAGACCAACGTCAGAGCAATCGGAGACCTAGACTGGAGTATCTATGATCGACCACTGTCTCAAGAAGAGGGGGGGTAAACGGGTGGGGAGGGACAAGCCAAGCAAGGCGGGACTCTACGGAACTAGAAGAGGGGTGGAAGAAAAAAAATGACAGCGGAAAACGTCCCCTTCAAAAGATTGACAGGTCGTTATCAGGGAAGGACAGACCAGGCACCTTGTAAACATGACAGGCCGGGAAACGTAAGTTCAGGAGCGCCATCCAGGAGCAAAAAAGATCTTATCAAGAACCGGGGAATGCATAATGAGATCTTCTACTCGGTAGAGGAATGATTGGGTCAAATAGCCGTTCCAAAGGGGAGGGGGGAAACCATCTCATGGAAGAGGAAAAATGAGGGGGGAGTCACATGGAAAAGCTTAGCAGTCTGAACCTCGTACGCAGCCAGAAGGAAAGTGAGAACAGGGGGGAACCACTGGGGACTGAATATATGTTTGTGAGCTGGGGGGATTGCAGAATCTAGCAAGTCAGTCTTGGAATTTCTAGGAGGAATTACCGAAAGCGCGACGGGAGTTGGTTTTCTAGGAGGCTTCCTTTGGATGGAATGGCGGTGCAGCTCTCGGCCAAGCGGGCTTATAAGCTGGACAAGACATTGTTGATTGAACAATCGGCCAAGGAGGGAAAACAAGGGGGGGCTCAATCAAAGGGAAAGGAGAAAAAGCGGGGGTTCGGGCTATCTAATAAGCACGCCCGATGTTATCCTGTGGAGAACGATGCGCACAAGAAGCAAGAGGAAGGGGACCGGAACTCAACAACCTGGGATTAAGAATAAAAAAAATGGCAATGGAGGAAAGGGCAGCCCAACGTCTAAACACCCTCCAGAATGCAAGAACAAGAGCTTCTCACTACATTTCGGCCAACTATCAAAAAAAAGGGGGGTCTAGGGGGTGAGATCTTTAGGCCTAGCGCAGCTTGGGGAATGTCTGATAAGAGAGACTCCCCACCAAACGGGAAAGGGAAGAAGATCGCGACATTCCATGCCGGGAAAAAAGGCGCTAGGCCCAAATCTCACCATCGGACCCAGTTTCGTCTGGAAAAGGAAAGGGTCACACGTGGAGAAGCTGCATATGGAGGACAGAGCACTGGGAGTTTGGGGGGGTAGACTGATATCTGCCGGAAGAGGAAAAAGGGAAGGGGTCGCAGGGAGGGGGGTCAGTAGGCTTGGGCATTCCAGGTCGTCCTTTACGCCAAATCACATAAGAAAAGGATTGCAAGAAGTGCGTCTTCGCCGAAGCGAAAAAGATGTCGACCAGCCCTTTAATTGAAGAAACATCCTTCCGCCAATGAGGGAAAACCTTGTCAGAGGGCATAACTAAAGGGGGTCCATTCACTCCGCAATGGGGACCAATTTCTCTCAAGGGGGACCCAGTGAAAAAAAGGAACCCCAGAGGGAGGAAAATCCTTCGATGCTTAAGGCAACAGATGGCAAGAACAAGGTCGCTCTCCCTATGTACAAACAAAGCTGCTTGCAAGCCAAGACCTCAAAAACGTCCTATACAAGAACCGGGGGCAAAAAACCGTGAGCGCCAATGCAGAGGTCCTGGCTCGACGTAGGGAGGAAAATGCCTCCTTCATCGGTTCCATGGCGCAAGAAGGGGGGGCAATGACATGGCGGGGGAAAAGCTTAAAGCTGAAGTTCTCGGAACTACCACTCAACGAATCAGGGAAGGGAGTAGAAAAGAGAACTCCAAAGGGTGAAAGCCGCCATTGACTAGATTGGCGTCCTGCTGGCGAAAATCTTAAACTTAACCGCTAGGAGCATGTCGACAAGGGGTAGAAACCGGGGCGGGAAACTCAAAATGATGCATCCACTTAAGCGAGCCGGAGGGAAGTTAAGGTCGTCAAGCAGCGGAATTTTATGGGAAAACCTAATCAAAAAAAATGGACGTGCTCGCGGACTGACGCAAAGGTCAGTGGGAACTCCAGTCCGTGTTTTCAGGGTCCTCTAAATGAAGAAACCGCCAGTCCTGCGAAAACGGAGCTCCAGGGGAACGGTTCCAAAAAAAAAAAACAGGAAAAAAGGTGGGGGGAAGGCTGTAGTTCGGAGGAATGCCTTGAAAAATTTTGCCTTGGGCAAAGGCAAAAACTGATTCCTTAATGCCGAAAGGTAGTGAAGGGGGTCAAAGATGAAAACAGAATAGGCTTGTCGCCGAACGGGAATCAAACTCCAAGACAAAAAGAATCTCACGAGAACGCAGAAAGAAGTCAGGACTTGACATGTCAAAGAAAATGAATTTTCGGACTGTTGAAGGCGGGGGGACTGGGCGCCCAGTACGGCGGTGAAGACGGAGGAAAGACCGGCCGCAAAAGCTTGGTGTTCAAAACGCTGAAGGAAGGAAAAAAACAAATGACACTGGCTCTCGAAATCAGATCCTGCACGTCCAATCATTGGTGACGAACCGAAAGGAAGCCTGGGTATTGTTTGAAAAACTAAGGGGACCAGGGGTCCATGACAAGACCGCCAGGGGGAAAGGTGGGAGGTGGACGCCGTTTTAGATCATAAGGTTCGCTTTCGTCTTGGGTTTTTAGGAATTTGGAAAAGGAACACAAGAAGACCAAGTGTCACGAACATGTGGTTGAGAAGAGAGTATGCCTGAAATGGCGATAAGTAGCGGGAACGGCCCATGGCGGACTATTAAGAGGGGTCACAGAGCGAGCACCACCTCACTTCGGGGGGGAGGGATGGGATGTTCAAAGCAGTCTTGGGAAACGAAAACCCTTTCTGGAGATACAGAGGCATGGCAGGGATGGGGGGGGTGTTGGGGTAATCCCAAACAAAAAGGAGACATGGGGGGAATTGAGCGTTCTTACATAAATTCCGGGCTTTCCATGGGGGGGGGGATGCACTTCCGAGCGACGGCAAATGAAGCCTCCCAAACGAGGACATTAACATCCCCAAGTATTTTGAACTAGGGATCACTAATATGCCTGCCACTTGTAAGTATTCAACTGGCACTGCGACCACCTCTTTCTCTTCCTCCAATTACCTAGACCACAGGAATAAAATGGGGCCACGGAGGGATGCTTAAATGTAACGGAGAAAATTATAAGGGGGGAACGCGATCATCATTGGGAGCGTTCCCGCAGGAGGAAGATGGAATAAACGTGGGACCTTAAAAACGTCATTGAAAGGTGAACATAGAGGGTCTAACTATGATGCGAAGAGTTTGGGTTGCTGTGGGCGGCAAGCTTGTCTTCACCTTGACACCGAAAGTAAAATGGGAAAGCAGATGGGAAGTTCACTATTGTACCGAACAGGGGATTAAGAAATCACTAAAATCGGGTGCCGAAGGGGAGGAAAACTTACCAATTGG
>Ga0179593_1468734_pt1 | contig 14451 bp, 14 predicted proteins | sample CZODoug2_1_08_16_FD_185931 | JGI IMG/M metagenome (GOLD analysis project Ga0179593, IMG submission 185931) | Vadose zone soil fungal communities from Angelo Coast Range Reserve, California, USA - CZODoug2_1_08_16fungal (PacBio error correction) | ecosystem: Environmental > Terrestrial > Soil >...
CAAAAAAAAAACCGGGAACGACCGAGCACATGTTGGCCTGGATGAAGCATGCTCCAGACGCGAGTCGGAGAAGGATAAAGGTAAACTTGAAAGGGAATAAAGATACTCGCCAGAAAAGAGTACAGGAGGCGAGGAGGGGGGAGAAATATGCAGGGATATCTACCAAAGAACCCCCCGGAGGGGGATTGTAAAAAAGCTGATCGCAGAAGCATTGACCCTGCTGGATAAAGAGCAAAGGAAGGACTCGAAAAAGGTTTTTTGGCGAGGGGTCCGGCTGGGGGATGACCGACAAAAAAAAAAACGGCCTCTGGTCGAACCCATTACCAAACCAGCATTCAATAAATGGGTTAAAGAAGAAGGGACTTAAGAGAAAAAACTAGAACATACAATGATAAAAAAAATAAGGGAGGGGAAAGGAAGGGAAATGAAGGAGAGGCTCGGGACTGCCTCTGACACAAGTCGTGTGAAAACGGAAGGATCTCTAGACGAGGTGGTCGTTGATTACGAGAAAAGAAAAGACGACCGGTTAGAAAGGGAAGGATTTGGGGGTGAGGTCCGCGTAAATCCCCTCACCACAAACGGGCACGGGCACTCGCGCAGCCTCAGGGAGAGGGATAAAGTACAAAAACGGGGTGGGAAACCCAAGGACCCCTTGGAGGAAGTAGGGGGGGGGCAAGGCTTGAAGGGGCCAAGAGTCTTCTCGGAAGAAGTTTATTGAGGGAAAAAAATGTGTGAAACTCAAAAAAAAACAGAACGTGAAATCGCTGGAGGGCCCAGGGTAAAGTAGTCACAAGATGAAATTCTGCAAGGGGTTCGCGAAGCTTAAACCCAGAAGGTCAAGAGAAAATAGTGAGAAAGAAAAGGGGAAGGCAGCAAAGAGTGGGGGGGAAGGCCTCACGACCAACTTCCCGCAAGGGTTCGCGCATTGTGAATGAACCGACCAAGTACGCATAGGGAAGGGGAGTTCGGATAGGCGAAGCGCCGCTGGGGGTTGAGGTGGGGGGAAGGGGCATCGAGGTGACTCACATCACTCCACGAAGTCCTAAACACTAACGACGGTGGGCTGTGGCACTGGTGATTTGAGAAAGGACCGCGGAAGGCACCAGAAAAGAGATTCTGGGCGATCTGGGGACTTATGGTTCATCACCACGGATAGGGAAAATGGAAGGTTTCTCGTCCGGAGCGGAAATTGAACTTAGTGGAGGAAAGGATGGAAAGTAAATCCGAAAGAGGGGGGGGGGCGACCGGCAAAGGGGCCTTAGCCAAATAAGGGGAAAAAGAGAAATGGTCTACAGGTAACAGCCCCTCTCAAATCACGGGGGGGGGACTGGGGGGGTTGTGTAGATTCGGCGCGAGGAAAAAAAGAAGGGAGGGAGGGTTGCCGGGTCCTTCATAAAACGTGCTGAGGGGTTAAAAGTGGGGAACTCAGTTCGGAGAGACCAATGGGCAGAGCAACCCAAAACAAAGGGAAAAGGTCGATGGGAAAGGCCCGAGGGGGGTGGGTGGGTGGTGCCCAGAGACGAGTTCCCGGAGGGGGGTATAAAGCTCCTGTTCCGGGGAGGAGGTGCCTCGGGGAGAAAACTCCGAAGGAAGAAACGGCGGGATTCGGTTATGCAAAAAAGAAAAATCGACGGGGGCGGTTACAACGAGGATCTTCTGCTCATAAGAAAGTCTCGGGGTATGGACAACTATGGAGTGCGGGGAAGAGGAGCCAAACCAAGTACCGGAGGAGACACCTCTCCGGAAGGAAGGATCGTTAAGAAATGGAGAAACGTCACGAAGTTTGAGCATCGCAGGAGGAAACTGCCTGAGTCAAATCAAAAAGATTGAAAAGAGTAGTAACACGGAGATCTCAACTGGGAAAGAAAAAATCACTTGAAAGGAAAACGCAAAGGTCTCGCTAGGACCAGTGGTACAAAAAAGTTGGTGGGGGGGGAGGAATAAGAAACGCTTCAAGAAAAAACGGGCCACGAAAAGGACCAGCAGATAGAAGAAGGACCGAAGACGCAGTTTGCTACAACCCGTGGCGAGGAAAAAATGGGGGGTAAGGTCGAAACGGCGGAGGGAAAGCCGAAAACGCTGAACTCGGAAAGGGGGCACGAAGTTTCAGGCAACCAGGGTCACAGGCTTAGGGTAATCAAAAACGCCTTCGGGCGAAAAAGGACCGCGGGTGCTTAGGAAAGGGCTAAGGTGGAAAACACCACCGCCTCTCTGAAAAAAGCTTCATAAGTACGTGAGGAAAATAAAGGTCCAGACGTCCAACTGGGGGAAATATGGGGAAAGAAGCTACTAGGAGAGCCAGAAAAAAAGGGAAAAGCCAGCCGACAGCTGAGAAGGCAGGGTGTTCGGGAAGGAGGGGGGGGGAAAAACATCCGCCGCGCAAAGGGGAAGAGACCAAGGGTCTGCGACACAAATAAAACAAAGACCAGCAATCGAAAGATTGGGGGGGAAGAAAGGAAAATATCGTATGTCTAGTCCTGACGGAAGGAAAGAGGGGGGGTCTCTCTCAGAAGGAAAATATAGGGGGAGGACTCGCACAGCCATTAGTAACTATTAGGATCTCTTTAGTGGAGGGAATAAAAAGGGCGGGCTGGGGGGGGAGGACGGAGAAATGGAAACTAGTAAAAAGGTTGAAGCTTAGTGCATCAACCAGAAAGGCTGATCGCGGGGGGCGGCTGCTCTATCACTAAAGGAAGGAGGAAGTAGGCGCTGTCAAAGGAAAAATGGGGGGGAACAGTTTGGAGCGATTGGTAAATTGAAGGGAAAAAAGGTTAAAAACGAGAAGGCGAGACATGGAAGACACTAGAAATCGGGAAAAACAGGCACGTGTTGCTCAAGAAGGGAGGGGACTGGAAAAAGGACAAAAATGGAGACGGCAGTGGTGCCCGGGAAGTTAACTTTTGTGCAAAAAACCTTGGTACATTTAAAACGGGGAAGGGAAAGAATCTGGGGCACGAAAGAGGGGGGGGAGGATTCCTGCCAACTGGATTCGGGCTTTAATGGGGGGGGGAAAAAGAGTTCGGAATCCCAGTGAAAAACGACATAGGGAGAGGCTGCTGATGGAAAACAAAAACCAAACGGGCTGGGGAGAAAGTCGAAGGAAAACTTGAGAGAGTCGGCCTGAAAAGGGGGGGGGATGCTATAGGACGGAAAAGAAAAACGTCCAGACTCTTCCGAAGGCGGAATTTTGAAGGATGGAGCTCGATTCAGAAATACTTGAAACTCGACCGGAGAAGGGCCGTAAAGAAAAAGCACATTCCTAAGGGGGCGAGCGGCCCGGACTTGGTGGATCCAAAACCCTATCATTAACGTCGGTTCCTACAAGCCCGCGACAAAATTTCAAGATGAAGAAAGAAGCACGAACCCTGGGGGGAGAATGTCACTATCACTTTCGGACGCAAAAGCACGAAGGGGACCAATGAGGGCGGGAAGACACAGGAGGAAAAAAACAGCCGCACCAGGACTAAAAGGAACTGCGAAAAGGGGAAAGAACACAACCGGGGGGGGAGACTGTCAAAACACCATCTGGTCCCTTGCACTCGAAAGAGGGGAGGATCTGGGGTTATATTGACACAAGGGAGTCCGCGAAAGCCCCGACGGTACAACAAGCGAAAGCAACGAAGAAGAGAATTCAGGGGGAAAAAAGAGAAAATATCGGATCAAGCAATAAGAGAAAACAACCGTCCAACAGAAGGTGATGCGAGGCGAAAATGACGACATTCACTTGGGAGGGGGGGAAGTTGGGCGAGGACAAGGCGAAGGTTTCAAAAGGGACAGGGGAAACATCAAGAGGAAATTGAGGAGAAGGGACTCCGCAAACGAGTTACGCGCACAGGGAAGGAAAAGGGATGAATAAAAAAAAAACCCTATGCTGAAGCAAAGACGGGCAGAAAGATGAATCAAGGGTCTAAGGAAACAATGTTGAAGACAAAAGGTCAGTTCGTGAGCAAGGAAGGGGAGACGCCGGAGTAAACCGGAGGCATTTAAATTCGACATAAAATCCCAAAAAGAAAAGGGCCGCTGCGGGCAAGCACTAAGGGAAGCCTAATGGGGAAAAAGGGCAAACGGCACAGGAATGACATAAGAAAAAGGGCTTTAAGTCCCAGTTAGTCCATTAAGACTGGAACGTTGCGCCATCAAAAAAGAATAATAAGGGGGTAAGGACCGTCCCGGTGAAAGGAGGAGGGCATAAACGAAAAACCCAAAAAAAGAAAGGAATGAGTCTTTCCAGCGCGGTCCCCCTACGACGATTCGTTCGATTTTAAAGGGGTAAGGTCGAAACGTGAGGTCCACACCCTGTGGATCTCCAAGAAAGGGCTAAAAACTTGAAGGAAAAAGCTGGACAATAAAGTCAAATGGGGCGATTGGGGGAGGGGAAAGGAGGGGAAAAAAGGGATTTCCATAGCAAAAGGGAGGGATTCACAAGTTCCTTTCGCCTGGATTTGAAAGGTCAGGGGGTTGGGTTAGTGGGAGGGGCGGGAATCGCGGACGGACAAAAGGGGGGACAGAATTCCAATTGTGAACGAAGGGAAGTGGGGCCGTGTGGGGGAAAAAACTAAAAAAAAGCCCGGAGATTCCCCGAAGGTCACGAAACTTGGGGCCAATATCTCGGCGTAATCACGGATGACAAAACCGCCGCAGGTCAGCCGCTTCCGGGATTTGGAAAAGGGTTGTCCGGGAAAAAGACGAAAGGGTCATTGGAAAAGGGGCAAGAAATCTATGGGGTGAGGGGTAGGGATTTCACTGGTTAGAGGGCGATTTGGTAGGGAGCCAGAGCAGGGTTGAAGGACGAGAGCAGAGGGGGAGAAAAACATCGCCAGCAAAAGGAAAGAGCCACAAAAAAAGGGGGGGGGAACCTCCAAAATGGAGAATTAAATTAAAAGGTGGGGTAATGGGGTGAAGGATGAAAGAGTCGAAGAGGGGTGGAACGGAAACAAAAGCCGGGAGAGGGTTTCTGGTAGGACCACGGAAAAGAATCGATACAGCAGAAGACCTAGGAAACGCTTTGAGCTAAACGTGTATTGGGGATAAAAGAACTGGAAGGTCGAGGAAGTATCAGAGCTACGAGCTGCTGGAACGGGACTTAAAAGTGCCAAGAGGGAGGAAAACAGGGGAATGTCGGGAAGTACCTGGGAAAGGAAAAAGGCGTTCGGTCTACTAAGCATATCCCTGCGGTCGGGTGAGATTTGTGTCAATGGGAGGGGGGAATGGCGTTGCAAAGACTGAGGCATACGGAAGCAAAATGGGGGGGAGGGAAATGTTTAACGAAAATAAACAAACGCGACAAAATGTGTGGGGGGTGGTGTGAAAAAAAACAAAAAGGAAAAAAAAAAAAAAAAGTAGAGTCAAAAACCCGGAAAAAATCTAGCTTTGTGCGGGAAAAAGAAATTAGCGAACACCGCGGGACCCCAGTCGGGACCAAAACCCAAAAGTCCGAGAGAAAAACAACAAAGAGGGGGGGAAAGAGGGAGATTGTGGATTCAAAAGGGGCAAAGAGGGGCCCTCCAAGGTTGTTCACTAAAGCAAGAGATGGACCCGGTGACAAGAACTCGACCTTCGTGTGAGAGACCATAATAATGAAAACGATTTGGGGGGAGAAGGATTACGACTGAAGCAAGGAGGACCGAGCAAACCAAGAGGGAACCAGACCGGGAGTTCAAAGGAGGGACACTTCATAGAATTAACCCTACCGAAAAAAAGAGTTCAGGTCGGGCAAGGGGTGGGGGGAAACACAAATCCTGGGAAAGGAACGAATGAACTAGGAAACGAAGTAAAGGGAAGAGGGATCGGATAAAAAGAGACAAAAAAGGCCTAGGAAAGCCGTTCGCTCAAAACAAGCGTTAGTACCAATACATCTATGCTTGTCGAATCATAAGAAAGTTCTACAAAACCAAAAGACGAAAAAGGACTTGTGGTTGGAGGGAACGAAACAAACTCGGACTCGACATAGGGATAAAAACTCTCGTAAGTTGTAGGTGAAGGGCGCCTCTAGTGAAAGGAAAGCTAGTAGGGGGGGGCGAGGCCCAGGGGTAATTCCGGCTGGAGAATGGTCCATCCAGATGAGGACGGAGATGTAACCCATATAAAATAAAAAGGCGCAAAAACACCTCACGGTGCCATTCTTCGGGGACGACACGGGTACCATAAGGGAAGTGCTAGCCTCTGACCGAGGAAACAAGGAAAGCCCGGAGTAGGTCCAAATAGTAAAAAAAAACGGTGAGGGGGCTAGGCAAAGAATGTCCCACAATAGGTTGTAACCGTGAGGAAAAGAGAGGGCGGTGTGAAAGTTTCCAAGTGTACGAAGGGCAACAAGCGAAAGGAAAAAAAAAACGTGGGAAAAATGGGAAGGAGGGGGGGGTGAAAGACCACCATGCTGAATCACACTCCCCAAACGTGGCAATCAAGCGAAGAAAACGAAAAGCTCGTGGTTGAATTTATAGAGAAAATACCGGAAGAAACAAAGGGGGGGGTCATAAGGGGGGAGATCCCCACGGGTTCAAATTCGCTTTGGAAACAAGGAGGAATTGAACAAGCTGGAGAACTCTTAAAAACACCGGACGTTCGGGAATAAAAATGTTGCACACAGCCGTCGACATACGCGTAAATCGAACGCAATAGTCAGGGGGGGCCGCGCAGTTGGAACGTATTGGGTCACAAGTCTTTACAAGGGAGCAAGTGTGGGCGGGAGGAGAGTGCCGCCAGTCAACCAAAGGGTACGATACATTATTGACTAAGCGAAAACAGGGGGGCCAGTTGGCAAGAAAAAGGGGTGAAAGGCGTGAGAAAGAAGTCTAAGGGCACCCACTTGAATCCGTTCCAAGGGGGCACTCCAAGGAGTGCGCCACGTGAAAAGCATTGGGTAGTTTGGTGGGAACGTCTCATCAGGGAAAGGGGGGGGGAGGAAGGCAGGACTTCAAAAGAAAAACTCTACAAAACACCTGTGGCTTGGAAGGGGGGATTTCGTCCAGGAACCTCGTGAAGTCACGTCCGGCTACATTCTTGGACGCAAGCGTTCGGTTCTCAAAGTCGTCACAGAAAGGTGGGAGACGAAGAGAAGGCAAAAAAGGAAACCTAGTGCGTGGATTCCCTTCTCCTCAACACAGAATTGTCGTGGAGATAAAGGCAACGATCGCCGTGTAAAACGCAAACAAAAATGCCGAAAGCGGACGGTTCGTCCGGGTGAAAAAAAGAAAATCAACTTAAGGGGGTGGACCTGGGTATATTCGGGGGGCGCTCTATCCTATGCCTCTTCATCTGGGTGGCCGGAATCATGAGAGCTGAGACGGGGATCAGTGTGGGGAAGGGGGCGGGGGTCCTCAGAGGGAGGCGGAAACTGACCCGGGGGAAGAACCAAAAACAGTAGGAAGTGGGCAAGGGTCCAAATGAAGGTTTTTGGGGGCCCTAGGACGGGGTAACGGGGGGGGCGGGAAAAGTAGGGGGGAGGAATGTTATCTTCTTTCTCTTGGGCCGCCTGGTGGTTGAGAAAAAAAACGCATGTTGGGGGAGTTCACCGGGCGGGATCGGTGTCTATAGTGCGAACGCCGATCGAGGGGTGATCCTGTAAAAAAACCAGCGTCTGAAAATCCTAAGGGGGAACGACTTCGTGGACACGCAACAGTTAATGTCATGATATGTGGGGGCGCTGAAGAGAAACCTCAAAAGGAAAGCTCCTAAAGACTACTTAGGAACATTCTGGCTGCCTAAAGAAGATCGTGGTCGGGTGAACGATCGCGGCCGAAGGAAAGGGCTACCCACCAGCAAAATCGGAATAAGTCAAGAGAAAAGGAGGGAAGCTCCGTGCAATCCGAGCGAAACACCCTTGTTACTGCCTTGAACGCGAAGTTAAACCCAAAAGGTAGCCAAAGCACGTGGTTGGGGTGTTGTCCATGAGCAAAGAGTGAAAGCCATACGAGGGCACGGAGAAACCGAGCAATTGCGACAATGCCTGGCCTCTTGAAGCGCAAAAAGTTGATATGCAGAAACGGCACTAGTTGCGAGTCAATAGGAAAGTTCGTCGCAGTAAAAGTAAACGCCCAAACGCGAACGGCAGGGAAAAATCTCAGAGAAATGTAAAGGCCACCAGCCGGTCAACCAGGAGGGAGGGGGGGGTCAGGAAAACCGGAGTGCGAAAAGGAAAAAAGGGGCGATGGGAGAATCGCCCGGTACGTCAGGAACAAAAAAAAAGTCTAAGGCAAATCGCTAATAAGGCTGCATCCAGTTCAAAACGGAGACCCCACACAGGGGGGGAACAAAAGGAGGGAAAAAATTTGTGGAAAGAAAGAAAAGGGCACGGGGATCTGCCAGCCAAAGGCGCCAGCTCAAGCGTTTTCTGAGGACTGCCAAACATACGCCGATCGGAGACTAAGAAAGCGTGAAGGAGGAATCAACCAACTACAACCAATTTGGACATAAAGAAACGCTAAGTCCTATAAAACATAGTTCCGCACGGGGCCGGGAGAGGGGGAGAAGCTCATCGCGGAAAAAACAAAAGAGGAAAAGAAAGGGAGAAAAAAGAAACCGGGCAGGGAGGGCCGATAGCGTAATTGCATGCCTAAAGGCTGGCTGGTTGGGGTCTGACTGCTCATGAAAAGGATGACCAGTGGGGGGGAAGAGCGGGGTGAGAGCCTAGACCGGCAATCGCTTTCGGGACTGCTCGATCAAGAAGGAAGAACTGAGAAGAGGGGGAAATAGGGAACGAAGGGTGCCAACAGGGGGGGGGGGCTAGAGCGTTGGTATTTGAATCCTTAAACGAAAGAAAAAACGGTCAGGCAGGAAAGTCATTTAACAGAGCAGACGGCGAAGAAAACTAAAACGCGAAGGATTGGGCGAATCGGAGGATGAGAAAGACGTGCAAATCTTTGGGTGAAAAGAAAATGACGAATGATCGGTGCCCGAGAAATAAAAGGGTTTTTGGAGAACGGGGGGGGAAGAAGAAAGGAACATGCCGCGACAACATCGTGCGGCTGCCACCAAAAGGACCGAGTGGAAAAGGAGACCCACATTAAGGGAAACTGGGAAGAGAGCGTTCAGGGGGAGGACCATTCGCACGGGTTCTGGGCTACAAACCGCGTTGGGGGGATAAAATGGGCCTATCGGAAATGGGAAGAACTGGAAAGGGGAAAAAAAAAGGGGTGGAGGCAGCAACCTGAGGAGACGGAGCTCTCCCGTAAAACTGACACTTAGAAGTGGTGAGGGAGCATTTGCAGGGTTCCCGAAAGCAAAAGAAGAAGGGACACGCGACAGGGCCAGTCAGGGAGAAAAAGAAACAACTGAAGGTGGGAAGAAATGTGCCGGGCTTGGGATTCAGCGCAAGATCATTGCCGGAAGGAGTTCAGACGCCGCGACCGTGACTTTCGAAGCGACTCCTGACAAGGGGGGGGGGGAAACTGTCCCGCGAAACTAGAGCAGTTAACCATGACGTGGAAAAAGGGAAAAAAAAAACACGGCGGGTTCCGAAAACAGGGCACAACGCCGCAGCCGGGAAAAAAGAAAAAGGGCTACTGGTGAGAAACATGCAACTGACCGCGCCGTCCCAAGAAACATAGCCCATTGACATACAGGTCGGCTTATCTGGGTGCTTGCACAAAAAAGGGAGTCAGAAAGAACGAGGAAAAAAAAGCCAAAAAAGAAGGCAATGCTCGAGAATGATCACCGTAGAAACTCTTCTACTCGAAACCGGCGAATCAAACAACAAACACAGGCGAGGTGATTTGAGAACAGGCTTTACACGGACGAATTGAAGCGGGGAGGGGGGGGACCGGGGGGGAAAGAGATCGTGGAGAGCTCACGATCACGGTTGGGATTGAAGGTCAGGAATAAAGAACAGAGGGGGACGTCAACGCCAACAAGGGCAATGTTGACGATACAAGTACAAACGAACAGATGCACAAGACGGCAAAGAAAGAAGGACGGGGAATGAAGGCGAATCAGGGGGCCCTAAATTGGTGTGAAAAAAAAGACCAAGGATAGTGGAGAAAGACAGGCGCGCGCCTGCCCTTCTTCCTAATAAAAAGTACAAGAACCAAAACAAAAGGCACCAAAGAAAAAAGGAACAACCTCCAATACGAGGACGCTTCGTAGAAAAAATACTAGATCGCTCTGAATTCAACTGCCACGCATTCGCGAACTCACGTTCAGGGACGGGAGTGCAAAGGCAGGCAAGAAAGAAAAGGGAATGGCGGCAATCATTGCTTCCCGAAAGAAAGGATAAAGCGGGAAGCGGGCATCTCGCGAAAACGCGGGCATCCATGAAGATGGGGTAAGTCTTTCATGAGCGGAAAAACCGCGTGGGAGGAGGGGACCGGTCAGGTCTTGAATTTCAAACACCAGGGATCTCCGAAGTTACGGAGATAATACGCATTGGGGCACAAGGAAAAACGTTCAAACACGAGGCGCAAGTGGGGACTTTGGGCTTGGAGATGAGAACCCCACAGGGAGAATCAGGGGGGAGGATCATCGAAAAAGTTGCGCATTAACAAAAAAAGTTTGGGGAGGTGGGGGGAAATGTGGGTCACGGAAACAAAATAGCCCCATGGCAAAGGGGAGAATTTAGAGGTGCAAGGGGAAAGGAAACAAAAGATCCTCTCTTTCCTGGAAAAACTGTGGTCCCAGGGAGCGAGAGGGGATCATCGAGGTTGGCCTGACCGAGCCTGCAGGGAAAGGAGGGGGCCATGTGGGGAGGATAAGACCCAAGGGGGAGGGGAGGGGAGATCAATGGGAGATTCCGTAATTATGTTCGGGAGGCTAAGAATGTGGGGGAAAAAAGTCTTTCGAGTGGGGTATAGCAGAGTCAAGTGTACGAGAGCCGAAGCGGGCTAACAAAGCGCCAAAGCCGGAAAAAAGGGAAGTCGAAAAAACAAAAAAAAAAAAAGAGGGGGGATCACAAGAAGCGCGCTTAAACTAGAAGTACGGAGAGTTTTGGGTTACCAAGGAACAAACAAGGTTTGGGGGGGGACCCCAAAGAAGGGGGGAGGGGATGGGTAGGAAGCTCTGAATATAGGAGCACAGGACAGAGAGAACGCGGGAAGGGAGAAAGGATCAAAGTATAAGGACACGGAATTCAGTTAAACGAAAAAGATAAAGTCAAGGCTGAAACAAGCTTCCTAGGACCAATGCGGGACCAGGAGGCCGTTGGGTTCAAAATCACGGGGAGAGCCAAAAGGGGGGTCAGGATGGGAAAGTAAGAAAGGGATACAGTGCGTGGCGGATTGTGGGGAGATTGGGTCAGCTAAGGGAAAAGCGGTTTAACAAATAGGAAAAAAGTGCAGTAGCATTGGTACCTCGTATAGAAACAAATCGGGAAGGAGAAAAAGAAACAAAGTGAAAGGATTTCCTGAAGGGAAAAAGGAGGAAGAACCACCTGGAGTACTCCCCTCTGATTTGTGGGTCCACAAAAAAATCTCTCTCAACCCCCAGGTCAGGAACGCGCTAGAATGGGTGGGAAGAGGGTGACCCCCCTAGGGGGCCCTCCATGGGTCGGGATAATGTCGTGGAATGAAGAGAGAAGGAAAGGGGAAGGGAAAGGGGGGAAAGAAACGCAGGCCTGTTCGGTAGCCATGCAAAAATGCCCTGCTTCTCTTAAAAAAAAATGGAAACTCCATTCGGACCCCACTATAAAAGGATCTTGCACCGACACGTGTATAGGAAGGGTAGAAACGGGAGAAGAAGGAGCCGAGTTGAGGAGGAAAAGGGAGGGGGAAAAACATCAGTGAAAACCCGGAACTAATGGGAACTAAAGCTCATTCCAGAAGCTCTCGGGAGACTGATCGCACTCCGCTGTTACTGAGAAGATAGACGGTCACACGCTCACAAGCGTACTCGTAAACGCAAGCAGAGAGGCGGAGGCGATAAATCCGAAAGAGAAGAGAAGAAACGCCCGGTGTTTGAACCAACTCCGTAGAATCTCAAAAAAAAAATCTCAGTAATTTAGAAGTTGACCAGCGCTCGCCTAAGGCGAGCACAGCTTCTTAGGTTGGGGAGAGCAACAGGTGAAGAGGGGAGAGGGCGAAGATGAGGAGAGACCAAACATGCTCCAAACTAGGGGAGACAGAGACAAAACCCAAAGGGACAAAATTCTCGATCCCAACTGTTAACAGCCGGACTTGACTAGCCCATCAATTCAAAGAAACAAAGTCACAATGACAGAAAAGAAGGGGTCCATGCCAGGGGAGAAAAGGAGGAGGAAGAAGGGTTCACAGATCCACCGATGACAACCCGAGAAGGGCTCGACCCCTTTCAGGGTCATAACGGCGGTTCGGGTCCATTGACGAGGAAAAGAAAGAACGAAAACCGGGTACGGGAAGGGGAGTAAGCGGGGGGGGAAGGTCAAGCGATTATCCCACTCCCAAAGAAAAATCGCGCATAGCTTTGGAAAATTGATCCTCTATGAGACACGAAGGGGGTCAAACGATTGATCAAACAAAGCACCCCACAGGGGGGGGAGGCAGTCGAGGGAAGTCTTAGGGGGGGGACAAAGGAGGGGCTTCAGCGCATTCAGGGGAAAACGGGGAGATTCAAAGGGTGACACTACAGTGAACGGAAGACTAACGAGTCGGGAGCGTGGTTCCGCGCAGGTGGACGTACTGAAAGAAAGTCTTGGGAAAGGGAGACGTGTTGTCGTATGATAATTCCCAGGAAGGGGACGAGACTCTTTTATTAACATGGGGGGGCCCAAAAATCAACAAGCATTAACATTGGGGGAAAATCGGAAACAGAACGGGAAGGGAGCCGATGTCTACGTGTCAAAGGTCTATCCGTTCATATCAAGGCCTAGGGGTAGTGCCCGAAGAGGTAAAGAGAGGGGGGGGGGGGGGGGTTGGTGAGGGGGTCGGCTGTCTAAGTGAGCAGAACGGAAAGTCGCGAACAGATTTCTACACCACGAACGACCTGGTGTTGCAAGTGGATTGGCGGAAGGATTGACCAGGGGGACAAAACCTTCTACGAGGGCAGGAGAAGGGAAAAAGAGGACGGTTCATAAAAATTGATCGTCAGGGAACGGTTGCTCGGGCCTGTCAAAGTCCAGGACCTAGTTTGCAAGTCCCAGTGAAAAAAGCAAAACGAAATAGGTAAAGAGAGGAAAGGCAAAGATCGGGAAGGTTTAATGAGGGAAAAAAAAAGGCACAACAGCTAATGTCGTCGAAAAATCAAGAAAATCACCTTCATTTTGGTAAGGGGGGGGGATAATTCGCTGCTAGGGGACCGAAGAAAGAGGACTTTCTGTTGGACAAGGAGGCATTCTCAGGAACTTTGCTTAAGGGGGGGTGGGGGTCAGAGGCGGCTCGTATACGGACTCTTGGCAAATCAACAAATGAAGCGGCACTGTCGGGGGGGATGGGGGGCCCCATTTTTTTGGTGTGCCACGACAGGAGGAGGAGGGGGTGGGGAACAACTGCGGCGGAAAGTCAATGCTGGCTTCGGTTGCCGGGGCATGGGGACACTCCGAGTGGAGGGTTTCCACCTTGGGGGATGGTGGGGGCTTGTGGAGGAAAGACGCTCTCGGTTAAAAGGACGAGTTCTCCCCATTATTAGAGAGGTTCTCAAGGAAAGGTTAGAGGGATGGGTAGAATGTATAGGGGAAGGATCGGTTCTCGTGAAAGCAATACCCAAGGAAGGAACAGTCTGCCAGCCCGGACGAATTGGGGCATGGGTTGATCAAATACGAATCTCCTGGGCGAGGGGAACGAAATCTGCTGCTCATAAGGAAATGGGAAAAGTGGGAGAAAAAAAAAAGATTACATCGTCTACAAGGCTTTATCTCCGTGAGCTTCCTAGCATCACACATTGGGTCCTGGAGAAGCTCAAAGTAACGGGATCGAAAAAGAAAGAAGCCTGGTGGGGGTGGGGGGGGCGCATCAGCCGAATGGGCAGCATGTCATGGCTGTGCTCCCTAGAGAACTCAGGCCAGGAGGGCAAAGTAATTTTTGCCGAGTCAAAAAGACGACCAGTTCATGAACAAAGGGGGGGAAGAAGGGGGAAGAGAAAAGGTACTGGCGGCGAGAACCTCCATCAAACTCTAAATCGGCAATCGGTGCAAAACGCTAAAGGAAGTGAAACCAAGAAAAAAAAAAAAAGCCAGTTCACACAGAGGGCGGAATAAAGGAAAATAACGGGGATTGCGGCACTTGAACGCTGTTCGATTCTCCGCGCCGGTGCAGCGTTTCCCGAACTCCCGCAAGGAGGAAGTCTAGAGACGAGGGAGGAAAAGAACTTCACTCTATTCCCCCACTGTTTCCAACCCAATAGTTTTGCGTCGCTGGCCAACTCTTCCCGTAATCTTGGGCAGAGGGGAAAAAGCAAGGAGAAAGCGATCGAGGGGGGTGGAGGGGCGTAACTGAAAAAAAAAAAAAAAAAAAATCACTCAAACTGGAGAGATAATTGCGAGGCAGAACACTAGAAAGCAGATTTTTATGGACGAAGAAAATAAATCCTCGAGGAAAAGGGAAGAAGGAAAGG
>Ga0179593_1703062_pt1 | contig 14451 bp, 24 predicted proteins | sample CZODoug2_1_08_16_FD_185931 | JGI IMG/M metagenome (GOLD analysis project Ga0179593, IMG submission 185931) | Vadose zone soil fungal communities from Angelo Coast Range Reserve, California, USA - CZODoug2_1_08_16fungal (PacBio error correction) | ecosystem: Environmental > Terrestrial > Soil >...
TACGCAGGGGAACCGACGGCCCGTTAACTGGGTAAAAAATCAAGACGGAGTGGTAGGAAACTGGATGGTGTTCGAGGAGGAAACGTTGTGAATGCCGTTGGGGTCGCGGTGACCGGTACAAAAAAGAGAATGAAAAAGGGACACGCGGGACGCTGCCGTACCCGAAACCGAATTATTTACGGGGACGGGCCCGGGGGGCGCCAAAATAGGAAGGAAAGACCGCTGTCCAAAGGGAAGAATCCACAAACGTGGTCCTAGAGGGATCAAAGAGGACCCAACTTGGTAATTGGGGGGGAAAAAAGCAGTGGGGCCAGGGACAGGCATCAACCGAGGGCGTGCCCCGTCCAAAGGGTCCAGTGCCTAAACCTCAAGGGAAAAATTTTACTCCTAAAAGTTCCGCTACCCGTTCCTCATCTCTAATCATTGCTTTTTTTCCGCATTTTACTGGGGGGGGGGGGGGGGGGAAGACCAGGTGCCAGGGAGTGGCTATGGTCTTCATTCCAACTCGGGGGGGGGACCCGAGGGCAAACCTCTCCAAAACCACCAAGGGATGGGGGTCGGTACTTCTAAAGGTTCCATCAGCGCCTCCGGTTCTGAAAAAAGAGGGAAGGCTTTCTTGGGGAGGTCAGAAGAAGGGGAACAGTACTCCAGGGGCTGCCGGCACCTTCTCGACACGGAAGGGAGAGAGGGAAAGGGTTGTGCCATCCGTGACCGGCAACAAGTCGGGGTGCACTGTCCTCTGACAAAACGGAAAGAAAAATGAATGGGAGGGGGTCCAATAAAAAAAAAACGTATGAAAACTTCACCGGTCGTCCTTTCCATTATCAACTAAGAAGGGGAAGGAGAGGTGGTCTCAGGGGGAAACGAACAAAGAAAAGGAACACCCAAAAGCGCAGCAGGGCGTGCCGAAAAGGTCAAGGTAAAAAGGAAAAAAGAAGGGCCCAAAGTCCCCGTTTCATTGGGAATCGTAGGGAAGAAAAGGGAAGGCAGAACTGGGATGGCGGAAAAAAAGGGCAAACGATTGTCCTCTTATGGAACTGGAGGAGAATGCCAAAAATACAAAAAGGGGAATACAAAGCCCTTTACAGAAAACGGTTCTTGTGGTTCCGGGTCCGAAAAAAAAAAAGGGTCGTTCAAGGGGAAAAGGATTAAGGGTTTTAAAGCTAGACCCACTCATCGCTAGTCCACTTTCCTGGTCATTTCAAAAAAGTGGAAAAAGTGTTGATAGGAGGGAAGGGGGTCTAAATTCCAAAACAAACGGAGGGATAGGGTTACCACTTACTCTCAGTCCACCCAAAACCAAGAAATGAAAGATTTAAAGGTCCCCCGCGGCGAAAGGGATGAACCATCCATGCAAGTTGAATACCTAGGGAAAAAAAAGGGTATGGGAAGTGACAGTAACCTACTAGTAGGAAAAAAAAAGGGGATGGAAGTAGATACTCGAAGTTGATATCAAGTGACATCTTGGACAAGCAAAGGGCCGACATCCAAACGTATCCGTAAAGAAAATCAGGGAAATGAAAGAGGGATGGGGGGGGGTCAGGATTGAACAATTCGCAAATAAAAAAAAAACTCAGCGTGCAAAAACTAAGGTGTAGAAAAGGGGGAAAAAGTTACGATAAACCAAAAGCTGCCAGTAAGAAAAAAAAAATAATTAAGATCACTTGAATGAAGGGAACTCTTCCGTAAAGAAACAAGCCACCTGTCCTCAAAGCAACAAGGGAAGCTGGAGGGGTGAAAAGGAAAAGGCCTATTATTATGCAAAAGGAGAACAGGGGGGGCCCAGATATCCTTAAGTTGGGAGGAAAGGCAGACGAAGGTGGGTCTTAGGAAGAGTAAGGATTAAACAAAACATAACAAAACGTATTAAGGAGATTAGCAAAGATGGAAATAACTAAGGTCAAAGACTCAAAAAGTTGAAGGGTCAGGTTCTTCCCACCAAAGGAAGACCTGAACTCCCACTAACAATGAGGAGGAAGGAAAAGTATTCAAGTCGGGCAGCACAAGGAAAAAAAGGCTCGGGCACAATGTTCCCGGCGCAGAGGGGGATGTGAACTCATTCGAAACTGCCAGGGAAGTGGGACGAACCCGATTGTAAGGGGGAAAAATACCCAAACTACGCTTTGCGACACGGTTGACGGGGGGGGCTCACACCCCAGAAAAGAAGGGAGGGGTTCAACGCTCCAGGGGAATTTGAAAAAAAACAATAGAAGAAAGGGAAAAAAAGGGGGGAAGCAAACCCGGTCCGTACCCTAAATCAAGGCGGGGGCCAGCGCCCGAGGAACATCGGAATTGGTCTAGAGAGGGGGGCGCTACCACGAAGGTAAAAGGAAGAAAAACGGATGTACGCGAAAAAAAAAAACTTAAAGAAAGACCACAGAACGGGCTGGGAAAAAAAGGGGTCAAAGCCGTTCCTGCAGGAATAAAAAAAAGAAGAAAAAACAAAAAAAAAACGGGGAGGATAGAAAGATAGATTTCAAAAAAAGACGAAAGGGGGGGAAAAAGGGGTACTGGGAAGTGGGGAGTGCAGGGAGACCTGGGGGTTCAGCAGCAATAAATGCTCGGGGAGGGGAAAAAGGGATTTTCTTTTTCAACGGTAAAAAAAAAAAGGAGAAGAAAAGCGATGTCAGCGGGACGGGGCTGCCGTAAAACCCGAATTGGGGAGGGGCACCGGGTGAGCTTTCAGGGAAGAACAAAAGGTAAAGACCTCTGTCCAAGGTCCGTAGGTGAAAAAAAAAACACCGTGTCGTCCCCATGCACCGTTAAGGGGACAGAGGGCAAAAATAAAACAGCCGTGAGAAACAAGGGGTTGGGGGTTCCTTGACGGAACCTCCCCTTGAAAAATTGGACGGGACAGGCCGGCGCCCCGACAAGGTCGGGGAGGCCCTGGTAAGATCCTCGGGAAGAAATCGGGGGAAGGTTCTCGGGGGACCGAAATCATAAAGCAGGAACCCGCTTTCAATTCTTAGAAGTAGCAGAGGTGGGGAGATGGGTAGATCATCAAGTAAAAGGGGGTCTCAAGGACGTTCTTGAGGTTATAACACGGGTAAGAAGGGAAAGAAAAAGGGGAGAAAGGGAGGCATCTCTCCACCGTCCCGCAAAGCTCAAAAGGGCCAGCCCGGCGCCATCAACGAGGAGACGGCAACTGGGAAAGTTCGATGCCACCCCACACGCGGCCCTGAACGAGGTTATGTTGAGAATTTACGAGTACATGGCAATGGAAGGTCAAAGGCAAGGAGGAACCTCGAAGGGGTATCTTGAAGCCTTGGGGGGGAGTCCAAACCTCGACCACGACCCAAAATTGACCCCGACGAGTTGCCCGCAAGTTCCATTGAGAAAAAGGCCAGAAAAACCGAACAGGCCCCGAATCGGCAGCCCCCATCGGGAAGCAAGGTTGGGGGGGAGGAACGGAGTGTCCACCTATTGGGGAACCAAAAAGAAAGACGAGAGAAAAGCGTGTGTCCAGAACCAGCGTGGCACAAAAGTCACTCGACGAAGTGCATTGTAAGGACCTAATAAAGGGAGAAAAAGGTAGGCCTCACTTGTATTTTGGGCCATAATCCTCTTGGGAACAACATCGTCTGTCCCGTGGAAACGGTGGATTCTGCTGTGAACAAGAGATCTAAAAACCAAAGGAGGGGATTGAAAAATAGATGTCCACGACCGACAAGAAAAAAGAAAGGGGAAGGGGGGAGGGACAGAATGGAACGTCCCCGCAAAGGAGGAAAGGAGCAAAGAAAGACCGATTTCCCCGAACCGGGGAGGAGGGAACAGGGAACCCGCACTTAGGATTAGACAAGGGGGGAGGGGGAGGAAGAAAATGAAATCGTTGTAGTCCCGTGCACGGCTGCAAACTGGCCGCCATCAAAAAAAAAAAAGGACAGGGACTTGAATATTCGGCAGGCCCCGGAAGGGGGGACTGGGGGAGGCGTTACCCCGGCGACGACCTGCGATGCAAAGCGGGGCGGGCGTGTCAGAGAAAAGAAACCGAGACGCCCGACCCTACTGTTCGTGAAAGAAACGGGGGGGGGACCGGGGGACCGCGGGCCATTTACAGAGCGTCACAAACGCATCACCGGTTAAGGGCCGCAGGGGGGGGGGGGGGCCCCAGGACCGGGGAAAAAAAAAGGGGTTCGAGTGAGGTCCTGCAAGGGAGGGGGAAAAGAAGATAGAGAGCGGGGGGGGGGGGGGGCATCAAGAAAGGCCGCTCCACTTTTCGAGGTGACCGGCCAAAAAAAAACCTTGGGTATACTAAAAACAAGGAAAAGACCCAGGGAGGGGGGAATCTAAAAGAAACAAATCCATTACTCCAACTTTCCTTGGGAGAAAGGGAGGGGAGGGGGGGGGGCAAAAATGAGCCTGCCTCCCGGCCAAAAATGACAAAGAAGAAGGATATAAATTCGTCCAAATTCAGGGGGGCCTTCTTGCATCCAGAGAAAGGGACCAGAAGAAAAAAGCCCTTCCTTCCATTAACCGTGGTGGCCAGTCAAAATGTCAAGGGTAAAGGTGGGGAAACTCCACCTACATGTGGGGAAAAAAGAAAAGGTTCCTTTTCGCACAACAAAGGAAAGAGCCAGAGACGGTCACCTCCCAGCAAAATAAAAGGAATGAATCAGGGTAATGCCCTCCCACCAGGGGAAGCCCAATACGTTATGGGGCCTTTACTTCAGGAGAAGGAGAAGGGGGCTCGAGCTCCTGGCGCCCTTACCGGAGGAAAGCCCTATCTGCTTAAGAAAAACGATGCAAAACTCTAAAAGGGGGACATTGGAACTCCTACCCTTCAACTCGGGGACGAAAAAAGGGGACACGCAAAAGACGAACATATAAGGCAAACAACAACAACTTAGATAGGAAATAAGACCCCTTAGGGGAGTGAAAGGTCAGACCCGGCGTAAGAAAAAAAAAAAATACCGGGGGATGCCTTGTGGAGCTTATCACTCAGGGGGGGATAGCAAAGAAAGCGTCGGGTGGATCGTTACTTCGACGGGAGCCCATGTCCCGAGGGGGCTCATAAGTTCCAAAGGAAGAGGAGGGACTTGGGGGGTCCCCTTGCTTCCTGGAAAAGAAATTGAAGATCGCCAATTTCTCGGAGGAGGTGACGAGGCCCACTCTTGGGGGAAGGGGGGGGTTTGAAAAAAAAAACTGCAAGTGGATGGGGGGGGGCACTGGAGAGGTGGAAGGAAAATGCAGCGCGGACCTGGGGCCTGGTGTCTGTCAAAAGTTCCCTCCGTTAAAAAAAGGAAGAAGCAGCCACCGCAACCCCACGCGGGGAAGTGGAAAGGGATGATAGAGGGACCGGCATGTCCGGGGGTAGTGTAGGACCGAAGAGGGTCAGGTTTAACCCCCTCTGCAAGAAAACTTGGCGGGGGGGCGGGGGGTGACGGGCGTATTGGAGAAGGGGGTCAAAAAACAGTTCCGTTCATCAAAAAAGCACGAGTTCTGGGAAGAACAGGACAACATTTCAGTCAAGACGACACCGCGCCGTCGCCAGGGGGAAAAAAAGGAATGGGGAAGGAAAGACGACAGGCCATCCACACGAACTCGGAAGAAATCGAGAAAAATCCCCGTCAGGAAAGGGGGGGGGGAATGGGGGAAACTGTCCTTCTACTCGTGAAGGGTGGGATTCACGTCGGTAAAAAAAAAAAGCTGTGGGGGACCTCCTGAGGCCTATTTGTGGAGGGGGTTCCCACCGCCTTCAACAAACGAACAAGGGGGCCCCCATAGTAGTGCAAGTGGAAACTCACGGAAGCTCCTTTCTGCGATAGGAAGGTCAATGAGACGGCGGAAGCAACTGGGGATTTACAACAAAAAAGAGTGGTTTGACCCAAAAAAAGAAAAATCCCGACGTATGCAAAGGTACTTGGGAAGGAAGACTAAGAGGACTGCCGGCCGGAACCAAAAGAGCTCGTCGGTCCTTCTCAAGGGGGGGGGGAAGAACCTCCTTCGAGGGGCCAGCCTTTTCCCACAGAGGAAACAAAAACCACGGGACGGGGGGTGGATCGGGAGGGGAAGGTGGGGGGGGAGAAGATCTCAACAACACAAAGTATAGAGAAAGAAGTTTTACCCACGGAACAGCAGAGAAAAGGGAAAGGGGGGGACCTAAAAAGTCTGGAACGGTCCCCGCCGATGGGGAAGGAAAGGGAGGAAAAAAGACCAGAGACGAAGGTCTACCGGTGTCGGGGAAAAGCAGTACCAAAAGGAGGCCCAGGTGAGACGCTTGGAAAAGGAAGAGGGGACTCTTCTATCCGACGGGCAGGGGAAAAGGCGGGGCACCGCAATCACAACCGGCAGCGATCGCCGAAAAAGAAGCAATGGGCAACAAACTGTGCTTCTGGGTGGGACGGGGGGGAAACCTCCCTACTGAGGGAGAGGCTGGAGAAGGAGTGGTCGATACACCCAAAACCCAATCAAAAAAGGAAGACGGGTTTTCTGTTCCCGGAGTAGGTTACTACGCACCATCGGACAGAAAAGCACGGAGGGGGGGAGAGGGAACGGGGCCCTGGGGGCAGATATGCCAAGGGAGGTACGGGGGGGACTGAACTGTCCCAGGGAAAGGAGAGTGAAAAATTCCGTCTTCAACGGTCGTGAGAGAAAGGGGAGGAACAGGGGAGAAAATACCGGCTTATTACTAAAACCTAGGAAAGCGAATCTAAGGCCACGCTCTGGGAGGAAAATCAGAAAAAAACCTAAGGAAGGCCGTGAAAGAGAAGAAAAAACCATGTGACAAATTCAAGGAAGAATTGAAAAAAGGAAACCTGAGCTTCACTGGCCGGAAATAGAAACATGGGTACTACAATCTCGTCACAATGAACCCAGGGGGTGGGGCAAGAAATTGAATAGGGGGCCAACTCAACACTAAAAAAAAATACACGAGGGAGAACACACTATCTCCAACGTTGAAGGTTAAACTGAACACGGTCATGGCGGAGGGGCCCTCGAGGAAAAATCCGGAGAAAAAAAAAAAAGGAACTATCCCGAACGAAGAGGAAGGGTAACGAAGGAGGGGGACAAAGGTAACTTAAGATATTCTCAAGTGACGAAAAAAAGCGACCAAAACTCCCTGTTTCATCTTCCTAACGAAAAGAGGGACTACATCAGGGGTAAGCGCCGACCACTCCGACGCCGGTCTGACAAAAGAAAAAAGGAAAGTCATCAACAAAAAAGGAAAACAAAAAAAAAAACGGAGGGAAGGGGTGGTCACGCAGGGAAGATCGTTTGAAAAGGGGGGGGGAACCCCTTAAAGGGGGGGGATCCGATACTATGAAGTGTGACCGCAGGGTAGATGGAGATGAACATGCCACGTGGGAGGGAGGGGACCAAAAAAGAGCAAACCAAAAGGCCGAATGTTCCGGCGCTGGGCAATTGAAAACCTGGGGCCAAAACTATGAAGGTTCCCGGGTTGGACCTTTCCCTGATCACAGTAATGGAAACCGGAAGAGGGGAAATTCACGGAGGTTAACGGGAACCAGGGGAGAAAAAATCAGGGGGTTTGCGCACAACGTTCACAGGTAGGGAGTTGTACAAGGACATGCACGAGGGCCCTGCACCCACGGTTGTTAAAAAAGGCCGGGAAAAACGAGAACAATCGGAAGCAGAAGAAAAAAAAAAAACCCGCGAAGGGACGGGAAAAAAAAAAAGTCCAAGAGTCACGGCATGTCACGGCAGGTAGGGGGATCTAAAAGAAACAAAGGACTTGGGGGCCGACCCACCCAAAATACTGCTCCAGCAGTTATTCTTTGAGGGGTGGGAAAACCTGTAAGGAACGCAACTCCCTTATCGGGGGAAAGAAGAAGCGGTTAGAGGTGGGCGACATCATTCCGGAAGAAACAAGCCCCAGGCCTCGACAACACTCAAGTCCGCGAGATGTCCTTTTCCATCTTGCAAAAAAAGGAAAATGCCACAAAATAGGGCGGGGGGGCACTGTTCACACTCTCAAACAAACCACCCTGCAGGGGGGGGAGTTGTGGGAAGTCGGAAAAAAAAAAAAAAAAAAAGCTGGCTCTACATTGCCTCGCGGGGTCAAGTCCAGGGGCCAGAATCCGCGTAGGGCGGTAAGGGCCCCTATCCCGGTGGGTCTCAAAAAAAGGAAAAAACCCACCAAAATCACCCCGCCGGAAGCGCAGAAAGAAAAAGTTTCGCCGGTGAAACTGCAACGGAGTCAACAGAAGGGGGGGGAAAAAATGCCCTTCAAGCCCGCCAGGAGAAGTTTGATTGGCGAACCCTGGGCAAGGAGTCCCACAAACGAAAAAGAAAATCACGATCGCGAGAAGGACTCCAAGCCAGGTACTCACTCAAGATTCAGGGGGGGTAAAAAGGTCAAGGCCAAAGACCGGCGAACACGGACGGATGAATGGATCGCGTCAAGAAAAAAAGCGCGGGCCCCAGGAAAAAGGAAGCAGGGAGGGGCAAAACCCTTTTACGGGATGAAAAAGGTCCGTTGGGACAATAGACGAGCAAAAAAAAAAGCGAAAAGAGACGAGATTGGTCTCACAGGACAAAAAAGGAAAAACTGGGAGGTAACGAGCATGACGGGCCCGAAAAGGCGTCCCCCAATAATCCTGGGAATACCGGACGAAGTTTCGCAAAGGGAAGAAAAAAAAAGGCGTAAAAAAAGCAACTTCCCTCTGAGGATGAACCGGAGGGAGGAAGGGATCGTGATGAACACGTACCTGCCCGGGCCAAAAGAAACCGGAAAAAGGAAAAAAGATCGGCATTGCCCGGCCTGGATAAAAGAAGTTCAACCAAAGGGGAAAGGAATTCGGGACACGACCGCGCGGGGTGAAAAGGATAAAAGTCGGCCTCGGGGGGGCGGACACAGAAAAATAAGGAGGGGAGGACACTTTTGACGCGCTCCATGGTAAAATACTCGGAAGAAGCACAGAACTCGTCATGGCAACGGGGAGGGGGGAGGAGAACCGGTGCACCACCGAAGAATTGTGAGAGGGGGGGAAAGGCGGCAAAACATCAGACGGCCGGTGTCCAGATAAGCAGCGCAACGGGAAAGGATTCGAGAGGGGAAAGGGGCACCAAAGAATCAAAAACGCCTGAGGACGAAGAAGGCCATCGGGGAGTCACCGACAAATAACCCTCAAAGAGGAGGGTGAGAGAAGGGGGGGACAACCCGACATGAGGCAAAAAAAAAAAAAAAACGAAAGAACTGCCGGAATTCCGAACGGAAACCATGGCCAACAGGACTGCGAAGGGAGGGTGAAAAAAAAAAGGCCGGGGGGGGAACCGGCTTGTACCAGTCCCTTCCACAAGTGGGGGGGGGGAAGGGAAGAAAAGGCAGCATTGTAGTGAAACAGCAAACAGGTAACACCCTACACGGGCGTGGAAAAAAAAACCACAAAAGCCAGGTGGGGGGCTCGTCCCATCCTCTAAGAAGGAGGTTCTGGAAAAAGGGATAACGAAAGTGAACGCCACCCGTGCCACAAAAAAAAACAAGGGGCCTGGACGGGCGCGCCGAGGAAAGAGGGAACTGGGGAAGGGAGCCTTGAACCCGCGCGAAAAAAAGGGAGAAACACCTTGAAAAAACACACAGAGTTGCCGCCGAACACAAAAGGAGGTAGGAATCCCTTAACGCCGGGGCTAAAAAAAGTTTACACGCCGTTCGGGGGCAAACGAGAAAAAGAGGACTCAACACAAAGGAAGGGAAAAGGAGAGGGAAAGGCAACACACAACCACACACAAGTTTTATCAAACAGAAGGGGGGCGGAGACCTGGGTGGACGGGGGGCTAAAGAAAAATTTGTGAACAGATGAACAGGACGTACAGGGTGGAAATAAAAGGGGAGAAACGGATTATGAAAAAATGTCCAGAGGGGGCGCTGCCGACCCGGACAATAAAGAAAGAAGGAGGGGTAACCAAAAAAGGGTTTGCGGCCTGTTGAAGGGGCCTCGTAAAAAGAAAGGCCGGGTTGAACCCACCGGCGGGGTTGCGTCCCACAACGAAAAAAAATAGGGAGGGGAAGGTGTGGGGGGCCACTTACAGAAGTCGGACCTGCCACACGGTCCTGGGCCCGGGGGGTCCAGCGGTACTCAGTGGCCGGCACAGAAAAAAAAAAAAAAACAAGACAACCCGGGTGGCCCGGAAAATGGGTAGAAGAGTTCCAGGGAAAAAGTAATGCGGTCGCGCCGGAAAAACGGTGCCCCAGGTCCCTGCAGACGAAAGCAGGAGGGGAGAAAGATGGCCATCAATCGGGAAAGGTCCAGGGATACCAACGGGGGGGGGTGCCGAAATTAACCCCCAGGGGTAAAAACGAGACAAACCCGGAAAAACCTGCCTTTTCTGATGGCCGGGCCACTTGCACAGGAAAACTCGAACTCTTCTTTTGGAAAAGAAATCGAAGACCTTCTGCACGAGACGGGGGGTCGTATTTACCGGCCGTCAAAGGGGGACCAGACCTCCTGGTCGTGGGACACCTTCCGAAGTTGTCCTTACCAAATCCAACCCCTCGCAAGAGGCGTTTTGGAAAAACCGCAGGAGGGAAGGGGGGGACGGCCGGATAAAAAAAACCAGCCAGGGTCAATTGCCTGACAAGATGCTCCGCGGGGAGAGGTGAGGGGGAAAGGGGGGGTCACCCGAAAAGTTGAAGAAAGGGGGGAAAAATCCAATATCTCTGATCACAACGTCCCTCCCGAGGTTCGAAAAACTCAGACGGGGTTTCCTGCCGGACTAAGACGAAGGGAAAACATGGGGGAGGGGGATCTTGAAAGTTTTTGTGACTCGGACAAAAAAAAAGCAGGACGTCCCGTTGACAAGCTCAGCGGCGGAACTCGACGGGGGTCAAAGGGTCCGTTTTGGAACACATAGTAGAAAAATCAACAGGGAAGAGGAGATGGGCCACACTGAACCCAGCGTCCAAGCCGCCCTTCCCACACTTTTAAAAACGGGCCGAGACGAAAGGAGAACCAGCATCCATTGTAGAAGACCTACTGGATTTCAGCCCGAGGGAGGGGCAACGGAAAAACCACTTTCGTCGAAAAAACTTGGGGGGGAGACGCGGAATCCCTCGTAGTCGTGATCCTGAAGGGAAAAAAACCACTTCAAAAATTTACCGGAAGGGGGGGCAAAAAAGGAACCAGGCTCCAAACGCGAAGCACCTGCCATGGCCGTCTGCAATGGGTCGGGCACGGCGACGAAAACTGCAGGGGAAGATCTGGCAGGGGGGGGGAGGGGCGGTGGGCTGGGTCAAATCGGATCGGCGGCCCGCAAACCTAACTGGCCGGGAAAAAAAAAACAAGTGAAAACCGCGGCCAAATGTACAGGAATCCAAAAACATCACCGTCATGCCGGCAAAAAGGGGGGGAAAGACCAAAGACCGAGTTCGAGTGGATGGCCAGGACAAGGGCCCGGCCAAAAAAAAGTAGCATGCGAGAATTCCGGTCCCAGGGGGTTTTGGGAGGGAGAAGGAGAACACGGGACCCTACCTCATACGCTGGGGGACGAGATCCTGAGTCACCCCCCAGACCCCAAGCTTGGACCTGGAGGAGAGGAGAAAGGGGAGGGCCACCTGATTGGGCCGGGACGCCATAACAACTAAATCCCCGGACGAAATGATCCGGTAAAAAGTAAAAAAAATAAAGGCGGCATGGGGGGGGGGGAGGGCCGGGGAGGGAAGGGGGGGGGGAAAAACTAAAGCCGCGGCCAGTACCTGGTGGGGAAAGCAAACGGCCTGCATTTAAAGGGCAATATCACCCCCACCAATAGGTTGTGCCGTGGAAAAAAAAACCCCGAGGGAAAGCGGTGGCTCTGTGAAAAAAAAAAAGCCCAGGGCCTACGAGGACATGATCCGAAAGGGAACGCCGTACCAGAAGGAACATCGTGAATGCCCGGGAAAGGGGAGGGGCACACCGGGGGAAAACGATCACGGCGCCTCCGCGAAACAGGGGAATCTGGACGACACGAGTGCCTACGCGAAAACACCAGGGCAAAATCCAGAGGAAGAAAAAACTCTTAAGTCAGGGGGGACACAAGTTGGGTACACGAGGGAAGCAAGTTGCCGAACATGAGGGAAAAAAAAAACACAAACAAAAGGAAATTGTAGAGTAAAAGGAGAGACCTTGGGCGGCGGTGAACGTGGGCCCGGCTTACAGGGGTGTCCGACCAATGGAGCGTAGCACTCCGTGTCTTATATTAAAAAAAGAAGGGGGGGTTCGGGGGGGTACGGGGCGCCAAGATCTAGCCCAGGCCGAGTGTACGGGGGGGGGGGCCAACGTCCCCCGGCCCCCTAAAAACGATTATGTTCGGGTGAAGGTTAACTTGAAAAGGGGGGCAACGGGATAAAATGGCCCGTAGCCCCAAGGAAGGAGGTGAAACACCGCTGGAGTAGAGGGGAAAAAAACTGCAACCGTAGGGGGTGCAAAAAGGGGGGGGGGGGGGGGGACGTACATGCATCAAACGGTAGGGACCAACGGTGCTGGGAAGGAAAGTGAAAAATCGTTACTCATGGCCAGGAAAAAAAATCCGAAGCCGTTCCGTTGGGGAGATCCTCAGTCCGGCCATGGGCCAGAAAAAAGCGTTAAGCCTCAAGTCGTCGTTTGGAAAAATTCCCCAAAAGAAGACATGAAGGTAAGGCGGGTGACTTATGGCCATGAAAACCAGCCGTCCTCAGGGGTATAGGTTCGGTGCCAGGGGGTCATCAGCGGAAAAAGCACAGTTTGAAGAGGGGGAAGGCCCCTAGAAAAAAAGCCGCGCTCGGTGGGGTCCTTGGGAAAGAGGTGAAAAAAAAGCAAAGTCGAAAATCTTCGGGGGGGTTGGGGGGACTCCAAGCCTTAACTAGTGTGGTGGTTCTTGGGGAAGGAAGAAGGGGGGGGGACCACTGCGTGCCCAAAAAACAAAAAAAGGGTGGAAAACAGCCCTCCACCGTAGGGGAGGCCGAGGTTTGGTCAGATAAACCACAAACGAGTTCACCCCATTGGGGGCAGGGAGAGGAAGACAATGTAGAGAACGACGGATCCACAAGCAGCCGGGCCACAATCACGAAAAGTGGAGGAGCCGTTTGTGCAACAGGGGGATTGGAAGACGAATCGCGATCTCCCAGAAAATCGAGGTTCCACTAAAGAAGGGGGATGTCCTCAGACGAAAAAGTTGGGGGGGGACTGGGGGGGCACGTTCCCGAAGAGAAGTGGAGAAAAGTCGGTTTTCTCACGGAGGCGTCCCTCAATCAAAATCTCCTGGGTCGGGATCCGGCGAGGCATGGCCATTTGGGGATTGCGGTTTCCCGCGGGTGGAAGGGGCAAAAAAGGGGTGAGGAAGGAAATATATAGGGAGGGGTCACAAAAGAAAAATACATAACGTCCAATTGCAGATCACTTTAACTTGAAGCACGACGATGGGAGGGGTCAAAACAGAAGAAAGGGTGACGAAATAAACTACTAGGAACCTCCAAAAAAAAAATTCAGCAGGGGCAGTACCCTCAGAAGGGTAGGGCTTTGGAATTAAGCGTGAGACGCGATCGTGAAAGAAAAACAAAGGCGGTGACCTTCCTTGAAGCCCATAAAAAAGGACTAAAAGGAGATAGTCGGCAATGGCAGTCCGTTTCTTCCACCGTTTTCCATGCGACTACCTGCGCACAAACAAAAAAAAACTTGCTAGGGGGAAAATGATGGGGGCGAGACCAACCTCGGGCCGACGCCTACTGGCGGGATCCGCACCAGGAAGTGACGGGGGAATTCCGACGGTCAAAGCACATCAAAAGGGTTCAAAAATGGGGGGGAGGGAGACCGTCCAAGGGTGGAGGGGAGGGGCAATCGGCCCAATAAAGATAGAGAGGGGGGAGGGGGGGGCAGGAGCAGGAAAAAGTGGAGATTCGAAGACTTAAAGGACCCTTCCACCGAAAGAAGAACTGAGGTAAAAAAAAAAGACACGCAAACAGGGATGCCATCGTAAGTCCGCCAAAGGGGGCTGCTGAAGGAAGAAAGGACGCGGGGCGTCCACGACGAGGGAGCCGGAGAGAAAACAAAAAAAGGAAAAACACAGTGGAACGAGGAGAAAGTCCCCAGAAAAAATGAAAGAAAAAAATTTGTTTTCGGGGATCGAGATCTTTTTACTAAAGTCGGCCGCCAGGGAAAGTTGAACCAAACCCACAGAAAAAAGAGGGTGGGCTGGACTGTGGAAAAGAAAAACTTAAAAGACCACACAACGGTGCCTTGGGGCAGAACGGCCACGGGGTGGCTGTTTTCACAAGAGGACATGGCCGCCAAAAAAAACGAAAAAGGGGCCGCCAAAAACACGGGGCAAAGGAAAAAGGAAATCATGCTGGAAAAAGGGGGAACGTCAGCCGCCGCGGGGATCGGAAGGAGAGCGCAAGACGCGACCCCCGGACCCCAGGTTCATCAGGTGAAAAAAAGGTGAAAGAACACCGTCCAAGGAAAAATTGTCACCTAAGGGGGGAAGGGAAAACTCAAGAAAAAAAAAAAAAAAGGCACTGTACCAACGTTTTTTCGCCCG
>Ga0179593_1385664_pt1 | contig 14450 bp, 15 predicted proteins | sample CZODoug2_1_08_16_FD_185931 | JGI IMG/M metagenome (GOLD analysis project Ga0179593, IMG submission 185931) | Vadose zone soil fungal communities from Angelo Coast Range Reserve, California, USA - CZODoug2_1_08_16fungal (PacBio error correction) | ecosystem: Environmental > Terrestrial > Soil >...
GGCAAGAGGGTCAGGATGGAAAACTGTTAGGCACGCATCATCATCGGCCAAAGGAGGGTCGATTTGCTAACAAGGCGTAAAATCGAAGGATTGTCCAGGACGAGGAGAGAAAAAAAACTTCCAAAAAAACTGGAGGGGAAACGTCCATCCGTTGTCCTCCAGGGGGAGCTTACCGGTCAAACCGCGCAGCGCCGGGTTAAAGGGTCGAAAGGCACTTCAAAAAAAAATAAACTCGTCCGCCCTATGAGGGTGTGGAGGGCAACTATGTGCTAAATATTGGCCAAAGGGCGAGTAGAAAAACTCGTAAGACGAACCACTCGGAGGGGGCACAAGGCATAAACGCTCACTGGTTAAGCGCGCGATTGTAAAACAGTCTACTCGGCAAACGTTGGGTACAGCTGAACGACAAGCGCCAAAGGCCGGTCTTGTAGCCTTGCATCTGCACAGGCCTAGAGACAAGGTCTCGGAACGGGTGTATTCCGTTGCAGGTTACAAGATTCCGTATGGCTCAGCTAAGCGAGACATCGAAGCTGAGAGCGTCGGCGGAACAAGGACCTGAATTCGAGGTTCGGCCATAGGGAAACTAAAACGGAAGTGGTTCCCGCTCGATGCATCACCCGCAAGTTGATCCGCTCGAAAAAGGCGGGGTGTAAATGGGAATCCAGCTAAAAGGGGTGGGGGGGAGGGGAAAGGTGGTGACCAGAATTGGGAAAAAGAGTGATGGGGAGAGTATGCGGCGGGGGCCCAGCCCGGGTCCAGAGCCGACGTGAATGAACGCCTGTCTGGGGCCAAATAATCGTCTGTGAATTGACTACGGCAGAAGGTGAAAAAAAAGGTCTAAAGGTCGAAGTGTTCTCAATCGTACAATGGGGGGAGGGTGTCCCCATCACCTGGGGACGCGTTGGTTGTTTGCTCGCTGGGGAAGTTCAAGACAATTGTACATGGGCTGCTGGTTAAGTGGGGAAGAACCATGACTCTCTGGGATTCGGGTGAAACGACCGCGTGCGCGGGCTCAGGGGAATGGCCCACTGGTGAATCAGAGCCGTGTATAGGGGGTGTGGAGCACCCGAGGAGGTCCCTCCGTCCGGCGCCCTGTTGTGATTGACTCTCGCGGGTAGTTACATCAAACCATAATAAGGGGTGAGAGGGGGAGTCGGGCGCAGATGCTTTAGGGTACTGGCGAAGTCGAGGCTCCGTCGCACAATCTTTAAAGAAGGCCCAAAATTCGAGGGGGGAACGCAGGCCGAGGGTTGCCTTAAAGGGAAAAAAACCGAGTCAGCGGGGACTCAACAAAGGGGAAAAGTGGCAACGATCGTTGTCCGGGTGAGGGAGTATGGGAGGTTGGTCAGGCACTCTCCGGGGGGTACCGCTCTTCCTCCGTGGGCGAACCGCTTGTCGGCCGGTCCGGTTTTGAACGCGGACTGGATTACGTAGGTAAAAAAATGTTGAAGGCATTATCCAAAGGGACTATTAATCCGGGCGTGGGCGAGGACAGGGAGTTCAAACCCTCATCACAACACGCTTACGGGAGAGGTTCAAAAATGGGAACCTGCTACTCTTGAAAACCTTGTTTGAGGGGTCGAGAGCACCAGGGGAGGGAGTCCAGACATGAAATGGCACAACTTTCGAGGGGGGGCTAAATCAAAAAAAGTATGAAATAAAACCGAATTCAGAGAGCCAAGGCAAAGAAGAGAGATGGAGCGGGGGCAGATTCAAGTTGAAGAAGAAGCATCGGGACAACGGAATATTGTTAAGATAGGGAACCAGCCGATAACCCGATGAGCAACGACTATGTGAATGGGTCCGGGGCCAAGCCGAAAGGGCAAAAAAACTTGGGCCGTCCAACAAACTGGGGGAAGACGAATAATACTTTGAGAATGGAGAGCAATAGGGTCCAAGGGGGGGTGTGAGTAAAAATCAACCAACAAAATGCCGGCCGCTTCACTTCGAAAGTCGTCAAGGCAAGCCGTAAAAGCTCCGCTCTGGGTGTAGGGAAAAGTACCGGAGGAAATAGATCTCACAACAAGGGAATTAGAAAATGAGTATAATATCGAAGTGAAAGGTGGTCCTAAAAAACAAGCAAACGGTATTCCTTGAAGAGAGACTACAAAATAAGAAAGGTTTTGGTCGATTTTGGAAGAACCAATAAAACCAGCCTGATCCGGCCGGAAAAGATCAGCCACAAGGATTATAGGGAAAGTTAGAGACGAGCCGTTGTCAGGGGGCGGGAAAAAAGTGGGGTACACCGGAAACGACCGAGGCCTCCCATAGGGCGGAATCTGTGACAGTTGTGCAACATGGTCTTAATGCGTGAAAGGAAATGGCCTTATTTCCGGAGCTAGTAATAGGAGAATGAGTGTTCCAGCGGGGTACGAATAATCCTACGTGACGTGGGAGACGAGTGCAAAAGGGACCGCGTACATGATGACTAGGAGGAAAAATCCGGTTCTGGGGGATAAAAAAACGACTCGGCGACAGGTTAAGGTCTAAGAAGGAACTACAAAAGAAGGGGTGTTTGATCCTGGGGTGGGGGGAAAATAAATGCGAGCGACAGTTAACCGGGAAGAAGCACTTACGAGTTTTCGATAGGGCACGGAAATCGCCGACTCATTACAAGTACGGTTCCACCATCCGGAAGGGGGTGCGTCAATGCTGCAGGCGGTCGAGGTAACCGGACTAGTTCGGACTAAAAAACATACCCAATTCAAAAAAACACCCTGAAAGAGGGTCCTCGAACAACGATCTGTTGAAGAAACGTTAGAAGGGGCGATTGTTAATAGACACTATCGCAGCGTAAAAAACACTAGGGTGGCGCTCCAACAATCAAGCAGAAAAAAAAGATGTTTGAGGAGCTCTACGAGACAAAGGTTCCCTAGCCCTTGTTGCTCGAACTTAGGGGCTGTTGTTCCTCCCCGGGGCTGCGGACAAGGGGTCCGATATGGGTCTTTTGGACCAACAGGGAGAAAAGAAGGATGTGACGGTGGTTGGGGCTTTAGCACTCCGGTGGGTACGTCCTCAAAAAGCCATACTGAGGTTCTCAAGGGTTACCAACGAAAATACAACCTTCAGAGCAGGAACCTGTACCCTTGTTTACCTAATTTGGGTGGGCACACGGGGAATTGGAGACGAACCGTGTTACGTGAATACGGAATGGGGGGAGAGGAAAAGCCCACCAGGGGGTTCCACCGCGGACCACAAATTAGAAGAAAAAAGGTTAAGAGCATGAGGGGGGGGCACACATGTGAAAACAAGCAACAGGGGCATGTCACACGTCGAAGTAACAGCTGGGAAAACACTTGGGAAGTGCTACGGAATTTGTCCCAGGCCGAACTGACTGCTCAAAGTTGGACAATCCTGGGTAATAAAAAAGATAAATATCAATCTTAGAGAAAGGGACAAGACGGGGGGGGTTTGAACCGTGGGGGGGTGCCTGACTATTCCTCGGACGGGGGGACTCAAAAAGGGTCAGCGGTGAAGAATACACACAGGGCTTTCAGAAGGGTAGTTGTGGTAAAAAGCGAAGCCGGGGGACGCGGCCGGTCAGAAACCTGTCGCGACGGGGCCGAGGCGAGTTAAAAAAAAGGGTGGGACCGGATACTTTTATCAGTGAGGGTGGGGTGGCAAGGCAAACTGTTTCCAGACGGGCTATGAACGGCGGACTTGGAAAAGGAGCTTGGGCCGGGGAGAATTGGCACCACCAGAGACGGGGTGGGGGGGTATGCGTGGAAACACCTCAGATGAGGCCTAAAGGGTGGATAGCAAACGGAGTGGTGCCCTAAAAAGCATTGCAGGAGCCGTAGGGGAAAGGAAGCGGCAATCCGGATAGGGAGGGAATGGGGAAGCAAACACACAAATCGGTAGACGGGAGACTGAAGCGTAACGGAAGGGGGAGGAAGGTGGGACACGTATCGAGGGAAACATTCATTGGCTTGAAGGAAAGAGGAGAGTCAAAATCGAAAAAGTTTGACGCAATAATGTCTAACGGGGAAAATGAGGCCCTATTCCAGCGGCTCTCCCCACAAGCCACGGAGGGGAGACCAATAATAGTAAAATTTCAATCGTTGGTTTGAGCATTCAACAACTGGGAAAAACTGCCGACGCGGCCAAACGGTTTCGAAATTGGGGGAGCGATCAGAAAACTGAGGCCAGCAAGGGGAATGTCCTAATGATACAACTAAGACTGATGCGAAGGTATAAGGCAAAAAGGCAAACCCATAGTGTGGGGCCTGCGTAAAACGCGTGCGCTAGTAATGCCTGAAAAGCACGGTTCCGGGGGAACTTGCTGTGATTTCACAAAAAAAAAAGGTGAAAATCCACTGCCTGAAAACTTAAAAAGGGAGTGCGCGGGGGGGTCGTATCGACCCAACGGAGTCTGGCCACAAGGGTCGGAGAAGAGGGGGCGCTTTTAGAAAAGACCGCAGTTAATCTAAAAGATTGAAAGTTTGACTCTTCAAACGGAAATTAGAGAAAAAGCCGGCGGGTTCCCGTTAAACCGTCCAAGCGATAAACACTCACATAGAGGAAACCACTGGAGGCCGAGCCGTAAGAGTCGGGGGACGCACGAAGAAAAAAAAATCGAATGAGATCTGAAAATGCTGAAAGAGATAAGAAAAAAGGTAAAGACGATGGTTTAACATCCGGAAATCCAAGGTCAAAAGCACCCCGGAGGTGGAACTGACTCATTATTAAAAGTGGACATATAAAAGGGGTTTGACAGCATTAGGCAGTCCAATATAAAGAAAAGACCGGAGAAGAAGACGTGCAATTCAAGTGGGCAAAAATCAAAGCGTGTAAAAGGGGGACGGAAGGAGGGCATGGTAACATGGGAGAATTCGGAAGGGGGGGTCTCCCAAATAGCACAAGGGGCGTAGGGGAAAAAAAAAAACCCTCAATCGAAACGCAGGGAAACCGGGGGGGGGTGTGCCAAAGCTGGGAAGGCCTGGGAAAAAATGGTAAAGCCAGGGGTGGGCCTAACCCCTCGACGAGGGGGTTCTTGGGAAAAATAGAAAAACACCCCTAACTGGGGGGCGACCGGGGGTTACAAACGTAGAGGGGGGGTGTCAATTATCCGACCAGATTAAAAAGCGAAGCAGGGGGGGGGGAAACGGTCGAGATCTGTAAAGGGGTGCAAGCGCTCAAAAGTGAAAAGCGGTCGACAAAAATCTCGTTGCGCAGAGAGTGTGGACCAGTACATAGCAAAACAGCTTGGCGAAAAAGGAGGGGATTCAACAAGCAAACGGGGGAAACCGGGGCAAAAACCCTATAAGGTTCCTGTGATTTGTGGGTGTTAGTGTCAAAAACTACCTGGTTCAAAAGGGGCTCTGAAATGGCTCACTTGTCTGATAAAAGGGTGGAACCGAGGGGTGTAAAAGGAGTGCAGGGTAAAGGGGGGGGGAGTCGGACTGGAAAATTTAGGAGATTACGGCTGTCGCAGGAGGGAAGGACCAATCTGATCAAAAAACACCGGCAGTACGGAAGCTGAGAGAAACTGGCGACCTAGTCGGGTGGAGGAATCACAAGGCGTTGAAAAAGGGAGCACTGATGGAAGACGAAGCGGGGAGAGTTGAGAAAGAGGGCCTCAATCTTAACTTAGGCATCCGCAAGGACTTAATAAGAGAGGCAGAAATTCAAAGAGAAAGAGATTGGGGTAAGACAAGCAAGCAAATTACAGGAACAATCAATCGAAGGGGACGGGTTGGGGGGGGATATGCTCCATAATATTAGCCGTTATTAAAATTTTAGGTACCATGTGAAAATTCCACCTCACCCCAACGGGGGCAATGGGGGACGGAACGACCAAAGTGGGTTCTCAAATAGATTCTGGAATGCAAAAGGGAGGATTCGGTGTTTAGGGTGATTCCAACTCTGAAACCAACTGCCGGCAACCTTACGCTGACAAAAGAAGGGGGCGACAAAGCCGTAACGGGTAGAATTCAAATTTGAGAAAGAATATTCTCGAACAAACAAGTAAGGAAAAGAAAATAAAGGGAAATGGCGAAACAAGCGGCGGAGGTGTCAATGGCCTGTGATCAGGACAAATCACGATGGGGGGGGAACAGGGGGGGGGGAAGAAGTAAAACAGATATACGCGCGACAAAGAATCCAAACTGCATTTCCGGAGATCAAGTTGATGGACGACACATGACGGGGAGGTGGAAGGTGGGTAAAAACATTTGTGGGGGGGGGCACGGAGAGAGAGGTAATCAATAAAGGAAATATCTGCTGGCGCACAGATCGGACGCAAAAATGTACTTAGGCAAACAGATGGGGCCACTTCGGGAATTTTCGCTAGATTCGAGATCTATAGGAGGGGGTGTGCATCAATTCTTAGAATGAGGGGTTGCTAGAAACTGGAAGGATTGAGGGGCCTATGAGACCCCTATATTGACATTAGTCAAAAAATCAGAAAAATTGCTTGATGCAGAATAACCAACCTAAAGAGTCACATTTTATAAAGGCACGTCTGAATGGGGAGGGTTTTGGGACGTATTTTTATCCTCGCTGCAGCGGGGAAAGGGGGAAGGGATAATCTCCACGCGGGCGAAAGCAGTAAATCTGCCTATCTGAAACGACGGGGTGCCCAAACAAGCGAAAGGGGGGCGAAGGTACTGCAATCGCGACGTAACAGCTCAGCTGAAAAAAGGAACGACTCAAATTCACTCCGAACCGGAGGTGGACAAGGTTTGTGAAAGGGTCGGGGTACAAGTACAGGTCCACGTTAGAAATCTGGAGTTGGGGGCGCAAGAAAGTGGGCGTCAAAAAAAAATGTGGAGAAAACGCCAAAGAAAAGGGGTGCCAGAGATACGCGAGCAAAGGAATCGAATGGGGCTGCAGTCCAGGACGGTAGGCTGCGTTGGAATAAAGGGGGGAAAGGCTGAAGTGGGGCAAACAGGCGGTGGAAAAAACTGAGAAAAGGGTTATTTGGTGGGTAAGAAAAGGGGGGGACCCAAATCACCTCTAAGGGTGAGGCAAGTAAAAAAAACTACCGCGAAACATGTGTCATGTTTTACAGAAACCGACGGAAGAAAACCCACTTCGCGGAGGTAGAAAAAAGTAAGGGGGAAGGGCGAACGAAACGAAAACCGGGGGTGGCAGCTTTGGAAACGCCCCCTTTCGAAGAGCAATTTGGGGGGAATTGAAAGAGAAAGGGAACAGGGGAGGATGGGGGAAGGGCCAGGCGAGGGAAGTCGCAGGCGACGGGTCTGGTAAGAAGGATATTAAAGGCCGCACCGGGGAGGTGCTACCAATAGAAAAACTCACCCTCCGTTTCCGAAAGAACTCGGAGAGTACACCCGGTTACCAATGACGGGGTGGGGATGGGGGACACCGTTGGCGCCAGAAGGGGGGGAAACTCTTCCTGGAAGCTCGCAGAAGTGAAGAGTACGTCCTTAAATCTTGGGTGTGTGGGACTAAAATATAAAAATGAGACCTCAAAAAGGGGAGGATGCAGTTGGCAGATGCTTAAAGGAAAAGGGAAACAAAAATAGGGCGGGGTTCGAAATTGAGTGTTTTCATAGGGGGGCAACAGGGGCCAAAACGTTCAGGGCGGAGGGGTAGAGTTCTGGACAAATGGGGAGCTTTGTGCAATGGATAATTTGGACAACACGTTAGGGAAAGGCTTAAATAATAACCTACAAGAATTTGGGAAATGTGATCGCAACCGTTGCTACACCCAAAAGGACGGGGATAAATTGTAAAGGGCATAGGCCACAAGCGCAGAACTCTGGGGGGAAACGGGAAAACCAGGGGAAGAAACCTGTGTAACGTGGGAACAAAGGGGAGGCATATCTGAGGGTGGGTCGAGCTTTCGGTACATTCAATTTATGGACAAGGGAGAATCGTCAAAACTAAAAAAAGAGGTGGAAATAAAAAGTCTGGATGGCAGATTCTCCTGGGGTTTTTCAAGGTTCTGAGCACGATTGAGAAATCTCGTCGCACCAAAACAACAAGGAGTGAATTGGATTGACACTAGCTCTCTTGAAAGGGTGGGAACTGAAAAAGGCAAAACGACTCCTCGGGGCGTCCCCCCCGTTTGTCGATTTGACGGGTCAAAGTGGACGTCAGAAAGAGGACCGCCGAGATACAAAAAAAGTGTCAAAACGACTGATGAACGACCAGCAAGGGTGGAGCCAAGATTGTGGCCAGTGAAGGGAAACCGAACAAGGCGCGGAGGGGAAAAAGGGAATCCATCAAGGAGGCAGGAACGGTGCAGGGGGGGGTTCAGGGGGGAACGCTTTTCGAGACAGTCACCATTAACTGGCGTGAGGGGGCAAAAAGGGGCGGTGCACGCAAGACTCCGAGGAAAAACACATTGGTCACGTATAACAGAAGTGGGGAGAAAGGAAGTCAATCGGAAATTCGGAACCCAGTGTGGGCAACGGGTCTTCAACTCAAGTCGCAGACAGCAGGATCGTGTCCATGGTCAAAGGCACGGAGGCGGGGGGACGGAAAAGATAGAAGCAAATGAAGAAGGTAGGGAGCAAAGCTGTATTCTCTAAAACGCAAGCGGAAATCAACGTAGATGACGGGACTGATAGAGGCGTCAAAGAGTGGGGTGCGATGTGACAGAAGCAGCCACGTGCAAAAAAAAAACAAGGTCCTGGAGTGGGGAAAGCTCAAAAGGAAAAGGGATGGTGCGATATGTTGGAAAAAGGTATTGAAAGGGGGCGAAATAGCAGGAGTACCAAGAACGTCTCCTCAACTGGTCATTCCCGGGGACGTACCGACGGGAAGCGGGTTCAAGGGCGCATCGAAGTCACGGCTGACAAAAGAGGGCAAGCGGAACAAGGGGGGGGAAGAGGGGCAAAAATCAAGGGCAAGGCGAGCACTTAAAAAAGTGGGGGAAAGAACGTGGGCGGGCGGCCAAAAGTACCAAGTTTCAATGCGGTGGTGTAATTTATAAACTGCGAGGGATTGAGGGGGAACCAACTTCTTCGCCGACAAAAAACAAACTCTGGCGCAAGGTTTAGAGATCTGGGTCAAGTACGTCAACTTCCCGTGTGTATTGAAAAGCGACGGCAGTAGAAAATGGTCGCGGTGATCGGGGCGACGATTAGGCGCGAAGCAAAATCGGTGAGGGAGGAAGCCAATACGGGAGGGTTAAAACTGCCGAGGGTGGGATCCGGCAATAGCAAAAAAATGGGAAAACTTGGGGAGGAGTACAACTACCGCAATGTTCCACGGTTCAAACCGATAGTTCCGGGGGGGGGAAAGGGGGGGTTAGAAAGAGATGGCGACGACCTTTTTCCCGCAAGCGGATGAGTGAAGTTGCACATTGGGCGGAGAAAAAGGGGGGTAACCTTAAAGGACCGTAGTAAAGAGGGGGTCAAGGGTCAGCCTCCCCTTTTAAGGTATAAGGCTTTCAGCCGCAAAATATGAGTTCACAAAATCCAATCAGGAGCCAGGGCTTCGAACATGGGAGAAGGAATAGGTGTGAGTCAAGACTAGGGGCAGTGAATAGGGTACATCCATAATGAGAAGGCGCTGGTATAAGAGACAAAGAGTGCCAACTTCGGCTCCAGAACCCTTCATACTCTCCACATTAACCAATAGAGGATATGCGATCGGAAGGCATGCCTAGCTAAAATAAAAAAATCTTGACCGACGGAATATTTGGGAAGAGGAAAAAAAGCCGGAAGGGGGCCCGAGGGTTCGAAGATTCCTGGAAGGGGGTGACGGAAAAGGGTGGGTCCAAAATTACAATCCACGGAGGGATCACGAAGAAGGTACGCGAAGAAGGACGTTGGATTCTAAAATGTCTCTGGGTGGGGGGTCCTGGGGATTGGGTGTGGGGTGTGATGAGACATTTGTTCTTAGAGGGGGTCCCCCACAACAAAAAAAACAACAAAAAACACAACAACCCCAACACCACACACCCCCACAACACCACACACCCCCACAAAAAAAAAAAAAACAGGAGACACAACGGACCAGTCGATGGGAGGGAGGTCAAGGCAAACTCCGAAAAGCAACTGAACCCCCATCTTGTGTTCGGCAATTAGTAGAGCAAAGGAGAAAACAAACAAAGAGGGAAGTAGTCAAAAATAATTGCTAGAGATTGGGACCGTACAAAATCGACCGGATGAAATTGTCCGAGTTGAGGGATCAGGGTGATGGAGGTCTCACCGCAGAAGGTCACATGTGGGTCGAGGGCCTCAAACGACACACCGACTATAAAACTCTCTACCCAAGACATCCACGCATTCATTAGGTAGGACAAGGAAGAGGGAAAACCCAGACATTGGGGGCGGGTGGGGAATTTGAACAATTGGGGAACGACGAAAGGTGGGACATAGGGAATCGGCTGAAAATAGAGGAAAAAAAATAAGGAAGGGAGTTCCCGTGGGCGAGGAGGGTTAAAAACGAAGCATAAACATCGAGAAGGAGGTGTGGCAGTCTTGGAGGGGGTCGATTCTGAAGGCGGCAGAAATTTCCGATTGGAGCTCTGGTATCCCCAAACGGCGTGAATTCATGATCGACGGAAAAGAACGACGTGTGAGCTGGAGCAAAAACGAACTTCTCCGTTGCGAAGCCGGAGAATGCAGGGGGGTGGAGGCCGATGGGATAATCACGCGGGGCTAAATCAAGGGGAGAAAAATATTCCCGGGACTTCGAAAAAGGAAAATCCTGGCCCAAAGGGGTCATTGAAACGTCATTCCAACCGCTCGGAAGAAAGTTACGCCAGTCGTAAGGAATCTCTCTTGAACGCTCGGCTGGAAACACGAAGGCGACATCCAATCAACCGTGGCGGATTTGAACAGGTTGGCCCCCCGGGTCTTTGAACGAAGGGGCCACTTTCGAAAGAGTTAAGGGGTGAAATTTCAAACAGCAGTAGTCTGCGAGCACGCGGTTTTTCTGCTCATGCTACTCTCCTCAAGAGTGGCAAAGCGAAGAAAAGAAAAGTCGACCAAAGGGAGCAGCGCCATGGTGTCCGATAGCGGAGTGGTAAGCCCATAGCATTCTGTCACCGAATGAGTTTTCAAAAAAAGCTTGAGGGCCAGGTGCTGCCGGGGTGCGGGGCGGGGAAGCCGGGAAAGCTCAGCAGGGCGAAGAGGTGCTGCGAAAGTAAAACAAACAAGCCAACAGGTCTTGGTACGGCCCGCGGAAAACCAAACTTTTCATCCTGCCTGGGCTTCTTAGTAAATGAAGTTGGGGCTAACGTAAAAGGGGGCAGATTGGAATGCCCAAATGTAGAAGTCGCAATGGGGTTACAGAATCGATGGGCGCACGTAACCGGAAGGAAATTGGATTCAAAATGAAAATGACACGGCGGGCGCGAAGTTCTGGGATCGGTCGATTGTGAACAGTAAACCTCAACTGAACTATAAAAAAAAAAAAAAACAAAAAAACAAAAAGAAGAAAAATTCGAAACCAAAATTATGATCAAGGAAGAAAAAGAAATAGAAAAAGGAAAAAAGATGCGGAAAGAGAACGCCCGGGAGGAACCTTTACACGAGGGTCTTTGGACCCCAGGGGAGGGACGGATGGAAACCTCGAATTACTCGAATACGATCAGCAGGGTAGATACGGGAAAGGTCGCGGTGGGGGGGGGGGGCGAAATGAAGGCGTGCGCTCGGGAGAAGAAAAGACAGCCGTGAGAGATGCGGTGGATCTCTTAAAACCGGCTGCCAGGGAACCCATCTTTAAGGGCGCAGGAAGGTCTTTGGTCATCGGCAAAGGGAAGGCTGAGGATGAAATTGGCTGCTGTCGCAAATAATTTGCGGAATACAGGGGGCCAGGAGAAGGTTAGTTCGATTAAAGGCGCGGGGCAAGGAAAAATGGACTACGGGTGGAAGGTGTATCAGCAACTGGTCCCGCCCAAGTAGTGGAAAAAGGAAATTATGGGGAGTCGAGGAGCAACGACGACGCTCTAACTCCAGGTGGGGGAAAGACCACATATGGGAAGACACACTGATTAAGGTAATCCGTAGCATCGTGAGGGAAAGTTTGGGATCGAGCGGACATTCCTTTAGGTGAAGTCAGATCGCCAAAAATCAAAGTGGTGGGTGAACTCGGAGGCTACGTTTCTCCTTGTTGGGTGTCAGGTCAGATTTCCATTTTATCATTGAAAAGAGGCGAAACCCCGATTGACAAATAATCTAACAACAACTGAGGAAAAGAGAAGGTCAAACATCAGGGGGCGAGAAAAACGGGGTAGCCCAACGCAGCATCGAGGTCCAAAAAAGGGTCGAAGGTGGGAGACATAAACGGGAAACGGCCCAGCCAAGGGGAATGTCCGCCCGAGATGACGAAAAAACTTGTCCTCTAAAAAAAAGAGGAAAGGTCTGCAACGTCGCCAAAGTGGGGTGTGTAGGCTTGGGGACAAACAGGCTCAAGAAATATGAGGGAACCGGACGACTATAGGGGCCCTTGCTGTGGGTAGGGGGCACCGCGGGCGGGATAAAACGTGTCCCCAGCGCGGCGGAGAGGGTTCAGCACAGAAAGTTCTTAACAGATTGTCTACCGCAAACGCTTGAGAAAGAGAATTCCTCTCAGGCTTCCCCCGTTGGGAGCGGAGGAACGAAAGTCGCGCTGGAACGAGCCGTATCGGGACGTTCCAAAACAGCCATAAAAGGAAAAAACAAAAAAAAAAAAGAGAAGAAAAGCATGATAACATTACTGGATGAAAACGGGAGAAGATTGAGTTACGCCCCTCCCAAAAGCCGTTAAAAGGAGATAGAGGAAAAACCGGGGGGAGAAATGTTGTCACATCCGGCAGACAACTGTCAAATAACAATGGGAAAAAGTGAAAGGGAAGGCCGCTTACAAGAGGGGCGAATAATGGGTTGAAAAAGAAGGTCAGGGAGGACGGGGCCAAAGAGCCGTCGGTAAAAAAGAACGGACCGACGTGCAGATTCGCCTTGAATTCAAATCGAATCGGGGGTCAAGCAGAGGAAGAAGGGTCGGGCAAGTAGAAATTGGGACGGAACAATCTGCAAAACAATGGGTGTACCGTTATTACTCCACACCTGAAAATAGAAAGCAGGGACATGTGGTGTTCCATTCTTTCCGTAACCTGGGGACCCAGTGCTGCGGTTGGTGACTCGCGAACACGACTATGATGGGAGGGTCAACCAGGAGTCTGGAAGGGCCAAAATACCCCGTTGCGGCCCTATGTTTCACGCCGCGGAATGGGTCGGCAGAACGTGGTAAATTAAACCGGCTCCGTCCTTCACATTTAACAAATGATAGTGTTGGGGTGGGGGGTTGATAGGTAGCTCTATAGCAATCTGTCTGAGCTAAAAGAGGCGTGTGCCGCAGGGTACGAGTGTTGCTCCCTTGAATAAGAGTCGCACAGGAAAAGGGGCGTCGGAACTGAAACGCTTTGGAAACCCTTTTCAACCTACGGTGGTCCGGTTGAATTGATGGGGGTGTTCAGAAGAGGGAAGTTTACCGGAGGCCTGAGGACAAACGCTCCACTTTCTGGCTGTGAAAGGAACAAAGGGGACATTACATGACTAGACGAGGGGACCGGCGTACCGCAATGGTCATGAGGAGTAATGCGGGCAAGCGCAGGGATGCAGGGGTAAACAAAGAGGATCCCAACACACAGGCATTACCTTGATGCTGCTAAAAGAAACTGCTACGAGGCGTTGCAGGGGAGCAGAAGTGAGGGGGGGAGTATCAGAGAGAAGGAAGGGTTCACGCGAAAAGGGGGCGGGAAGAAGGCCGCAAGAGGGAAGACGTAGGATCCGCCAACACATTGCAAGAAGTCAGACAGAAGCATGCAAAGAAGTCGTGGTAGCTCGATGCAAAAAATTAAAAAGCACCGAGGGACCTGGACGATATTTTTGGAAAGATAGGGTGCGACCAATCATGGGGTATTCAGCCCGGAGGATTCAAACTAGGACGTTTGGGAAACAGGTGGGGTAACAAATTTCCACACACGACAACGGCCGGGGGGGAGATAGATAAAACTTGTTCCTAGATACTGAGGTGGAGAGCTGGGAGAGACGATATAAGTTTTCGTGTGAAAGGGGTCAAACTCGCCAGATGGCAAAAGGACTATCGGGAAGGGGCAGATCAAGTCGTCCCGACACTCCGACATGTTTTACTGTAAAGTGTAAGAAGGAGCACAATATAGATCAACTACAGACGGAAACAACAAAAACGAGCGGGAAAAGAAGCACTATATATTAAAACGAATGTAAATTCCTAAAACAACATCTCACTGGAGATTTTCTCATTTCCAAAACGTTGTATAATAAACAAACGAAGCAAGCTCCGTAAGTGGGTTTTACTCTGTGGAAAGACGCAGCAAGGAAAGACATAGAATCCTCAGGAGCCCGAGCATCAAACGAATGAAGGTTGAGAGTCTTTGGCAAACCCAGTTTAGAGTGACGCCACGAATCGTGTTGTGAAGGTGACACGAATTGCACAAGGAACAGAGTAGCCTACAGGTGAAGAGCATCGGCTGAAAAGCGCTGAGCACTCTCTTCAACATTCCGGGG
>Ga0179593_1481146_pt1 | contig 14450 bp, 13 predicted proteins | sample CZODoug2_1_08_16_FD_185931 | JGI IMG/M metagenome (GOLD analysis project Ga0179593, IMG submission 185931) | Vadose zone soil fungal communities from Angelo Coast Range Reserve, California, USA - CZODoug2_1_08_16fungal (PacBio error correction) | ecosystem: Environmental > Terrestrial > Soil >...
CGCTGAGCAGGGGGGCGAGCGAGAAGTGCTATCACGTAGCACTGCGGAGAAGGCTAAAAAAATGTAAGGGAAAGTAAACATCGACACAGGGTGGGAACTCAAGGAAAAGGGAGGGAATGGTGGAAGGTATCTCGATAAGGGCGAAGAGTTACCTGGGAGGAGCGCGGAAAGCATACGGAAAGTGAGAATTCTGTAAAGGAGGAGAAAGGGGGAAAGAGCAGAAGTCGTCGTACCTTAAATACGGCGTTACCTGGGGAAGGTACCAGGGAAAGGGGGGGACATCGGAAACAAAGGGACTCACACGGAAATGGCGAGGAATCGGGATCTACCTCCAAAGAACCTGTCAATTCACTATCGTCGGCAAGCGGGCCCACTGGTGGTGACGATGACTTGTCGCGATAACAAGAAGGATGGCCTAAGAGAATCGAGATGTTAAGGAAAAATGCGAGGTGCCATAGCCATGCAATGTACGAGGCCAATCATCAGACTTTTGTAGGATCGAAGTAGTACTATGTGCGGGGGAGGAAAAGGGGGGGGGCCAGATCAGTCATCTTGGAAACTCCGTGCGTGGTAAAGCAAGGTGATGTTTACGGTTTTACTGGCGACCTTTCTCGGGTATCGGACGGCTCGAAACATGCCGGTGGTGGAATCAGCTCGCCCTTCAGAGGGGGTGAATAGGCGCTGAGGGGAAAGAGAGGGGCAATTTAAAAGCAAAGTCAAGATGGGGGGAAGGAAAATACTGAGCCGTGAAAGCGTCCTTGCGAAGAAGTTATAGTTATCCGAAGCAGTGATCACGACGAGGATCGAAAAATGGGACCTGTTGAGCTAGAGATCAGGGAAAGGTTAGGAATTCCAAAATCACCACAGAAGAAGAGAAAGCTAAACTCTAAAATTCACAAGGCGTAACTTGGAGTAAAACACATTCCAGAATAAGAAGCTCGAAAGTCTCGCCGCGACAAAACGAAAACCTACTGCATGTGGGTGTGAAAAGTCTGGCTCAGAACGGTCAAGGGGGGGAGCAAGCTCCTAACCTTGCATAGAAAAAGGAACTCGTTCAAATATGAGGTCGAATAGACCGAAAAACAAAAAAAGTCGGGAAAGAAACTCAGGGAGAACCGCTACCTCGAGCCCGCGCCCGGCAGAAGGGAGAGGAGAACTTTCGCAACCCTGAGCCAGGGGAGAGAATTTCACAGACTTGAGAAGAAGGGAATCACCCAGTCAAGAAAAAAAAAAAAAAAAAAAAGAAAAAAAAAAAAAAAAAAACATGAAGTGGGATGGACAGAAAGGCAGATGTCTCCGGAACAAAATCTGTGGCATTCTGGGGCTAGGGGCAGGGAAGCGACAAAAAGGCTGGAGGAAAGGAGAACAATCGGGGGGTAGGGTCTGAAAGGCAGCTAACTGGACCAAAGCAAATCGCCACCTAGAGGGGTATGGTGTCAAAGGGGAGGCCGCAGGGGAGGGGCGTAAGGGCCGTTCGGCGGGGCGGAACCGCATTACTCGAATAGGATGGCTCAGATCCAAAATAAGAGGGGAAAGGCGACGAGGAACCGTAAAAATTCCTCCGGTGGGAGGGGGGAAGAGAGGAAGAAAAAGGTTGAAGAAACTGGGTGATCCCGGGAGAAAAAACAAGTCCGTAAAGAATAGTTGCGGTGTGCCTAAAGTATACCGGCTGATTCGATACATCTATCTCCCGCCTTGCGCTAGGAAGAAGGGGGGGGAACCCGCAAGGGGCGTCGCTTAGGACAGGGATCCGGCCTATTCCGGGGTACTCGTGCTGGTTGATCAAGGCAACAGAACAGCTGCAGAAAACATGCATGAGGTTGAATGGTGGTGCTCGGCACCGAAGGAAGAAAGGAGAGAAGCATCCAAAAGACAGCCGGGATCACGGCAGACAAAGCCTACCGGTCAGAATCGGTCCCACCCGCGAGGCGGGACATGGGGCGCAAGTGGTCGGTCCGCAGTCTTGTGGGCCAGAGGGTTAGCCGGGTTGACGCTGCGGGGAAGGATGTATTGAAGAGAGTTTAGGAGGGGCAGAGGGCAGAGAAGGTTGGGGGTCCCAGGGGAGGTAGAAAAGGGGAGTCAATGCCAGGACCGAAGGCATAAGGCTCGACCCCAAAGGAAGAAAAGTGAGGTGCGCCAAAGGGAAATTTCTTGTGGCCGCGGCTGCGAGAAGATGACTGCAGGGGCACTCGGACTCAGGGCTCCTATCCGGGAGCAAAGCGCACTCAGGGTAAAGCAAGCTCAAGGCGGACCTACATCTCTCTCAAACAAAAAAAAAAGTATTAGAAATAGATATATTTTATTGAAAGGAGTATAAACTTTTGCGGACGCGGAGACGATCCACCATTACTGTGTCCTATTGGGAAGGGAGGAAAGGATGACGATCGCTCCACAGAAGACGCCGGGTGCAGGCATTTCTTACAAAATAGAAACTGGGGCGCGCCGGCCCAAAACTCTCAGGTGATCGCTAACTCAAAGAACCTTTTCCCCAAAGGGGGAAAAGTTGACCTCTCTAGCCCCATCCGTAAGCCAGGAGGAGTCACTCTTCAAACTTAATCTAAACCAGAAAAATGCGGAAATGAACTCGACCAATCAGTCGGAAAAACAGCAACACTACAGACCATAAAGCAGGATGTACCGAGAAGACCGGGAAGAAGGGGGAGGGTCTTAAAAGGTCCCGATTTCCTTGGGGGGGGAAGGGCTCGCGCGGATCGCAAATTAAACTGTTAGAACTTGGGATGGACTCATCGGATGTGAAAAAAAAGAAACATCCAGGAGAAAAGGCAAAGCGCCTCAGATTGTAGGGACCACGAAATCGGAGGGAGGGGAAGGAACTCGTCGACGAAGAGGTCAACAATAGCTGGAATGGCCGTCTGACGAAGCAACGGGCAGATGTAGAAGTTGAACGGCAGAGCAGGCGCGCGGAAAAAGGAAAAAGGAAAACTTCTGAATTGGCGACTTGTGGGTAGCGGTGATCACCCCCGTCACCTTGAATGTCCCGCCAACCGTAGAAAGAAGAAGACGCGCAGCACCTAACCTGGGTGGCTGGCGAAGAGCAAAAAACTACCCCACACGCGTGAGGAGGGTTGGGCCCGTCCGTCCTACTCTAAACCGCCACCGGGGGAGATAGGAGGCAGCCACTCCCACAAGAAAACTAAAGTGCGGCCGATAAGTCATGGGGGATATCGGAAAGGGGGTCAGGGGGCTGCATTGACAAAGGTAATTGGCGGAAAAACGCGGCGAATGTAGGAGAGCACGCGACACTATCTATTTCACCGTCCCCTACTATGACCTGAGGAGGAAAAAACAGAGCAAAAAGACCTATGGACCAGAGGAGGTCTGGTGAAGATGGGATCATGGCTGCCAGGAAAAAATCGAAGAAGGAGGCGCAACCTGCGCGAACATCAAGGTCTGCGGGGAGGGGACGGGAGCCGTGAAAACAAGTAACAGTCCGGGGGTGTCGGTCAAAGAGGAAAAAAGCAAGAGGAGAGACCGGATCGTCCGCGAATGGTGGGCGGAGGGCGCCTCATGTGAAGAAACAAGGGAAAAAAAAAAACGCAGGCGGGGAACGGGCGCGGAAGAGCCTGACGACTTAGGGAGCCGGGATGGTGGGGGGAGAAGACGCCTCTCGCTTTGATGGAGGAAATCTCTCCAGTCGTGAGGTGGTTATGAACTATCATGGGCTCAATTTCGGAAAGGAAACAGTCCCAAGGATCCAGCATATTCGTCGAGCACGCAGGAAAAAGCAGAAAAACCGGATCCCTGAAATTCAGAAAAGGTGGCAAGGGGGACTGCCACAACGCGGGACAGCCAAGCACACTGGACTATTGCAAGACCTAAAAATTCCGGCGCGGAGCCGCTCAACAAAACCAAAAGGAGCCTACAGGTGGGGTTGGGGGTGGAGTCAGCCCGCGAGTGGGTGAAGCCCGTTCCGAACCCACCTTTAAACGGAAACATCAAACCGTAGTCGCCAAACGCAAGGAGAGTCCCCAAATTCTGTAAGAGTCTGGTAAAACACACTCCAAACGCCAAACCACCTGAACAATCGCAGACAAAGCCCACTTCACCCCGTACGGAGTATTGCAAAGAGGGCACTGACAGTACAAAAGTCGATACCCGCTCGTCTGGGATTAGGGAGACGCGGAAGTCGGAAAAAAATCGCGGAAGCGGGGCAGACAATAGATAGGTGGAACTTTGCCCGGCTTTGGGGCCTAAGACGCGGGGAGGGACGGGTCAACGATCGAGCAAGGAGACGTGTTAGTCATCTCCGGGGACCTTCCTGGAAGAAAAAATAGCAGCCCGTACCGTTGCTTTCGACCTACTGTAGGTCTTTAAGCAAGAAATAAAAAGCCCGGCGCCCTTCAACGCAACAGGGACGCTGAAATTGAAGCGCACCGCTGAAGCCCCGTACGAGGCAGAAAGTACTCGAGGAAAGGTCAAACCAGGCCAGCATTAAGATACAGACTTCCGCAGTGAGGGGGGGGTACTCCGGAAAAGGGCGAGGGGAACGCCGAGCAAAATCAAAGTCTCCGCGATCACGAGAAAAAAAAGGGGTCTAGAAACAACAACAAAAAGGAGGAGGAAAAGAAATCAAAAGGTTGAGCGGGGATCCGTCTGAGAGGAGGTGTCGCGAAAAAAAACTTCGGCCTCGGGATAACAAAGTACGGTAACTAAATCTACACCTCTTTTCCTCCGGAAGAGGCGAGGGGGGGGGGGAGGGAAATCAAGTTCTCCTCGGAAAAGGTCCGGGCTGGAATCATCACTAAAATTGGATTAGCAGGGATGGGGGGTAAAGGATTCAAAAATTAATTATTCCAAGTAGGATAAAGAAGGAGGGCGTACCTTTAAAGAAAACGGTTAAAGTTTTGCTCTAGGGGGAAAAAAAAAAAAAGTGAATTAGAGATAGGGATCTCAAACTCTGAGACCAAGAGAAAAACGGGTCACTTGGACGAGGCAAGCGGTGCCCCTTTTAACCGATTCCTTTGTTGGGGCGAAATATCGGGCGCTAGGACTGTCAGTACTCAGTTTCATATCCAGCAGGGGAAGGGGAAAAGGACGTCCATCCTCTATGGGCGTCGCGCTCGCGGAGTGAGTGGGGGTTTAGGTCAACCGACAGAAAAGTGGGAAGCACCGGACGGTGGGCGCCACCCAAGTGGAAAAGGATATAAAGGGCGGAAGCTAACAAAATTAGCGTTACCGCCGAGAGAAAGATAGGGTGGTGGAGCGGCTCGTGCAAAGTCAGCTAGATGGGGTAGATATCACAAAAGGGAAAAAAGGGGTGGGCCGAACGCGCGGCAAGACGGTATCTTAAAGATTGCCGGGGGAAGAGGCCGTAGGAGTGGGGGGAGGAGAAGAAAGGTCTAAAAGCTGATCACTCCGTGACTGGTGAAATCGGGCGCGCACGTAAACCTTGAAACGGATATCCGAAACGGTCCTGTCACTCAATAAAAACGCAGAGTAAGCGATTTTTTCCAACCCCAATGGACGAAAAAGAGAGAAGGAAAAATCCGAACCGCTCTGCTCCGCTACGAAACCCGTTGGTTTTTCAGGGGGAATATATACGCAGAAAAAAAGGACGCGACCGCCTGTAAAGAAGGGGAGATAGCAAGGACATTACTGCCCGGGGCCGAGAGAAAAACCTCCAGGCAGAGGTAAAGGAGGAGACTTGGAACGAAAGGGGGGAATAGGAAGCAAGATGAAGAGGGGGAAGGATAATCGAAACCCTCCATCCAAGGGATGTACAATACGAGGACGGGAGCTCAATTTTCTTACTGAGGTCAGAGAGGTGGCAGAGCGGCAAAAGCCAAAACTGGGCCCTGGCGGCTACCAATAAGGGCGGAAAGAAAGGGGAAATCCCCAAACAAAGAAAGAGGAGCTTGTTTTCTTCAAAGAAGAAATGGCAAGGCTCATAAGAAGAGCTCTGAAGGGGGAAAAGCTTGAGGACAGCGGCACCATCTGGATCGCCTAGTTGGGTATATGGCTCACGCAACCAGGGGCTGGAAAATGCTGATGACCGCCCGTATTGAAGGGGTGGGCGGGACGCAGTCAAAAAAGTTTACTTATCTTGTGAGAAAGAACCACGCAAAGAAGCGAAAATGGGAAGAGACGAAAAGGGGAGAAACGGCTGAACGTATCTACATAGAAATTCCGTGGAGCGAAGAGAAAGACCGAAGAGATTGGGAGCGTCGTCGAAAAAAGTGAGGGAAAAAACGGCGCATTCCGGGAAGAACGGAAGGGAGGCGCTGAATCCTGGTGGAGCCGAGTTGAAAAGGAAAGAAGAATCTCGCAACAGAAAGTTCGATGGTTGTGAGAGAACCGAAGGATCCATCAAGCAGTCAAATCAAAACCTATGTCGGTCAGTCGTTTCAACGTAGGCGGGGCGTAGGGGGGGGGCGATCATGGAGGGGGTTCCCGAAGTAGGGGGAGGAGGTCAGGTGGGAAGACGGCGAGACCACCTGGGAGACCGGCTGGGCAAAACGTCGGCAGAATCCCGGTCGTGAGGTGCTGTTGCGCAAAGAAAAAAAAAACGAAACCCGACGTGCAGGAAGTCCCGCAGGAATGGGAGATTGAGGGCGTTACCGAGAGGAAGGCGCGAAACCAGGGAATCGGAAATCAATTCTTCCGGAGCTATCAGAACTGGTAAACGAAAACAATTCGTACAAGAAAAAGAAGACTCCAAAAAGGAGGAGGAGGAAAAGAGAGTATTTTTTAGGCTAAGCGTAAAAGGAAGAGATGGGAGGTAACATGCAATCTCCGACCCAAGGAAACTTGGCCCTGCGAATTAAAAACTTCTTCTAACTCAAGAATCTGATCCAAAAAAAGAGAAAGGAAGGCAGAGAAAGAACTCGGCCTGTAGCCTGCCTTCCTTCTCCTCGCCCTGAAGTGAAACTCGATAAATACCTCTAACACTCTATTACCTGAAAAGGGCACAGGCCGGTCCGGAAAGGCGTCCTCTCTCTAAACCCTGGTCTCTCCAAAAACTGTGAAGAACATCAGCGCAAAAAAAACACCGCCCCTGCCCAAGACAGTCGCGCTGGACCTAGACATCCAGCGAGGAGGAAGGAGGGCGTAAGGACCCGTAGTGAGTAGAGCGCGCGGATCCAAGACCGGTTTTCTGATCACCAAATCGACTAGAGTATTGAGCCTGAGGGGAAGGTACCCAGAGGCAATAAACAAGACAAGCCTCGGCGGGGGGACCGGAAAGTAGGGGGAAGGGTTGGCACAACAATGGTCGCAGAAAAAGACGGGAATGTCTTCATCCGAAACGGCGTTAGATAGTGACTAAAGGAGAACAAGGAGCGAGGAAACGACCCATCAGGAAAACAATAAGTCATTGAAGACTGGGGTCTCGGAGACCCTCACGGAAAAAATGTTCGCATAACTGGAACTCCCACTAGAATGTCTCGAGCAAAAGAAAAAAAGAAAAGGGGGCGGGCATGCCAATTCAACCCCAAATCGAGTAGATGGTAAGGAAGCAACAACGATAACCTTCCCACCAAGGGGCGACGGAGGGCCGGTGAAAAGGGGACCCCTTCTTTTGGGCTAAAAGACTCAGCAAGGGGGAGCTGAGGAAGTTAAAAAAATCAGACTTGTTGACGAGGGAAGGCCTAAGGGTAGGGGGAGCGAAAGCCAAATAAAGGGTAAATACACAAAAGCCCGGCTAGTCATTGGTCAGTTCCGAAAAGAAGAGTTGGTAAAATCATCTTTTGGGCTTGGGATTCTCCGCTGGGGAGATACCCGGTTGCCAAAAAAGCAGGACGATTGCGGCTAAAAAATCAGCGAAAGCCAAAAAAGCTACCACAAAATCTGAGTCGGAGGGGAGGGCGAGGTGGGGAGTGAGACGAGCAGCGGTCTCTGGTGGGCGTGGGGGCTCTGCTTCGAAGGCCGAGTCGAGACCCGATCGGGTGGGGACGTAATTTTATTAGCCAGAAGGACTGTCGAAGCTCTTTTCAAACAGCCTGTAAAAACCACGAAGGCGGTCGTGAAAAGAGAATCAGATGGACGCTCTTAGGAGATCTGGGGAAAGGGGGGTGGGAACAGCCTCCTAAACTAAAAAAAAATAGGTTATGCGGAAAAAAGCGGGATCCCTTGATTTCCTTGGTGTGTTGGAGAGGAAAAAAAGCAGGGGATCCTGAAAAAAAGTAGGGCTCACGGAACGATCATAACTCAACATGGCACGCCGAGTGAGCCAGCAAATCGTACGACTGTCGAAGAAAACCGCCACTGCCACAGCCGGAGATTCAACTAAGCATAAGTTGAAAAACCCGGGAGGATCTCGGGACGCGCCGCGCGCAAACTCAGACCTCGGCGATGCCGGGCGCAAACTCCACAAAAAGCCTGAAGGGGGACTGATTAAGAAAGATAGGTAGCAAGGTCCCGCCGTGGGGGCTCACGCGTCACCGAGTCAAGCCAACGCACTAGGAAAAATCCCAATGGAGGGTCGGTCTACAGGCACCACACAACGCACCTACAAATCGCCCAGCGCCGAGCCCGCACCACTTCGAGGGAGCGGGGGCGAAAAGAAGATGGAAACTGGACGTAAATTCAATCGCGATAAAAGAGGGAGGGTTAAAGAAAACACAATTGAAAAGGCACCTCCATGAACCTCGACCTTCACAATAGAGAAAAGGGTGCCGGCTGGGGCAGAAACAATTGAGGTTACACATCCGATAGCTACCGGGGTCGTTCGCGGAAAAAACGGTTCCACCGGGTACCCATTCACAGGTCAGGCCTTGGAGCAAATGTGGGATTCAATGGGGCTCAGTGAAAAAACGTGAAGCTCCAAAAAAGCCGGCGAAGAACGCCCACAGGGACCGAAGATTCTGCAGGAGTTAAAGTCAATCATAGAGAACCCGTAAAAAAAAACTTAAAAAGGGCTCGGGAAGGCAGGAAAGAAGACACCCGAGGCCCTCTCGAAAAGGGGGGAAACGCGTGAGGGAGGGAAACTAAAAACAGGGGGTAGGACCCCTCAGAGCGCCATCTTGTCTGAGAGCCGAAAAAACCACGGAGCCGCGAGCAAAGATCTACCATTTAAGAGCGGCTCAAAAAACAACTGATTGGTAAAATATAGCTATCCAGGGGGAAGGAAATGGGCGCATTATCATTTCTTGAGCTCTCATCCCGCGCTCGAGGCGGGCTAAACAACAACCACCACCGAAGCCAAACAAAATTACGGAGAATGAAATTCCGGACGAGGGCGGGGAGCATGGTATCTAATAGGGGGCAGGGGCAGGGCTCAACTGCGAGGGAAGAAGCAGCTCCGAGGGCGTGATGCGCAGGAGGGGAGGATCAAAATTTCTTCGCGAAAGAGTCAGCCCGACAAGTCGTAGGCTGTGAGGTACCAAGGTGATTTGAAACAGCGTTTGGGGGGGGATCCCATGCCCGAAGTGAGAGATGTGTAAAACGAAAACTTGTTATTCGGGCCTGTTGCGGGATGTGCCGCGGCCATAGTTGGCCCCAGGGAGGGGGGTTTATGAAACGGGGGTTTATCGAGAAAGAAGAAAGAGAAAGGCTTAATCAGTTTGACGGTGCCTCAAAAACAGGTCCAGAAAGGCCTGGCGAATAATACCTCAGTGGTGGAGGAGGGAGAGGGTGTAAAAAAAAGAAGGGGTGGGGGGGTGGAGGTGGGAGTGTTTCAAACTTAACCGTACTGGCATAGGGGGAAAAAGGAACTTGAGGTGGACGTGAAACTCACCACCGTGACTAAAAAAGAGGGACGGAAGCCGGGCGGCAAAGCTGTGTTGGGAGACTCGGCAAACGGCAGAAAATATTCTCACGCGCAAATGGAAAGCTGTCCTGGCTCACCGGCAAGAGGAAAGAAAAGGTGATAAAAAATCCGCTCTACCGATGGCGGGAGGGAAGATCCTGATCGAAGGAGGTCAAGGGGAGAAAGCGGGGACCGTTACTGCATGCCTGGGATCGGAATGAAGAAAAAAGAAGACCGGGGAGAAAAGGTCCTAATCAAAAGCATGGAGAGGGATAAAAAACAACAGCCTCCAAACGCTCGACCGCAGAAGGAATGAGACGCTAAAAAGCCGACTGCGTTGGGGTACAATAATAGTTAAAGCCCCCCCAAAAACCAAAAAGGGGCTCAAGCTCGGGTCGAGGAAAAGAGGCCTGTCGAAGAAGAAAAGGAAGCTACAAGGTAATTCCCTCCGCTCGGGTAAACCTCGAAAAAACGACCTAAAAAAAGGGGTAGCGGGAGGAAGGACAGAAAGACGTATCGGGACGTCAAAGTCCGGAAAAAGGGATCAATCGCGAAATCCCCTCCTCCGGGGTTGCGGTCAAGAGAAATGCAAGGAATAAGGGGAGGGGATAGGTGTAAACTGGGGACGTGGAATGAGAGATGGGGAGGGGAGTCCATGTCGCCGGCGGGAAGCAAAGTGGAAAAGGGCGTCTGCTCCGATCCCTGAAAGGCCGAGCGAAGTTCGGAAACGAGTAAGGGGGTCACAGTCTCCGGCGATCGGGAGGCGGGAAGTTCGGGCAGGCGGTACGGAAGGAAACCATCGTCCTCTAAAGGGGGGGATTTTCTCCCAACCAGTTGGGCTCTCTAACCGTAAAGGAGGTACAGGGGGTCGGACGGGAGATCAGGGAGTGCGGGGTAAAAAAGAAATTGGCTCAATGAAGAAGGAGGCAGGGGGCGGTTCAGAGTACCTGAATTGCCTACCTTCAACACCGTCTAGAAAAGAAAATCAAAGATTCGGATCTCTGTCGAAGAGTTAGAAAAACAGGACCGGGAAGGTGAGAAAAAAGAGGCTGCATAGGGGTGGATGCCTCAACATCCGACCGAGAAAATAGTCTATGGGCTCAAAAAAGTGGAATCCGGGGGGAGACGAAGAGCATACAATTACATAAAAAGGGGTAACAAGTCATAAAAGAAGAGTCGTCTTTCTAGGGACAAAGCTAGCGCGTAGCGGGGTCAGGGGGGGGGGTTGTTTTGCAGCTCGGGTATAGAAAATTGGTGGACAGGTTACGCAGTCGTGGTAGCTGTTGACAGTTTAATAATAGAAGAAGACCGAAGCGGGCGAGTCATCGGAGTGGGACAGGGAGGAGTAGAGGCGGGGGTTCAAGTCAGGCGAGGCGACAATTGCCGGGAGCAACCCTTTTACAAGGTGCAGGAGGTGGAGTCGTCAATCGATGAGAAGAGCGATAAGAAGAGAGGAGCAGAGGCCTGGGACAAGAGCAATCTTTCTCAAGGGGAATAAAGAACTCGAGAAACAACACCAAAACGAGGATGAAAATTAAACGTATTTTCTCTAGATAAAGAATGGAAGGGGAAGGGACTCACGAAAAAAGACGTACGAGCCTTGCAACGTACACTTCTTCATTCCTCAGACGTCGCAGACATCCGCAGAAAAGGCGAAAGAGGAACTGGGCGAGCTGCGCCTCGAGGGAAAGGACGCGCGAACAAAAAAAGGAATCAAGGGAAGTACTAGAAACAGCGTCCTCCGAAATCGAAATCATCTGGCGTAAAGTACTCAAAAGAAAAAAATCTGAAAATGAAAAAAGAACACCAAACCGCAAAAAGCCACTCTTCGCGTCTTGGACCGACAGCCGCGAGGGGGGAATGAAAGTGCTCCGGATGTCCTTGGGTATGGCGCTAGCCGTCTAGGCGAAAAAAAAAAGAAGGAGGGCAGAACTTTCGTTGGTTTGCCGGGTACAAGAGAGAAAAAAGAGAGAGCGATGAAAAAAGGTGAATGCCAAGGAAGGGCAGGAAGTTCGGGGGGTGCGAACAGCTCGTCCAAGCACCAGAGAGGGGAGTAGTAAATAACTAAGGGGAAAAAGGAGGAGAGTAGAGGTAAGATCAGGGAGGCCGGGGGCGCGCGGAACGGAAACAGCAGACTTCTTGGTGAAAACTTTAATCAGGTCAGGGGTTATCCAACAGCACGGACCGCGTGAAAAAACCAAAGGAAGAAGGCTTCGCATCACAGAAAGAAACAAAATCCTGTTGGGCGGGAGAGATCTCAAAAAAATCGTCTATAGGGCACAACCAGTACAAAGATCGGGGAACCTTCCAAGCAGAGACGGCGGAACGCCGTTGACTATCAGTGGCGGGACAGCTCTCTCCAAAAAAAAATGATGAGGCGCAGTCAACCGAGCTGGAGCGCACGCTGCACTCGGGGAATCGCCACGCGCCACGAACTCTTCAAACTCCCTACTGACTGAAGGCGTGAACACCGACCAAGGGATCGAATCACGGCCAGCAACTTCCTTTGGGGTTAGGAAGTAAAAAAATTGCGGCTGCAGGACTGAGCTCTCAACGTCACCCGGGTCGCCGCAAAACATCTGCCAGGGGGCGGGGAGGGGCTGGTCGAAGGGTGAGACCGATCCAGCTGGCTGGGGGAAATTAGGCTCGGGGAAAAGGGAACCCGCAGACTATACGGCCAGCGCGCCATTGTATTATCTCTTGCACTCGGAAAACTCCGGTTTAACCAAGTCGGGGAGGGGGTCGAAGTCTCAGCTAATGACAATTCTGATAGGACAGGGGGTGGGGAGCCCTAAAAAACGCCTCTACAAGGTTTTGAGAACGCGCTACCGTTAGTTCGGTGAGGAGAAAAAGACAGCAATCCGGGAAGTGTTCTCGCGACAGAGAAAAACTTCCACGGAGGGACTACACAAGCAAGGACTAGCATTATTCAAAATCCTCCAAGAAAATCCTGTCGAGCACCGGAAGGAAGAACAAAAAGGCCTCGAGTCGCAAAAAACGAGGGAAATCCATTTAGCGGGGGGAAATGGGGGAGCCACTCCAGAGTCTGCGATTCATGCGCATAAAATATCCCCCCACCGGGATCGCCAGAAATGAAGAGCATCCGTTTGTCCCTTTCCTCCTTTAGGACAAGGAAAATAAACGGATGGGAACCCACCGTAAGAGATTACCCACGATCGTCGGTCTCGACGGTTCAACCAAACTCCACAAACTTACCCGCTCAAGGAAAAAGAAAATCAGGTCGAGTAGAAAAACGTCGGGACATCCTAGAAAAGAGGGCATGACAAAATCGCGGAAGACAAGAGGGAGAAGGTCTTAACGTGATACAAAGGGCCATCGTGAAAACCTCAGGCACACGCAAAAAAGAGGATAGTGAAAACCTTGACAGGTTGACCCTCGGGGATGGGCGTCATCCGATAAAATATGGCAATTCAAGTGTGGGGTAGGGGTGCCGCCGTGAGCAACGTCCACAGGGGTAAAATTCCATGAACGCAGGGTAAGTGTCGGCTGGACTGCAAATCACCTTAAAAAAGAACTGCGCGAAGAAGCTTAGGATGTCAAGCGAAAGGCGAGCCAAGGACGCGGAGAGTAGAAGGAAGGCAACAAAAAAATACTGCGTCATCCTCGGTTCATGATGTAGCAAGGTACAGGGGTCCCGAGCCAAGATGTCGCGCAAAAAGAGAGAGACCAGCAAGGGCCATAAATCGCCCCTCGAAGCAGGGACGTCAAACAAACTGAGTGAAGGATATGAGGAGAGGGGGAGAGGTGGCTTGCTCGTCCTTCGCCGAGCAGGGAGAGAGGAATAGCCCACCTTGCCGGGAAAGAGAATCGACACCGGGTTACTCAAAAAAGACGAAGGTCTGCCTCTTTTTTGATCTTGGGGAGAGACGGAGAACACTGGGGACCCGCGGCGCTGCCAAAAAAAAAGAAAAAAAAAAAAAAAAAAAAAGGAATAGCTCCAAAAGGGAAGACGGAGGGGAGAAGTAGGACCTGAATTCTTTCGAACGGTGTCGTGTACCTGGACGACCCATGGTGGAGGTTACAGGGTCACTTGGAACGAAAAGTCTAATGGGGTCACCTAGAGGGGATAGGTGACCTTACAAAAGAGTCCAAGGGGCACCACTTTCATATCGATGGACGCGGGGGAAGGATGTGAAACTGATTTGGGACGATGCCTTGTTGGGTGGACTGCTCAATAATAATCTCCGGGGTGCACTCAGGGACACGACAGGGTGCCAGGATGCCTCTACGACACGGCAGGAGTGCTAAGAAAAACGGTCTCTAGTGGGAGTGCGCTCGGACGGGTTACTCGTGCGGGGTGTGGGGGAAAGGACTAGACCGAATGTGGGGAAAGATCGTGCGGTTTAGGTACTCCTTTTAGGTGGGACGGGAGAAGAACAAAGTTTTACCGGGGTCGAACACTATCGGGAGTGAAACAATTACAGGTGTTATAGGAGGGAATCCGAATCGGAAAGCGAGGCCTGTCTCCGCTCGCCAAGGAAAGGGAGGCCTTTCTGAAAAAGGTGGTGGCGAAGAGGCGGCAAGAAAGTGAATGGAAGGCTGTCACGGATCGAACGTCGTTCAAAAATCCTGCGGGAAGACGATAAGAGGGAGCAGACGGGGGGACCTGGTTGAAAGAAAAGAATCACTTAGGAAAACCGTAGAGGGGTCAATCACACACTACCGGGAAGACGAGGTCCGACAGAACGCATTCTTATATGAGGACGGGGAGGCAAACAAATGA
>Ga0179593_1570579_pt1 | contig 14450 bp, 12 predicted proteins | sample CZODoug2_1_08_16_FD_185931 | JGI IMG/M metagenome (GOLD analysis project Ga0179593, IMG submission 185931) | Vadose zone soil fungal communities from Angelo Coast Range Reserve, California, USA - CZODoug2_1_08_16fungal (PacBio error correction) | ecosystem: Environmental > Terrestrial > Soil >...
TCGAAAAAATACAAAGAGGGTTCTGGATGACCGTCATTTGGTCGGGAGCCTGCACGGATCATCAAAGCCGTCAAGGTGGTACTTGACCGGGGGGAAGATTAGGACTAAACAAAGCGGGGGCCTCTCCTCCTGAAAGAAAAGTCTAGAACGCAAACCTGCTGGGAACATAAAACTAGGGAAATGAAAGTAGAGAGGGCTTAACTGAGGAAGCAGGCGCTAAACGGGAGATGACATGCTAATAAATCCGAGTCAATCTCCCGGGCAATCGAAACCAATGGCAGCAAGGCAAGCATTTCTCAACAGATCAAACTTGGCGCCGGAACTAAATTTGACAAAGGGGCGACACAGCAAAAGTGAAGAACAAAGACGAAAAAATGGAAAGCTGACTCAGTGTAAAAGCCGGCGAGACACGACTGCTCCCAGTCCCCCGTCATGGCACCTATGAGGTGAGCGTTCAGCGTTCGAAAAGAGGGGTCCCGCGGAATCGAGAAGAAGTGGAAACGTGGCTGGACAGAGTATAGGAACTTTCCAAGGAGCCGAGGAAAAGCACCATGCTCTAGCAGATAAAATCGAGCACGCCGTTCCCCAATCCTAAGCCAGGGTCGCATGGGCGGGGGCTAAAACGGGAAGTCCCGTCGATCTAACCTAAGGGGAAAGAAGCGCGCCGGGCCCTTAAAGCGCCCCGGGGACCTAATAGCACGACGGTAAAAAAACAAGAAGCAGGTCTTTAACAAAGGGAGTCGTCCTCGATAGAAGAACAAAAAGATAGTCAGAAAGAGCGTAAGGGGACCGCGTGAGGGGGGGGGTCAGGGTAGGAAAGAAAAATGAGGGGAGGGCGGGTGCTCACTTCTTGTCGGAAAAAAACGCACGAGAGGCCAAAAAGTGGGAAAGGGCCGGAAAAGAGGGAAAGTAAAGAACCTCAGAAAAAAGTTGGTCACCAAAGCATCAGCAACAACCCCAGGTTCGTGGTAAAATGGGGGGGGGTCTTACAAGAAAAACCACAAGGGAATCACAGCGCCCTTGTCTAAGGGGAAGCGGCCCAGGGAAATAAAGTGAAAGCGGCTAGGGGGGAAGGCTCCTCAGTGAGCAAGGTGATGCAAAAGGGGGGTCATCCGCCGTGCTCAGAAAAGCACCGTCCCTCACTGTCACCAACCGCGGGACCAAATAATACGTAACATATAGGCGAAGAAAAAAAAAAAAAAAGTTTGAAAAAAGCGAAGGGGAGTTTTAAGAGCAATCGAAGGTGCAATTGATGTGCGGATATCTCGGACGAAGCCGGAGATAAGAAGAGGACTCAGAAGAGAAAACGGACACAAGGGACGAATTCTTCTGTCTGAGCTCATGCGGGAAGGGGGCGTAAAACAACCACTCACGAGGCCACTGGAATTATTTATGAAGAAATGGGACTGTGTGAAACGACATTTACTGGCTCAGGATTGCTCTGAGACAAAAACGTGCTCAAAAGAGGACGCCTAGACGGGCCGAATTCCCAAAGACATTCCAATGAAGCGGGGGAAGAGGAACTCGAAAACCGGGAAAATCAAAAATTGAGAGAAAAAAAGAGGACAAGGGGGAAGGAAAAGCCGTCCGCCGAGACGGGAGGTTCAACCCAGCAACACAGGTCGGACGCGGGAAAGGTCGGGCTCCCCAAGGGTCAAGGGGCAAACGGCGAATGGTCGCGGAAGACCAAGGAAGCGGGGGTGGACCTCAACAGCTCGAAAGAAGGGGGAAAAGCAAGTAAATAGATTGATCGGAAAAAATAGAACTGGGGAAAAGGGTGCCTCCCGACCTAATGATGGTGGAGGAAAAATGGAGGACACGGTGGGGAGGTAGATAACATACAAACCCAAAAGGGCAAGGAGAGGAAGGAATCACAGCGTCCCAACTATGGCCCCCACCTGGCGAGGGAAATGCGGAAAAAAGTTGACAGGCCACTGGATAAGAAACACATAGGGGGTCAATAGTAGAGAGGATTATTTCATCAACAGCCGGAACCGTCGGGGGGGATTAGAACACTTGACCATAAGGGTTAAGAGGGGAGCGGAGAACTAATAGTTAGAACGAATAAGGTCTTCGGGAAAACAGTTGGTGAAATAGAATCCGAGGAGTTGGGAGGACAAGTGTCTTCCTAGGCAGATGTCAGCTTGCCTGCAAACTGTTAGAACCTAGGTTCGGATGGGTCAAGTGATAAAACCAAAAAGGGTAAGAGAGCGGGTGGGGGAAAATGCAGGATGACAAATCACCAAAAGAAGTCCCGGGCGCATTAGCTTGGTGTCCCCAACGCGAGGAACGAAGGAAACCGTCACTTCTGGAGAGTGGCCGATGAGGATGCACGGACCGGCGAGAGGTGGTAGAAAAGACATCAGTAAAGGGAGAGAGGACTTAATTCCAAAGCAAGAGGTACAAAATACAGGTTAAAGAGCTAAGGGTGTGCGGGGGAAAACGTGAGAAGTTAGGGGAGCTCACGGTGGGAGGCCCCTCCAACGTGAAGGAAAAGGTTTAAGAGAAAAAGATTCGGCCGAGGACACTCGACGCTGCTCACTCAGACCACGGGACGATGGGAGCCACGGGGAAGATCCCAAGAACACAAAAAATGGGTTGCGGTTTCGTGGCTGTTGAAAAAAGGGAGAAGTGACGGAAGAAAGGGCGGGAACGGAAAGGCTCGGGAGGAGAAGCGGGAGGGGGCAGAAAAAAAAAACAGCGGAAAAAAAAGATAAGTGCGAAACTCTCTAGAAAAAAACAAAATACACCCGCCTGGTGGAAGGTACTAGGAGGGGGTGAGGAGGAGGAGCAGTTAAAGGGAAGCCGACATGAGGTCTCCCCGGGCCGGGACGTTCGAACAGAGTCGGTTCCGGAGCTGGGTCAGCCGGTCCGGGAGGGGCCGAGGGCCTGAAAAAAAAGTAAGGGGCAACTGAACTTTAAGGGAAGCGAACCATCTACAAGGAACAAGGGAAGATCGCTTCTAGGGGGAGCAATATAGAAGGGGCCCGATACTAACGTCCTCAACAGAAGAAATAAGGGTAACTAAAAGGCCCTCCACTGGAGGGCATCTGGCCTGTGGTACAGGTCCGACGCCAAAGCATCAAAAAGGTGTCTGATGGCACACGCCGGTACAGAGAGGTGACGCATAAAAGGAGTGGAAAGGCAAAGCAAAGCACGTATGTACGTCAAGGGGGGGTGCAAATTCTAAAACGTCACACTTCCGCATCAAATCTAGAAATGACCAGATAGCTTTACTGCGACCTCGATCGTTCCTGAAGTTTTTGACCGCTTGGAACTAGGGCGGTCAGCCTCACTGTCAAAAATTAATCAAAAATCTACCTAGTATAAAGGAATTACTACATCGAAATCAAATGGTGAACTCGTCGTCCAGCCTTGTTTGCGGGGGCCGGCGATCCGACAACGCGTTAGTCAGGAGCGGCGCACCCGGGGATCGTTATCCAAATCCCCAACGGTCTGCCACAGGTACAAGAAACTGTCGAAGGGCCCTTGAGTGGGGGGACGGATTGACAGGACAAACTCGTGGGAAAAAACCCAGCATCCATAACAGGGGAAATTGGCGGGATGACTCGCCGAGGGTACTGGTCGGGGAGAGTAAAGAAGGGGGAAAGCCGAGAAGGGCCCTTTCTCATCTAGAAAGTAAAAAGCTTTTGCTACATTAGAGCTCCGGAGATAATTGAACAGTCTGATCATGAGACAATGGAGTAACCTGAGCACACAGACGTTGACGTTTATATGGCGATTCGCTCTGGACAAAGCTGTACGACGGGTACAAAGGTCCCTCATCTCGGGGGGTGGGACAAAAGGGGCAATCTCCGCCGGGTGAAAAAGGGTATGTGACCGGGAAATAGAGTGCTGCATACCGGCCCTCGGCACGTGAGAGCCTAACAGCTGTCTATTGCTAAATCACGCCGGGACCCCTTTTGTCTATACGACGAGCCTGACCTGAACGACCAAGCCACTACAACCGTATTCGGGGAAAAAAGTGAGAAGAAAAAACATCCTCGAAGTGAAGGGGGTCCCTGCTTATTGAAGCCAGATCGCCATCGGACCCAAGCTACAAGATGAAATCGTCGTGTCGCCCTAGAAGGGGGGGGAAAGTGGAAGAGGTGCACTAGAGTCCAGAAGCTATCAAAAGGGGGAAAAACCGCGACTCGGTCAAAGAGAACGGCGCTGGGAAAGCACTGCCTCTGAATCGCCAGCAGCGGTCGAGTTGGGGGACAAGAAAGTAGTCACGAAACGGCGCGGACCGTTACGCTTGAGCACAGAGGCGAGGAAAGCCGCCTGGAAGGGCCGGCATCGCGGATTACCTCTTATGACCGCCGACAGTTCGCCGACGCAAGGGACCAAATCACAACAACAACAACGGAAGGGGATATAAACCCTTCTTAGAAACAGAGAGTGAAAAAAGCGACCCGAATAAGTCAACTTGGGTCCATGGCCGGAGACGAGCCAATTGGAGAAAGACATCAGGGTTAAAAGCGGAGACCTCGGTCGAGTGGGCAAGTATTTCGTTAACTCTGAAACCATTCAGAGATCGGTCGTGACCGCGGGGAAAACACGCTCTAAAGGGGGAAAGAGTTGCAGGAGGAGGCATAAGGACACTGATCTCCGAGAAGGGGAAGTCGGCCGGCATTCCAAAGGCCTCGATCTGGCTAAAGGACGATGGCCCATGTCGGAGGGACATGTCTCCGTTTCATAAAAAAAACCTGCGCGGAGGAAAGACTCCAAAACCTGCCACTCCGGAAAAAGACCATCTCACCGAATCCGCCTAGTGTATGTCCGAAGAACCGGGGCTATGGCGTCGGTGATCCCGTCGGTATATCACCGTGGTGGGGTGACGGAGGGGAATCGCTGAAATCCTCGAGGTTGGTTGCAAACACAATCGAAGTTGCCGAACGACAACACCCGTTAGTTCTTCCCTTTCAAAAAAGGCAAAACCATCGTTGAACAAACGGCGCGTCGGGGGAATGCAGTGCTAACTTAGACGGACAGCGATAATCAGGTGTTCAAGATGCAGGGGAATCGAAATGCGGCACCCGGCACAACTATTGCTTCTTTTCACAAGGAAAACAGGCAACCATTAGGAATAAGGGGCTCAAGGAACTTATCGGATTGGCAGCAGGAAAAGCCCCGAAGGGGGGGGGAGCCAGGAAGATCGAGGAGGACCGGGGCTCCTCTTCCATTAAAAACACATCGCGATTGACGACGAAGAGCAGACAGAGTGCAGACCAGTCGCCGAAGACCTGGCGTTGGGGAAAGAGTGCCAGGGAAAAACGCAAAAATCGTAGCCCAAGGACAGGACCAGGCCCTTGGGGAGAGAAAATTTTCTGGAGAGCAAGTGCATCCACATAAAACAAGAGAGTTTGTCCTATAGGGGGAAAGAACCACAAAATAAAGCAACGAGGAAATCCCGTCAGGTTCGTACTTAGAAGATCGACTCGTTATCCGTGAAGGAGAATAAACAAGAACCCGGGCAACCCCGGGCGACCGTCGAGGTCGAACAACTAGTCACAGCGTGCGGCGAAAAAGCGTTAGACCATTGGGAAAGGAAGAAACAAGATACAAGCCGGGCCATGTGGGCATTAAAAATTAAAGCACGGGTAGGTCCGATCTCACCGACCGGACAAAAGGGGGACACTGCCGAGAAGCCGTGATCTGAAGTTTCCCCAAGGATGAGATTCTGGAGAATGAGGGGGTACCGCGGGGACGCAGCGTGAGGCCATGGGCCATAGATCTTGCCAGGAAGCTAACGCGAGAGGCTCCTTTACCAAGAACTTCTTGGCTCTGACATGGTAAGGGCGGCAACGACGATTACGATCCCCAATCATAACGAGGGTTCAGACGGCACCGGAAGTGGAAAAGAGTTAAACCCTGTCACGCACATATTCGAAAGCCCAGGACGCCCGCGTACACCTACTGCTTCCGGATAAAAGCAGCCCCAGCTATATCATCTAGGAAAAAAGCGTTCGGTGTAGACCGAAGATGGGTTAGAAAAAATGGGGTACAGCAGGTTCTCTGTACTTGGGTCGGTCCACAGAACGCGAGCGATAAACTCTCAACCCGTGACGGCCCAAATAGGCACTCGAACCGAATCCCCTCACCAAAACAGAAACCGCAACCAACGTTGGGTTGGAAGGGGGGGGCTCGTCACAGCAACGCCCGTGCTAAAGAGTCCTGAAGGAACGCCTCGACATGCAAGCCACGCGAGGACGTAAAAATCCTGCAGAAAAACATGTGCAGGCAACGGCGAATAAGAACATTCTACAAATCACTTGGCAAGCACCTTGCATCCACCGCGAAGGCCCTTGGAACCAGAAACGGGAGTTTTTGTAAAGCAGAGCAGGGGAGACTGATGGAGCTGAGGAAAGTAAACTCGCTCAAACGGGGAAGGTCCTAGCGGCTCAGCTTCACCAGGAAGCCATGACTGTTCTGCCTCTTACAGGAGGAGCGTAACCTCAGCAAGACCCGGGGAATGGGGATTTTCCATGAGCAATGGGGTGGGTAGCAGTGCAAACACGCGAGGCGGTCCTCTCGAAAAAGAAAAGTGACTAAAGAAAAAAGCAAGCGGGGGGGACGGTCAAACCTCAAAGGCAGGACAATGACGCTGACCAGGCCAAAGGAAACTGAATCCGGGTCGCGAGCGAAATGCCGGAGAGGAGTAACGGCAAAAAGTCTTCACCAGAAAATTTATGCGCGCTCCATCCGGGGCAAACAGAGGACTCCGCACATTGGGTAATCCTTTATCAGATCCCCCAGGCGCCGAAACTATTGACAGACTCTTCAGCTCTGAATGGGAAAGAAAGGAGGCTACGTAATCACAAGGGAGGGGTCACTTGCCGTCCCCCTACCAGAGTCAGGGGACCAGTACATCTGGAATAGGGGTAGACAACAAAGAAGTAAAAGATATATATAAAAAAGGAACCCACTATGTAAACCTGGCGACTAAAAATCAGGAGGACAGGGACCGCCTATGGCTATAGGACAAGAGGGGGTGACTTGCACCGTACACTCTAAAAGCTTTCAATCTTGGGAATAAAACAAAGCTGCGCGGCAGCGGGAAACGGATACAAGGCAACGGTGAACAAGAAGGGGACCGGATGACGAAACTGTGTTGAGGAATCGTCTACTGGGGAAAAAACACGGGCCAGGCGCGAATAAAAAAACTTAAATCACATGCTGGCCGAGTGCCTGCATGAAAGAGGTTAGACGAGATTACACACGAAGGCAGAGAGCACTTGAGATCAGAGAAGTCGACAGCGACTTGGGAAATAGGGATTACAACCGGCACATTAAGCTTGCCAACCAGCGTCTTACTTGGGAACGAAGCCGTACTATGAGAAAAAAAAAACCGCCGCACGATAGGCGTTAGAAAGGAGAGAGCCCGAACCGTGGGTCAGAAAAAAAAACAAGTCCGGGAAGCCTGATTTCTGAAAAAAACCGGATCGGGATAAAACCGGGACGCAAGAAGCGGGGGCTTACGGAAGGGTGACGGGGGACAAGGGGGGAAAGGCGGAAGCGATCGGCCCCGCCACGTAAACATTTTGTGGGGAGATATTCCGCCCGAGCCGGGAGGTGCCAAGGAATTCCGGCCGACGGCGCCACGGGCCGCTGTTCTAAAAAAAGGCGATCAACCTGACCAAAACGAAGGTGCCTGTTGCTAGGGTGACAGGTAAGAGGGAGCATGAGTGCCTATTTGAGCGGAAGGGGCAGCGGCAGAAAAAAAAAATTCGTGGTGACCGGGAAATAGCACCTTCGAAAACACTATGCGGACTTTACAGAAGGACCCAAACACCCAATTGGAGGGCAGCGACGCGGAAAAAAGCTTTGTCGAAGGGGGATAGCCGGGGAATTCAAAACAAAGCAGGTGCTCCGCGTGCTTTACTGGGACTGGGAAGGGAGCCTAGGGAAAAGGGGATAAGATTCAGCAGGGCCAAAAGGTTCAAAAGCTTAACCCTTCCTTGGAGGAAAGAGGGGAGCGGTCATTTCCCTCCATGCCAAAGGAGCAGAATCCAGCCAAAGGGGATCGGGCGGCTCGAGCTGCAGCTGATAAAATACCCTCTCAAACTTTCCTCAAAAGAGGCGGCACGGAAGTGGTACAAGTGGTCGCCGAACAGGCTTGAGAAAAGGAATTTAAACCAAGCGGTGGCCGCCACGACCCCGATAAATGAAGCGTTCTGGAGAAAAGACGAAACCTTTGGCAGCGTCGGTCGGAATGATACGGGCTCACGGAGGGCACTTACAGCAGGCACATGCGCGTCGGGCGTCCGTGTTACCGACAAAAAAAGGAGCCGCACGCGATGGAAATGAGGGGAGAAGCGAGACGGAGATCGCCCGCAGGGCCCGGGCGATTTGCGAAAATCAGCCAGCCTCCAGATCACGAAAAAAATGAGAAGCAAGAAAAAATGGAGTGCCGCAGGCCGTCTCACAGGGGGGAGAATCTCTGACAAGAGATTAGGGAGGAAAAGGGAGGCAACCAGCGCTGAGGGTTCCACCTCATCCCCAGGTCAAAGCAACGAAAGGGGATGGTGGCCTGGCGCAGTGGCAAAATCCAATCAGCTGGAGAAAATACCAGGGGGGAAGAACAGAAACCAGGTCGGAGTCGACATGGGAGGGACCTTAATTGGCCGCGCCGCGGGACGGTGCAGGGGCAAGGCCGATTGGGGCCGAGGAAGACCGGGGACGAATGGAAGCTCGGAGGACACCGGGACTAAAAGGAAGAAAAAAAGGGGATCGCAATCGAAGACTGGTGATGAAAATGAACCAGCCCGTAATTTTCGTTAAAGTATAGGCCGGCGGGCAGAAGCTACCGGGAGAAAAGACAGGGGTCCCGCATCCTTACGTGAACGCCGCCGAAGACGCCGCTTGGAAACGGGGGTTGGGAGACCTGGAAAAAAAAATCACGGGCGGGTATGGAGATCCGGCAAAAGTCGGGCTGCAAACAGTAAAAAGAGGGCTCACGAAAAGAAAAAAACGGAAAAACCTGGGTGCACTAACATACGGGCACAAGACCTGTAAGGCATTCGCACAAGGGACGGGTAAAACACACCGAGAGGGGAGGAAAGGGCGCTGAGTTCCGCCCAAAAAAAATCGGAAAGTGTGACGAGGTAAGCGAAAAGAAGGCGGTGCCTTCTAGGAGACACATGGAATGGGGAAGGACACCTAGCGAAAAATTCCCTTTGGGGAATCAAAATTCACTTACCTGAGGAGAAAAGTCGAACGCTCCGAACCTCTAACGGTCGATCGCGGGGAAACGGATACAAGAAGAGCGTCCTGATGTGAACGAACGGAGTAAGAAACTCTACCGCTTCGCTCAGGAGAAAAAAAGGAAAAAACAGCCGAGTCGCGAAAAGGACTTCACGCTCAAGACCGGCGGGAGGGACTCCAACGAGTGGAGACCGGGGTTTCCCGAACATCTCTCTAAAAAAAGGAGAAAGAAGGAAAGGAAATTCGGCGTAAATCTTCGAAAGAAAGAAATCCCGCTAGAAGGACGGCGAAGACTGAATAGGCTCCCATCCGGGAAGACGTACTCGAATCGGGAAAGGGTTGTGAACACGCGGAAACCAGAAAGGATGGGTCTTGTTTCTCCCAAAAGCCAGTCCCCCGGACTCGAAAGGGGGTGGCGGAGCGGAAGCAACTTAGAGGCCTCGGAGGGGGAATGTCGGGAAGGCACTAATGCAACGAGTGTGAAAAAAACGAGGCATCCTGTCTTCCAATTTGCGAAGGGAAAGCCTTCCCGCGCCTGCAATATGGGGACCTCCGCCGGAACTCGGACAAAGCAGAAAAGCGCACAGCATAGAGATACGTGTAGTGGCCGCTGAGCGGAACTGCCGAACGGGTGACAGGAAAACCAGGGTGGGTCGTTATGGTAGAATTCCGCCTCGCCTCTCTTTATGGGGGGGGGGAACCAGCACGCAACGTGCAGCGGAAGACCGAACCGGGGGGATGCTTGATGTCAACAGTTAATCAAAAAGCGCCAAATGAAAAACCAGGGGTCGGGGGTCCGCGCAAAAAGCATGCTGCGGAAGCTTGAAAAAATTCGGGGACTGACCTAATCTAATGATACCCTCAAACCTCGGCGTGCTCAAGGGGAAGACAACTGTCAAAGTTCGGGATCTCCGCATTGGAAGGAGATTGCACAATAAAGCAGGGAGAAACAAGCTGGCCCATGAGAAAGCCTCCGGGCGCAACAGGCCACAAGCTCAATGACTAGAAGTAACCCAGTAACGCGGACAAGGAAGAAGGTCCCTAAACAAGTAACCTAAAAGGCTGGATGCACCATTGCCTTGTGTCTAGAGATGGTCAAAAAAAAAGAACCACATAAAGGAAGATTTGGATTTCCCGGGGGAACGAAGGTCGGACACGAAAAGATGCGCCGTCCTAACCGGACTATAAAGAAGGCTCTCAACGCCCCCAAAAAATTCTTGGCACCGGCAGCACGATAAAAGAAAAACAAGGGTGGGAAAAAAAGGTCGGGAAATCGCGCGTTATTCCGGGAATTGGGAGCTTACACGCACGTGAACCAAAAAAACATAGGGGAAAGGTCCCACGATCGAGCATCCCAGAGGAAGGATGTTCGAAAAGGCGGCGCGAAGGGAAGAGGTTTTAGAAAAGATTAGAAAACCGGATCCATGGGAAGCTGGGCAGAGGTAAAACAAAATCAGAGGCTCACACCGAGGAAAGGTAAAGTGAACGGCTGACGCAGCGGGGATGGATCGCTTACCTGCTGGGCAAAAAGAGGTCGATGAAGCAGTTGTACCGGACCCAGCGGAGTTTAAAAGTGAACGAGTTAAAAATTCGGGCCATGTAGAAGAATAAGCCGCCAGAAGCCCCTCCGAGAATCTTCGCCTTTGCAGGGCCGACGAAGAAGCCTCCTAAGAACCGAGGGGTTCCGCATCTGGCAAATTGTACCGGATAATAAACGTGAAACGTTTACCTAAACAGGAAAAACCGAAAAAATCAGCACGAAAGGAGCAGCCTGCTTGACCATGTCGGCGGGCCGAAAAATCCTCACTAGCATCCCCGCGAGACAGCGGATCGGAAGAAAAGAGGGTGGTCGGAAGGAGAAGGTCTAAGCATGGGCGTTGGGAGGAAAAGTTTGCTCTGTCCTGGGACGTCCCAGGACGAAAAGAACTGCCACAGAGCAAGTGGTCCGCATCTAGGCAAAGAAGGAAGGATCATCCAGAAGTCATTGGCCCAGAAAAAAACCACAACCAGGGTGTGGGCCGGGGCTCGGAAACCTGACTACACTGAACGTGGCGAAGGGCGTCCGAAGACGGAAGAGGCATGGAAAAATTCTCGAGGGAATAATAAGGCGGGCGAACATTTCGAAAAAAAAAGGGGAGTTGCAGATCCGCTTGAAGGCGCAAGGTCCGAATTCACCCACAAACAACCGTCGGGGTCATAACAAAAAGGGCGTCAAGGGCCGAGCCTCTTGAGGTAAGGAGATGCCGATATGACTGGGGTTCGGATGGAGTCTAATAGCCGGGCTCTCCAAGAAGACGACAGAGAGGCTCAAACATTGGAAGGGGCGCCTCGGAAGCGGGAAGTAGAGTCCACCAAAAAAATCTAAAAAAAATGGGGTTTCCATGCGGGCAGGGGGACGGGTTAAAAAGCAGCAAAGGCGCTGCGTAGGAATTGATAGGACGTCTCCCAAGAAAACTCCTCGGTGTTTATACCAGTGGCCATTGACGCACCCAGGGAAGCTGAAAAAGGGGACTTGAGCATAACCCTCGCGGGATATGGCCTGCCGGGGGAGCGCCAGCGACCATTTCTTCAAACAACCCTCAACAGGGGAGGAGGGGGAAGATCCTTGAATCTGAGAAGAACGTGTCCACGTTGCTACATAAGGGCTCGAGCGAATCTCGGTGGGAGAAAGGTAAACAGCAGAACTAGGGGTTACGAAAGTACATCTGGGTTGGTCGATGGACAGGCGTAAGGGGTTCCCACTCAAGAAAGAGCAAATCATAGTGGTAATCGTGTAGAGAAATCAACAAAAAGATAGACGACGATTCACAATAAAGATTGACGAAATAAGGTAGGAAGTAACCATACCTCCTAAAGGGCTCTGATAAGACACAACGGAAAAAGGACTGTATTCTGTGAAGGGGGAATACCCGCTGCTCGTCTGGATCAGAGTAAAAATTCTTGTCTGCAATGGCGTGAGCCGAAGGTTGATATGATCTAAATTGGGCGGGTTTAAACTATCGGCACGAGAGGAACCAAGGAGGAGAGCGTAGTCTTCTCAATCAAATGGCCGATCAAGCTGTCAGCGGATTGTAGCCTGGAGAGTACAACAAACTAGCGTGCCGATTGGATCACGTCGATAAGGAAGAAAAAAGTGGGTGGTAACTGTACCCCGGAGTAACGCATGCAAAAATAAGTAAGGGCTCGGGGCAGATGGTAACGAAAAGACGCTGTACGTAGTAAAAGAAACTTCTTTTGCAGGTTGAGTGTGCCGACGGCGAGAGCCCTGAGATCGGGGTAGCATGAAGCGAACAAGTAAAAAGTGTATCGTTCCTGGGGAAGGTCATGCTGGATACAACCGGGACTCCAGTAACTCGGTGGCTGAAGACGGTGGAGGGGTGAAAGAGGAAAGGGGACAGTGGAAGAGCTTGAACAGAAAAGGGGAGCACAATGTTTTTGTCGCCAAAGAGGACAAAAAAAAGCGGATGGGCAAAACGGGCCTTCGAGAAAGCCAGCCCGGTGGCTAGCCTGAAACCCCCGGCCAACAACAGGGGGAGGGTTCGGGTGGCCAAGGAAGGGGGTGAAGTCGGCATGAGTCTTTGCGGCCGAACACTGGGGGGAAAGCGGGCCGCGGTCGTGGGACGAGAACAAAAAAAGAACCAGACCTTTACGCCGCCAAATGCGGGAAGGGTCACCGGGACACCACAAACTTTTCTAAAAAAGATCAGACTGGTTCGAAGGATCTAGCAAGTAACATGTCAGCAGGTGCCCTCCGCGCGGGAAATGGGAAGGGGAATAAGGATTACAGGGAAGGGGATTCACTCTGACCAAGGGAAAGGGGCCTCGCGGACGTTGAAAAGAGATCGTCAGCGGGTCGTAAGAACAGACCAGCAGGAGGGGGTAAGAGAAGGAAGGAGAGGGGAATCCGTGAGAATTCAACGCTCATCTGAAAGGAACAACAATCACGCTGTGAAACGTGGCCGAGAAAGGTTAAAAAAAAATCAACCGACAACGACGTACTCGACATTTTCCAGGGAAATCGGGGTAACAAGAAAAGAAGAGGGATGGAAACCGCGCCGGGGAAGTAAAAAAGATCAATCACTAAAAGGCACGGAGCCAAAGAAAATGGGCACAGGCTGGAATCCATACTGGTCAGAAAAAGGCGCGGAAAAACGCGAGGAGACGCACGAGACGCGGGGAGGACGACCAGTTTCCGCACCGCGGGCCCGGGAGGGTGATCGAGTATAGCATGGACCCTGTAACCTCACCGAGGACCTAGGCCGCAGTACAAAAAGGGTCAAAAATTGGAAAAACCTTTTTGGGCGATGAGAAACCAGGGGTCATGGTCGAGTAGGAGACGTCGCAAAGAATTGGATTCCAGAAAAGAAGCGGCCACCCAGGGGAATCCCACGGGGCCTGGATGTGTGGCAGAAGGTGAAACCAAGCAGACTGGAACCACGCCAGTTGAGCCAAGAAACATGGAAGGACGAATTTAACCTGTGAACGCTGTCAGAGGTAAGTCGGAAGAGAAGAGGCGGGAAAAAGCGAGGAAACAACGCATCGAATCAGTCCATATTGGCGGAAACTGCGGGCAGGCTCTGGGAAGGCAAATGAGGGAGATCATGAAAGCAGAATGGGGGGACGACCTGAGAAGAAGAGGGAGGGATCAGGGGAGACCCTCGGATAATACATGAAAACGACGAAAAGTGGTCCCGCAGAATACGTGGGGGAGAAGCCGCTGGGGGGTACAAAGGTAGGGCGCTGTGGCGAAAAGGCATCAAGCAGAACGTGTGGTCGGAATAATGGATGGCGGGAGTGAACAAAAGTAACGAGAGCGACGAACAACCGTTAACCACAAAAGGGGGGAGAAAACCTACACCGACCGGAGGGCAAGGGCCATAAAAAGTAGGACACTGCAGATCGGGGCAGCGTAAGTCCAAGGAAGTCAAAGATGTCCTCGAGGAATACTGTGAAAAGGACTTGAAGAAAGACAGTTTCCTGTGGAGACACTCAGATACAAACTGGCTCGGGGACAGGGAAGAATGAGATGCGAGTCTAAACGCTCCTCCACTCAATAGAAGGAAAACGCTGTGGCTGCCCGGGAGATCCCCGAAAAACCCATATAAGCTGGTTTAAGGTGGTAAAGACAGGAAAGTGAGGCCGAGGAGAGGAGGAGGAACCTGTGACTGCATGAAGACCGAGACCAAACCTCCCATGCCTGCCTTAAAGAAGGAGGCGTATGGGGACGCCTAAATCTTCCCAGA
>Ga0179593_1611709_pt1 | contig 14449 bp, 17 predicted proteins | sample CZODoug2_1_08_16_FD_185931 | JGI IMG/M metagenome (GOLD analysis project Ga0179593, IMG submission 185931) | Vadose zone soil fungal communities from Angelo Coast Range Reserve, California, USA - CZODoug2_1_08_16fungal (PacBio error correction) | ecosystem: Environmental > Terrestrial > Soil >...
TTTTTAAGTGAAAAAAACCGGTCACCGTCAGGGAGAGGGAGAGAAGGACGAGAAATCTAAAAACGCGGGGCGTGGGGGCCGCGCTTGCGAAATCAAAAGGAAAAATTGCGTTCGAGAGGGAGAAGGCAAAGGGACCTCAGGCACGGGAAAAAAAAAAGAGTAAGCGAGTTTCTCCTTTTTAAACTGCGGATGAGGGGGAAGAGGGGGACCTTCCTAAAGAGCCAAATTCGGCGCCAAAGAGTAAGGGAGGCCTCAGGGAAGCCGTGGAGAGGGGGGGGGGAGGGTGTATCGCTATCGTGCCCGGGGGCCTGCTCGGAAAGAGGAGGAGCCAACTGGAGGAGAGGCCGGAAAAAGTTGCGAGGGTACGCGGGCGTGGGAGCACTTAGTTTGGAATAGGGTAGGCGAGTCGATGTGCGACCAAAAAGAAGGAGTACGGCTCGTCGCACGGCGGAGCGTCTTCCCAGAAAATAGTAAAGGGGAGCCTGCGTTAAGCGGGGGAGGATTCTCCAGAGATCCATCCGGGGGGGAGGGGAGGATGATCAATTCAAAGGTGTCTGCTGACTGAAAAATAGAAGTGGGACCTGAAGAGACGGGAAATCAACGTCTACCCGGGGGTTAGGGGTGGGTGGGGGGAAATTCTTGTTCCAAGAAATGCCAGAAGCTATCGGTAGGAGTTCACTTTCTAGAAAAGGGAAACAAACAGCTAAAAAGTGAGCGCGATCCAAAAATGAAGCGGGAATCTTTGCTTTGGTCTCCTCCGCATCGTTGAGGAAGGGGAGCCCTCGGTGAGGAGGGGGAATCCCAGGGCAAAGGGGAGAATTGCACTTCCTAGCCAAAAAACAAAAAGCACGTGAGAATCCATGTCGACCAGGTATACGGACTTTTGCGGGGACAGGGGTCAAGGAGGAGGCGACTTTGAGGACCAAACCACTGGTTGGAAGAAAGCAGGAAACCCATACCACGCACATTGCCCCTGAAGGGGAAGGGGGTAGTTGCCAGGAAAGAACATCAGATCATTGAACGTGGTCAAAGAAGAATCTGGAAGCCTGAAAGAGGGGAAGGGGTTGAATCCAATCTCTGCCGGGCGTGCGCAAAAAAAGGAAAATCCTCCCGATTTGGAGGGGAGTACTCTTCTTGTGCGGCAAAAGAGAGTGTTCGAGGGAAAGGAAAGGTCCGCCAGGACGACAAATTCAGAGAGGGGGAAACGGGTGTTTGTGTATCCCGGAGGGGACGTGCTAGCGAAGGAAGGAAAGGGCGTTTGAGAAGTAGGAGAAGGAAAGCGGCCGCCCTGGGAAAGCCGCAAACAAAGAAGGAAAAATGGCGCCCTTAACTACGAAGGCAGGCCACTACCCGTCGGGGGGGTCCCCACAAGGGCAGCAAAATCCTCGTTAAAGAAAATCACTTGTCGGGGGGGGAAAAGCCTCCGTTTTCTGCAATATAGTAGAGATAGGGGGGGAAATAGAGCAGGGAAAGGGACGGAGTAGACTGAACGCAAGAAAACGTCGGGGAAAAAGGGTTGGCTGCGTTGCCGAAGCACCAAGACTGGAAGGGGAAAGTCTGATCGGTCACGAATAAAGAAACCCTTGGGTACGCGGGACCGGAAGGGTGGCGAGGGAGGGGAAGGAAGAACAGGCAAAAAATGACCGACAATAAATGAACTCGCCGGATTCCCGGCGGGGAAAACCCTGAGAAATCTGCCAAAAAAGGGGGGAGTGCCAAAGAAGGATACCACCGGAAAAAGAGCCGGGAAGGCAAGGTCGGGAAAGAGAAATGTTGTTCTACGAAAAGAGGGGTGTGACGAGAAAAAAGGGGGGGCGCAAAGACTCGAGAAGCAGTCTGTGAGTAGGGTGGGGAATAGCGGTTGTAAAGATTGGGGGCTGGGCGGGGGGGCGGCCTACGTTGAGAAAAGTTTAAAGGAGCCTTCAAGGGTCGAAAGGAGAGAAGATCAGAGTTTCTCAGCCCAACTTTAGATTTGCCGAAAACCGACTCAGTTGCGGGGAAAAAAGGGTTGCAAGTTTTCCTACTAAGGACCGCGACCTAAGGGAATGGCGGGCAGCGGCGCAAGAAAGACGGGCCGGGAAAAGGGGGAGGGGAACAGGGCTCAGGGAAACGTTTCATTCCTTAGAGGAAAGGGAATGACAAGTCAACCACAAAACCCGTTTGCGCCTTGACAGAGGGGGGGGGTCTGACGAAGGAACGGAACCGGGTCTCAGAGGGGGGCCGAGCCTGAAAAGGAAAAAACTTGGAGGGAATCCCACGCGGCGCACCTCTTCCCGCTAACACCTGTCCCTTAAGGAAGAGATAGCTTGAAAATCTCGGTGAGAGGCGAAGGGGCGGATCGGGGGCCGAGGGGTAATCCGAGAATCACAGACCCAAGGTGGGCGGGAGACGACAGATTCGTGAGGAAAAAGAGGGGGTCTCGTACGAAGGGAGGCGCAAGGTGCGAAAAAAATTTCTCAAAGATCTGTCAGAAAAGGCCTGAAAGACAATCTAGCTCTACGCAACACAGTCTTCTTAGGAACAGGGGCGGAAGTGGGGCAGGAAAGACTCTGATGACGCGAAAAGGGTTTAGCCGACCAATGAGAATCGAGCAGATCTGCGAAAAAAGAAACTCATCCTCCTCGGCAGAACAAGGGGGTCGGAAGATGAGTAGCGCTGTAAAACAAAAGGAAAAGGGGGGGGGGCTGCCATCGGGGGAAAGAAGGATAGAAAACGTTAAGTGTCCTTAACGGGCGCGCGGGCCGGACCGGTGGTCGGAAGACGACCCGGTTACGGAGAACACCAACTTCCAGAGAAAAGGATCGCTCGCGAATTCCGGGAGGCAGGTCCTACTAAGGGGGAGCTTGGAACATTGGAAATGACTGCCGCGATCGTCTGAAAAAAGACTCCGAGAATGCCATGCAACGGGGAGCCTGTTGCAAAAAAGACTGACACTTTTCCCAAAGAGAAAGAGCGAATGCAAATGAAGGACCGGGAGGAGCCCCAGTCGTGCTGAGGAAAAGGAACCCCCGGGGGAAGAGGTGAGAAGTGAGCGAAAAGAATCCAAAGGGTTGGGGGGGGGGAAAAAAGAAAGCTAACAAGGGGGAAAAAAATGTTGAAAGGAGAATAATAGGCGCGAATCCGAAGAGTGAGAGCTGAGAGGGGCTAAAAAGCAACAAAGGTAGACTCACCAGATTCTGGAGGACGAGCGTCTTGAAGAAAGGGGGGAAGACGAAAATAAGAAGAGCAGCGAGGAAAGAAGGCTGGGGGTTAAGTAAGAGGTGGTATGGAAAGGGTGTCAAACCCGGTTCAAGCACCCGCGAAATGTGGTGAAGTCCTCCTGCACAGAAAAAAATCAAGGCATCCTGGAGGTCAGGGCTGACTTTCGCACGCAAAAGCAACGCGAGGAAAAACTTGAGAAGAAGAGGGCAGACACATGGTTTGAAAGGGAGGATTTGAAGGGAAGGAAAGGAACCGATCAGAATGGGATCTTGGGCAGGGGAGGGGGAGAAAACACTTTAAGGAGGTCAAGAAGGATGTCAGCGTTGTCAGTCAATACCAAAACGAAACGTTTACCTAGATCTTGGAAATATATCGATTCGCTAAGTAATGCTACCACAGAGGGATAACAAAATGGGAATTGTTCAGAAACAGGGTTCTGTGGTACCTAGAGAGTGTCTTCTGGCCAGCGATCTTTCCCAAAACACGCTTTCCTCCTCCGGCGTAGTGAAGAAAAAAACGTGAGGGGTCATGCTCCGAAGGGCGCAATACGGAAAATTACCAACTCTGTGCTGGGCTACAGGGAAGGCCCGTCGCTCAGTGAATACACAACCAAAAAAAGGGGGATAAACAGATTTCTGGGAACTGTGGGGAGGAATCGAACACAGCGATTTTCTTTGAAAAAAGAGAGAAAAAAACTCCACCGAGGAACAAAAAAAGAGCCTTTCGAGAACAAGACGGGCCAGCACGATCCAGGAGATGAAAGGGGAGAGATGACGACCAAACGGAGGAAGGTAAGTACACCCCGAACAAAAAGGCCCCGGCACTTGAAAAGTCTGGGGGGGTCCAGTCGCGGACAGTGGTAACTTTTGGACCGAAAAACTTCTCGCTTATCGGAAAAGGAAGGTCACCTCAAAGAAAGGGTCTCATTTAAGCTCTTCGAAAGAGGAGGCCCTCAGGGGAAGGTGTTTGCCTCAACAAGAGGGGGAAATCACTACCAAACCGAAGCTGGAGGGAAGCAGACGGTTAACTGCGGAAAAAGCGCACGGGCGAAAAAAAAAAGAAGGGCTCAACCTCCCGTGATCGCGATGAGGGAAAGGGGGGGTTTCGAGATCTCGAACGTGCCGAAAAGTCTTCCCTTCCTCAAGGTGAGCGGGGAAAAACTAGGGAACTGGGGAAAAAAAGGAGAAGTACAGGGAAAAAAAAGGAAAGGAAAAGGATCAAAAGGAAACTCATTCAGCACTACAAGGCGGTGCTTGACGTCTATTCCTACAAAGGTGGCCACTGATGGCGCAAAGAGAAAAAAAGCACAGCACGGAATGAACGTTACTAGAGGAGAAGGACAGAAACGTCCAGAAAGCCCCGGCAGCTAAAAGGAAAAAAATCGACTATCAGCACTTACTATTCCCAAAGAAGAGTGGGCCACGCCTCGTAAGAAAGGAGATCCAACAGTAACGAGAATTGGGATAGTATCCTCAGCCTGTCCTGGAAAACGCTCAGAATATCGTCCAAAAACCACCGGGAAAATCAAGCAACCAATGAGGACTACGTTGGAGGGAAGACTTTGGCGCTTACTGGATAGGGAAAAAAAAAAGTTACAAGACAACGTAAACAGGCAAACCAGGCGAACCTCGCTAGGGATAAGGGCGGAGGGGGGAAGAGGCCCGTAAAAACGACCTCTCCCAGGCGACAAGAACCGGAAAAGTTCTGCGTTGATTCGCACGCGCTAAAAGGAGGGTTTTTCGCCTCTCTAAAAATGCTACTTACGAAAAGAGACGATTTTCGATTAGATCTCTCGACAACCCAACGAGGAGATGGAAGAATCTTTGGAGTTGTAGGGGAGGAACCGGTACGTCAGCATCGGAAAAAGGAGAGATAAGTCGAAACTGAAGGGAGAGAAATGAGAATAAAAAGAGAAAACGAACGAGGAGCATCTGGGATCGGGAAAAGTCACATTGCCCGGGAACGGACGCAGTTCCTGGCCCCCGTAAGGAAGGGGCGTTGCCTGAAAGGATCATAAGTTTGAGTTCCACAGGGGTGAATGAAAGAAAGACTCCAAAAAGAGGAAGGGAAAGTCTTCCTCATTTGGGGACGCGTACTGGGAAGGAGGAGGGTCTGGGTCGAGTCGGAAAGACGCGTAGCCTGCCCGGAGAAAAAAAAAAGTGTCGGAAAGAAAACGCCGGGCCAGATTCGCACCAGAAGATACAGCCTTAGAAAAAAGGGGCACTAGTGCCTCAAAGGGGGAAAGAGACTAACGTTTTCTCGGAGATAGGGACCCATGTAGCTTGAAATAACGGCCTGAAAAATGTGCCGGGGAAAGGACCAGGGGACAGAGGGTTTTAAGGGAAGCCAGGGAAGCCGGTGATCTTGGGTGAAGGAAAGGGGAGGGGAGAGACAATATAGGCTAGGAATAGAAAACGCACGAAAAGGTTTCGGAGGAAGGAAAAGACCATCGTCGTTTATAGAAAAGTCAGGAGAGCCGAAAGAAAAACTGTAGGTGGGGAAGTACAATTTGGGGGGAGTGGGGTACAAAGCTGCCCGGAGAAGAAGGAAAGAAAAATCAATCGTCGCGGGCAAGGAGAGGATGGTAGCCAGCCAGGAAACAACGCAGAAAAGAAGGAGAACACCTGGAGGGAAAGAAACTTAAGGTATGGTTGAGCAAAAGCTGGCCGTGATCCGGAAAAAGAAGTGAACGTGCCGCCAATGGGAGGGGTCGTTATTGAACACCACCTCAAAAAGAAGGGACACGGCGTGCCAGATGAGGGACGATCCATGGGGTGAGACTTCTGTGTGGGAAAGGGGAAATTGTATTTCCTCACAGAATAACAAGGGAAACTGTTCTTGAACTTTAAAAGGGTCCCTGGCAAGGAAAAACAGAAAAAACATTGCCCGGAAAAAAGTCCGGGGAATTTCGGGGTGGAAAAAAGAGCAAGCATTGAAAGGTCACGGGAATCCGTCGAACAGAAGGGCCACCTGTATCGGAAAGAAAGACTGGATGTGAGAAGGCGCTGGAAAGGGTTTCACCAAAAGGAAGATCACCCCGAGGTGGGAGGAAGTAAAGTAGAAACAAAAGCGCTTTTGGGAAGAGGAAAAGGAAACCCACGAAATTATTTGCCGAAAGAGGGGGAAGGAAGGTTTGTTGTTTAAGGAGCTATCAGGGACACGTCGGGGAAAAGAGGGAAATAATTATATCCGAGAGACCCTTCCAAGCCGTTTAATGACTTGGAAAAAAGGAGTCTCTGCACTAGAAAAAGGGGGCAGCGGTGGTTCCCCCGGAACTAAGTTCAAAAAAGGGAAAAAAGAACGGGTCTTTGTGTCAGACGACGGTCTGGATCAGAGCTACGAGAAGAAGGGGAAAGACGCCTCCGTAACGGGAGGGGGTCGTATAGACTTAAAAAGAAAAAGAAAGGAGGCTTCGAAAAGAAAAAAAAGACACATCGGAACCTAAATGCATAGAGGAAAATTCCTACCCATGGTGGGCGGGAAACAGGTGGGAGTTGATGGTGGCCGCGAGGACGGGGAGGACGGAAATTCCAAAGAAAAAAAAGATCTCATTGAAAAGAAGGTAGTGAAACAGAGGTGCCCAAAAAGAAGTGAAAGTGGCGTAGCAGAGTTGCTTGAAAACGGGGGGAACACCTGTCCGGAAGAACAAAACTATTACACGAGAAAAAACTACTCCAGGTCTGAAAGCCTTAAGAAAATACGGAAATTATCATTGGGGGAAGCTTGGCAGCCCGTAAGGCCGCTCTGACTCCGCGAAAACGGGTGAGGGGGAGGGGGGGGGAAAGGCGTTAGTTGGCGCTTATAGGAGAAAGGTGGGAAGGCTCCGCTTGAGGGAGAAAACATGACGATCCTTCATTGGGGGAGGGAAGACTTCCTATCGAGAAAAGGACAAAACCAATTGGGAGGAAAGGCCAAAAGGAGAAAAAATAAGCAAAAGGGGCCTTTCCTACTAGCCCGCAGGAAAAAGAGTTGTATGTGAATGGGGGGGGAGCCGGACCTGCCATAAAAAAAAAAAATGTTCGAATCACACATGCGCAGGGTCACCCGTTGCATAAGATAGTAGAAACAACAAAACTCAATCATTTTCATCGAGAATGAAAGAGCAAAAGAAGGAAAACCAGGGAGGAAGTCGCTGAGAAAAGTTGATTGGTGGGGAGGATGTCCTTCAATTACCACTTCTGAGGCATGGAAAAAAACCTCGGAGTAAAAGCGGCCTCTCTGAAAAATCCTTTATCGACTATCTGCTTCTCGGAAAAAGATAGGGTGCAACTGAAAAAAAACCCAAACGGAAAAAGTACGAAAGGGAGTTTTTCTTTCTGGACGAAGTCGCGGCGGCCTGTAGGGGAGGACTAAAAAGCCAACAGGGCGTTCTAACCCCGGAACCAATAGAGGGCATAAGGAGGGGATCTGACTCGATCTCTCAAAAGAGGATTAGGGGGATTTGTGCATGGAAGGGAGTAAAGTCTGAAGCTCTTGGCTCCAGGAGAAAAAGCTAAGCCGTGCGAGAATCAAACCAAAAGAAAGACCGCGACTCTTCTAAAAAGAAAAAAAAAAAAAAGTGGGTTCACGGAAAGAGTACCAAGCCCCGAGGGGTTTCTGCCAACAGATTTCACGAAAACCCATGAAAGATGTCAAAAGGGGTGTCAGCTGCGGAGAGGGGGGACTCCGAGGTTGTCTTCCAAGGGACCGACCAAGTTGGGGAAAGAGGCTCGTCAAACCCAAGGAGTGATAAGGGCCTAGAGCCTTCGCGGAGGATACGGTTGGCGAAAGAATTTATAGATTAAAGGAAGGATAACAGGCCTTCGAGAAAGAAAAAAAAAAACGGGGGAATTTCAACAGCAAAAGGAGGGAAAACGTACCGCGCTCTTCTGAAAAAGAAGACCTTGCCGCAAGGGAAGAAATACTCCTGGTAAAACCCGTGGGCGTGTGATACGTGAAGGGAGGGTCTTAATCTCCAATTTTTTTTGAGGGCTAAAACTAGAAAACGCAAAGGTAAGACAGGGTTGAATTCTCCTCCCATGAAAGAAAAAAGCCTGAAAAGGGGGCGCACGCGCGGAAGAAGAAGAAGGGCAACACCTCGGACAAAATACTTCACGAAGGCCTTATCTTCCTTTACGAAAAAAATGGAAGAACCGATAGAGGAGGAAAGCAGTGCGAAGGCCTGGTGAAGGAAGTCGGCTCGTAATAGGAAAAAGAAAAGGGGGTTTGGAGATGGTAAGGCACCCTCTTGAGACCCCTTGAAAAAGAAAGTCAAGTCCAATCCGAAAAAGGAGGGACTCATGACATCTTGTCGGAGGTGAGACGAGCTTAAAGGAGAAGGGAACCTCGAAAAGAAAATTCGAACGCTTACAAGAAAAATGGGTATTCAGACGATATGCATTCGTTACCGAGAAAGAGTGGCCTACCAACTTCTCTAAAAGGATGAAGCTGCGGGGTCAGTAACTACTACTACAAAACGAGGGACGGGAGGAGGACAATCAGGGAAATAGAGTATTCGAAGGAGAAAAAAAAAGTAGGGGAAAAAAACGTGTATTGGCGAGAGAGAAGAGGTGTACACGACGGAAAGGGGCAACTCAAGATGACAAGGACCTCATAACTTCGGACGAAAAAACTGTCTGGTGGAAGACCGAGGTCGGCATTGCTACTTAGAGAGAACTTATGCGACCGGAAAAAAAGTGAGTCGAGGAAATAGCACTCTTCAGAAAAAAAACCCTTCAAAGGGGAATTAGTCCGAAGAGATTGCGGCCAAAAAAAGAAGGAAAACACACAACAAAAACACCACCAAAACAAAAAGGAAAAGCACAAGCAGGGGACGCCCATCTAGAAAGAAAAAAAGCCCCGTGAGGTGAATAACCAAAGGCAGGGAACGGTCCGAGAACAAAAGCCTCTATAATCAAAGCTCTGAAAATGGGAATTGAGACAGGAAAGATAGAAGGGTACCCCCTAACTTTACAGAATAAGCCAGGGCACGGCACTTTTTGGGAAAAGGGAGTGGTGGAGTCAACGGGCACCATTGCAGGAGGGGACTTGTAAGAATCTGGGATGACCAAGGGGCAATTTCACGAAAAAAACGAGTCTAAGGCGCGTTTGAGAACGGGTCACGCTCTTTGGAAGGGGGCATGTTCAAGGAGAACATCCGGAAGCGGGGAGGAGAAGGGAACGGGGGGGATACGGCGAAAAAGCAAGACTATAACCCTCAATGCATTAAAAAGAGAGGGGGATACAGTCGTTTCTTTAGCCAGAATCTCGAACGTGCCCGCAAGAGATGTTGTTTCAAAAAAAATGAGCAGGTAACCGGAGCAAACCAACAGGGAAATTAAAGGCAGGGAAGACTCTATAAGATCAACGACGAAGGGAACCTGCTCATTCATCAGAAAGGAAATTCTTGCGGACGGGGAAAAGACACCCTACAGGAGCCGCCCTTGAGAAAACCTCGGCAAATACCGCGAGACTTTACTCTCAGCGGGGCGAAGGAAGGCCGTGGAGAAGGAAGAACAACATAAAAAGAATATCACCTACTGAAAAAAAACTAAGGGTAAGCAAAAAAATAGTCGGCCGGGGAAGGAGAAAAAACAGAAGACTCATTGAAACTCGAAAGAGAAGAGCGTACAGAACCCCAAAAAAAAGACGCGAAGACAGTTTACGAGGCCCTCTTTGGCGCTTACTAGGAAAGTTCGTCATAAAGACCTCATAAAAGAAAAGAACCAGGCTAACCTAGAGAAAGAGGTGAAAAACACGTCCTTAGGCAAAGGAAAGGAAGTTGCGACCGATCCCAATACGCACGAACATGAACAACGAGTGAGAGAAAGGAAGTAACGTGGGAAAAAAACGAAGTTGAAACCTCATCCCTAAAAAGAAAAGGGGGCAGCAAACGAGTTTCGAGGAAGAAAGAGAACCAAAGGGGAGGATGAAAGATAGAGATCTAAAGATCGGTGTAGTTGTAAGGAAAAAGGCTTCCTAGGCGGGAGATGAACAACGCGTGAAAAGACACGCCCAAACGCGGGCAGTAGGGATCAGCCTGGGACGGTAAAAAGGTCCGCAAGACGCAAAACATAGCCTTCGCGAGGGTCAGGGATTCTAGTGGGAAGTCGATGAACGAAGAGGCGGAATCGCCAAGAGCCGCGTAAAAGGGGAAAACATTGGTGCTGAGAAAACGAGAGTATTTAGAAAGGGGAAAATTGCCGACGGACAAGAGCTTAGGATAATACGCCGGAAGAATGAGAACGGGCTGCCGATACAGGGGGAAGTAGGTAGTGACGCGGAGAAGGGAAAAAAACTATGTTAAAAGGATGACTCGTCGATGAAAGGGCCTTCTGCAAGCAGTTCGACCAAAATCGGAAAGGAGGACGTCCCTTCCGTGGAGCGAAGTGGTAGCCGGCGTTAAATAAAGGGGTATGCGCCGGGAGCGGGACCATCCGTCTGAAAAAAAAAAACTTGATATTCGTGGGGGAAAGGGAAAAGACAGGTTCAAAGGGGCATGAATGACATTCCCGTCAGGAAGGGGGCCTTAAGCCTACTTCAGGGAGGAAACTGTTACTGTGGAACGGAAATTGTAGTTTTTGGGGGAAAAAAAACCAAGATAAACGAGGGAGGAGAACGTGAAGAAACTAAAGAAAAGAAGACGTTCGAGAGGACGAATGGTACGAGGAATCACCAAAAAACAAACCAAAGTAACCGGGTTGATCCACTTGAGAAGGGGGGGGGGGGGGACGCAAAAACTTGATGCAGTAGCCAAAAAAAGCGGCCTTCTGTGGGAAAGCTTCGGCTTGTTGGGGGGGAGGGAAGAGGGAGAACCCGCCAAGAGCGTTCAAGGAAAAAAAAATTCTCCATGTACGAAAAGAAACGGAGTTGTTGGTTGAAGGGCAGCGAACTGGGGGAATCCGAGAGACAAGTTAGTGGCCGGGAAAAAGAAAGACGTGTTGAAACCCAGAAAAAGGACCAAACATTCCCGTCCCGAGGGCGTCTGGAGGTCACGAAGCAGATCATAAGTGGTAAAAAGGAAAAGAGGTCTCGCCGGGAAAAAAGAGTGTCGTCTTGAATGTTCTCGACCGAGCTGGTCGAAAGGTCACCTCCGGAAAGATTAGTGTGGCAAATCGGCTTGGGGGGACATCGCCTGGTATTGGGAAAGGCAATTCCAGCAGAAATCTTCAGGGAAGCCTTCATCGTGTAAGGGTTGGACTGTCCCTTAAAAAAGGAGAAAAGGACAGCAATCGCATACGTAGAAGCCGGCCGGAGGACGGCGAGAAGTCGTCTCCACCATCCGGTGAGAGGGACCCCGGAACGTAAGTAAACTAACGTCCTGGGGGGGGGGTTCCCAGCCGTCGTTCCAAAAGAAAAAAAGGCGAAGCCACTCACGGGGGGGAAGTCAGCGAAGAAAAAGAATGAATGCCGGGGAAGAGGGCATCCTCAGAAAGGATCGGGGGTGTGAGGTGACTACCACGAAGGAAACAAAGGTGGCGGCTTAAAAAACAAACGCACATCTGTCGTTCACGACGAGAGTCCGGGGCACGCGTTTTATTCGAGAAAAGGGTGAGGAAGATGCTTTAACTGTGCGGAGAAAAAGTCATCTCGTTCTTCAAAAAGCTCATGAGGAATTGCGGCTTGTCACAGCGAATCTTTTAGAAAGGTTCGTCTCAAGAGGGGAGGGGGGGAAAACTTTTGGTGAAAATGAAGACCCCTCTGAACAAATTTCGTCCCCAAAGGAAAAGGAGTCTAGAGGAGACGTTGGTGAAGCGGCGAGCCAGGGGGGAAAAAGTAAAAAGCGAGGAAAGAAGGATGGATGGTGGGGGGAAATCGTGTTATCAAAGAAATAAGAACGACCTTTTCAAGGGGAAACCTACTTGGATTAGAATAAGAAAAATGGCATTGGGGAGAAAAAAAAGCCGACCTGTAGAACCATCACAAAACCAGGGAAAAATTACGGGGGTGGAACCCGAACCCGTCTTCCATGGGCAAGCCCACTGGGGCCTAATCTAAAAAAGAAAGCCTTGTGCTCAATGGGGATGTTGGAGGAAAGGTCCTGCCAGGAAAAAAAGGATGTGCGGAAAAAAGAAAAAGGTGCTCATCGCGCAAGACAAAACCACGAAAATCGGAAAAAGCCTGACGCGGGTCAAGGAGGAACACTTAAAAAAAGAGCCCAACCGACCGCTCAGTAGAGAGGGGAAACCTCTCGGGGAAATTTGGTTTTGAAAGAAAATACCCCTGCGAGGCTGGAAGACCACAATGGCCAAAAATTCCCTGCGTGACAACATCGTCACGAGAGGGGGGAGGTCTCTAAAAAAGAGAGATTGACAAAGGCAGGGGCTGCCGGGAATAGGGCGTTTGCAGGGAATAAGAGTCGCGGCGTCAGAGCGCAGAGGTTCCGCGACGCAGAAAAAAGAGAAGAGGCTAACACAGGACCGACTGTATTACTTACTGTCCCTGCCAAAAGCGATTCTCGCAACAAAAAGGATATAAGGGTTTAAAGAAAAGGCTGACGCTCGGTAAAGCAGACCCACGAGAAGCTCATGCGAGCGGCTAGAAGCGACTCTTCCTCCAGCCAGAAAACGAAAAGGAGTTAGGCTGGCAGGGGGGGGTGTCTGCCAGCTTGGGGTTTCACAAGAAACGCCAGATAGACGTGGAGATGTCCCGCAGGAAAGGGAAATAAAAATACATCACGAAAAAAAACGCTCACGCGAAGGACCTACAGGGGCTAATACTATGCCAAAAGGGACCCTCTCTATGCGACGGAAACGGCCGACTAAGGGGAAGGGGAAACATTCTCCGAGAACGGCCCTATCGAAGTCCGGAATAATGAGAAAGTGAAGGCAGAGAGGGACAAGGTCCCAGCACCGAGACACTTTGAAAAGCTCGCACAGTAAAAATTGGCGCCCCAGGGGAAAGGAAAAAAAAGAGCAATTTGAAGCCGGGAAGGGATTCTGTTAAATAGAAGGTGGTGGCTGGAAAAAAAATAGGTATTAGGAAAAAGAATGTTGATTCAAAGCTGAAACGAGTTCTCCTCGCAAGTAAGGGGATTAACCCTCTCTTCCAAGAGCACCGAACCAGGATTAGAAGGGTCAAGTCGGCTAAAAGTCAACCCCGATCTAAAGGGGGCAATCAGGGATGGGCGTTCGGCTCGGGTATTAGGGGGTATCCTGAAAGGTGGCCGCACCAGGGGGGGGTCAAAAAGACCCGCTTTAAAGAAGGGGAAATTGGTAAACACGAGGGAAAAGCCGAATCCGGCGAGTGCCGCAAGAGAACGTTGAAATACGGAGAAAAAAGACACGCACAAATTAGAAGAGAAAGTCTCGACACTCCACTCGTAAAAAAAAAAGGGAGGGCGACGAAGATTGATGCAGAGATCGTCCGGTCCAGGGGAAGCAATCGCGGTCCTTCTTCGAGAGGGTTAGACTACTAAAAAGTTACGGGGACTATTGACAATATATCGGAGGATAGAGTAATGCCAAAGGTCAAAGTACCAAAAAAGAGCTTTGTAGTAGACTTCCTGAGAAGGAGGGGAACCAAATCGAAGAAACGCTAGTGGGCCGAATTTTTCTTAAAGGCAACGTCTGTGTAAGGAAGGTCGGGCATAACGTATACGAGCCTTTGAAAAAACCGCGGTGCTGGCTAGCTTCGCAGGGAAGAAAAAGGATACACAACCACCCTTCAGAAAATAGCTGATGAGCGACCGTGGGGCTTCAGGTATAACAAGGTCTTTGCAAGACCCAGGAACGGCCACTACCACCATACACCGAAGGAGGGTTGAAACTTGACAGGGGGCACCGGTACCTATAACCTCCAAGGGAAGACGATCCAAATCGGAAAAGCTTAAGATCATAAGGGAAAATGAATTATCTGTGAAGGAAAACACCGTGACCTCCAGAGGGTTTTGAAATTTCGTGCTGTCCGTCTTCGGCCAGGGAAGGTTTGGGAAAGAGCGCTGTATCGGAGGGGGAAATCATGCAGTTCCCTGAAAAGGAAACAACGAGGAGAGAAAAATGGACGAGGCTCGAGTGAAGCACGCAGAGTTTTGCTCAGAAGGGAATTCTCTACATCACTACAAAAAAGTTTGGGGTCACAGAAGGCAGAAGGCGGGGTCGAAATCACGGACAGCGGCTTCAAAAAACAACCTAAATAAACACCTGTGATCGAGGATAGGGTCTTTTCGCGCGGTGATGGGCAAGAAACATCGCTGTGGATAAAACCCAGGCACAGTCGCAGGGGGAACTACGGTCGCCCAGGGGAAGGGCGTGGGGGCCAACAAATACGA
>Ga0179593_1647734_pt1 | contig 14449 bp, 9 predicted proteins | sample CZODoug2_1_08_16_FD_185931 | JGI IMG/M metagenome (GOLD analysis project Ga0179593, IMG submission 185931) | Vadose zone soil fungal communities from Angelo Coast Range Reserve, California, USA - CZODoug2_1_08_16fungal (PacBio error correction) | ecosystem: Environmental > Terrestrial > Soil >...
GTGGAGAAAACCCGCGCTGGCAACACAAAACGGCCAGGCGAGGTCGTGGAAAGAGCAGACCCACTCGGCGCCGACAGAGGCGGGAGTAGATCTCTGCAGGCGGCAAGAAGGACCCGGAAAGGGATCGTAGAGCGCCGTTCTACAAACTTTATCTAAAACTTCGGGTTGTCCCTAGGACTTTGTGTGAGCTCTGGGAGGAGTCTCGGCGAACAAGGGAATAATCCAGGTTCCATGGATTAGGGGCCTGTCCTGAGGAGACTGCCTGGTCTCTATGTAAGGCGTTTCGGGGAGGTTAACGCGGGAAACGAGTACTGCCGGCAGAAAAAAAATTCGTGCCTTCGTCGATCCCGGGTTGATGTGTCCATCCGCGAAAAGCTCGACTCTTGTAATAAGGGAGAAAACAGCTCGACGCGAAGAAGGCAAAGCGTAGATAACGTCGTCCATCCTTCTGCAACCAGCAGTGGTAGAAAGACGCGGGACCCGCCACTAACCATGACGGGACGAAAAGATCGTGCCCAAGTCCCGAGAAACGTGAACAGAAAGAAGCAGGGAGGAGGAAAGGTCCAGGGAGGTGAAGTACTCGGTCGGAGGCACTTCCGAAAAGGGACTCATTGAGCCTCCGCTTGGAACGTCTGCTAACAGGGGGTGGGGGGCTGCCTTAAAAAAAGGATACACTAGCGGGCGCCGGCCGATAGCGAAACGAAAATGCTGTGACAGAGGCCAAGAGGGACAGTGACATGCTTGATGTTGGTGGGTGGTGTTTTCGAGAGAATCCCATGGTGGCAGGGTGGGGGAAGCCATCATAACAAGGATAAGGAGTGGTAGGGGGACAGGCGCATTTGCAAAAGATTCCTCTTGGTAGTGCGGCTTTCAGGAGTAATGTCATCGCAGAGGATAAGCCTGAGTGAGTTGGACGGCCCGTGGCGGAGGGAGCCTTGTAAAGCATGTGTTGCTAGTTGGGGACTTCTGTTCAGAAACGACCAAGATTGAGGAGGGGGATCTCTCCGCGCTGGGGGAGACGTCGAGTTCTGTGTGCGGTATCTTGGCTCAACGGGAGATATATGGTCACGTGAGACAAAGAGTCCCCTATCGGAAGGGGGTCGGGTCTCATCTCTTTTTGGGAGGGGAGAAGGAAAGGCCAAGAGGTGTATCATAGCAGAAGGACGAGGGGTAAGGGTGGAGGGGGGGTTTCCTTTCATCGCGGCTTACTAAAAGGGAGCTGCTAAGGACTTTGCTAAAGTCGGGGGAAAAACCATGGTTGAGGCCTACCCTCACGCTAGCTTGGATCGCCCGCTAATAACAGGCCTGCTGCTGGAAACGCCCTACTCCAATATTGACGAAAGGTTGCTGGATCAGGCTTCGGAAGGGGTCGCAAAAGGGGAAGAAAGGAATCAGGATTTCCAACTAGGAGAGAGGGACTATCAGTTTCGAAAGGAAAGGGGAAGGGCGGCGAAATCAGGGCGGAATGCCGCGCTAACGCAAAGAGAAAATTCTGTCCGCTGCTAGGAGGGAGCGGACCTTTACTCTCTCGGGTAGAAAGGAGAAGCGGGGACCAGCAAAAGGGTAGGAAATCTTTCTAGTGACTTCCCTCGGAGCTGTCGAAATTGAACGGCAGGTGCGTTGAGTAAAAAAAGTTGTCGGAGTACAGGCGGCAGCCAAGCTTGAGACCTGCCCGACGAAAATAAGATCCGGAGCGCCTTCTTCGAATAGACCGTGGTATAGAAAGAAGGAAGCGAACGCATGGGGAAGACAGTACTAACCCTGCGGAAAACTAAGTGGAACTCAAGAAAGGGTGAGTCGCGCGGCTGACGGCTCCGGAGGGGGGTGAAAATTGAGGCAAAAGAGGAAACCAGCACTTGGCTGGGCTCAAAAAGAAGCACCTATAAAAAAACGGTCGTTCGAAACTAGGATAAAAAAATTGAACATTACTCCGCGTTAATTTTAGGAAGGGGCGAAGACGGGACAAAATAGCCCGGAAGCGACAAGGCTATCCGTACAGATCTAAGGAAAAGGAGGAAAAAAATCGAGAAGTGGATAGGAAAGGGGACCGTTCGTCGACGAAAAAGACAGATATTGAAAAAACCTGGCCGACGACCCAGACTTCTTGCGTGTTGGCGCTGCAGTAAAGAGAAAGGGGACGCCGGTGCTGACGAGGGAGAGGAGAATGGGCCGGGGGGAGGGTGGATGACAGAGCTGCTCACCCAAAAAACCTTATTATCAGGAACGTTGCAGCCTGTCAAAAGGGGCGTCCCAGGAAGAGGGGCGGAAGAGCCCACATGGGGACGTCCGGAAATAAACTCTCAAGAAAAGCTGATCGGACTACCTTGAAGAAAGAGGGGGGGACACCTCGTAACATTCATCGAAAACGGCGCCATTTCGACAAGATCGGGCACGACGGATGTGACGAAACGCCCAGAGCACCACAAGACCCGCATCTGTTGCCAGGGGTAAAAAAAACTTTCGCATCTAGTCGCCTACATCGTAGGGAAAAGATATAGACTGCCGTTAAAACATCGAAGCGACAAGCCATGTGCGTAGGAGTCCACTCTCACAATCAAGAAGGTCCGATCAGGATCCTCTCTCTATCACTCAACAGACGCACCGGAGCGTGGCTTCGGAAGCGTAAAATGGGATCCGACTGACTGCAGGAAAACTATCAGAAGGAAAAAGGCCATTCTCTCCTTAGAGTTACTGATAACTTCAACGAGATTATGGACACAGCACTTTGTCTGGCGAGCCAAAAACCAACCAGGGGGAAGCCTAGGCCCGTCCACAATTTAAAAGCTTTTCCAAGTTCCTCGGAACTGAAACGCTGGGGATAACCGAAAAGCTCGGAACCTGACTATCATCAGGGGGGAGGACGAAACTAAAAGAATCCACAGCGACCCATCAAAAACGTTGCAAAAACCCGAAGTCAGAACACGAGATACACAGTACCAAGCTCACTGGAAGAGGGGCAAAGTCCGAGAAAAAAACTCAGCCCTTTCTCGAAAACGCGAGGAAAAGCCATCGGGTTTCCGAGCGTCCAACTCGGGATGCTAAACCTTATTTAAGGAAGACCAAGGAGGTCAATCGTGCGTCATTACGATTTCGGAAATATCTAGCTATTTGTGGGCGGAGTAAAAGGAAAAAAAATGTTTTCAAAGCCGTGACTACCCCTGCGAAAGAAGCGCCCAGGCTCGTTTCTCAATACGTCTATGAAACGCCAACATTCAGCAAGGGGAGTGTCCAGAAAAATGCGCGACAGGAGTCCACCCATACCCCTAGCGCGGCACGCCAATGGGAGCCGCTAGTGCTACGAGAAACAGTGAAGATACGGGTCCGAGGTCAGGCTAACAATCGGGTCGTCAAAAACAGTTTATTGAAGGACATCGTGTCAGCCCGAAGGAGACCTTATGAAAAAAAAAAAAAAAAAAAAAAAAAACAAGCTGAATGAAAACTCCGCTGAAGGAATACGCCAAGTGTTCGCGTGAAAGGAAGGTACCGCTCGATCAAAAGAATAGCTCAATCAGGGCCCCAACACCGACTTCGCAACCACAGACTGAACCTCCGTCAGAACGATCATTATAGAGCGATCATCAAGGCGCGCACGCCACACGTCCCCCCACCGAGAAAAAAGGTCGCAATCTCAGGACAACCCCACGGGCTTAAGTGGGACTGGTCAAATATCTGCTTACTTAAAGAGGGGATTCGAGAGAAAACAAACACCCATATCAGCAACCTGAGGGAAACCTGAGGAGTTAACAAAAGGGATGTTCGGTCGGAGGCCTCCGCCGGTTTGTCCCGGGGGCGGAATAAGGGGGGAACACACAGAGTAAAGAAATCATCTCCATCTGAACGGAAAGCACAGCAGCGCATAGCTACGGGTACGAGAGGCCGAGATTTATAAACAAGCAGGTCCAGTCACCGTACCAGGGGGGGCGCGTCCTGGAGTTCAACCTGGAGGCGGATGCTTGAGGCCGAGCAACCCCGATGGGCGCTTGTTTCGTACGAGAATACACCACGGTGAAGGGCAAATGGTCGGCCTCGGAAGAAAAAAACTCGACGCTACATCCTAGGGTGACCGACGGAGGATCGGGACGCTGCAGAAGGGGGGCCCGAGAAGCCGGGAAAACGGTGAGAACCGAAAGAGGAAAAAAAATAATAGCACCCCTTTGTGGGAGGTGTCATACCGGGGTACAAGAACCCCACCCACTGGGTCGTCCTTCCGTCCGGAAAAAAGAACCTCAATGCGGAAGAAGTACTACTAGGGAAAAAGGAGGTAGCCGGTCTCCTACTCTCAGCTAAAAACCGCGCTCACGAAGAGGGGGCTTCGCGCCACAAAAGATGGGGATATATAGCTTGATCTTTAGAAATATCTTCGGAATACGGCTGCCCACTTCTTCCTCGGGTGCATCAAATAGTAAAAAGCAGAAACAAGCCTTTTTGGGCCCTATTGTTGGGGGGGGGGCGGTCCACCTGGGCGACGCGAAGATCGTTGATTCGGGTTTGCGGGGGGAAAATACGGGTCGGGACTCATAAAAGCTCGTCAACTCTCGGGGGAATGCCGAGGAATCAGCGTCAAGGAGGGGATGTATCTCTGAAAAAAAAGGGGGGATGAAAATATATATCTAAAAAATCCAGAACAGTCAGAAAAAAACTATATTCACCGAGAAGGATGAGGGGTCGCGCCCGCAGGTCAACACCATGGAGTCACCATACATCCAGACGGGGTCAGACAGGTGCACAGCCCCCAACTCCGCAAATGCTCGGCGCTTAGGAGACTGCTGCGCCGATCCGAAGGGGAGTAAGAGGAGAAGAGGCTCCTGTATATTCCGTTATGATCTCCCCCACGCCAGTGGGGGAAAAAAGGGAAAGCGGTATCGGAGGGGTGGTCTAGAAGGCGAAAAGAGACGCTACGAAGGGAGTTGTGGTTAAGCCTAGACATTGGCTATCAAAGTAATGAAAGAGGCCCTGGAACGCCCGAAGGCGAGAATGTCCTGAAGCAAAGAAGTCTCTTCAAGGCGATGGGGCGAATTGTCATCACCGATCTTCTCCTGGTGCATCTTCGAAAATCGCGCGCAAGGGGGGGAGGGTTAAGCCGGCTTGAAAAAGCCGTCCGGCATCTGTCTAAGAACGAGTGGGGGTACGCGACCCTCGTGCCACCGAAACCACGCGCAAGAAGTGAACCCCCGGGCGCGGACGGAATCCAGAAAAGGTGAGTATAACCTCGAACTCGAAGAAGGGGAAGTGGACAGGAGGGTAGTCAAAAGAGAGGGGGCGACTTCATACTTATCCGCTCTCCGTGCTGTGCACGAACTGGGGTCTGAGAAGCGTACCCTTGTTGGGGTACTCGGTGGAGCGGAACGCGGCGAAAAACCGCAGACCGGCGGAAGGACATGAACGTGGAAATCGGCAACTATCGGCCGAGAAAAAAAGAATTAAACCGCTGAAAATAGGTTGTGGGTGGGGTGTAGCCGAAGAGAAAAGGGGGAGAACAGAAAAAGCATAGAACATAATAAGGACCGCGAAAAGGGGGGAAGCTCGGTGCGAGTGAGAGACCGGAAGGGGGGATGGGGCTATTCTCAGCTTCGTTCGAAATGGGTAGAATCACAGAGCCTGTCTAGAGGGGAAGCTGGAGACCTGGGGTGCCGGTCAGCCTGGGGAGATCGGATACTTTGGGAGATATGCTATATGACGCTATTGTTCAATGACCACCGTGCGCGTCAGAACGGAGGACGGGAGACAGGGTTTTCAGAAAAAAGTGAGGGATCCGGACTGTAGGTGAATAGTGCTGTGATAAGTCAAAAGGGGGTCTCCCATCGAGGTTAGGGAAAAAAAAGTGAGGCCAAGAAGGTACTTGTGGCTCGTCTCGAGGGGGGAAAAATTCCAAGGGGCGTTCGGGTGATGAAAAGAAAACGAGGGGTGGCCCAGAGGGGGGTCGCTCTCAAGAAAGAATGGATGGAAAAGTCCACAAGGGGTCATCGAGAGGAGGAGGGAGAAGGGGGGGAGAGAGGATTTCTTTCGACAGTCCTGGTCCATTGTGGCCGGTGAAAACCTGCCGTCGATCTAGAGCAAGAAGCAATCTGGTTCGGATGATGGACTTTGAAAACATATACCAGCCTATGAGAAAAATGTCAGTGATTAAATCGGGATTAAACCGCTGGCGTGGGTTCGCGAAATGTTAAGGAAGATAGGATTGCAAGATTGACACAGGATTAAACCTTTAAAAAGTCTCAGGGGAAAGCGGGGCGTTTCTTCTGCTTCAGAGGGCGTCCGCCGCGTGACAGGGTAGGGCTGTTCCTTGTTGAGAGCGTCCTGTATAGAGGTGGAAGGAAAACTTATCGTTTTGCCAGCTGAACTTAGGGAGATTGCTCAGTCACTGGCGGAATGTGAAAAGAAATTGACGGTCAGTAAGGGTTGAAAAAATTCGGCTTGGTCACGCTCCGCCCGGATTTAGGGAAAGAAGGCATCAAAAACTGTGGGTTTCCAAAAACAGGGGGGGACGGGGTCGCAACGATCCAAATTAGCGGGGACTCTGGCAGGATGCGATGCAAATAAGCGAGGAAAGGAGGTTAAACACTGGATCGAAAGGGCAAAAAAAAGCACTGAGGGGGCTTTGCATGGGCGAATCAAAGAGGGAAAGGCGGCGATGGCAACACGCGGGTTCTCTCGGAAAGGGTGAGCGCTCAGTGCCAATTACAAACCTATACTTGTCTTGCAGGAGATGAGAAAAGGGTCAAGCCGCTCGTTAGGAAGAGGGGGACAGGCGGGGCTTCAAATTAAAAGAAAAGGGACTGTTGGTAAGCGCGGGTGCCGAAAAAAACCTTTGCCCTCGACGCGGGCTCAGGAAAAGGAGCCTCAGGCGCAACTGTTGCAAAATAGGGAGAGTGTAACTAGGTTTCACCGATGACCGTAATGGATGCGAAGGGCGAGGATTTATGAAACGGAAAAACTCAAAGTCGGAGGCGACTGGCAAGGATCCATAGGCATGGGCGCGGGCGTCGTATAGGAGTCATCTTCAGAGAGGATAGATAAAAAACAAGAAGGAGGGGGAGGAGAGATATCGGGACAACAACCTTATCTCCAGAGAACAAAATGGAAAGGAAAAGAAAGAACTTCAGACCAAGCCAGCAGCCGGTCTTCCGTCAAAAAAAAAAAAAAACTCTGAGTCGAAGGACTACTTCGGGTCCGGGGGAACACCGCGGCAAACCATAAGCGTCTGGACAAAAACCAAACACTTTCCGGATCGCCCATCTAAGGAGCGATTGGGGGAATAAACGGAGGGGAAAACACACACATACGAACCACACCGCCGGATATCATATGTGCAAGTCTTCAAGAAGAAAAAAGGGGTCCCCCTGACCGCTAGCGCAGAGGCCGGGGAAGAAAGCCGCCATCTACTTCGCCAAAACTCATATTCTCCTTCCTGGCCAGCTCTCATCAGAAGATCCGCCGTGAGCTGGACCGGTAAAAAAAAGCAGCTACGAAAATCCAAACGCAAAACGGGAACCCCGGCGAAGGCAGGGCCTCTTTGTCTCTGAAACATCTGGCAAGCGACGGACCAACAGAGACCTGATGACAGACCTCACCGGATCCGTTGTACCCAGGACAGTCTGGAGTGTCTCCATCACTGTCGTGAAGGAAGAGGAAAAACTCACAACTAACTACCCCATGGAGGAAATCAAAAAAAAAAAGTCCACGATTGGACCACTCCTAAGGAGATCAAGAGACTCCCTCGGGTTCTCTGGAGACGCGGACCGACTAGCTAAACACGCTAAGGGTCGAGCTCTCAAAAAAGGAAAAGGAAACCTAGGAAGGAACCCATCTTAGACTCCGAACGCAGCGCCCAAGGATCAAGGGGTCACTCTAGGAACGAGCGTGTCCTCCGGCCCGGGGAGGAACCATTAAAAAGGGAAAAGGGGCTTTAATCAGCCAGAAACTCGGGAATGAAAAGGGAGGGAATCGGAGACAAGGCTCCATCCGCCGCGGAAAAGTTAAACCGCTCGAGAGAAAGCGGTCAGAGAGGCGTCAAAGGGAACAATGTGTAACATGTGGGGCACAGGCATAAACTGGGGGTCAATACCATTAAAAGAAGGAAAAAGGACAACACATCAAGGGAAGAGCGAGAGTAGTTCGGCGATGATAGACAAAAAGGAGTCAACATGGTAGCCAGATAAAGACGAGAAACACGTCCGGTAGGGGGGGGGTTAAAACGAAACCTTCGAGGGGAATTAGGGCAGGGAAAAAGCTTCCAGCCCCAGGGGAGAATGGCAAACCCGCGAAGGCGGCTCATCGGGGGGGAAAGAGGGAAAACGACACGTTTTTCCTCCGTAAATCAAGAGCGCACGCTGAGGAAAAGACACAGATTTCACGAAACAGCTGCGCAGCAAACAGCTAGCCCCCGCAATCACGAAGGAGGGAAGAATTCTAACTCTAGGAAAGGAACTCTACTAAATTTAAAATAAGACAAGCAAAACCCAGCACCGCACAAAAGGTCTCACATGCAAAAAAAACCCATCTAATTTCTTCCGGGGGGGAGATGCATGGAGAGGCTTCAAAGTGAGTCCAAATGGATTAAGCGAAAAAACAACAAGCAGCAGGTCACATTCGATGTCCCGAGGAAAGCAGATGAACAGGCTGGAGGTGACTTTCATCGGCCAGGAAGTTCAAAAAGGGGGGGAGGAAATAGGAAAACTTGACAGAAACAAAAGACCCGGGCCGCTATAGAGTAGTCCTCCTAGAAGCGAAGCGTCGGATGAAAAAGGACCGAGATCTAGAGGAAAGATCGAGGGGGGCTGCGCGGAGACGCGTCAGTAGCAAAAGGGGGACGGCTTCTTTTCTCCTATCCCGGGCAAACACCACGTCCAAAGTTACTCGTGGAGGTAAAAAGGCGCAAGCTTAGTTCCCTCTCCAAAACAGGGAAAGATCGTAGGGACTATAAGAGAATGAACCAAGATCCGCCTGTGCCTACATCAGAAACCTCCGGCGAATATACCTGCTCTCCTAGTTTCCCCGAAGCGAAGTGGGAGTAGAACATCGCCAATAAAAGAGGGGGGCTAGGGGTACAGTTAAAAGGTCTGAGTTCATTCCCTTGAAAAAAAAAATTGTACTCAAGGACGGGACGCGGACAGTAGACCTACTGCCGTAAAAAGGGCACCTTCAGAGAGTTACGAGTGAGGCTCTTTCGCCTACAGGGAAAAAAAACGACCAATCCTCACCAGCTCACTTCGCAAAAAGATTGGGAGAGACTGAAACTAAAATAAAGCTCGTCGCCCTCCTAAAAAGAAGAAACGCGACCTCTGAGGCGTCCTCTGAGGGCAGCATTACCGCATAAGGAAAGAAACGATGGTCGAGTTCGTGCCGAGTGGTTTAGGATAGTGGCCACCCTGGGCGAAACATCTAAATGGGGCTGTCTGTCTGGTGGGGGCACCTGCTCTGGTCGCTATAAATCAACATCTGAGGGAGAGAAGAGGGAAAATCATCTGAGCCGGATCGCACAACAACAATTATAGGAAAAAGACACTCCCCTGAGCAGCTTATTTTCCGAGGGGTCGCCCGGAAGGTTGGCCCCTGGGGAGCGCTCAGGAAACCCGGACCATATCAAAGAAAGGCGAGTATAAGTTTTGAAAAAAAAAGATCCTCAACATCGTCTTAAGCGATCGGGCGGCTGGCCTGCTTCTTCTACGACGGAGGCTGATATGGGCCACGATTCAAAAAGGAAAGGGCTCACTCTACCTTTTGGGGTGAAGCCGCGGACTGTTATAGTTCTTTTCGGGATAGGAGAAATCAGTTTACTTTAGGAGGGAGGGCCGCCGTCGCGCTTCCAAAAAGAGGAGAACGGAAGGGGACGTTCGCGGTCTCCAAGTCGAATTAAAAAAAAACGGGGTCGCCCTTCTGTCCTCGACCCTAGGCGCGGGTAAAAGTTCTCACGAGAAGAAAAAAGGAAAGGGGCAGACGAGACGTCGCACAATCCGAGAACTGTGGGAGTGAAAAGGGCTGCCTGGTCGCATCTTCTGAAAGAAAAGGAAAACGCCGCAACCGAATACGCGCCACAAAGAACCGAACCAGGAACTGGGGGGGCCCCCGGGCTGATCCAAAAGCCGCTACCAGGATCTAAATAGGGAGAGAAGACGTGAAGCGAAGCTTGTCGGGACATCAGCGAGGAGTCGGGTCGCCTTCTGGGTCTAGCGAAGGCTGGGGGTAGGAGGAGGAGTGAGAAAGGAGGAACGTGTCGCCGGTGGGGAAGTATCGCGCAAGGGCGAAAAGAATATCCTTCCGGGCAGTCAAAGCTCCCGAGGAGCGTGGAAGCTATGAACGGGGCACGAACTTTTACTGGGGAGACTTGGGGGTTTTTTTGGTGTTTTAGCTCGAATACTTGGACTCCAGAGGGGGCGGGCCATCAGAAAAAGAATAAAATTGAAGGCCATGTTAGCATATGAGAGTACTATAGAGGGGGGACTGTTGTGGGAGTGGCGGATGCTCACTCTGGAAAAGGTCTCTAAAGGTCTCATCAGTGTCGAGAGAAGTAGCTGAAGGTCTTCCTGGGGAGGGGGGGCGCTGGTGGTAAAGGGAAAGAGCCGGGTCATGAGAGTTGTCAGAGATGGCGTCGCCGAGACCTGAATAGGCTGAGGGGTGACAAAAGGTAGAGGGGGACCGAACGGGGCTCAGACATTCGCGGTTGTGAAAAAAGAAAATCAGGATACGGACTTCGGGAGGAGAGTGTTGGGCTCAGAATTGGCCTGACTCGGGGAGGAAGGCTCCGACGGAAACCGAGGTGTTCGCGCGTAAACTCGGAAGGGAGTTCCAATTGGGTGATATTCTTCCGGGGAGGGGGGGTGGCGCGTTGGGAGAACTCGAAGAAGAAGGTCTAACCTTTATATTGTTACGGGAAAAGGCGGGGGGGGGGGGAAAGAAAAGGGGAATGTCGAACACCGTGGAAACTTGAGATTTCTTTCTAAGCCTTGTGACCCCATTGGGGGAGAACGTCTAGATTAAGCATAGAGCGGGAAGCGGTCCTCCTCTGAGGGAATCTCGGAATTAACTAGGGAGGACGGGGACCTCCATCCTATTTACTAAAAAAAAAGCTTTCTTAAGCGCTTCAACCCGAGGGGTGTTTACTCGCACATTTTAAGCTTAACGAGAGGGGGAAATAAAATTCGAGAACGGGAAGAGCCCGGTGGCGCTTGGAGCCTTTGAATAAGAAAAAAAACGGGTTCTTAAGGAGAGGGGGTCTAATTAAGGAGGAGGGGCGCTTGAGAGACGAGTAACTGGTACGGAAGATAGGATTCCGCGTAGGGGTGGAAAAAGGGTACCGGTGGAGTCTCGTCAGGGAAAGCCGTCACGTCTGGTCAGGGAAGAAAAAAAACGTACGGTTCTGTTTAGGAAAAAAAAACCCCGTTCGGCGGGGGGTGCTTAAGGATCAGAGTGGGGGGGTGGGTGACAGTTCATCTATTGCCGAGAGTCCCGTCCGAGCGAAGGGTTGAGAAGAAAAGCATGGCGACTTGGGGGGGAAAGCTCTCACTTGGATAGAAAAGTCGGGCCTCACGAAGAAATGGGAGGGTCCGAGCTTCTAGGATGCTGCAGGCTGGAGGAGAATCGATCTTCGGGCTGGGTGAACGGGGGTACATTCCTCGGGAACCTAGCTTTTCTCCTTTTGTCATCGGAGAAGAGGAAAGACATATCCCCGAGCACTCGGATTCCAGGAGGGAATCTGCAGAAGAAAATTGTGTTGTTCGAGCGAGGGGGGGGACCCAAGAGGGGGCTGAAAATCCCTGAGGGGGGAAAAGCGCCTAATGTCGAGAGGGGGAGAAATCAGTCTGAAGAGAGGATTGGGGACTCATGTTCAACGAGGGAACGGGGGGAGTTCTATCGCAGCAACGCAGGAGATGTTCGGAAAACCGGGAGGAGTGGCGCATTTCGCTGGTCACCATAGGAGAAAAACGATTGCCAAGAGGTTATCTATAATAGGATTCATGTGACAGGATAGCTCGAGAAAAAAAAACACTGGAGATATCGAAGTTTCATTCAGCCATGATCTCCGATACACCAGAAAGAGAACAAAAGAACGCCTCTGGAAATGCATCGCCAAAGCCTAAAAAGGGTCGTCGTTCCTAAATCAAAAGAGAATGAAAAGGGGAACGGGTTCACGGGAATAGGGGGGAAACCCGAGGAAACATCAGTCGGAAAAAATTGCCGAAAGCGCAAGTCCGGATGGAGGAAAGGGCACGCAAAAGTTGAAAATTCGCACCACCGAAAACGCAACACCTCGAGCGAAACCACATCAGAGAAGTAAAAGAAAGAAAGGCCGCCCTCGGGGACGTCCGAAAATGAAAGCGTCTGCTTGGCAAACTGTGGCAGGAAAGAGGATCAAAGCTCATAGGACGTCAGTCAAGGTACCAATCGCCAAACTCCGATACCAATTGAGCTAAGCCGCAGAGAGACACGAAACAAACAGGGGGACACATAACGACCCCAGGTCGCTTGGAGCAGAAATGCAGATAGACGTCCTCGAGAGACCCCCTGCGACATCGCCTCCGAAAAAACACACACAACCAGCAAATTAACGGACCTCGAAAAAAATCTGAAAAGGAGCATATGTCTCCAATTGTGCGTGACCGGGAAGGGAAAAAACCTGAACTCACAGATAAGAAAATCACACTATTGAACCCGAGAAGGAAGGGGACGTAGTCCCTATTCCTATAAGACAATCTGAGCTGGGCAACGAGAACAGGACCTAATCTCTCCAGAGCTACCTTCTATAACTCAGCAAATCAAGAAGGCGAGTGGGCGTCAAGGAGAACAGCTGAGGCGCTAAAAAAAAAAAAAGCTCCGGAATTACTGCAGGTCAGAGTTGAACTCCTAGCGGTGAATCCAGAAAGGGCGGAGGGAAAGTGGGAAGCCACGCCAGCGGTTGCTTCACTTCATCAAACTCTTTCATAAAGGACGAGTAGAGAGGGCACGCTTCCAAAAAAGGAAAATGCCAGATTCTATACGAGTCGGGCTGGCATAGCAGGGGAGGTCCAAACATGGTAAAAGGCTGTTCACTCAGAAGAAAAGCACACGTGCTCTTTTCTCCCGCTAAAAGCGATGAACTAGAGCGGTGACCGGCCAAAAAGGAAAAAAACCGAGAAAGAATCGGTAAATCTTCCTCATCGTCGCACGCCGTTGTAAGGGCCGCGAAAAGAGGGGGTAGAGAAAAGTCCGGCTCTTCAAGGGGCATGCGCTAAATGCAAGATGGAAAACCTTTTGATTCGTCAGCTCCGGCCAAAAACAGACCTTATACATATCGGGAGCAGTCGAGCTCCGTCGGAATCTAGACCCACGGGTCAGCGGACAAGCCGCTCTATAAGCGCATGAGAAGAAATCGCGAGGGAAAGAACAGGGCGAAAAAACGCCCGAGAAAACCCTAGAAAAGGAAACTCAAACTCAGATCAGGCTCTCAGAACTAATCAAGCGAAAAAAAGGAGGCCAGGGAAAGGAAACTAAAAAAAAATCAGTCACGAGCAGAGAGGAAGTCAAATCTGCCCACTTTAAGGGGGAGGCTGACGTAAACCATGAGGAGTAACCATTTTGAGAAGGAAAAACACCCACGGAATTCAGAAGGTCCCCCTTTACCTGAGTGGGGAGGCCACGCATGGACGCGGTCGCTTCGATCCGTCCGCTTAAGGGCAGATTCTTATACTTCAACCCAAAAAAAAGAGGAAATGCTCTGCTGATAAGCAAAGCGTGCCAAAGGCAGATCTCTCCGTCGAAAAAAGCTCGATGGAGGACAAAAAAATCATCACATTCTAAGGGAAAAAAGGGACTCGTCCGATGCTACGCACTGGGGGCTTCTTGGCTTCAATGGAACGGGGGAACCCTGCGCGGTGGAGGTATTGGCCCTAGAAAAGACGATGTCCACCAAAGCGCAAGCATTGTCGTCAGAAAAAAAAAACATACGCATTGATCATGAGACACCTCCGTAGTAGAGAGGGGACCGGAGACATCGAACTAAAAAAATAGGAGGGGCTATGAGAAGACTCAATCCTCCCAGTTCTGAGGTGGAAAAAAAGAGGAAACTCCCAGGGCATAGATCCTGGCCATGTTTAAAGGAAAAAAAAGTGGAACGCGTCATTACGACACAAACCGAAGCCGAGTTCAACGAGACTACATGGTATGGACCGCGCTTTGAGGGACTCTACCTAACGCTCCCACACTTCGTCAAAATAAAAATTGGCCACAAAAAGGAGGGGCGGTATCACGGGACTCTACATATTCGCCAATGGATCGAAATTCCTCATGTCTCCGGTCGAGGATCTCAAGTCCGATATCTATCCTGCCCCCTCTGTCGGGGAGCCTTTGGTGGGGAGAGGTCTGGGGGGCACAACTTTCTAAGAAGACAGTTTAGTTTATTCTTTTTCAATTTTAAGGGTGGCGAAAAATACTATCCAGAAAGAATCGGCGGGAAGACAATATCACGGTACGTGGT
>Ga0179593_1296181_pt1 | contig 14448 bp, 16 predicted proteins | sample CZODoug2_1_08_16_FD_185931 | JGI IMG/M metagenome (GOLD analysis project Ga0179593, IMG submission 185931) | Vadose zone soil fungal communities from Angelo Coast Range Reserve, California, USA - CZODoug2_1_08_16fungal (PacBio error correction) | ecosystem: Environmental > Terrestrial > Soil >...
AAAGACAAATTAAAAAAGCCAAGGGCGGTTGAGACATGCTTCTTGTGGAGGGGAAAGGTCAAGCACATCCAAACGATTCCGGCAAGAAAAGAGGAGAACTCTTGAAAAAGAAAAAAAAGAGTTGGCTGAGGGGAGGGGGGCACGACAGGTTAAAACCTTCAGGGAGGGAGGAGATTCTTCGGGGCTTGGCCAATCATCCTCAAGGAGGACCGTGGCATGCGCTGATTCTCGGAAGGTGGGAAGGCCGCCAACTAGCAAGGAAACGCAAAGTTCAACCGCGGAGTGGAAAAGATTGAACCAAGGACGGAAAGGGATCCGACTGATCGCAGGTGGGGAAAGCCAAGTACAACAGCAATAAAAAAAGAGCATCCAGAGGCGGACTCTCTGGGAATTCTGGGGAAGATCGCGAACTTGCTCTGTCTCTTCATATTGTGACAGAACGGGCAGTAATCAGAGAAAGTGTGCGGGAACAACAGAAGGGCCGACAGACGGGGCTTAATTGAGAGGTTGGGAAGAAATGTCGGGGCCGACCTCATTGGAAGGGACTGAGGCGTGCAGAAAGGAGATTTAACGGCCGTTCACACGGAAAAATAAGGAGCCAGGGGGTCACGGTGGTACGGGCGGGGGGGAAGGAAAGCATCGAAGCCACTGCGAGGGCTCACAACGGAGGAAAAAATCAAACGGTACGAAACGAAACGGAAAGGGGGCGTTGTTCATGGGGGACAGAGGAAAATCTCCATCAAGGTTCTGATCAGGGGAGGGAAAGGGTAGGGGGGGGAGAAAGGGCAAACTGGACATCTCATCCTGGAGAGAACTATGACAGTTAATTAGTTTGGCCTTTCTGCGCTCGCTGAGCCTGAACAGCAATACGGAAAACGGGAGGCTGCCGGGACCCTAAGAGACAGGAAGAAAAACGTCCTGCGGGTGGGCTGCTCCCGAGACCAGGAAATCACCATAGGAGAGGTACCTGATCCCCATCAGAAAGAACGGGACTAGAGGATGATACAACTCAATGCAGCAAAAAAAGGGAAGGGAGGCGCAAACAGGGGGTTAATTCACGAAAGTTTTCAGGGCATCCCACTAAAAGATATTGGGGAGAAAGGTCGCGGACCACAATGTCAAAGGGAGGGGGGGGCTAAGGCGCCGGGGAAAGTAACGGCAAGGCGGGAGGGGAGGGAGTTGGCGGTCAGGCTAGGGGGCGCCTTCCCTAAAAAGAACTAGATCCAGTCGTGCTTGGAAACAGGAGAAGACTTCTAATGAGAAAAAAGGTTGGCGGCGTGAAAAAACCAAGGGGGGGGAATGGATCCGAAGGGAGAACCGGGGGAAGCTACCAAGAAACAATAAAATGGCTGGGGGTGCATCTCAAGAAAAGGAGCGACTGGACGAGTATGCCCTCGGGCAAAAACGGGGACTACGAAGGATAAGGAGGAGGAAATATAAGGTTTGTGAGAAAACCAGAAAAAAGCAGATAACCATAATTGCCCTTGACGGGGGTTCGCAAGGGAGATAAGCACGAAAACAAGACGACGGACCGCATAGGACAAATACCGACAGCAAACGAAAGGGACCAGGGCGGGGGCAATCAGATTATAAAGAACGGGGCCTCTCGGAAAAAACAAAACAACTTGGGAGAAAAGCCCGGTTCTGGGGAGATCGACATACTTATTGCGTACAAAGAGTTCCATTTCGGGGAAATGTGAACGGGAGGTTTGTCGGAAGAACTGCGGTAAAGGGGAGTCCGCTGATATGATTATTTGGGGGAAGGAAGAAAAAAGCGGTCTCAAAAAATAACTGAATCCAGCCAGATTGGCCGTCGAGATGAGGGAAGCTCAGGTTGCAAAACAAAAAAAAAACCCCTTCGAAAGGAACGAAGCAAAAACATAAAAAACCATGAAAATCCTAAACATGTCGTGCTTAACAAGGGACCAGTTGTAGGTAACGCAAAAGGGAACCGCCGGATATTCAAAGCCCTGAAAGTTCCGCACTCAGACGCCACATAGCATGAGAAGGAAAAAAAGAAACTCGGGGAAAAACCAAAAATATCAAGGGGAGGGGACACGGTGCAAAAAAAGGGTCTTGACGGAGGCTATTCGAAAGGATCGCGAAAGGAATCGCGAATGACCGGCAGGTTGCGGCTTCGAAGCCAGGGGCCTCAAGGCGCGAGGTTGTACAAGAAGGACGGGGTTCCGAACGACCTTAGTTATAACACTCTTCGCGACGCGCCGCTCGGGGAGGTACTCTAGCAGGCTTGAGGGAGGAGGCAAGGGCCCGTTGGACGATGAGAAAAAGCGCGACCACGGGGGCAGAGAAAAGGTTTTGGGGGGATCGGATCAGGTTCTACCAGAGAGTTGCGTAAGGTGGTGGAAAACGCGGCGCAAAGAAGGAAGAGGGAAGAGACTCGGACAGCGAAGACGGGGGGGGGCTATGAGGTTAACGGAAAAAGCCGGCGATCATGAGACGCGTCAAAAATGATGGTCGTCGCAGGGAAAAAAGAACGCCCACCAGCAAAGAATAGGTGCTCTGAAAGTGGGAGGGGGAGAAGGGGGGGAAGACCCTGCAAGTGAGGGCATCTAGAAGAAGAGCCGACAATGACCGTGAACTGGAAAGACATATTGGGGTCTGTCACTGGTGTGGGGGGGAAGAGCCTATGGAATAGTGAAACCCGTGCAAAACGCAGCAATGCAATGGAGTGTTGGCGAGGGCAGCAGATTATCCAAAAAGGACAAGAAGGGGAAAGTAAGTTTTTGAAGGGAAAAAAGGGCCGGGGGGTCATGATTGGATGAATTCTGCTAAAAAAGGAAGAAAGAGAGCAAGCCGCGGGATTCGTCTCCAGAAGGCTAGTTTGCCAGACGGGGGGGATTGAAAAAAGATCTTTTGTGGATCCGTGGTACTGGGCAGAGGCGAGGGAGGGGGTCGGACGCAAACGGGGGAATCATAGCCTCTCCGTAAAGGAAGAAGGAATGTGAAAAAAGCCGAGTGCTGCGGTATAGTTCGTTGACGACGAGGGTGGGTACGGAGATCACGAAAGCCAAAGGGGGGGGGGGTAAAAAGCAGCCGGGCACTGCGTCCGGTGGGGAGGGGTAAAAAAAACTAAGATCGTCCTCAAAGGAGGATAAAAGGTTCGTGGGTCAAAATAACAGAGACGCTCATTCTTCCATATCTGTGTAAAGATGGGGAGGAAAAAGGGAAGAGAGGCAAACTTTCTAGCAAAGAGAATGGGGAAAGGGAGAAAAATGGGTCGGGAAATTTTAAAAAAGGAGAAACTAGCAAACTGACTTTTATTAAGAAGAGAATACGAATGCCCAAGACAGTGCGTTTTATCCTAAGTCGATTGGGGAAAGAAAAGACAAAGGTGAACTTTGAAAAAAAGCGAATCTCTTGCAAATGGGGGGGAGTCGAGCTGGGGGGAAGTGAGTAACCTCAACAACCGACCGGCCGTGGCTTACTAAGGGATCTTTTTTGCTTCAAGATATCAGATGCGCAGGGAAAGAGGGGAAAAAAAAAGTCAACAAACGCTGGGTGGTGCACGGGAAATCAAAAAATGACTTCTCTGGAACAAAAAGAAGGGCGGGGCCCATATTTTCAAGAAGAGTACGGGAATCCGAGGGAGGGGCCTGAGAGTATTATCATAAAAAAAGGGGAAGGAAATACTAAACTCTTCAATCCCGGAGTCGGAACTCGAACTTTCTGGAGTGACGCATAAGAGGACTGTGCGAAGCCGTCGCTTGACAGGAGGGTGCTAGGTAAAAGATAGACAACAAGGCTCCCTGGATGTGGACAACGGGGACGGCCGCGGCATTAATGGGAGAGTGTTAGGAGGGGGCGGCGGGATCGCAGGGATGGGGCGAAAGCGGAACGGGTCGCTGTATAGGTCAACACGGGAAGCACGGACGGAAAGAAGTGGGAAAATGGGGAGGATTGTCAGGCGGGAGGTAAAAAGTCTAGAACGGCTAAGGACAAGCGATTCTCAAAAATTCAAGGCACAGTGCGCAAGGGACGAAAGAGTCGGCATTGGTGGGGGGCGGGAGGGTCTGGACCTTGACACGACCGAAGAGAAAATCAGGGGCTGACGAGGTGCCGATCATCAAGGCAAGGGCTCGGCCGAGCGATTTGGAAGAGAGTCGCAGAACGGCTGAGAAGAAAAAAAAAAAAAAAGAAGTAAATAACACGGAATGAAGGATGACGGACATGCCGAGTGGTGCAACGACTACTCAAACCGGTAGGAGGTGTAGGCGTCCCGCCTAACGAGGGCATCGAAAGAGTGAGGGGGGGAGGGGAAATAGGGACCCACTCAGCATCACTGACGAGGCTCGTAGCACGCATGGGACGGACCAAAACGGCTCGCACTCTGGAAGATTTTAATGGGCAACAGGATCAAAAAAGGAACTTCAGGCGAGCAAAATGATTTAAAAGGGGGCGAGAAAGAAGGATCTTTTGCGACGTTCTATGGGAAATGGAGTGGTTCGCATGGGGGGAAAACAGATCCCTACGGAATACATCGACTGGTCAGGGTAAAGGAAGAGTCGAACAAACTTCCTTAGCTACCAACTATGAACGAGCTTGCAGCCAGGTCCGGGGGAAAATATAGCCGTTCCTTACGAACAAGGAGCCTGTGCATGGGGGTACACTGGGATAGATCAAAAAGTTTTAATGCCCGAGGCGGGACGGAAGGGGACTAGGAAAACCTTCCCTGATCGTGACAGAGGAAAATGGGTCAAGGTAAAACCGGCAAGCCAAGATTATCATTCGAAGAAAGACTTCCTAGGGAGAAAAATAGCCTAAACACAGCTGACTAGGGCCGGAATCGTACCAAGCATAAATAAAAGGAAAGGAACAAGGCCAGTTAGGGGACAGCGTGGCCGCAACATTATTATATATAATCCAAATCTAGAAGCACAACAACAAAAGGGAGGAGGGAAAGGTAGGGTCACGGTCTGTCGCTAGAAACATTTAGGACACGCGGTCCAGGATGGTTCGTCTTATGGGGGTAAAGGGGTCAGACGCGTCCGTTTATTCAGAATTTTCTACGTCGGGTGGGGGGGCCGCATAACACATTCAAGCTTCTCAAAGGAAGGAGTCCGAATTTGGAGGGCCGTTTAACTTCTGGATGCTCTAAAGGTGCAAGCCTTCGTACTTCCGGCCGACCGTCATCCCATTCGAAAGAAGGCAGACAGGGGCGTGCTGCCATGAAGCGTAGTCTCCGGTACGGCCGGATCCTAAAAAGATTCAAAAACTTGAGTTCAGGCACCAAAGATTCTATTCTCCAGGGGAAATAGAATTCCATGAGGCACGATCGACCGTTTAGGGATTACGTCTTGCTAGGAAATCGCGCCCTCCATGAAAATCAGTCACGTTCAAGGGAACGAACATCGGGGGGGAGGCTTGACGCATCCAGAAGGGGCTAAGGTGCGGGTCGAAAATTGGTGTGAGTCCTCGACCGAAAAAATGTCGTCGTCGGGGCGGGACGAAACGCAAGAGGGGGTTCGCAGGGGGTGGACGAAGCTCGCCACTGAGGGGGATCGGTTATTAACGCAAAGTATTCTTCGAAGGAGGGGGGGAGGGGAAACCGAACGACGTTGCGCGGAAGAAAGGAGGACCACGCATTTCCGAAGAAATTCGGGGGGTAAGAAAGCGGAGGAGACAGCCGTAAATCTAAAAAGCGCTCGATCCAATAGAAGGCTTCTCTATGGGCGGGGGAAGGTGAAGGAGGCGGGATCGGACCCGCGAGAAAATTTATGGGGCTTAGGGGCGAAGGCCGACGACGTCCGAACTGGGTCTGGCGACGCTGCCCCAGGGGGGTGCGACGGGTTCCTTCTAAATTGCTGACGATAGGGGCCAACAATGCAAGTGAGAAAATGGATTAACGTTAGGGTTGTGGAGCGCCGTATTTTAAACGTGAAAAAAAAATAAACGCGCCGCAGAATTAAGGTCTTTTGAGCGGAGAAAGTCAAGATCATCCAAACGCCCTTCCTGCACGCAGAAAAGAAAGAAAAGGTTGAAGCTCCGGGGTGTTCTTGGAAAGGGTGCAAAAGAGAAGCAACAATCAAGGTCAAACGGAAAGAAAAAATGAGGGCCGACACGGTATTTCCTCTCTTGTCTTATAAACGGTTACCGGCCTGATACATCCGAAGACAGGGGCGGGGAAAACGCACGGGGACCGCAGGGGAAATCAACTTGCATCGAACAAAGAAATCCTATGCGCGGAGAGAACAGTTCATGGCAGGGGGGGGGCGGGATCCAACCTATAACCCTTTTGTCAGACATGCAAAACTTGATATGGGTCGGAATCAGGGAAGAAGCGCCTGGACGGCTCACCGGGGGGGTAAAGGGGGCAACTCAAAAAATCACGTGGAAGGGAAAAAGTCTCATTGGTCTCCGACTTGCCACATTTACTCAGGTGGAGGTAAATACTGATAGCAATAAACGCCATTGGCAGTGGGGAGTGAGTTATATCGAAAACAAAAAACAAAAGGGGGGGTATAGAGAGGGAACAAAAAGGGGGGAAAAAAACAAGTGTCAGTTTAGAAAAGAATTAACAGTCTATGGTATAGGAAGGAAATCAACTAACGGGGAAGAGGAAAATCCATCAGACTACAGTGGAGAGGCGATTTTTTTCTCTGAAGGGAAAAAAAGAAAACAGACAAGTTATCCTTCCTTTAATTCAGGGGGGAAAATGTTGTTGTGCCCTAATAGCTCATATCGATTCGCGGTATCCGGCGCTTGGGGGGAGGATCCGTCCAAATGCGAAAAAATGAAAGGAAAAATATCCGCACAACGATGGCCCCGACGACTAACAGGTAAGGCGCTGGGAGCGTTGGGGCCCACTCTGCCTATGGTCAAAGCAGGACCAAGAAGGCCACAAGAAAAAAAGTAAGAAAAAAGCGATTTCTGGAGGTGGACCCTCCGAGGCGGGAACGTGCAAAAAGGGGGAATAGTGTGCAAGTTCATAGAAGGAAAGAAACCCTCCCTGGTATCCAAAGGGCGGAAAAAGATCACCTTTAGGAAGAGGAGGTCGCGGGAGAATTTTGTTGATGCATCTTAACGGGGAGTGGGCGATGGAACATGCGATAAACAAAAAACAGGAACTCATAAAGTCTGGATCAAGAAGGTCGGGGGGTCAAAGGTCCTCAGAAAAAGTCGCAGGGCGCAACATCGCAACCACGGGATACCGGGTAGAAATGTTTTAGCTTATGGAAACGTCTAAAATCCCAAAAAAAAGCGGGGGCGGGCGACGAAAGGCACTTAAGCAAGCGGCGAAAATCTGATTGGAAGAGGAGCAGCAGTTTAAGAGAGGCGAAACAATCGTCGGAAAAAAACACTAAGTCAAAAGACGGATGGAACTTGTCAGCGATCGCGCTAAAACCGGAGCGGATGGGGGCTCTCTAAATGGCATCAACGAAGAAATCGGGGAATAAATATCCCCGAAAGAAGGAAGAAGAGGCTCAAGAAGTACACGCAAGTAAAGAGTCAAACAAATATGTTTACTGACAAGAGTTCTGCTCGCTCAAACAAAAAGTCTGCGCGCAACAGGAGGGCCCACGGCCGGGGGGGCGAGCCTCAACATGAATTTAGAAAGAACGCTGGGAATGGAGGTGGTAGGGGAGAATTTGCATGAGCCACGCAAGACGAAAGGTCCGAGCGGACTTGAACCCGAAGAGAGGCCTTCATGGCGCCTACGAGTGTGGCGGAGAGTTCAACTCCATGTGGACTTTTCCGGACCGGGATAAAAGCGAAAAAAGACTAAATCTGAATGGGTGAAAAACAGGATTCTAAAAGTCGATAAGGGATCACCGCTGGCTGCGAAGTCTCAGAAGACAACTTCCGGAGGAGGACACGAATTCAAGGAAGCTCAATATGGATCAGGCCGCAAAGCTGAAGGGGAGTGTTAGGAATTAGCCCCAAAAAACTATCGGACAAATACACTGGCCGAACGGACATTACAACTACAAAAACAAATGACAGCAAGTCACCGCGAGGGTCGGGTAGAACTAACTTTTCCAGCTCATCTCAAAAGGAGGGGGAAAGAGAGATTGGGGACAGGTCGTTCAAGAAGACTGGAAAGGCACGCGGTAGAAGGGCGTCGGAAAGTATTGGCCGGCGGTGTAGTCCTATCGGCAAACCCCACAAAGGGGCCGAGAAGTCCAGCAAGCTTAGGGCAAAAAAGATCATGGGGCGGGACGGGGTCGGGGGTCTGATGGAATCTTGATTGGGACTCAGAAACAGGTTCGTCCTAACGGGGGATCCGATAGAAAGGTGGAGCTTAACCTGACCGCCTAGGGCCGGTAGGACGGATCGCAGATCTTCAAAGAAATGGGTGGTCCGCAACCGCCACAGAACTAAACAAAACGGAGAGAGGGGGAATCATCGACCAGAGGCTTGTCGTATAGAGAAATGGCGCCAAGAAAAAAACAGCTAAGGAAGTGACCGTCATCGTGGTCGGCGGACCCCATCAAAGACGTAGAAGAAGAGATGGGATCTCTGGGGGCCCAAGGCGGAACTGTCGGGAAAAAAAAAGAAGGAGGGGTTACATTGGATTTAAATAGCCTCGCTGCTGCTGATTGGGGAAAGCGTTCACGCCCGGAGTTCTAGGAAGGAGGTAGCGGGGAGGACCGCCAAAAAAAAGGGGGGAAGGGCGGTCGGACCACTCAGGGAAGGGTCCTCAAGAGGGGTATGTAAAAGGGGAAAAAGTCGAGCAGCCGTCACTCTTGTTGCGAAGAATCCACGGCGCGGGGGGGTTATACATTCGCAGAAACCGGGGCAAACTTGATGGGGCAGGAGTGTATGTCGCAAGGGTCCAGAGAAGCCAACGACCGAAAAAAAAGAAAAAACAAAAAAAAAAAAAACCAAAAACAAAAAAAAAAAAAGAAAGTGTTGGTACTTCCTCGCAAAAACGTTGGTATTTGCGAAAATGCTTGTGGAGATAAGAGGGGAAAAATGCAATGACGTTATTCATACTAAGGAGGGGTGGACCGTTCCGGGGGTTTTAATGAATTTTTAAAGAGTTCCTACACACGTGAAGCCGCAATGCGAGGTGGGCTAAAAAAAACAAACCCAACACCACCACCACTAGCCCGGCACCAACCAAAAAAAAAAACACCCACCCCTCCCACCAAACCGCTAAAACCAAACACAAAAAAAAAACAAAAACACCCCTCACGAAAAAAAACAACTCCAAACCCCCCACCACCAACCCAACCACACCCAAAACCAAAACAAAAAGCAGCCAACCATTCAAACTACCAACCATACCAGACCCCAAACTCCCACCACAAAAAGAACAAAAAAAAACACCCCTCCCCGCACCCTCCTTTCTACACAAAAAAACCTCCTCTGAGAATCAAACACAGACGACGAGGGACCTGTGGGGGGGATGAGGCAGCTTCAGGATGCGAAAGGGCAAAAGATGGAACGCGAGCATGGTCTGAAGTCTTCCACTCCAGAAGTGGGAGGGGGGAAAGAGGGAGGAATATCTTAGTTATTGCGTACGGGGGGAAGGGGTTATACACGGGTTGGAAAAAAACGCAAGCAAAGTCGTCCTATTGGCATGAGGAAGAGAAACATAGGGAGGCGGATAAAGAGTCATCATGTGAGAAGTGGGGGGGGGGGAAGGCGCACGGCCGAGAACGGGGGAAGCGAACCGGATGAAGTAGGATGTATCGGGAACGAATTCTTCGCGCTGCAAAAGCATAACCTTTGGTGAAATGACGCAGACAAAAGAGACAGGGCCACGGAGCATGGGTTGTGGGGGGGGGGGTTTTTGTTTTGTGGGGGGGGGGGTGTGGTTGGGGGTGGGGGGGGTGTTTTTTTGGGGTGGTGGGGGGGTTTGGGTGGGTGTGTTGTGGTTGGTTGGTTGGGGTTGGGGGAAAAAGGCGTGACCCAGGAAATTTGCTTGAATCGATAAAAAAGACTTCACAATTCCTTGACGGGGCATTGTCGTGGATGGCAGTCAAACTGGAAGAGGGAGGAAAGATAAACAAAACTTACGAAAAACTCCAAGGCGGGTCTTCTTGGAAGGGGAGTAAAGAACGATTAAAGAAGGAGCACGGACCAAGAACGATGAACACTTTTAGCGCCATATCTAAACAAGCATACCGTGGCGACGTAAATTGGGGGGAAAAGAAGGGGAAAACACACGACAACTTTGAGCAACGAGGAGGGGGCTGTGGTCATCAGATCATGACCAGGGAGGGTTAAACTTGCATCCGGCCTTTGGAGGCGCAAGTACCAAAGGGGCGAACATTAAGGTCAGATTCGTAAAGAGGGAAAGGGGGGAACAGATTGCCAAAGGAGAAAAAAAGGGCCTATTCTCCTTCTTTGGGGGAGGCAAACGGAAGATTCCCTAAAACAGGACTAAAAGAAAAAGACAGGCTCAGAATGAAAAGCTTGAGAAAAACCGAGAGAGTGACGTCCTCTTCACTTTGCCGAGTCTAAGGGGAGGGGGGATAAGCCTGAAATGAAAAAAGCTCGCAAAACAAGACGGCCGGACAAAGGGGGGTGGGGGGAGGAAGGGCTCTCTAACGACAATGTTGATGGAGGCTGGCGGAGGGAATATTCAATTCGAGTCCCAGTAAGAACAACAAAATTCGGGATCACTGAAAATGGAACGGGTCATTAAAGCATCTGCCTCCACGCTCGGGAGAAAAACGTCGAATTTTGCATCTGACACGAAAAAAACCGAGGGGAGGAAAGGGGGACTAACCATTAGACAGAAAGACACAAGTGAGGAAGGTAGGGGCGATCTTCAGTGGCGGGGACGAAATCGCCGCCAGCAAGTCGAGGTGGATCGAGGCACAGTGGGAGAGTTCGTGCACGTCTAAAAATAGCTCTAATACACGACGTCCCGAGGGGAAGTGAAACGGGTGGGACAGCAAGAGGGGCGCGCAAAACGCTGAGGTGGTCCTCCCTCTACCGCGAGAACCTAAGGGGTAAAGAAAAGGAAAGACGAGAGAGGAAAGGAGAAAGCGAAAGGGAACAGTGCTTCTCACTCAAGATGTTTGACCGCAAAGGAGCGGATAAACAGAAATATTTAAGGGAGGCGGGAAAGGAACGGGCTTTTCAATCCTCAAAAGGATTGAAAAGGTGACCAAAGACTTCTCGTAAGGAGTTGGACGAAATCTCGGGAAAAGACTCAGACCCTTTCTATTGGAAAAAGGGACTGAGGCCACCTCCCTCCTTGTGGTAAGGCGTGCGGAAAAGAAAGGTGACGTGGATATGATCAGGCAAGATACTCTGAGCAAAAATGGAGGCATTTTAACCGAAAATGAGCTCTTCTATGGAAGAAGGCAAAAGCTGAGAGGTCTCGAAAGGAGCTACTGATTCTTAATCAGATCGAAGGGAAGGACCGAGCCAGATAGTCGCATAATCGGGGGAGGGGACGGTTTTATTCGGCACGGAACCTAAGCAGGGAACTACCCCGGAAGCTCTTACCACTAGGAAACAAGCACTCAATGTCAAGGACCTGTTCCTCATCAACTGAACTAACGAAGGAAAGAAAATCAAAAACTTATTAAGAGAAAAGGAGGGAGGGTCGTTTGGAGTTCTAGAGAACTGGAAAGGTCAGGGGAGTCTTTCTGAACCGTATGGCTATTCGTGGGACGACGGCGGCACAGGGTAGTCCCGATGACCGGAGGAGTTTGGTCAAAAAAAAAAAAAAAATAAAAATCAAGGACAAGCATCTGCGCTTAAGGACTTGGGCGACTGGGTCGGAGTAAAACGGGACGTTAGACCTTCGAACCGTTCCTTACACAGCACAGATCATATTGTAGGGGCTGAAACCGCGTTTATTCAAGGGGGAGGTCTCTGAAAAAACCCGCCCGAGAAAAAACTCAATGCTTATTCGCTCAAAGGACGGATGTCGTTTGTGGTCACATGCAAGTAGAAAGGGTTTAATTTACTTCGTTATAGGGAAAAGTGAAAGAAAGAACACTCCATACCAAGCGGTCCCAGAAAGATTCAGCTGAAAAGAAAGAAGTGTCCACCCTTTTGACGAGAAAACGTTGATCTTCCGGGGGGCAGCGCCGAAATTGACGAGTAAGAATAGGAGATTGACGAACGCCCTGGGGGGGGGAAGATTGGGGATTTTACAGCCCTCTCGTAGATGAGGGAGATTCACCCAGTATGTAAGGATGGCCGCGGGCTGAAGAAAAAGCATCTGGCCGTTTTGCCTATGGTCCTGCAGGGAGCATCCTCTTGAAAAGGAAGGGTTAGAAAAGAGGAGTAAGGAAAAATCGAAACTCGGAAAAGCGATCGTGGCGCGTGCCCTGCCTCGAACCGCGTCAGCCCCTGTGGAGGGGAGGGTCTTGAGACAAACACATCCTCGTCTGGGCAAATGTGAAGGTAAGGCCCTGCGAAGGAGGACTAAGATAAAAGGACAAAAAATGCCGAACATGGACGAAATAAGGGTTTGAAAAGACGGGTTGACTATCCAGAGCAACCCCGGGAGCCGAAATGCAAATTGAGGGTCGACACTAAACAGCAGTGGAGCTGGAAAAACGGCCGGGGGGAAGGGGAAGAGTTCAGGGGTGCAGTGAAATGGAGAAAAAATTTAAGGCGGAACAAGGGCCGCGGGAGCTACGGAGGAGTTAAGGGGTGAAGACTTGTAGGGAGCTAAGGGGGGTTGCCTTATACAGAAGGGGAGGCGAAAGAAAACGCGCATCGGCCCATCTTAGGGAAAAGAGGTCCCTATGCGGCGTATAGAGGGGTACGAGGGGGGGAATTCCTGCCCCAAGCCGGAGAGCCGCATGCAAGCGGTACCTGGAACTGATGATATAGGGGGGGAAGCACGAAGGGAAAGAAGGGGGCCCTAAAGGCAGGGGAGGGACTACCGCCCAACGAACCCGGGAATGAGCAAAGGAGGGCGTGCAGGTCGTTTAGGGGCAGCTGAGAAAACGACGTAGAGCCAATGGACGAAAAAATGGGCGGGGTTTTCCTTTGAGAGCGAAATCAAACACGGAGGAGGAGGGAGAGAAACAAAAAATGCACAAGAAAATTTGAGGGGGGGAGGACCAAAAAAACACCAAAACGTACGTCTGTTGATCTATCAAAAAAAAAGGGCATCAGTTCAAAGATCAGAAAAGCTCTTGAAGAAAGGTTTCGATTTTTTCCGCGGGGTTCGCAAAAAAAGAAGTGGGCAAGAAAAGTCGTCGGTACTTCCCGATAGTCAGCCAGCAAGGAACTTTTCATCACGAAAAAGTTCTGGCTCTGGGAGAGAAGTAAAAAAAAAATAGGGACATTAACGTCAAAACAGGGCGAAGAAGGAAAATGGAAAACGGGGACTAGCATAAACCCCGAGGAGGGATGGGACTTGTCTCCTAACTTCCTTCAGATTTTTAAACTTGACCAATACGAAAAAGCTGAAATCCAAAGAGACGGGAAGGGAGGTGGAAAAATCGCGTGGAAACGGAAGAGGCATCTTGGTGCAGGAAAAGCCTTTCAAGCATCCGGACCCCAGGGACCTTTCCCTCGGAAGAAAAGCGCATTCCTGGAGAGGTGGGAATGAATCGGGAAAAATGCATGGGTTGGGGCGGTAGAGGGGGAAACAAAAGGCAGAGGCCAAAAAAAGGAAGAACACTAGGGAGAAAGGGAATCAACGAGGAGAATGTAATGAGGAAGCGTCAGCTCCCAGGCAGCAAAAGGGGGTCAGAGGGACGCCCTATGGGATTGAGAGGGTTGGCCGACAGACAAGAGACCAGAAAGGGGCGACAGCAAGGGTCAAGGCGGAGAGCAGGTCCCTTAAAGTAGGCCGATCTATTTTATCTGGATAGGAAGGCTAAGGAGATAGGAGTAAACAACAAAGAAGGCCCGACGGGGGGGTGCGGAGGAAGGGGGGTGGGGTTCGCAGATAGAGAGAAAAATACTCTTCTTTGTCGGCAACGCTACCTTTGCCAAGCAGAAAAGGCCCAAAAGAACAAGGAAGTAATTCTTCTTAAAGATGCCAAAAGTCAGGGGAGGAGAACGCTAATTACGAACGAAAACGGTTCTTCACTGAAAAAATAAGATGTAAAATAGGCATTGGACAAGGTTGGGCCCGCGAAATTTAGGAACGGAGATTGGGATTTGTTGGAGATGGAAAGAAAGAAGACCAGTCATAGAACGGTCGATCTATTGCTGCTAGGAAAAAAAGGGGCCATGAATTGGTCGGATCTCCTATTGTGCTTTCGGAGGAACTCTCATGGCGGATAAAGAAACGGAAGATAAAAACGGCCTATGTCGGGGAAAGGGTCAAGACATTGGAAAAAGGGAGGGTTGATGCAGTCTTGAGGTAGTTCATGACCGAGAGCAAATGGGAGGACATCATAGTCCGATATTGCGAGAAGGAGGGACCTGGCTGGGAATCTGGCAAAACAAAAAAAAAAAAGGAGAAGACGCGAGACGACACTCGATATTACAAATACTAAAGCAACTCCATTAATCTCTTTTGACGAAATCAGTCGTGAGAGAGAACGGGGC
>Ga0179593_1387151_pt1 | contig 14448 bp, 19 predicted proteins | sample CZODoug2_1_08_16_FD_185931 | JGI IMG/M metagenome (GOLD analysis project Ga0179593, IMG submission 185931) | Vadose zone soil fungal communities from Angelo Coast Range Reserve, California, USA - CZODoug2_1_08_16fungal (PacBio error correction) | ecosystem: Environmental > Terrestrial > Soil >...
TATCGGCATGTTCTTGACGAATCTGACGGTTACAACATGAGACAACATTCATGATGGACACGTTTCGATAACAGAATCGGCTCGGTCTTAAGGCACGACGGCTTGGGGGACCCTTCAGGGGCAAGTCCACTATTAAAAAAACCATCAAGGGCCATCCGCAACAATACTCAATGTAAAAAGCTTAACGGGGGACACTATGTACATCGAAAGAGTACATGAGGGACTGGAGCCTAACCCACCCACCGCTGCAAGAGGAACCTTACGGGGCTGGTCCTGCAAGAAGGGAGTTACGGTTAAAACGGAACAAATGTCACAAAAAAGAACGTCAACCCAATTTCTCAGGTGGGCAACCGAAGATTGAACGAAAGAAAACGGTGGTTTCCTTTGGAGGGATCACCCAAGGAAGATATAGAGGAAGACGGATCATCCAGGGCCTTCTACGAAGTAGCTAGCGGAAGAACGAAAACCTGTCAGGCCACGAACATGGATTGGGACGGCAGAAGCGTCTGCGAGGGATGGAAGAGGCCGGCCGGCTTGCAAGGGAGCCAAGACCGTGACGACGGATAAAAGGGGTTCGGTGACGCCAGGGCAACAAACTTGTGCAAGGCCACGAGGAGAAGAAAACTTGGGACGGAAAAAAAAATGTAAAGTCTTGGTAGTGGACCCTTCTCCATGATTTTACGAGACGCGGAAAAGCCTCAGGATCTGTAAAGAACGGCTTGAAAGTGTTGCGTTTGTGAAGGGTTTGGCAGGGGTTAACAAGAGGGCAAACCATTGGTCCGGCCTATACTGGTGGGGAAAAACCGATCGGTGGAAAAGGGGATTCGGGAAGTGGACAAGAGGACCGTACGCAAAAGAGGTAGATTAGTTGTTACCCAACCCCCACGGGGAACAAAGACAGGTCCGGGGAATCCTAGCGGCAAAAATGGGGTGAAAAAGGCGGCCTCCGCGGTTTCAGGACTAATCGGTGGGAACCGAAAAAACACTGATATACAAAAAAATAGTAAGTGAGGGAAAGGTCGTTTGGTAAGAAAGGGGACATTGGCGGTAGCCCAAGAAAAGAAAGGAAGAATTCGTCAAAATCTGTGCAAAAACGAAGAAGGTCGGGAAAAAATTGCAAGAGGGAGAAGGAGTTGCCTTAACAAATGGTCAAGAGGAGTCCAGAAGACAGAAGGGACTAAGAAGAGGAATTAGTACAGAGTCAACGGAAACAACCAAAAACTCCTGCTAGGGGAGGGAAACACAGGGGGGCAAAGCGGTACAAGGTGTAGTAGTTTTGAAAGCCAAGGAAGGAAATAAAAAAGGGGGATCATAATCCAGGGGAAAAATTAGTTCATGTCCCCCGTGGAGAAGACCGAGAAAAGCTCACCCTGGCGGCTGGGAAAACAACGAAGAAGTTAAAAGCGAAAGGGGCCGAGATCGAAACGAACAAAGGAAAAGACCTGGGCGACAAGCAGGTAGGGCTTGAGGGGAGGATTAAAAAGGAACCTGATACGCCAGGAAAGTCCAAAAAATCGCGGAAACGAGACAGGCTCAGAGGAAGTGAGCACTTAAAGGGGGTAAACACAATGGTTGAAGGCAGGGGAGAGAAGACTAGTATGGCGAGAGTGAAAGAAGGGTCTGCAAATGCATGAAAAGGCCCCGACGAGTGAGGAAAATTAAATTAAGGGCTTTATCTTGTCCGGCGAGAAAGGTGGGGACTTGAAAACGGGGTAGCGAAGGCAGGCAGCTTGTCCGAAAAGATATCCAGAAAAAAAATAGAGAGGAGCCGGACAGAAGCTTTGTCTTCCAAGGCCCTGAAAGTGGCTGGATTTACTTGCTTTTTGCAGATCGTTTTGAAGGGGAAAAGAGAAACACCAGAAGGAAATGGGGTCACTAGCGGGTCTCCATAACAGGGAAAGAGGCGCCAGTGCGGAAGTTGAACCTGCAATCCACAAGTATCGTTTACTACGCTAAGTGTCGCAGGAAAAGTTCCTCGTTGCTCAGAAAAGGACCATAAGAGGGACTGTTCTCTGGGGGAAGGGGGGGGAAGAAAAAGTCAGAGAATGCCAGAATGGTCAACGGCCCTAACAAGGGTCGGGCCCAGGGGATAGGGGTAGAAACATTCGGCATGGTGAGTGACCGCAGGCCAAAAAAAGACCAGTGGAAGGAACGAAAAGCAGCGGGGAAAAGATAGTTGATAAATGGGGCAGGAGTCCGCATTGGGGGCGTGGAATGATTTGTGTCTGGAGTTCCTTGCAATAACGTGGCGTCTTGACTCGCACCGGAAGCTAAATTCAGTCCGGGGAAGGAAACGGAGGGTTAGGAAATAGGAATCAGGCCCCGTTGGTTAAAAATCGTGACCATTCAGGAAAGAGGGGAGAGTCCGAGCGACCAACATCCTGAGCGGCCGGCATCAACCGAAATTGAAGGGGGCAAGCCCGGCAGGGGACAAACAAAACAGGTCATCTGGGGTACGCAACAGGGGGTCAATAATGCCCGTAAATCACAATGTGCATTTAATGGCCCTTTTAAGGGAAAAAGGGTCCAAAGTGCAAGAAACGAAACAAGGTGGTATCGGGGGGTCCTCAATTAAGGGGTCAAGACGTGCAAGGAATGTTAAAGGGCGTATATTGAACACCAAGGGGAAAAAGGCAAAAAAGGCGAATAAAGACACAGAAAAAATGCGACGTGGGAGAAAAAAAGGCCTGAGAGGGGAGAAAAGGTCAAAGCTCCAAAAAATCACGCAAGGCAGGGGTTCAGCAGTCCAAAGGGTCATGGGTTGAAAGCCAGGGGGTCACTTCTGCCTACTCAAATCCAAAAACAAAAAAAGAGGAGGAAGATATGAAAGAAAAAAGGGAAGAAAAAACAAAAGGGCAAAAAATGGAAAGGTCACACACTGGCAGGGAAGGATCGCAGAGAAGTCTTTAACCTGAAGTCAGGCGAAAGAAAAGCGTCAGGAAGAATTTTAACAAGGGAGGGAAGGGATTGCGCAATTTATGAAAAAGCGCAAGGGTTTGGCAAGAAGCAGGGGAGTGGGCACGAAGAAATGAGGATGAAAACCCAGACACCAACGCAGTGTTCGCGGACTCGTTGGGGGAAATCATCCAAGGACCCAAGAAGTGAAGAATGGATTACAGGCAAGTACCACTAGGTGAGTCAAAGAAGGTCGAACGGGGAAAAAGGAGTGGTTGGTGGAAAAACAACGCTCACAGGCTGAAATAGCACTCAAGGATGAACGGGAAAAGTGGCCTGAAAATGACCAGGAGACAACGTGGGGTCCCTCGGAGTGAATGGACTTACGGGGGGTAACAATCACCGTCAGGCCACGAGAATGAAATCAGAAACTCAGTAAAGAAAAAAACAAGAAGAATCGGAGGGAAGACTATTTGAGGGTAAAGGGAGGGAGGCTCACTGGGAGGCTTGGGGACATAGAGTAAAACATGCCCAGAAAAATAAACGTGACCGGCGCAGGCCCAGTTGCGGAACCTAAAAGGAAAAAATTATCATCTCGGAGGGCAACAAAAACAATACTACAAGTAAAGAAAACTTTAGGGTGGCAAAAAGAACGATGCATAGTGGAAACCGAACGAGTTGGAAAGTATCGAATGCGCTGACAGTGAAAAATGAAAGGGCTTCCCCACGGCGCAATCGGTCAAGATGCCAAGATAGGCAAAGCAATTTGACGAACAGGCGGGGATGTAAGAAATAAATCGAAAAAGCCGGACATTTCCCTCCCCTCCGCGTGAAGAAAAAAGAGGGGAGGTAGCTAGTCAAAAAGTGGGGATCCCGATTTGAAGAGAGGCCGCAAGAGTTAAGAAAGCTAGCAACTGGTCATAGACTCATATTCATCAAAAAGAGTAATGTGTCCGAAAGGGGTCTGGACAGGGCAGAGATGAAAGCTCGACATCGTAATAACTTATAGAAAAACCAGTTCAAAAAGACTGAAAATCAGGGTAGTGAGGGTACCACAAGCAACGAGGTGGGTGGGAAGACTAGATAAAGAAAGCCCGCTCAAGAAAGAGAGCTTCTGGAGAAGGCTTTGACGGGAGTAACCTCAGAGAAAAAACAATGTGGCAGGAATCAGGGTGGACAGATCATGGTGAAAAAAAAGTGTTGCCAACGTCGGGGACAGTGGAAAAGAAAGGGAGGAGAGAATGAGATAACTGGTACCCCGAATAGAATAATTTGCATAACGTGACAGAGACTACCTGAAAGAGGGGAAGCGCCTGGGGTCAGTGGGAGAGTCCTGATTGGAAAAGGCGGGGCGTCAGTATTGGACGAAGACTTTGTGTAGGGAACGGACGGGACACAAGGGGGGGTAACCCCGAAAGTCTGGGGGTTAAAATGAATGACTGTCCGAAGGAAAGGACTGGTGCTCAGAACAAAAGTCTTAAAAAACGAAACGAATTCAGAAAGCACACTTTAATCAGGGGGTGTCAACCAGTTGCGAACCACCCTGAGAACAAACTTGGTTGCATCAATTTATAAGGAAAACCGGAAATTGAAACGGGGGGGGTGTTACCCCTGTAATAAGCGGGGGAAAGAGGCAGGGGGACGAGAGTTCACTGAAAACCGGGGGTTTCAATTGACAGATCAACGTGTATTCCGAACCTGGGGGGTGAAGGGATGGGCACAACACAAAAAATCAACATAAACCCGTGAAACAGCCAGCGTCCCCTTGGTAGAGAGGGGAAAGTTTGGTACGAGAGTGTGCCAATCAACTTCAAACGAAAGAAAAAGCTTGTGGATGAAAAAACGCTGGGGAACCTTGCACATGGTTCGACTTTTCTGGGGAACGCAGGAGCCGTCGCAAAGAGTTGGAGAACGTTTAGAACCCGAATAGAGAAAAGGAGTAGACGCTTCCTAACCAGGCATGAGAAAATTGGGTGGGAGAAGAGGAGAATCTAACGGAGAGACTTGGGTCTAAAGACTGATTTAGAGGCAGGGGGGCACGGGAACACCTGTCAGGGGCTCGGACGGATTCAAAAGGGGAAACCTCTCAGTGGGGAGGGGAGAGATGAACTGCCATAATGGAGACGAAAGGGAACGATACCAGATAACTACGAGTGGAAGGTAGAATGAATCAAATATAGGTTTAGGTGAGGGGAATAGGGAAACCCAATGCAGAATCCAAGCAATTGAGAGACGAGTATGGTAGGTCGCGGGAAAGGGTGAGAAACCAAGAAACCAAAAGACTATCAAGAATCAAGAGCCGATCTGACGGTCGGCTAGGTTCAACTCAGGGTACAGCAATTGGATTGTTCAGAATAAATGGGCCCGCCGCAAGCAAAAAGGAGGAGGAGGGGGGAAGAAGATAGGGATTAGAAGGTTTTCTGACGAAATCCCGGAACGTAAACAGGCGTGAAGCCGTCGCAACAGATCGGAGGCGAGGATGGGGCTTCCACCCTCGTGAGAAGGTTGACCAAAGTGCATCGACAATCCGGCAAGCGCAAAATCAGTAGACAAGGCAAGGTGATCATGAACTGGAAGGGGGGTAGATTGAAGAGAGCGAAAGAACCGAGGCGCTCAACGCTCCAGTGGGAAGGGAAACTGTCAAATCCCGAGTACACGGGCATTAAAGGCCCATCCAGGAGAGGTGCCAACAAGGATCGGGTTGCCCGAATAAAAACGTTCCTAATGAAAAGGTGGGGCCGGGGACGAAATTCTAGACGGAGAAAAACGTCTGAGAAGGGAGTCCTAGAAAAGATCCAAGAGTGGACAAAGGGACCGGGACTTGGGAACTTGCACGTCAGAAAGCGCGATTGAGAGAAATGAAGCAATGCAAAAAACGTGAAGGAAGAAGCTGCGTTGACACAACTAAAACTTTGGTAAGAAATCAAGACTAACGTGGGACCATGAAATAGAAAAGCGCAGGGTAAGAGTATAGTGACAGGGACGTGAACAAAAAAGAAGAAACATAAATAAAGGAAAGGGAAACGAATTTCTGGGCTTGGGGGAAAAGGTGGGGAGGAAAGAGAAACCATTTGACGGGGAATCCGTGGGGAAAGAAAAAGAGAGGGGATGGAAGTCGGAAAAACTGGAGTCGCAACATCTGGCCAAGTGGGGAGGGGGAAAACAACGGATCCGGGCTAAGGGTCATTCGATTAAACGTTGTGATCCTCCCGATAGGATGTACCAATCTAAAAAAACTGAGAAAACCTCGTAGACTGCGAAAAGGTTTGGGTCAGTGTAAAGTGCACATGGGAAAAAATACAAATGAAAGGGGGGAGGAGGGTTCAAATCTGTTCAAAAAGAAGACGGTCTGGGGGAAAACAGTCAGGCGGATCCTAAACATGCCTCGTTATGCCATACTGAAGGAAGAAGAAGTAAAACTGGGGCAGATTCGGACAAAACACTATAAAGCAGAGTCAGGTTGCCGCGAGTTGGGGTATGACAAGGTGTCCCCAAAAAGCTAATACTGTAAGCAGACGCGGGTACAAGAATTAGTATATGGCAACCGATTAGAACAAGGGTCATAAATGAAAAATCGTCCTGGAAAACACGACCCGGAAGGAAGAAGGTCTCGGGGGTAGGGAAAAGGAAACTAACTTTCACCGCAAGCGGAGGGGGGGGGAGGGGCTTTGAATCAGACAGTAGAACCCTCCAGTCGGGCCGCCAAGAGGGACGGAGCGCAGGACCAGGGGAAATTGTTATTGTGGTCATATGGGCATTATATAGGAGCAGTGGACGTATCCAAAAACAGAGACCTTTTCGGGGGGGAAGGAGAACGAAGGCAGGGTAGAAACATGACTCAGAGATGAGCTGGTCGTCTACCAAGGATTCGCATGAAGGTCAGAGAAAGTTACGGCCTATGAATGAAAGAAACCTACTGGTACACGGACGACATAAAGGGGCCTGTCACCGCGCGGGGCTGGGGAAGGAAAGGATTTAAGGGGGAGCTTGCTCGGCGTTGAAAAACCAAGGGAAATTGAAATACACTACAGGGGAACGACACCCATGGAAAAACAAGTTGGCAGCACCCGGACAAAGAAATTAAGCGTAGACAAGGGGTCGACTTGTCTCAAAAGATAAAATGAGTGCTCCCACCCAGTGAAATCTGGGAACGTGGGGGGCTGGTCTTGGGGGAAATGATGAAATCCATGTCGGGAGGCAAGGGCCATGACTCAGAGAAAAGAAGGGGAGATGAATTCTGGGGGGTAGGGGAAGGGGGATCCCAAGAAAAAAAACTGAAATACGAAGGAAAACCCTCTTGGATGTTTGGGTCATCCCGCTGGGGTGAAGAAGCAGAATTTCGGAGCAGGGTTGGATTAGGAAAAGAGTGACTCGGCACGTACCTAAATTGCAAACAAAAAAAAAAATTTAACTTCAGGCAGAAAAGGGGGGTATAGAGTCATAAGGGAAAGGAGTGTCAGATGCGCAAAATGAGAGGGGGGACTCAAAAAAGAAATCCGGGGACAGAACAAAAAGCTCCGGGCGCAGACAAAATCTGACCTCATGCCAAACTTCAATCACAGAGAATGGAATTAATAAGCAAGTGGAATAGGGTACAACAAGAGCAAAAAAAGAGGGGGGGGATAGTGTGTGGGGCAAATGACGTTTTATAGCAATCTTAAAAAAGGGACGGTCCCAAAGTTGCCCCAAAGAAAGGCGTCAGGGGAAACCCGCAGAGGAAAAATGAAACTTGAACGAACAGTCCTGATTGGTTGTGATCGAAAGAAGGGAAAAAAAGAGCATGACCACTAACGCTGAAGGAGGGGGGGGGAAACTGCCGGTCCGAGGCCATGGTTGACGCCCGGGAAGTAGTCGGGAAGATAATCTCAGAAAAACAAATAGAGGAAAATGATATCAAAAGCTTGGACCGTGGAGGAAAATTTGAAGGGAAAATGCTAGAACTCAACCTCGCTGCCGCCGTCAAGAGACGACAAGGAATTGAGCATAAAAAACAAAAGTCCGTTCGTGGGCCATGCAGCATGAGGTAGGATAAGGGAATTCTGTGGGTGTAAAACGGTGGGCACACAGGGGGTCATAAACCCGTTGTAAAAATGGCCGAAGGGAAAAACGGGGTTGGGGTAGGGAAAAAAAAAAATACCCAAGCGTGTGAAGACGCAACACATTTTGGGTAAAAAATCCAGAAACAAAGGCAGGAAAGAACTAGGGGGGAGGGACAATAGGAAAGATTGGACGGTCGAGTAAATAACGCGGCTGGCAAAAAACAGAAATTCAAGTTTGGTGGGATGCCTCATACGCTCAGGGGCGGCTCTACGGCCCAATGAAGCTGAACTAAAAAGGACCCTGACCGAAGTTCGACCGCCGGACAACAGGAGGAAAGTTGGCTACGGGAGGAGTATCAAACAGGGAAACCCAAGCTGAAGACTTGATAAGACAACTCGTCTAAAACAATAGTGATCTTATTAAACAGAGGGGAAAAAAGTTGAAGAGGGGCGGAACACGGTGCTGGATGGGGGGATTCAGTCACCAATCACATGACCAGGGAAGAAAAGCAATGATAAAACGGTCCAACGAAAAACCCACATATACATAGATCAGAGCGAACTGGACAGGGACAAAAACAAGACGAGGAAGCCAAGGAATGGGCAATGTATTAGAACGAGGTTTTGAGAAAAAAAGGGCGAACCTAGACGTAACGAGACATGGTTTCCAGAGAATGGCTTAAAAGGACATCGGTTCCACAGGACGAAACTCGTGAAACTTTGTCGAAACATGGCTGTTGCTAAAAGAAAAAAAAACGAAAAGGTCCAGCCCCTCAGTCATAACTGGAGAAATCGAGTGAGTTTAGGAAACGGGAAGGGAATCAGCCGAAAGGGGAGCCTAGAAGCGAGAAAGAAAAATGTGGCAGCGAAAGGAATATAAAAAAAAGTAAGGTGCAACGTGCAAACCTGCGAATTTGCTCTGAACGTGGGACTACTCAAAAACCTAATAGAAGCGGCGGAAAAAGGAAAAAAGTGGTAGTATGGCAGGAACTCAGCGAGATTGGGGAGGAACGGCCTGGCGGTATACTACTGAGGTTCCAGAAAGCAAGAAGCTGGGGCCAGCGTTCACGGGGAAGTTCCCATCAACAAGGACCAGGAGGATTTGAGAAAGAAAAAAGTGATGAACAGTTCAAAGCCGAAGGGTGAGAAGTGTGGGAAAACCTTGGGGGGGTATAAGCGGGGATAAAACTTAATTCGACCTCGACTTGGGAACCGAATTACCTGGGGAGAAAAAGAAATGCACGCAGAGGGGAACCGGAAATAGAATAAACGTCGGGCCATTTTTTAGAGAGGTCCCTAAAGCTTTGTGTCCTGTACGGGGAGTGACTAAGAAAGAATTGGTGATGAACAAAAAGGCAAAAGTAAACGAATGAGTATGGTTGACCAGTGGGACAGAAAGGATTGAGCGGGGTTGCTCAGAAAGCCCAAGGGGAAAAAATTCCCTGATAAAAGCGAAGGTAGAAAAGAGAACCGGGGATAATGAAGGTTGAGGCCCAAGATTGGACAGGGAACCCGCGCGAGCCCAAATGTTGTTTGCATCGATGAGACACGGTTATTGCAAGTTTTGGTACAAAACAAATCAAAGGGGACTAGGGGCCAGTGAAATACGACAAAAGAAGCGGGATGTGGGATGAGGGATACCTACTGTTGTGAAAATAGTTCACCGACCCAGGTAAAAAGGAAAACTTGACAGCAGGAAAAAGTTGGGAATGTGGGGAACGAGAAGTTGGGAAAAAAAACTAATGACGAAACGGCAAAACGGGACCGAAAGGTACATGACCCAGGGGTATAGCAGAAGAATTGGAATCTTGTCTACCGTAGGCTGGCAGCAGATCCGTATAAAGGTAGGTGTAGCAGCGAATGGTGAATCCGCCATTAAGTGGTCAGAAGGGGAGGGAGGGGGGAAGCGTTGCGGGAGGTAGAAGTAGAAACCCGAACGGATGAAGAAGGAGCAAATATAGCGGCTGAAAAGAAAAAACCGTAGATCGAACGGTTTTACCCTTCAGGTTGGGACCGTTTTCAGTTAGGGGGGGACAGAAGGTGGAGAAAAAACGATAGGCTTATTGACAGACCAGACCACACCAGGTACAATCTTTGAGTGGAGACGCAAAGGGAGGGCTAGGGGCTTGGAGTGTGAGGGGTCGTCAGCAATTGAAACAAGGGAAATTGGCGAGGGAAGGATGGGTCCATGGGCTGGAAATTGGCGGACTGGGCAAAACCGCACCAAAGGACGGAGGTAAAGAAGAGAGCAAGAGGAGGAGAAACGGGAAAAAATACCTGGAAGGTTCTCCCTCAATTCTGTAAAATGGAGTGAGAAAAATGGAAAACCGATCAGAGTACTACACCACACACAAGGAGGGAAAGAAAAGGAAAGATGGCGGTCTTCAGAATGGTGAAAAAAATCCCAGATTACAAACGGGGAGGACAAACAGGGAAAAGAAACTGGGTTGCGATCAGATAGGCCAGGGGCGATGCGTCCTCGTTACTGACGGGGCGTTCCTCACATTGAAAAAAAGACAATCGACAATACCACGGCATCTTACTCAAGGAAACAAGGAAAAGGAAAACGGGGGGCGATTACAATCAAGACAAAGGACGAACGAGGGAGAGAACCGCACCTGGAAGGATTCTGACAAAGAGAACTTCTATATTGGTCAAAAGAACACCATCAACAGGGAAAAACGTAAACCAATGGAAGTTGCAAAAGAAGAACGGTCCTCTCAAATAAAAAGACGGGGGCGAATACAACTATTAGACGGAAGAAATCCGGTCTTCTCGTAATTCGACGGAAATATACGAAAGGCAAAAACGCAAGTGTGTTGGACTGAAAAGCGAAATCAAAGGGAGAAAGAATGCAAGCTACAAGAAAACGAACTTCGCGGGGCTAAACTTTGTCGCAGAAAGAAAAAAAAGGTGGAAAATGACGCATCAGGAGTCGTTTGTGAAAAGGGAAATCGTTTCAAGACCAACTTCAATCGAACATGCCGCTACGGAGAAAAGGGGTTTGGGGGGGAGGTGAAAAAGGCATCTCACCCAACCAAAGCCGGCTATCAAGTGTTCAAGAAACAGCGCTCAGGGAACGATAGGAAAACGGGACAATTCCTCAAAAGGGAAGGGAAGGTGAAAACGGGGAATCCACAAGCCATATGTGCATGCAACCATTGTGACCAAAAAAAACGTCGGAGGGAAACTGAGAAACACACTGAAGACAAACCATCAAGACTTCTGAGTTTTGGGGGGGATTGACGAGAAAAAAGCTCAACAGAAGTTTCATCGGGGGCACACCATCAAAAGGTTGAGCACGGGGGGGAAACGCGGTGGGAAAAAAGATTACGTTATAAGAAAGGGAGCCCGACACTCGAAGAGCTTTCGTCACAGAACTCCGCAAGAGGGACACGGGGGCCAAAAGAAGGACGTCTAGTGGACCACGGAGGCAGGTCGGGGGAACGGAAGTCACGGGGGCTGGGTCAAAGTGGGTACGCATGAAATCCGAGAAATTCTAAAAAAAGCGGATGAAAGCAACTTAAAAAGCGGACCGGTGAAAGAAAGGGGGTTAATCGGAACAGGAAGCCTTTGCCGCCCGCCGCTAAAAAACTAAGTGGTGCGGGGGAAAAGACGAAAATGAAACGCCGTAAGAAAGCAGCAACGGAGAAAAAACGCGCAAAAGATCATAATCGTTTTGGAATAGTGACAGTGAACGGGAGGGCCGATCAGGGAGAAGGACAGAGGAAGCCTTATGGGCAGAAGCCGCAAGGGGACTGATTGATGAAGCTGTCGGGCGAGCAAGGGGGTGAAAAGGCTCCTCAAGGAACGCTCGGACGTCACCAGCCAAGCGGGAGGAGGGGGCAAGACATAATATTTCTAACGGTGCGGAGGAAGGGCAGTGCTTAAGGGAGAGTTAAAAGTACGGCCAAAAAAAAAAGAAAAAGCATGATCGCAAGATGGGCCTAGGACTAAAATACCAAAAAAATTGCAGAAACAACTGGGGACCAAAACGCGTTGAGAAGGTTCAAGTGGGACAAAGAGGGGACTAACACAACAGAAAAGTATGTTTTACTTGTCTGGGGGCGTTTCAGAGAGGAAATTGGGCGAGGGGGACGGCATCGTCAAAGAAAAAAGAAAAAAAAAGGTATCTCCCGAGGGGGCAAATTGGAAAGGAACTTGAAATCCCAGAAGAAAAAGTGAAGACTAAAAAAGTGAAAATTCGGTTTTTCCCATAATACCATAACAAAGGGGGTAGGAAGGGAAGATAATTGACGACAGGGAGGTCAGGTCTAAGTGGAGCGGGTGGACTCCCCCGACCTTCAGGGAAAAGGTAGCGGGGAACTTTCGGGGGCAAACAGGCAAAGGTTTAGGCTTTGGATTGGCAGGAGACGGCGAACCATCCTAGACGAACCGGCAAATGTCAAAAACAGTAAATCTGAAAAAAAAGGAAAAAAGAAAAAAAGCAATCAAGCCATATTCGAAATGGAACCGTAATCACAAAAGTTTTGAAACGTGAAGAATGCATTGGGAGGATTCCAACGAACATAATGTCAAAGAGCCGCGGGGGGGGGGATAGGGGGGGTCTCAATTACAGTTCAAACAATGGTTACAGACGTATTGTCAAACCCAAAACATTCAAAGGAAAAGGCCCGAAGAACGGCCCCGCCAAATGCTGGACGGAAAAGAGAGGTTGGGTGATCAGAGGGGAGTTGCAAGAGCTGGGGGCAAAAAATACAAGGCGGGGGGGAAGAGGAGTTCGGGGGGAAGTTAAGCACGGAAATGTCTAGCAAACAACGTATGAGGAAAAGAGGAGAAGCCTCATAGACTATTTCCAGCAAAAGTACTCAAAAAAAAAGCCGAGCGGAGGGAGAAAGCGTCTTGACTTCAAACTTTCTGAGATACACAAAAGGCCGGTCCGTTCGGTCAGCATGGTGGAGGGGGGTGGTTCAGAAGATTGGCCTGGGACGCCATGACTGAAAGTGTAAAGACGTTTGACCACGAACGTTTGAGAAACAGAGAAACAAAGAGGGGCCTGAGAAAAAAAATTTTGGAAACTCATATCAAAAGGGAATGATGACTGGGAATTATGAATAAAAAATGCGGCATGCTCGGCGAACGATCGGGTGGGAAAGCCATCGCTAGTTACGGAGGAAGAAGGAAGCACGCAGTGAAAGTAAACTGGGGGGAAGGCCTAATGGGTCAGGAAAACGAGTTCCGGCGCCCTTGAATGGAAAGTGAAGGCTAGAACATCAAAACGGAAGGAAAAATCAGGAAAAGGCGCAGAAATCCTAATAACAAGAGAGATGAACAGAATTTAATTTGACCGTATTGAATAAAACGTTGTTATGCGGGGAACTCAGAGACAACAAAAAACGAAGATAAAAAGTGAAATGCAAGTTCCCGATGCAGGAAATCGCGAATCAGGCTTTCAAGAAAAAAAGCTAAAGGGAAGGCCACGTTGGAAAAATAGAAAAACGGAAAGGCGAAAAGCTGACGTAGACTATGGCTCAAAAGGAACAGGAGGGAGGGGACAGCAGAGTTTAAACCAGTTGCGACCCGGACATCTTCCCAAGTTTGCCAGGACACGAATACCTCAAAAAAAGATGGAAAAACAACCGCCGAGGAAGAAGCTTTATGTACTTCAGGGGGAAAAAGAACGGATTGGGAAAAGGGGCTTCCCGATGGCGGAATGCTGCCAAGACGAACGAGAAAAAACTTTTAATCGCCGGACAAAAGAAAAGAGGGTGAGAAAGCGGAGGGCCAAGGGAAGAAGGCACTAACGATGGACGCAAAAAAGAGGTCTCAAGACAAGCCACAAGAGTACCATCCCGATTGTGAGGGGTAACTGCTAGGGGCAAGGGGGTGCGAAGGGGAAAAATGGGTGATACACGTAAACAAGGGGGGACTCAGCAAGCAAAGACACGACATGAGAACGCAAAGGCGGTTCCTGGAGTTTGCCTGGACCCGGGGGAACATGCTATTTTTGACAAAAAACGGGGGGTCGTGATAATTGAGTGGTTAAAGCAAACGGATGTCGTCGGGAAACTGAAATAAAGGCCACGGAAACCGAAGGAGCAGCACGTCAAAGTAGATCAGGTGGCAACTAAGAACAGGTCACCTCCTCTCCACTGAAAACAAGTCAAGCGGAGTGCGAACGAGACAGTCGAAGGACTTGTTAAATTGAAACGGCTTAAGACGAACATTAGGAAGTGGTCCCTACTGGTGGGCAAACCCGAAAAGGATTATTGGTGGATGCCCAAATGAGCACGGGTTGAAGAACCGACCATGTGAAAAAAAGCGAACCTAGGGGCAGGACGAAGAGAGGTCCAGGGTGTTTTCGTCCCATGCAAGCAGCGAGGCACACAACTTTTCACGGACAGAAAAAAAAATCCGGAGGAACAGATGAGTTGTACCAAAAGGAATCAAAAAGATGGTGACGGGCCCAATTGGGTTCAGATAAAGGAAAAACTGCGGTCCAGGTGGGCGTAACGACGAACCCCGTGTTGGTTAATGCACCCGGGAAAAGAAA